>JAEEGH010000480.1_pt1 | contig 157275 bp, 106 predicted proteins | sample 9134181 | NCBI WGS metagenome assembly JAEEGH01 (sample SAMN16246544, study PRJNA631951) | gut metagenome | biome: gut microbiome; feature: rumen; material: DP-attached | host: Bos | place: Iran: Karaj | collected 2018-10 | reverse complement strand
CGGGTGACATTGACTATGGGCAGCTTTATGCGCAAGTGGTTTATGAGCTACGAGAACAGAAGGCACCCTATTGGTTCAACAACGACGAGGTGGCCCGTATTCAGCAACTGAATCAGGACTTCATGGAGAAGAAAGACCTTGGCGAGATGTTCATCGCCTGTTTCCGTCAGCCTCGTGAAGGCGAAGTGGTGAAGACCATAAACTGCGACCAGATGATCGGCATCATGCAGAAGGATTATCCCACGCTGGAGAACACCATTGGCAACAGGGTCCGACTTGGCAAAACCATCACGGCGCTGGGTTTCGAACACAAAGAACACTCGCATGTGGCGTATTACAAAGTGGTTCCACTGAAGGCTGCATGAGAGCCGATGGGAGAGATGAAGGGAGAGATATGGGAGAGATTCTGGGCATCTCTCCCGTACTCAAACCCCTTTCTACAAAGGCTTTCCGCAAGATTTAGGGAGAGATGATGGTTTTTTGTTAAATAACTAAAAAAACGAATATGGAAGAAAGGAAATTGACTTACAAAGATGTTCCAATGGGATATCCGTTGTGCTTCAACGATGAATGCGCAAAGAAAGCGTGTTGCATGCACTATCAGGCCAGACTTCTGATGCCTGAGGGACGTTATTGTGGATCGGCAGTCTTTCCTACGGCTTGGCAGGATGGAGATTGCAAGTGTTTCCGTGAGAAGCGATTGGTGAAAAAGGCTTGGGGCTTTAAACACCTCTACGATAACGTTCCACAGCGAGACAAGGCTGAGGCCCGATATTGTGTACGCTCATCCTTTAGTGGAGGCAACGGCCCGTACTACCGAGTCCATAATGGTGAAAACATGATCAATCCTGAAAAGCAGGAAGAGATTATGAAAATCCTGGCCAAGTTCGGTAGTACCGAGGGCATCAAGTTTGACCATTATATTGAAGGGTGGGACTTCGGGTAAAACGTAGCATAGTTCAAACCTTAGGCCTTCCTTTGGTTCGGATTACTCAGGTTTACACAAAAGAGATGTTGTGCAAATGTTGTGCAAATTTGGGTATTAAAAAAGTTAACAGCCTGATAATCAGACTGTTAACTTTCGTGTTTGGTCGGGATTACTGGACTCGAACCAGCGACCTCGCGCCCCCCAGACGTGTGCGCTACCAACTGCGCTAAATCCCGATCGTTTTGCTCGTAAGCGGGTGCAAAGGTACAACGAATTTTTGAATCTTGCAAATTTTCTGCGGCTTTTTTGCAGAAAAGAATCAAAATATATGTTATTTCCTTGGCCGTTCATCAAATAAATCGTACTTTTGCACGTTATTTATATAAATATAAGAACACAAGAACATATGCAATATACGATTTCAGCCCCGAGCGTGCTGCGCCATACTGCCAACTTGCCAGCTTCGAAGAGCATTTCGAACCGTGCGCTGGTGATTCATGCTTTGACGGGTGGGGCGGTGGTACCGGAATTCGCGTGCCACACTCCGACCTTTAGGTTGGAGAATTTGTCGGACTGCGACGATACGGAGGTGATTGTCCGTGCACTGAGGGACAATCCGTACGAAATGAACATCAAGGCCGGTGGTACGGCCATGCGTTTCATGACGGCCCTGCTGTCGGTGAGGGACGGTGAGGAGCACGTGCTGACGGGTACTGAGCGCATGAAGCACCGCCCGATTGGTGTGCTGGTAGATGCCCTGCGCCGTTTGGGAGCGGACATCAGCTATGTGGATGCCGAGGGTTATCCCCCGTTGCTGATCAAGGGCCGGCAATTGAATGGCGGTGAACTGGACGTGCCGGGCAACATCAGTTCGCAGTTTATTACCGCCCTGCTGTTGATTGGTCCGATGTTGAAGAACGGACTGACGCTGCAGCTGACGGGTGACGTCATCTCGAGGCCGTACATCGACCTGACGCTGTGGATGATGCGCGAATATGGTGCCGATGCGGAGTGGACGGACTACAACACCATCGAGGTGAAGCCCCAGCCGTACCGGGAGCGACCGTACTATATTGAGAACGACTGGAGTGCCGCATCGTACTGGTTTGAGATGATGGCCCTGGGCACGAACGAGGACGACGAGGTGGTGCTGACGGGGCTGATGGACGGTTCGAAGCAGGGCGACTCGTCGGTACGTTACATATTCAGTCTGCTGGGTGTGAAGACCATCTTCAAGGACAAGCAGGGTGGGGTGCCCACGACCGTCACTTTGCGCCATTCGGGCCGCTGTGTGCCCAGGCTGGAGTACGACTTCAACAATTCGCCCGACCTGGCTCAGACGTTCGTCGTGTGCTGTGCGTTGCTGAATGTGCCGTTCCATTTTACAGGCTTGTCGACGCTGAAAATCAAGGAGACCGACCGCATTGAGGCCTTGAAGCGTGAGATGCGAAAGTTGGGCTACGTCATCCACGACGTGAACAACTCGGAGCTGTTCTGGGACGGTGAACGTTGTGAGCCGAACCTGGAGGAGGGCATCGATACCTACGAAGACCACCGCATGGCACTGGCTTTTGCCCCTGCCGCGCTGCGACACGAGGGACTGAAGATTAACAATCCGCAGGTGGTGACGAAGTCGTATCCGAAGTTTTGGGAAGATATCAAAGCCGGAGGCTTTGAAGTTGAGAGTTAGAGTTTAGAGTTTAGAGTTGGCTGCCGCCGTAGAATAATGGATTTCCTGCTGATAGTCATCGTATCGCTTGTGGCACTGGGTGCCGTCGCTGCCCTGTTTTCGATAGGGGGCAAGGACGAGCCTATTGTCACGAAGGAGGGTGACTGCGGTTCTTGCAGTAGCAGAAGCGAATGTAAACTCGCCGACTTAGTAGAAAAAGGCAAGAAGACCTGCCACCTCCTGTTGATTCTCTTGGTGCTCACTGCCTGTAGTACGAAGAACAATACTGCCAAGAGCCGTTGGTGGCATTCGTTCAATGCTCGCTACAATACGTATTTCAACGGCTCGCAGGCTTTCATTGAGGGCAGTATGGAAAAGGAGAACGGCAACAAGGACAACTTCACCGAGCTGATTCCCCTCTATACCGTTGCCAACAAGCAGAGCCGTGAGATTGGCAAAGGTCAGTTCGACCGTGCCATCGAGAAGTCGCAGAAGGCCATCAAGTTGCACAGCATCAAGGCCCGTCCGGAGTGGAACAAGAGCCGCCGGAAGACGGAGAAGGACATCGAGTGGCTCAGCCGCAGGGAGTATAACCCGTTTCTGTGGCGTGCGTGGCTGCTGATGGGTAAGTCGCAGTTCCAGTCGGGACTGTTCGAGGAGGCTGCCGCGACGTTCTCGTATATGGGTCGCCTGTATGAGACGCAGCCGGCCATCCTTGGCATTTCCCGCGCGTGGCTGGCTAAGAGCTATGTGGAGCTGGACTGGTTGTACGATGCCGAGGATATCATCACCAAGCAGCGTCGTGACTCGATGCACTTCCGGGCTGTGAAGGACTGGGATTACACCTATGCCGACTACTACATCCGCAGCGAACGCTACGAGGAGGCCCTGCCTTATCTGCGCAAGGTCATCAAGCACGAGAAGCGCCGTAAACAGAAGGCCCGCGAATGGTTCCTGTATGGGCAGATACACGCCCTGCTGGGACACCGTCTTGAAGCCTACGATGCCTTCAAGCATGTGGTGCGCCTGAATCCCCCTTACGAGATGGAGTTCAATGCCCGCATTGCCCAGACCGAGGTGATGGCCCAGGGTAATGCTCGTCAGATGATTCGCAAGCTGAAACGTATGGCGGCGTCGGACAACAACAAGGACTATCTGGAGCAGGTGTACTACGCCATCGGTAACATCTGGCTGAGTCAGCGTGACACCGTGCAGGCCATTCAAGCCTACGAGGAGGGTAACAAAAAGGCCACCCGTAGCGGCATTGAAAAAGGTGTGCTGCTGCTGACGCTGGGTAATCTGTATTGGGAACGCGAGAAATTTGCCGATGCCCAGCGGTGCTATGGCGAGGCCATCGGACTGCTGGATCAGGACCGCAAGGACTACAAGCAGTTGTCGGAACGTTCGAAGGTGCTCGACGAACTGGTGCCACACACCAGCAGCGTGGAACTGGAGGACTCGTTGCAACGGCTGGCTAAGATGCCCGAGGCAGAACGGTTGAAGATTATTGACCGCATCATCGACGAGTTGAAGAAGAAGGAAAAAGAAGAAGAACGCCTGCGCGAGGAGGCCGAGACGGAGGCTGCACTGCAGAAGCAGTCGGCCATCGGTAACCGTCAGCAGACAAACCGTCAGACCACGCCGACGCAACAGACGGCAGGTGGCCCTTGGTATTTCTATAATCCGCAGGCCGTCAGTCAGGGTAAGCGCACCTTCGAACAGCAGTGGGGCAAGCGTGAGAATACGGACGACTGGCAGCGCGTGAACCGCACCGTGGTGAACCTGACGCAGGACAATCAGGAAAGCGAGGAAAACGCAGACAGTCCGGACAGTCCGGAAATGCCAGATAGTTTGGGGAATGCTGGTTCGGTGGTCGGCGATTCTATCGCTGACACTACGGCTGAAAATCCTGCCGACACGCTGGCCAACGACCCCCATAACCGCGAATATTACCTGGCGCAGATACCGTTCACCGAGGAGCAGTTGGCTGCCAGCCACGATGCCATCAAGGACGGGCTGTACCATGCCGGCATCATCTTCAAGGACAAGCTTGACAACCTGCGGCTCTGCGAAAAGTTCCTGACCAGGTTGACTAATGATTATCCCGACTACGAGCATAACGACGATGTGTGGTATCACCTGTTCCTGATGTACTCCCGACAAGGGCGCACCACCGAGGCTGACCGTTGTCTGGCTATGCTACAGAACGACTTCTCGGAGAGTCAGTGGACGACGTTGCTGTCAGATCCGAACTTTGCCGAGAACCAGCGGTTTGGTGTGCACATCGAGGACTCGTTGTATGCTGCCACCTATGAGGCCTTCAAGGCCGATCGCCACGGGGAGGTGAAGGGCAATACCCAGTTGTCGGAGACTCGTTTCCCCTTGGGCGAGCACCGTCCGAAGTTCCTCTTTATCGAGGGTCTGAGCATGCTGAACGACGGCGATGCCAATGGCTGTACCGAGCGCATGAAAGAGGTGGTGGAGAAGTATCCGCAGAGCGAGGTCAGCGAGATGGCGGGCATGATTCTGCGTGGCGTGCAGCAAGGACGGACGCTGCATGGCGGCAAGTTCGACATGGGTGATGTGTGGTCGTTGCGCACAGCAGTCAGCGTGTCGGGTGACTCGACGGTGGTGGATACCCTGCGGTTCGAGCGTAATGTGAAATACGTGTTCCTGCTGGCCTATCAGCCCGACAGCGTCAACCAGAACCAGCTGCTCTACGAGATGGCCCGCCACAACTTCTCGAACTACATGGTGCGTAACTTCGATATCGTCATCGACCAGGATGCTCACGGATTGTCGCGCATGCTGATCAGCGGCTTCCTGAGTTACGACGAGGCCCGCCAGTATGCCCGCCAGCTGTATACCGTTGAGGGCCATCTGAAGGAGCTGCTGCAGGCGTGCCGCAGTCTGATAGTCAGTGAGGACAACCTGCGACTGCTGGGTACCGTCTTCAGCTATCAGGACTACGAGGTGTTCTTCGAAAAGGAGATAGAACCCACGGAGATTACCACGCAGCCGCTGCTGGAGGAGCCTGAGGAGATTATCCAACAGGAAGATCCTGAGGAGTTCTACGAGGAGCCTGCTGAAGACAACCAGCAGCCGGCAAACAACAATAACGACGTGCCCGACGACTTGTTTAACGACGGTCCCACGCAGCAGCAAGGCGGACTGATAGAGTTTGATGACGACTTCTGGCGGTAAGCCTCGAAATAACGGTATAACGGAATACCGGCATAACGGAATAACGAAAAAAAAGAAAAGAACGAAATATGATTAACGGACGACTGCTTTGGGCTGACGACGAAATGGAATTGCTGAAGGCCCACTTGCTTTTCTTGGAGAAAAAAGGATACGAGGTGGTGACGGTGACCAATGGCACCGATGCCATCGAGGAGTGCCGCAAGGGTGGACTGGACCTGGTGCTGCTTGACGAGATGATGCCCGGCCTGTCAGGACTGGAAACCCTGCAACGCATCAAGGAGATATCGCCTCAACTGCCAGTGGTGATGGTGACCAAGAGTGAAGAGGAGGACATCATGAACCAGGCCATCGGACAGCAGATAGCCGACTACTTGATCAAACCTGTCAATCCCAACCAGATACTGCTGACGCTGAAGAAGAACATCCACCGCAAGGAGATTGTCACCGAGGCCGTGCAGTCGGGCTATCAGCAGCAGTTCCAGCAGATTGCCATGCAGATTATGGACTGCCGCACGTGGGACGAATGGTGTGACATCTATAAGCGCCTGGTACGCTGGGAGTTGGAGCTGAGTGCCACAGACTCTCAGATGACCGAGATGCTGCAGATGCAGAAGGAAGAGGCCAACCGAGGCTTTGCCAAATATATCAAGAAGAACTATTTGGAGTGGATGCAGGGTGCGGAGCATCCGATGATGTCGAACGAGCTGTTTAAAACCAGCATATTCCCTGCTTTGAACGAAGGCGAAAAAGTGTTCCTGGTGGTGCTCGATAATTTCCGCTATGACCAGTGGAAGATGTTGGAGCGCGAGTTGGGCGACCAGTTCGAGATTGACGAGAACGTGTATTGCTCGATACTCCCCACAGCCACGCAGTATGCCCGTAACGCTATCTTCTCGGGACTGATGCCCGAACAGATTGCACAGATGTTCCCTGACCTCTGGGTGGACGAGGACGAAGAAGAGGGCAAGAACCTGAACGAGGAACCGCTGATTCAGACACAGCTGGAGCGGTATCGTAGGAAGAACACTTTTTCGTACCATAAAATCAATACGTCGCAGGATGCCGACCGGTTTATGCAGCAGCTGAAAACGTTGGACAAGAACGACCTGAACGTGGTGGTGTTCAATTTCATCGATATGCTCAGCCATGCCCGTACGGAATCGAAGATGGTGCGCGAGTTGGCCAACAACGAGTCGGCCTATCGAAGCATCACCCTGTCGTGGTTCCGCCATTCTGTCATAGCCGACTTGTTCCGTCAGTTGGCTCAGACCGACTATCGTGTCATCATCACCACCGATCACGGCTCGATACGTGCCAACAACCCCGTGAAGATAGTGGGCGACCGCAATACCAACACCAATCTGCGCTATAAGCTGGGCAAGAACCTGGCGTACGAATCGAAGGAAATATTTGTGATTAAGGATCCCCGCAAGGCCCATCTGCCGGCGCCGAACCTGTCGACGAGCTATGTGTTTGCCACGGGTGACGACTTCTTTGCCTACCCGAATAACTACAACTATTACGTGTCGTACTATCGGAATACCTTCCAGCATGGAGGCATCTCGATGGAGGAAATGATTATACCGATTATTACGTTAAAAGGAAAGAAACGATAATTGAGAATTATGATTACTATTAAGATTCAAGATATAGAGCACATTCGTGAGGCTGCACGGGAGTTTATAGAGCATATCGGTGACCGCCGAGTGTTTGCCTTCTATGGTAAGATGGGAGCCGGCAAAACCACCTTTGTCAAGGCCATCTGCGAGGAGCTGGGCGTTGAGGATGTGATTACCTCACCCACGTTTGCGATCATCAATGAGTACACGTCGGCTAAAGATGGCACCATCTTCCACTTCGACTTCTACCGCATCAAGAAGCTGGAGGAGGTTTATGATATGGGTTACGAGGACTATTTCTATTCAGGAGCACTGTGCTTTATAGAATGGCCCGAACTGATAGAAGAAATCCTGCCCGATGATGCCGTTCGTGTCAGCATCGCCGAGCAGGAAGATGGTAGCAGAATAGTTACTTTCTAGCCAATAGCCAACAGCCATTACAGCAGGGCGTCAAACTTCTCCTGGAGTTTAGCCTTGGGCTGTGCGCCAACCAGCTTGTCGACCACCTGGCCATCCTTGAAGAACAGGATGGTGGGGATGTTGCGGATGCCGAATTCTACGGCCAGGTCCTCACACTCCTCAACGTCGCACTTGCCGACGGTGATCTTGCCGTCGTACTCCTTGGCCAACTCGCTGATGACGGGACCTACCATGCGGCAGGGACCACACCATGTAGCCCAGAAATCAACCACTAATGGCTCTGCGCCATTCTTCAGACTCTCGAAATTCTCGCTTGTGATAGTTACTTCCATAATCTCATTTACAATTTGACGATTTATAATTTACTATTTATCTCTCAATTCAGCTATTTGCAAATTCCGTGCCACTAATTAATCTTATAACTCAGGGCATCGGTCTTCTCGATGTATTGAATCAGACTGTTTCGGACGTCAATCGTCTTGGTCTCGCTGCGCAGCAGGACGTGCTTCTTGCCTGACGAGTCGTGCAGTAGGAAATACAACTGCGTCTTGCCGGGACAGGAGGTGATCAGCTCGTTCAGCTCCATCACCACCTCGTCATTCAGCAGGTCGGTGGTCAGCGAGATGGTGATCTTGTCGATGGCTTTTTCCTTGATGGTCTGCAGGTATTCGATGTTCTGCACCTTCAGCTGCATCAGGTCACTATATTGGAAACGGGGTTGCACCTTGGCGGTGATATAGACCGAGGCACCCTCGGTGAACATACCGCTCCATCGGCCCCAATCCTCACCGAACAGTGCCAGCTCACCTGAGCCATTGAAGTCCTCCAAAGTAACGAAGCCACAGGGATTGTTGCGTTTGTCAAAGCGGGTTCGGATGCCGGTGACGATGCCTCCCAGGATGACGTCCTCGCGGTCCTTCAGACTGTTGACGTCTGCCAATTCGTCACATCGGGTGTTGCAGAGGTTATCGAGCACAATCTTATATTCGTCCAGCGGATGGGCCGACAGGTAGATGCCCACCAACTCGCGTTCTTTGTTCAGACGTTCGATGTCACTCCAGCGAATGTCCGACTTGGGAATGGCTGGTGTCTGTATCTCAACGGCACCAAAGTCGCCGAAGAGTGAGTTCTGGGCTTGCTGCTTCTCAGCCTGGTAGTTCTGGCCGAAGCGCATGATGGTATCAATGAAGGTCTCGCCCTTGCCGTTCTGCACGAAGAAGTCCTCACGGCGGATGCCGAACGAGTCGAAACCACCGCTGAGTGCCAGTGCCTCGAAGGCCTTACGGTTGACCTGATTGAAATTGACGCGCTGCACGAAGTCAAAGATGTCCTTGTAGGGGCCGTTCTTCTCGCGTTCATCGATAATCGACTGTGCCACATTGTCGCCCATGCCCTTGATAGCAGCCAGTCCGAAGCGGATTTCACCATGATGGTTCACACCGAACTTCTGGTACGACTCGTTGACATCGGGTCCCAGCGTGGCAATACCCATCTGCTTGCACTCGTCCATCAGCTTGGTGATTTCCGTAATCTGGTCACGGCGGCGACTCATAATGGCAGCCATGAATTCAGCAGGGTAGTTGGCCTTGAGGTAGGCCGTCTGGTAGGCTACCCACGAATAGCAGGCGGCGTGCGACTTGTTGAAGGCGTAGGAGGCAAACTTCTCCCAGTCGGTCCATATCTTTTCCAATATCGCCTCGTCATGGCCGTTTTTCTTGCCACCCTCGATGAATTTGGGCTTCATGGCGTCAACGATGTCCTTCTTCTTCTTACCCATGGCCTTACGAAGGGCGTCACTCTCACCTCGGGTGAAGTCTGCCAACTGACGTGAAAGCAACATGACCTGCTCTTGATAGACGGTAATGCCGTAGGTGTCCTTCAGGTACTTCTCCATGCAGGGAATGGGGTAGGTGATGGGCTCCAGTCCGTTCTTACGCTTGATGAAGTCGGGAATGTAGTCCATAGGTCCCGGACGGTAGAGGGCATTCATGGCGATGAGGTCCTCGAAGACGGTGGGATGCAGTTCACGCAGGTATTTCTGCATGCCGTTCGATTCAAACTGGAATGTGCCGATGGTGCGTCCCTGCTGGTAGAGCTCGAAGGTCTTGGGGTCGTCGATGGGGATAGTGTCCAGGTCCACGTCAATGCCTCGCGTCTGCTTGATGACGGCACAGCATTCCTTCATCTCCGACAGCGTCTTCAGTCCCAGAAAGTCCATCTTGATAAGTCCCGTCGACTCAATGACGTGACCGTCGTATTGCGTACAGTTGGTCTTGGTGTCCTTGAAGTCGGGATCGTCGGCCGTCGACACGGGAACCCAATCGGAAATCGGGTCGCGACAGATGATGAATCCGCAGGCGTGGATGCCCGTACCGCGAACGGTACCTTCGAGCATCTTGGCATATTTGATGGTGTTACGCAGGGCCGGATCATTCGAGGCCTCTGCCTCACGGAGCTCGGGGGTACACTTGATGGCGTTGGGCAGATTCATCTTCATGCCGTCGGGCAGACGGTCGGGAATGGCCTTACACAGCGCATTCGTGATGCCAAGGGGTACTTTTTCCACTCGGGCCACGTCCTTGATGGAGTTCTTCGTGGCCATCGTGGCATAGGTGATGATGTGGGCACAGTTTTCGTGACCATACTTGTCCTCCACCCATTTCAGCACACGGCCTCGTCCGTCGTCGTCGAAGTCGGTATCGATATCGGGCAACGAGATACGGTCGGGGTTCAAGAAACGCTCGAACAGCAGGTCGTACTTCAACGGGTCTATCTTCGTGATTCCCAGACAGTAAGCAACGACACTACCAGCCGCAGAACCACGTCCCGGACCTACCATCACTCCCAGCTCGTCGCGGGCCGAGTTGATGAAGTCCTGAACGATCAAGAAGTAGCCGGGGAAACCCATCGTCTTCATGATGTGCAGCTCGAACCGGATGCGGTCGTCGACTTCTTTTGAAAGTTCCTCACCATAAATGCGGTGGGCACCTTCGTAGGCCAGTTTGGCCAGATAGTCGGCCTCGAACTTAATGCGGTACAGCTTGTCGTAACCACCCAGCTTCTTGATCTTCCCCTCACCTTCCTCGCGGGGCAACTGGTTTTCACCGTTCTCGTCGCTGGTGAACTCCTTGAACAAGTCTTCTTCGGTGAATTTCTGACGCCACTGATCTTCGGTTCCAAACTCCTCGGGAATGGGGAAGAAGGGCATAATCGGGTCGTGGTCGATGCTGTAGATTTCTACCTTGTCCAGTATCTCGAGCGTGTTCGACAATGCCTCGGGAACATCCGCAAAGACATCGTTCATTTCTTCGCGGGTCTTAAACCACTCCTGCTTCGAATAGAGCATACGCGTGGGGTCGTCCAGATCCTTCGACGTGGCCAGACACAACAGATGGTCGTGGGCTTCGGCATTCTCCTGGTCTACGAAGTGGGCATCGTTGGTACACACCAGTTTGATGCCATACTCACGGGCCAGCTCAATCAGCACCTTGTTGGCTCTTTCCTGCATGGGGAATGTCTCGCGGTTGGCACGAATGGTGGGGTCTTTCACCTCGTGACGCTGCAACTCCAGATAGTAGTCGTCGCCAAACACCCGCTGGTGCCACTCAATGGCTTCGCGGGCTCCGGCAATGTCGCCATTCAGAATCTTCTTGGGCACCTCGCCGGCAATACACGCCGAACAGACGATGAGTCCTTCGTGGTATTTCTCCAAGTCCTCGCGGTCGGTACGTGGACGCATGTAGAAACCGTCCACCCACGAACGGCTCACCAGTTTGATGAGGTTCTTGTATCCCTGGTAGTTCTTGGCCAGCACAATCAGGTGATAACCGCCCTGATGCTTCTTGTCGTCCTTCAGCAACTTCGAACCATAGCGCGACACGTACATCTCACAACCGAAAATGGGCTTGAAAGGTTCCAGCCCGTCTTTCTTGCGGCCCTTGTTGATGCCTCCGACATAATCGTGGAACTCCTTGATGCCGAACATGTCGCCATGATCGGTTATCGCCATGCCTCGCATGCCGTTGCCTATGGCTTTGTCAACCAGGCGCTTAATGCTCGACTGACCGTCAAGGATAGAGTAGTATGTATGTACGTGCAAATGTATGAAATCTTCCATAAAATGTGCTGTTTTTTCGTTTTTGAGGTGTAAAGATACGCCAAAAAGCTGACATAACCAAAAGAATAACGTGAAAAATTTGTAAGATTAATAAAAAAGGTGTACCTTTGCATGACAAATAGTGAAACTACGAATCTAACTCATGGGAGCAAGAATAAAGAAACTGAAGAAAATACGCATACATCGCGAGGGTACCAACGAGCTGATGCTGAGTGCCCTTGTCATCATTGGCATCACCCTTGGACTGCATTCTCTGGTGGGCCTTGTGCCTGCCATTGCCTTTGCTGTCGTCTTTGGCGCAGCATGGCTCATGGCCCTGAACTTCTACCGTTGTCCTATTCGCTACTTCAATGGCGACACTGAAAAAATGGTCGTGGCCCCTGCCGATGGTAAGATTGTGGTTGTCGAAGAGGCCGAGGAAAACGACTATTTTCACGACAAGCGCCTCATGATCAGCATCTTCATGAGTCCTTTGAACGTTCATGCCAATTGGTTCCCCGTTGATGGTAAGGTGAAGTTCGTCAAGCATTTCGATGGCAACTACCACAAGGCGTGGCTCCCCAAGGCCAGCGAGGAAAACGAACATGCCGACATCATGATCGAGACGCCCGACGGACAGGAAGTGCTGGTACGCCAGATAGCCGGTGCAATGGCCCGTCGTATCGTGACTTATGCCAAGGACGGTGAGGAATGCTACATTGACGAGCACCTGGGATTCATCAAGCTGGGTTCGCGTGTGGACGTCTTTCTCCCGTTGACGTCAAAGGCTTGTGTCACAATGGACCAGCCGACGACGGGCGACCAAACCGTGATTGCCAAAATGGCATAATGTTCAATGTTCAATGCTCAATGTTCAATGTTTAAGAAGCATATTCCCAATACAATCACCTGCCTGAATCTGATTTCAGGGTGCATAGCGACCTATACCGCTTTCCAAGGTGAGTATAAAACCGCTTTGCTATTCATCGTCATAGGCGCCGTGTTCGATTTCTTCGATGGTATGACGGCCCGCTTGTTGCATGTCAGCTCGCCCATTGGCAAGGAACTCGACTCGCTGGCCGATTGCATCACCTTCGGTTTTGCACCGTCAGCCATCGTATTCCAATACATGTCACAGTTTGATGCACGCAGTCCGCTATTGGCATTTGTCATGGTTGCTTTCTCGGCCTTGCGATTGGCAAAGTTCAATCTTGACGAGCGGCAGGCCATGGGATTTATCGGATTGCCGACCCCTGCCAATGCACTATTCTGGGGTTCGCTCATTGCTGGACTCGGAGACTCTACACCCCATATATATACTGTGGCATTAGTGGGAATATTTATTAGCTGCTACCTGCTGGTCAGCGAGATCCCCATGTTCGCCTTGAAATTCAAGACGTGGGGCTGGCGAGGCAACGAAATCAAATATGTGTTCCTGGCGACCTGTATTCCTTTGTTGATACTGATGGGTATCAGCGGTCTGGCAGCCATCATCGCCTGGTATGTGGTGCTTTCCGTTGTCAACAACTCACAACAAAAGAAATAATAACTACAACAATAACTACAAACCTATAAGCTTATGGCAATCCTTTTATTCATTTTCTTTCTCATTGTTTTCGTTTTGATGCTGGTTGGCAGTCGGATTCTGAAGAGTATCAAGGATGCCAAGAAGGCTGTCGAGGAGGCTGCCGATTTGCGTGAACAGCGTCTGCGTAACGAGACGGGACGTAAGCGTCAGCAGTATAGTCAGCGGGCCCGGAGTAACCGGAATCCCCACGATAGTCAGTCTACGGAGAGTTATCAGACCACTGATAACGAAAACGCCCGTCGCACGGAAACGGCAACGGGCGAGACCATTATCGACCACCATCATCAGAATCGCGAAAACAAGAAGATTTTCGATGACTCCGAGGGCGAATACGTCGAGTTCGTTGAGGAAGCTTAATTATGCATTATAAATTATGAATTATGCATTATGAATTATGCATTAATTATGTACTAACGTACCAATCTCCTCACCATCCATCACTTTCTTCAGGTTACCCACTACGTCCATGTTGAACACGTAGATGGGCAGGTTGTTGTCCTGACACATGCAGATGGCAGTCAGGTCCATCACCTTCAGACCGCGTGCCAGCACCTCTTTGTAAGTAATGGCATCAAACTTCGTCGCTGTGGGGTCTTTCTCGGGATCGGCCGTATAGACACCGTCCACACGGGTACCCTTCAACATCACGTCGGCCTCAATCTCGATTCCTCTTAACGATGAACCCGTATCGGTCGTGAAGTAGGGCGATCCCGTTCCTGCCGAGAAGATGCACACATAGCCCTGCTCCATAGCCTCAATAGCCTTCCACTTGGTGTAGAACTCGCCGATGGGCTCCATGCGGATAGCCGTCAGCACCTTGTTCTTCACGCCCACAGCACCCAGTGCCGAGCTCAGTGCCAGCGAGTTAATCACCGTAGCGCACATACCCATCTGGTCGCCTTTCACGCGATCGAAGCCTTTCTGGCTTCCGCTCAGCCCGCGGAAAATGTTACCGCCACCGATGACGATGCCAATCTGTACACCCATCTCGCTCACTTCCTTAATCTGGCGTGCATAGTCGCCCAGACGTTCAGGGTCAATGCCGTAGCCCTGCTTTCCCATCAGACTCTCACCCGAGAGCTTCAGGAGAATTCTCTTGAATCTTGCCATAATCTTTTTTTTCGTTATTACGTTATTACGATATATCGTTATTTCGTTATTATGTGATGAATTGAACCTCCTTGAAGGCATAGCGCCTGTCGTTGCCGCTGTCGTCACGGAGTAGCAGGTGCCCGTCGTCCTCTACGTCTACCATCTCAGCCATGAAAGCCCCGTCCTTGTCTGCGTAGGGATGGAATCCCGTCCTGCGGTACAGCATTTTCCGGTAATCCTCTCCTAAGTGGGGCAGGTTGGCAGGAGCCATATATTTGTCCAATGCCTCGAGGATCCCGTTCAGCAGCTGCTCGCGGTCCGTTTCCTGTCCTGCTATCTGCCACAGCGACACAGGGTTGGGGGCGTCGCTATGGAACGTTCGCTGGTTCACGTTCAGCCCCACGCCGATAATGCTGTCCTTGATGGTGTTCCCCTTCAGGGTGTTCTCAATCAGTATACCGCAGATCTTACCGTTGCGCCAGTAGATGTCGTTGGGCCACTTGATGCTCAGGTCGCCGATATACTGCCCTAGTGCCTCGCAGATGGCCAGCGATACGGCCATCGATATGCGGAATTGCTTCGTGGCAGCAACCTCTGTGGGGTGCAGCAGTATCGAGAACAGCAGGTTCTTGCCCCGTTCCGATTCCCACCGGTTCGTGCCGCATCCCCGTCCCGATGTCTGGTAATCCGCCCAGACGACTGGATCACGGGGACGGTTCTCCTGATCACAGTCGCTAAGCGATGACGGATCAGGAGAACCGTCCCCATGATCCTTCACCCACCGGTTCGTGGAGTCCGTCTCGTCAATATGTATGATTTTCCAGTTCACTTTGCAAAAGTACGAATTTTTTTTCGTACTTTTGCATCATGGAAGAAAAAAATAAAGACGAATTGTATATGCGGAAGGCCTTGCAGGAGGCTGAGGCAGCCTACGACGAGGGTGAGATTCCCATCGGTGCAGTGGTGGTGTGTAAGGATCATGTGATAGCCCGGGCGCATAACTTGACGGAAATGCTGCACGACGTGACGGCCCATGCCGAGATGCAGGCTATCACACAGGCTGCCAACGAGTTGGGCGGCAAGTACCTGACGGACTGTACGCTGTACGTTACTGTTGAGCCCTGCGTGATGTGTGCCGGAGCCTTGGGGTGGAGCCAGATACCCCGCATCGTCTATGGTTGTCGTGACGAAAAACGGGGCTACACAGACTATGCTCCACATGCCCTGCATCCCAAATGCAACGTCACCGGCGGCGTGCTGGAAGACGAATGCCGACAGCTGATGCAGCAGTTTTTTAAGGACAGACGTTGAAAAAACGCTATTTAGTCTTAACAAAATACAATATTAATGCATGAAAAACGCATAAAAAAGCACCAAAATGACTGATTTTAGTTAACTTTTCGTGCCAAAATGTGTATTTTTTATAATTTTATTTGTTTTTTAGAAACTTATATGTTATCTTTGCACGGTCTATTCCTAAAAAAGGGGTGGATTGTGGACTTACTTCTATATGATAATGTACACGTACATCATTTATAATTAGTATTAATATAAACAAAACGAGAGAGATTTATGAAACAAAGATTAACAATGATTCTGGTCAGTCTGTTCCTCATGGTAGGAGTTGCTCTGGCCCAGACAAAGGTTACTGGTACTGTTACCTCTCAGGAAGACGGACAGCCCGTCATCGGTGCTTCCGTTCTCGTAGTGGGAACTCAGGTGGGTACTGTAACTGACGCTAATGGTAAGTTCTCGCTGACATGTCCCGCCGGCAAGAACGTGCTGCGTATCACTTACATCGGTATGGAACCCATCGAGGTGAGCGCCCGTCCTAACATGCGCATCGTGCTGACGAGCGACCAGACAGCCCTCGATGAAGTGATTGTTGTGGCTTATGGTACAACGAAGAAATCGTCGTTCACCGGTTCTGCCCAGAGCGTAGGCGGTGAGAAGATTGAGCTTCGTCCTATCACCAACGTTGCCAAAGGTCTTGAAGGCCAGGTAAGCGGTGTGCAGATGACTTCTGCCAGCGGTCAGCCCGGTTCTTCACCCAGCATCCGTATTCGTGGTTATGGTTCTATCAACGCTTCTTCTGCTCCTCTGTATGTAGTTGACGGTGTTCCTTACGACGGCTCGCTGAGCTCACTGAACCCCGCCGACGTGGAGTCGATGACTGTGCTGAAGGATGCTTCTGCAGGTGCTCTGTATGGTGCCCGCGGTGCCAACGGTGTGGTGATGATTACTACCAAGAAGGGTAAGGAAGGTAAGGCTCAGGTGACTTGGCGTTCGACAGTCGGTTGGTCAAACCGTGCCCAGAAACGCTACGACCTGGTGGACCAGAAGGACTATGTGCAGCTGACTTACGAGGCTCTGCGCAACCAGGCTTACTTCGGAAACGGCTACACTTGGGCTGATGCTGAGGAATATGGTCGCACCCAGCTGGGTCTGAACCTGGGTGGTGAGCACTACAACCCGTTCAAGAACTACACTTGGGACACCATCATCGATCCCGCTACCGGTCAGGTTCGTGCTGACGCGCAGTCTGCCTGGGACGAGAACTGGATGGATGCCATCGAGCATAAGAACGCCCTGCGTCACGAGCATCAGTTCTCGATCAGCGGTGGTTCTGACAAGACCAAGTACATGCTGTCACTGGGTTATGTGAACGAGGATGGTATTTTGAAGACCACCAACTTCCAGCGTTACAATGCCCGTCTGAGTGTGGACACCGAGGTGACCAAGTGGTTCCGTGCCAACTTGAGCACCACGCTGGCTCACTCTATCTCGAATGCCAACGACTATGACGGTACCTCGACTTCTAACGTATGGTACACCTCACAGTTCGTATCGCCTATCTTCCCCGTTTATCTGAAGGATATGCAGGGTAACAACCTGCTCAGCGAGACTGGTGAGGCACAGTATGACTACGGTGACAGCGACCTGGGTCGCCGTTTCGGTAGCAACAACGACTATAACCCCCTGGGTGGTCTGTATGACGACAAGGGTGAGCGCATCCGCGACATCGCCGGTGCACGTACCGGTATCGTGCTGGGTACTGACGACACTACTGCCGGTTGGCTGCAGGGTCTGAAGCTGAGCGTGAACTTCGGTTTCGACTACGAGAACCAGAACCGCATGCGCTACATGAACATGTATCATGGTAACCAGGCAAGCTCGGGTGGTCTGATCCAGAAGTACAACTACCGTACTCAGAGCTACACCTTCAACCAGCTGCTCACTTGGAACCGCACCTTCGACCGTCACAACATCGACGTGATGCTGGGTCACGAGTGGTATGCCTACAACTTCAAGTATCTGACCGCTGGTCGTACCAACCTCGTAGACGGTATCTACGAACTCGGCCCGGCAGCTAACATGTACGAGGCTAGCTCTTACTCTGACAACTACCGCATCAACTCGTTCCTGAGCCGCGTCAACTACAACTACGACGATAAGTACTACTTCTCGTTCTCACTGCGTAGTGATGCTTCTTCACGTTTCTACAAGGACAACTGGACGGGTACGTTCTGGTCGATCGGTGGTAACTGGCGTATCTCGAAGGAGAACTTCATGAAGGATATCAAGTGGATTGACAACCTGTCGTTCAAGGCCAGCTACGGTCAGCAGGGTAACGACGACATCCTCGACAGCGACGGCAATTCGAACTACTACCTCTGGCAGAGCCTCTATGAGCTGGGCTGGAACAATGGTAACAACATCGGTGCTGTAGTATCTACGCTGGAGACCAAGGACGTTTCTTGGGAGAAGAACAACAACTTCAACATCGGCTTGGAGGGTACCCTGTTCGATCAGCGCGTACGCTTCAGCTTCGAGTACTACTATAAGAAGACTACCGACATGCTGCTGGAATACCCGATGGCTCTGTCGACCGGTTTCAAGGGCTACAACGCCAACGTGGGTGACATGCGCAACACGGGTGTCGAGATGGAGATTGGTGTAACGCCTGTGAAGACCAAGGACCTGCGCTGGGATTTGACCTGGATGGGTTCTACCGTCAGCAATAAGGTGCTGAAGCTCACCAACGAGTCGCCCGAGATTATCAGCGGTGTTCGCGTCATCAAGGAGGGTTATCCCATCCGTACCTTCTACATGCCGAAGTCGGCTGGTGTTGATCCTGCAACAGGTGCACAGCTCTACTGGGCTTACAAGAAGGACGACAATGGCGACATGATTCCTGGTTCTGAGTACATCACCAGCTCTACTTCTGAGGCTAACGCTTCGAAGTATTACCTGGGCAGCCGTATTCCCGACCTCTACGGAAGCATCTCGAGCAACCTGAGCTATAAGGGTATCGACCTCTCGATCCTGACTACTTATAGCATCGGCGGTAAGATTTATGACAGCAACTATGCAAGCCTGATGAGTCTGTGGTACCTCAGCAGCACTTGGCACTCTCACGCTCTGCGCCGTTGGCAGAAGCCCGGCGACATCACCGATGTTCCCCGCGTAACGATTGCCGGTTCTGACCTGACTACAGACCGTACCCTGATTGATGCTTCTTACTTCGCTATCAAGAACATCACGCTGGGTTACACGATTCCCACGAACCTGATTCGCCGCATTGGCATGCAGAACCTCCGCGTATTCGCTTCTGTCGACAATCTGGCTATCTGGTCGCATCTCGACGGTATGGATCCTCAGTACAGCTTTAGCGGTGGTACTGACTACAGCTACGTTCCCAACAAGACGTGGACTATTGGTCTGGAGCTTAAGTTCTAAGGATATTGAATACACTAAAAGAAACATATAATACGAAAAAGTTATGAAATCGATATTCAAATATACATGTTTAGGTCTTTTGGCAGGTAGCATGCTTGTGACATCCTGCTCGAAAGAACAAATTGAGACCGCTCCCACCCAGTCGATGTCTGGACAGGGACTGCTGGCCAACGCCAATGCAGCGTTGGTGACCCTGAACGGTATCTATCGTGAGATGTACACCGCAGGTTGGTCAACGACAGGTAACACGCACCAGTGCTTCGGTATTACCGCCTATAGCCTCTGCGCCGACGTCATGGGTGAAGACCACGTGATGGGTGCCCAGGGTTCTGGTTGGTTCTGGTTCGACGCCTGCTACAACGTAAAGAGCCGTTTTAATGCAAGTACGTGGCGCAGCTACGACCTGTGGTATGCTTTCTACAACTGGATTGCAAATGCTAACTACATCATTGCTGCCAAGGAATCGATGGGCGGTACTCCCAGCGAGGTAAACTATGTCATCGGCCAGGCTTATGCCATCCGTGCCTACAGCTATTTCATGCTGTCTCAGTACTTTGCACGTACGCTGGTAGGTCACGAGAGCGATCCTTGTGTTCCTGTCTATACCGAGCCGACATCACCTGAGACCAAGGGTCAGCCCCGTTCTACCAATGCTGAGGTGTATGCCCAGATTGAGAAGGACATCAACGAGGCTGTTACGCTGCTTCAGGGAACTACCCGCAAGGACAAGAGCCACATCGACTACTCTGTAGCACAGGCTCTGAAGGCTCGTATCTGCTTGGTTGAGAACAAGTGGGGTGACGCTGCTGCTGCTGCTCACGCTGCTATCGACGCCAGCGGTTGCACTATTCTGCCCGTGGCTTCGTTCCCCGGCATGAACAATGTCGCTGCCAACAACGTCATGTGGGGTGCCGGCATCATCGCCGACCAGGTTGGTATGTATGCCAGCTTCTTCGCTCACATGGATATGGAGGGTAACAAGTCGTACGCTGTGACCGCTCCCAAGCGCATCAACTCTGAGCTCTATGCCAAGATGTCTCCCACAGACACCCGTCTGGCTTGGTGGGATACTACCAACAAGTATCAGCAGGAGAAGTTCCACTTCTCGGATGCTTCTACTTGGCTGGGCGACTACATCTTCATGCGCGTAGAGGAAATGTACCTCACCGCTGCTGAGGCTGAGTGCCGTGCCGGCAACGAGGCTGCTGCCAAGGAAGACCTGATGGCTCTCATGAAGGTGCGCGATGCTGGTTACACCACCAGCAAGACCGGTACTGCTCTGGGTAAGACCTCTGCTCTTGCCGACGAGACTGGTTCGCTGCTCGAGGAAATCCTCATCCAGCGTCGTATCGAGTTGTGGGGTGAGTTCGGCCGTATGTACGACCTGAAGCGCCTGAAGCAGGGCTTCATCCGTACCGAGGCACAGGGCTGGCCTAAGGCTGCTCTGCTTACTGGTAAGCCCACCGACGATCCCGATGCTTACATGAATGTGCTCACTATTCCGCAGGCTGAGTTCGACGGAAACGAGAACATGAGCGTGGACAAGGATCAGAATCCGACTGGTGACTATCCGGAGTAATAATCAGAGTATTGTGAATACATTAAAAAGTATATAATTATGAAAATCAATAAGTATTTATGCGGGTTGGCAGTAGGCGTTTCCATGCTGTTTGCTTCCTGCAATACCGACAATATCGGTGCTGAGTACAATAGCACTGCTGCAGGACAGGGTATTACCTTTGCCGCTGCTAAACTTACAGCCACCGCTGTTCAGGCCAGCAACCCTCAGTTCCAGATTCCCATCTACCGTAGCAATACCAATGGTGACTATTCGGGAACTGTAAGTGCTACTGGTACTATTGACGGAAATGCTGCCGACTGCTTCAGCGTGTCTGGCTTCACCTTCAAGTCTGGTGAGGCTAAGGCTGACATCACGGTCGACGTTTCTGCATTGGAGATTGGTAAGGTGCTGGCGCTGACGCTGGCTTACACCGATTCTGCCAACATGAGTCCTGCCAATATTGAGAAAGTAACCGTTAACGTCAGTGTGGAGTACACTTGGCAGTCGCTGGGCACAGGCTCCTTCGTGGATGCTTGGGCTACAGGTTCTGACGCCTTCCCCGACGGTGTGGTTGCTAAGGTTGAGATTCTGAAGGCCGAAGGCTTCGACCGTTATCGCGTAGTGAAGCCTTACGTAGAGTATCTGTCAAGTGCTCAGGGCGCTGCCGATTGGGACAACTGGATTTCTCTGGGTTCAACCGTCCAGAACTTGGAGCTTTGGATTCAGGATGGTATCGTATTCTACGAGGACTTCCCCTTGGGTCTGAACTATCAGGGCGATTCTGGTCAGCCTATCTACGCTTGTCACCCCAGCGGATTCTCAACGCTGCAGGATCCTGAGAAGTGGGTTCACAACAAGATGGAGGGTAAGACCATTCAGCTGGCTCCTTACTACTACATCGATGGCCTCGGAGGTTGGAACTATACGCAGTACGATGGTGTGATTCTCATCACGCTGCCGTAATACGTCCGCTAATAATTTCGATTCGGGAAGCACGCTTCGGGCGGTGCTTCCCGAATTTTTTTTTACGACTCGTTAAACCTTCTTGCGTTTGGCTCGTCATAATAACCGTAAAACGTGAAATAATTATGGACAGTAAACGTACTCTTCTTTTCTTGCTGATGCCTCTGATGGCTGTGGTAGCTATGGCTCAGCGCTCTATTACGGGATTAGTCATCGACGATTCACAAGACCCCATCCCCCAGACAACTGTTAAACTGCTGAAGACGGACAGCACCCTCGTGAAGGGTGCGCTGACCAATATGGACGGCGAATTCACAGTGAAGGCTCCTCAGGCAGGAAACTATATACTGCAGGTGACGTGTGTGGGTTTCAAGGCCTACACCAAGCGTATCAAGGTGGCCGACAAGGACATCGCCCTGGGAACCATCGCGATGCAGCCCGACGCCATCATGCTGAAGGGTGCTACGATTACTGGCCAGGCTGCCAAGGTGACTTTGAAGGCCGATACCTTCATCTATAACGCTTCGGCCTATCGTACCCCCGAGGGTTCTGTGGTCGAGGAACTGGTGCGTCGCCTGCCTGGTGCCGAGGTGAGCGACGACGGTACCGTCAAGATCAACGGTAAGGAGGTAAAGAAGATACTGGTCGACGGTAAGGAATTCATGACGGGCGACACGAAGACCGCTATGAAGAACCTGCCCACGAACATCATCGATCGCATCAAGGCCTACGACAAACAGAGCGACCTGGCTCGTGTGTCGGGTATCGAGGACGGCGAGGAGGAGACAGTGCTCGACTTCGGCATCAAGCAGGGCATGAACAAAGGTGTGATGGCCAATGCCGATGTGGCAGCAGGTACGCAGAACCGCTATGCAGGACGCATCTTCGGTGGTTTCATGAAAGACAACCTGAAGCTGTTCCTGATGAGTAATGCCAACAACACCAACGACATGGGCTTCCCCGGTGGCGGCGGTGGTGGCGGACGTTTCGGTGGCGGACGTCAGGGCCTGAACGCCATGAAGATGACGGGTGTGAACCTCAACTACGACAACGACAAGCTGAAAATCGACGGTAGCGTGCGCTGGAACCATAGCGACGGCGACACCTACTCACGCCAGTCCAGCGAGTCGTTCTTCAGCGGTACGACGTCGTCGTTCGGCAATAACGCCAATCAAAACTATTCGCGCTCGAACCAGTGGAACGGTCAGATGCGCCTCGAGTGGCAGCCCGACTCCATGACGAACATTATGTTCCGCCCGAACTTCTCGTACAGCAGCAACGACGGCTTGAGCAGCAGTCTCAGTGCTACATTCGACAACGATCCCTACGAATACTCCAACAACCCCCTGCGCGACGTCTACGATATTGCCAAGAAATACGGCATTGTCAAGAACTTCAGTGCCGACAACGGTGTCAGCTATAGCGACTCCAAGCAGTTGCGAGGCATGTTGCAGCTCAATCGCCGCCTGAACAATAGCGGACGTAATATCACGCTGCAGGTCAACGCCAATTGGAGCGAAGGCACCAGCAAGTCGATGTCGAACAATATCGTGAACTATTTCCAGATTCTCGACCCGGTCACGATGCTGCCCATCGATTCCGTCTATCAGACCAACCGCTATAATCTCACCCCGCAGGACCGTTGGGGCTACAGCCTGCGTGCCAACTACAGTGAACCTATTGCCCGTCAGGTGTACCTGCAGTTCGGCTATCGCTTCCAGTACAGCTACACCAAGAGCGACCGCAAGACTTACAGCCTCTTTGGCGTCGACTACTCGGGCATCAACCCTGAATACCGTAATTTCGATGCTTATCTCGACCCACTGCCCAATCCCCTCGACTACTATGAGGACGAGCGGTTGAGCAAGAAGTCGGTCTATAAGAACTACACCCACACGGCGGAGGTTATGTTGCGCATCGTGCGTAAGGCCTACAACTTCAACGTGGGATTCCAGGTGATTCCCCAGAGTTCGAATTTCACCTATAAGTATCTGGGAACCGACACCATCGTGAAGCGCAGCGTTACCAACTTCACCCCGACGCTCGACTTCCGCTGGAAGAAGTCGCAGACTGGTCAGCTCCGCTTTACCTATCGCGGCACCACCAGCCAGCCGTCGATGACCGATCTGCTCGATATCGTCGACGACAGCAATCCCCTGCGCATCACGCGTGGTAACCCGGGTTTGAAACCTTCGTTCTCGCAGGACTTCAACCTCTTCTACAACGACTATTTCCAGAAGCACCAGCGTGCCGTCATGAGCTTCGTGCGCTTCAATACCACCAGCAATTCGGTGTCGAATATGACCACATATAATACGGAGACTGGTGGAACCATCACGCGACCTGAAAACATCAACGGCAACTGGAGTGCCAACGGCGGTTTCATGTTCAATACGGCTGTCGACTCTGCAGCATTCTTCAACATCAACACGTTCACCAACCTGGGATACACCCACAACGTGGGTTACGTCAGCGTCAACACCCTGGCTGATTCCGAGAAGAGTGTCACCAAGTCGCTGACTGTGGGCGAGCGTCTGGCAGGCAGCTACCGCAACGACTGGCTCGAGTTCGAACTCAACGGTTCGCTGAACTATATGCATTCGCGCAGTGAGTTGCAGCCCAACAACAACCTCGACACATGGCAGTTCTCCTATGGTGGTATGATTGGCATTACCGCTCCGTGGGGCACACAGCTCACCACCAATATGAACATGCAGAGTCGTCGCGGCTACAGCGATGCATCGATGAATACCAACGAACTCATCTGGAACGCCCAGCTGTCGCAGAGCTTCCTCACGGGTAACGCCTTGACGCTCTCGCTACAGTTCTACGACATCCTGCATCAGCAGTCTACCGTCAGTCGCGTCATCAACGCCATGCAGCGCAGCGATACCGAGTATAATGCCGTCACCAGCTATGCAATGGTGCACGTCATCTATCGCCTGAATCTCTTCGGAGGTATGTCCAACATGCGTGGCCCGCGTGGCGGACGTGGCGGAGGCCCCGGTGGTCCTGGTGGCTTTGGCGGAGGTCGCGGCGGTCGTGGCGGTGGCTTTGGCGGAGGCGGTGGCTTCGGTGGCGGACGCGGAGGAAGATTTTGATGATGGACTCAAACCATTGTATTGAACTGCTCGAAGCCCATGGGGTGAAGCCTACAGCCAACCGTATTGTGGTGCTGAAGGCTATGGCCGCTGCAGGCCGTCCCATGTCGCTGACGGAATTGGAATATAAGATTCTGTCTATCGATAAGTCGGGCGTGTTCCGTGCTCTGACGTTGTTCAAGGAGCGCCATCTGGTGCACGTCATCGAGGACGGTGGCGATGGCGTACGCTACGAGCTGTGCCACAGTCACGATGCCGATAGCGACGACGACCTGCACGTGCATTTCTACTGCGAGCGGTGTCGCCGAACCTACTGTCTGGAACATATCGCCGTTCCCGACGTGGCATTGCCCGAAGGCTTTCAGCAGACTTCTGTGAATTTCATGGTCAAGGGCATCTGCCCTTCATGTAAAAAATGAGTAATGAGTAATTAGTAATGAGTAATTGTGATTACTACCAAGGGCGATTTTGCAATTAAAACAGCAAGCGTTCCGAGCTTAGACAAATCATAATTACTAATTACTCATTACTAATTACTCATTAAACAATAAATTACTTTCTGTCGTCGATGTTATCGCCCTCGGTGGGTGCCAGGTCCTCTTCGAAGTCGGTAATGCCGGCCTTTACGAGGATGTTATACCACTGGATGAGCTTCTTGATGTGGCTGTTCTGTACGCGGTCCTGATCCCATTCGGGCAGCACCTTCGAGAAATACTCGTGCAACTCGTCGGGAGTAGCCTTGCGGAAGTCGACGCTCGACTCCTTGCCTTTCTCCAGGTCGCGCATCGAGGCCAGCACCTGCATCAGGGGCACATCATCCGTCTCCGTAAACATGGCGACGTCGCCCAGCGATGTGATGCGGTCCGTGCCGAAGGCGGGGAAACGCTTGTGTGTGTCGTCAAGGGCCTCGACGATGAGGCTGTTCTTGGCGCGCGATACTAATTTGTAGAGTCCCGGTTTGCCCGAGATGGCTAAAATCGTTTCTTTCATTGTTCTTTCTTTTCTTTTTATTTCGTTATTTCGTAATTTCGTTATTCCGGTTTTCCATTATTCCGTTATTCCGACAAAGTCTTTATTAACTTCTCCACCTGTGCTTCCAGGTTGGCTTCCCCGTCGTTCACAATTTCCACGTCGGCACGCTTCCTGACCAGCTCCTGTGGCCATTGGCGCGCTATCCATTGCAGGGCCTTTTCGCGAGTAATGCCGTCGCGCTTCATGATGCGCTCAATGCGTACCTCCTCGGGAGCAGTCACCACCACCACGCGGTCCACCAGCTTGTCGGCACCCGATTCATACAGGATGGCGCTCTCCATCCACTGCATGCCGCTCTGCTCGAAGTCGTCGAACACGGCAGGATGCACAATGGCGTTTACCGCACGCTGGTTGTCCTTGCTGGCCAGCAGGAAACGGCTGATGTCGGCCTTCTGGAGCGAGCCTATCAGCTCCTGCAGTTGTCGGCGCAGACGCGACGAGCTGCGAATGAGTCGCTTGGCGGCGGCGTCGCAGTCGTACACCTCGATGCCTCGCCGTTCCAGCAGCCGGCATACGTAGCTCTTACCCGAACCGATGCCCCCCGTGATGCCAATCTTCATGGGTGTCGGGCTATTCTTCATTTTCTATCAGGTAGTCTACCTGCTTCACGGTCAGCGTCGCACGGCTGATGCCCTGCGGCACTTCCTTCAGGTAAATGTTACACTTCTCGGAACCCTTCTGTTCTATTTCCCGATAGTCGGCAATGACGGTAAACTCCTCGGGCGACAAATGGCGTATCTGACTGACGCCAGCCACGAAGTTCACCTGTACCTTGGACGGGAATGTGCGCACCACCTTTCCTGCGGGCAGATTGATGCACTTGATGGGTACCTCGATGCTCTCTTCGGTCAACAGGTCGGTGTGGAACACAACATTGATGCGTTCTGGAATCACCTTCACGTCAGCGGCATGTGCCAGCTTGCATTCCACCTCCAGCGTATCGCGGAATCCCACGTAGTTCAGCGGCTCGGTGTATACCAGTCGGATGCTGTCCAGCTTTTCGCGCGAGGCATAGACGTCGACGCTGTCAGGACTGTATTTGACGTGCGAGATGAAGTAGAGCTGTTCGGGAATGACGCGTCCGTTCCAGTGTACAGGCACACGTTTGCGCTCACCGTTGTTGTAGAAATACTCCAGCTTCTCGGGTTTCACGCCCGTCACCTTCGACGACGACTCCAGACTTTGCTCGATGGCTCGCTTCAGGTCGGCATTGGGCACGACGCCCTTGCCGTAGGTCTTGTCGTAGCTCTTGAAGTCGATCTTGACCTGCTGCTTGTACTCGCCGAACATATAGTTCAGCAGCACCCAGCCCTTGTCGTTCACCGTAGCGCGTACGGTGTCGACGCTGGCCGATGTCAGCATCACGTTCCTGGGCAGGTTCACGATGCGCACGGGAATCTTCAGTTCCTTTTCGTAATTCTCGTTCAGCGTCAGGATGAGCCAGAAAATGGCAGAGAGCATCAGGAAAAACAGAAACGTAAAGAGCTGCTTGTTGATGTTGCTCAACAAGAAGTTCTTAACGATTGTCCAGAAGCCGTTCTCTTCCATCACTCTCTCAACTCTCTAATCGTTTCTTGAAACGCTTTGTACCTTTAGGTCAAAGAACTCTAAACTCTAAACTATTTCCTTACCTCTGCTGCGGTGTGCTCGTGGGATCTTTGAACACGTAGCCCTTGTCGACCTTGATCACCACACCGTCTGCAATCTTCACCTCGATGATGCCTGTGGCCAGGTCAATCTTCTTCACGGTGCCGTAGATGCCGCCACCGGTGATGACCTCTGCGCCCTCGGCCAGCGAGTTCTGGAAATTCTGAATCTCCTTCTGACGCTTCTGCTGAGGCTTGATCATGAAGAAATACATGATGGCAAAGATGGCCACCATCATAATGATAAAACTCATGCTGCCGCCACCCTGGGCACCCTGTGCAGCCAAAATAATCTGTGTCATATTATATTAATTAATGTTCAATGATCAATGTTCAATGTCTCAGCTGTTTCATCAGCCTGCCCGTTTCCACCAGGTGGTGCGCAATGGCATCCAGCATGCCGTTAATGTATCCGGCACTGCGTGGGGTAGAGTAAAGCTTGGCCAGTTCCACATATTCGTTGATGGTCACGCTGACGGGAATGCTGGGGAACGTCATCATCTCCGCAATGGCAATCTGCATGATGACGATGTCCATGTAGGCCAGACGCGAAAAATCCCAGTTGCGCGACGCCTCGCTCATGTAGTGCTGATATTCCTCGCCGTTCATGATGGTGGCACGGAACAGCTTGCGGGCGTAGTCCTTGTCCTCCTCCGAGTCGTATTCGGGCAACAGTTCCTGTGACGCACTGTTCTTCTCGTCGAATCGCTTGATGGTCTTCAGCACGAAGGTGTCCACCACCTCCTTGTCGTCGTTCCAGTACAGGCTCTGCTCCTCCAGCAGGGCGTCCAGGTCGGCATTGTCCTGAATCAGCGTGCGATACAACTTGCGCCACAACTCGCGGTCCGTCTGGTAGTCGTCGTCCGCAGAGTCCATATATTCCTTGTAGATCTCGCTGTCGGCTATCTGCAGGTATATCTTCTTCAGAAATTCGGGCTGATCGTCCCACGACTTCTTCTGGCTTTCCATGAAGTCGTTCAGCATCTTGTTCTGTTCCAGCTGCAGGGCGAAACGGTTGTAGATAAACTTCGTCGAGGGCAGGGGAGTGCCTTCGCGCTTGGCTCTGGCCTCGGCCACCTCTACATGGCGGCGAGCCTCGCGGGTAATGCCCACGATGAGTGCCAACAGATAGTTATACATGTCGTAGGCTTTCGACAGGCTAAACATCAGCTCTTTTTCTGCTGTGTCGATGTTCTTGCTGCCGTTCTGATAGTACGCATAACTCAGTTGTACTACCTTGATTCTAATCAGTTCTCTGTTAATCATAATTCTCTCTTCTTACGCTTTGATACGCTTATCAGGCTACAAAATTACGCAAAAAAAAGCAATTCCCCAAATCTTACCTTATTAATTTATAGTTTTATGCTGTTGTTTTTGATTTATTTAAATAAAAGAAGCCCCGGCTGTGTTAAGCCGAGGCCTCTTAATACCTCTTAATTCTTACTTCTAATTAGAAGGGGATTACGATACCGGCCTTCAGCAGGCTGTAACCGTTTGCCTCGGTCTTGTAGTTGAACTCAGCCTTCAGCGACAGCATGCTGGCAATGGGGTACTCCACGCCGACACCCAGGTTCAGACCCAGCTTGGTGTCAGTGTTCGAGAACGAACCGTCGTCATAGCGCTGTCCCAGCAGGTCAAGACCTACCAAGGGATATACGGTGAACGAATCGCCCACATGGAACAGATACTCCACGTTAGCTTCTACGTTCCAGTAGCTGGCATAGTCCTTCTTGAAGAAGTAGTTAAACTCGCCGACGCCACGAACATGGTCCATAAACATGTAGCCAATGTTAACGCCTGCACCCAGATTGTGGGGAGAATCGATGATGTAACCGAAGTGAGCACCAATTGACATGTCACCCTTGTCGGTCTTCTGAGCGAACGATGTGGCGCTAACCAGCACCATGCACATTACAACAAATAATTTCTTCATAATCTCTTCGTTTTAATGATTAAATACATTTGTAATTCTGCTGCAAAGGTAGTCCTTTTTCTTTAAATATCCAAAAAAATCTCGATTTTTCTTAATATTGTGTGTGGTTAAAATGGAAAACCTTGCGGTCTGGGGGCGATTTCCGGCTCACCGACGAACGATGCCTCCTCGTCCTTGTCGTTCAGCTTAAACACCATGAACTTCGTCTCTTGGGCTGTGCCCGGTTTCCATGCGCCGCCCTTGGGACCGTTCGGGTCGCTGTATTTCGCAAAATTCGTCCATGCTGTCAGCATTCTTTCGCTCAGGTCCCAGTCTCCCTTTGTCCACGGGCGCCAGCAGTGCTTCAGCGACTTAAACACAAACCACAGGTCGCTCGAGTGGAAGGCACCCTTCAGTCTGACCGTCACTTCCGGATGGCTGCCATCGTCGGGCAGAGGACGGGCAAATTCGTAGGCCCAGGCCTTGCCGCCCTTCTCGGCGCGCACCTTGCAGAATTCGGCAATGTTCGGTGCCATGTTACCCATGTCGTTCAGCGTGAAACCAATCATGTAGGGCACATCCGCCAGCCTGCCGCCACGCGTGGCGTCGTCGAAACTCTCCTTGCTCACGTAGCCGTCAATCATCGGCATGAAGGGCAGTCCCCTGAACATCATCGGCATGCCTGCCGGCTGTTGTCCGTCGCTGTTAATCTGGTGGTACAGCGTGTTCAGCGCGAACACCGTCTCCGTCGATGCCTGGCGCATCTTCTCCAGATCGGTCAGTCCTGCCCAGTCGAACATCTTCTTGGCCTTCGCCATATTATCTTCTATCGAACCGCCGCTATAGCGGGCGCCCATCGGGTTTCCGTTCTTGTCGGGGATGCTCAGTCCCTGAGCACTCATGATGACAGCCTTGTGGAACAGTCCGCGAGCCAGCGGACTCTCACACAGCGTACGCACACTGCCGCCACCGGCACTCTGTCCGAAGATGGTCACATTGTCCGGGTCGCCGCCAAACTGCGTAATATTCTTCTTGATCCAGTTCAGCGCCTCAATCTGGTCCAGGATGCCGTAGTTGCCCGACACATGGTTGGGACTCTCTGCCGCCAGCAGCGGGTGTACCAGGAATCCGAACACCCCCAGACGGTAGTTAATCGACACCAGCACCACATCCTTCGCGCCCCACTCCTGTCCGTCGAACTCAGGTTCCGAACCGAATCCCTCGCGATATCCGCCACCATGAATCCACAGCGCCACAGGCAGCTTCTTGCCCACCTGTCCCGGAGCTTTCGTCCATACGTTCAGATACAGGCAGTCCTCGCTGAAGGCAGCCTCCTTGCCGTAGCCCCATTCCGTGTAGTAGCCCCCCGTATACTGGATGGCCTGGAAACTTGGACGTCCGAACGTGTCGCACACCTTCACGCCCTTCCAGGGCACTACTGGCTGCGGTGCCTTCCATCGGTTCTCCTTGATGGGAGGTGCAGCATACGGTATGCCGCGATACACAAACACGTCAGGATGGTCGTCGGCTGTGACGCCTTGCACCCGTCCACCCTCAATCGTCAGCACCGGGTTTTCCTCACCCCATGCCGTCATTGCTGCCAAGAGCAAAAGTGGTAAAATCAGTCTCTTCATAATGATTAATATTTAATGTTCAAAGTTAAAAGTTCAATGTTTAATGTGCAAAGTTACTCATTTTCCCGCTATTTCATTTTATCTTTATTACCGAATACTTTGTTTGTTGTAACATGTTGCGTCTTCCTGGCGAATTGATACAAATAATTCTTCATTTTCGAACACCTTAATTCAATAATTATTGTTACCTTTGCACCCCGAATAAGAATAAAACCATCCACACAATAACAATGAGAAAAATGCTGATGACGCTTGCAGCCGTCCTATGCTGCACTATGACAATGGCGGTTTTTACCGCATGCGAAAAAGACCATGATGGCTATGACTACCGTTTAATCGTAGAACCCAAAAGACCGCTGGTCGGCCTTGATGCCCAGAATTGGCGCAACAACGTGCTGGAAATCTATGAGTCTGCACTCGGCGTCGGTTCCGAGGAATTCACCAAGCAAGGCGAACAAGAACAATGCGACAAAGAAGTCCTGGAAGCCTGCAAAAGGGCCGAGGCGTCGCTCCGATTTGGCGGCACAGGTGAAATCGTCGTTGAAAACACCACCGCCCGAAAAACCGTCTACCGCCGCATCATGCAATAACATCGCTATCCGATGCCAAGGGGGCATTCCCTTGGCATCAGTTCTTCACCAAGAGTGAAAGATAGTGAAATCCGTGCGGAAATGCAAAGAAAAAGTTTGTTTTTCTCTTGCATTTCTCTTTCTTTTTTTGTATCTTTGCAGCCGAAGCATTCAATAACTAATATAAACTATATGAAAAAAACAATTCTTTTAGTGCTGTGTTTGATGCTGACAGTAGTCATCAACGCAGGTGATGTGACGCCAGAGCAGGCCCTGCAACAGGCTCAAAGCTTCTTGCAGCAGCGTGTAACGTCTGGTAAAAACAGGAGTCAGGCAGCCGCTGAGCTTAAAATGGCTGGGCGCGTCAGCGGACTCTACGTGTTTAACGCCACAGGTGATAACGGCTACGTCATTGTGTCGAACGACGACCGCACGGTGTCGGTGCTCGGCTACAGCGACAGCGGCAGTCTCGACCTGGACAATATGCCCGACAACATGCGTGCATGGCTTCAGGGCTATGCCGACGAGATTGCGTGGCTCGACGCCCAAGGCTATCAGCCCTCGCCTGTTGTGGCCCGTCGCGCAGCATCAGCCGTCAAGGCCCCCATTGCTCCGCTGGTTGCGACCAGGTGGAATCAGAGTACGCCTTTTAACGACCTGTGTCCAGAATATACCACTGGGAAAAAATCCGCCACGGGTTGTGTGGCCACCGCAATGGCTCAGGTCATGAAGTATCACAATTATGCCGAGATGACTGATGGCCTGCCTGCTTATGATGAAGATTACAGCGGGAGCCCATGCATCGCTGTAGATGCCCTGCCTCAAACCGAATTCGACTGGGGCAACATGCTCGACGTCTACTCCAGCGGCAGCTATTCTGACGAAGAAGGCGCAGCCGTTGCCAAACTGATGCAGTATTGTGGTTCTTCCGTCAAGATGGGCTATTGGAGCTCGTCGTCCTCTAACAACAATATGATTCCTGATGCACTTAAGAATTACTTCGGCTACAACTCGACAGCCCAACTTGCTGTGCGCAGTCTGTATACCTATAACGAATGGTTAGAGATTATCTACCATGAACTGAGCGAGAGTCGTCCCGTTGTCTATGGCGGACAGTCTTCTGGCGGTGGTCACTCATTCGTTTGCGACGGCTATCAGGGCGAGGACTATTTCCACATCAATTGGGGATGGGGTGGCCTGAGCGACAACTACTTCAAGATGTCTGTATTGAATTCCGACGAACAAGGCATTGGCGGCAGCAGTTCTAAGGATGGCTATCACTACGGGCAGGATGCAGTCATCGGCATTCAGAAACCCACTGACGATGGCACCGTCTTAAGTATTACCCCGCAGCTGCCCAACTTGACGATAAACAGCATCACTTGTCCTGACGCTGCTGAGGTAGGCGAGGAAATCAGTGTCACCCTCAATATTACTAATAACAATACGTCAGATTATAGTGGTGACATCTATTTGGGACATAAGGGAGAAGGTTACTATTCACTCCTTGTAGGAGATCTCTTCGATATTCCGGCTGGAGTCGCCAAAGACTGTACCATTAAGCTGGCTTTCACCAGCGCAGGCACCTATAACCTTGTCTTCTTCTGGCCCAACGAAAATGGCAGCTATTATACGAACGGTACTGTGTTAACGACCATTACCGTCACAGCAGGCAGCGGAAATCCTGTGACCGACAATGTCACGCTGGGAAGCTCTCTTGCAGTGGAGAATTCCGAGTACGTTAGTGGTACTAACTACAATGTCTTTGGTTCTATATTTAAGGGAGTCCTAACTGTAACAAACCCGGAAGAGAGCAGCGATTATCAAGGAACATACCAATGCGATGTATATCAGGATGGAGATTTTTCTGCGCCTGTCTTCAGACATGCAAAAACTATCAAAATTCCCGCCAATGGCAGTTATAACATACCCATAGAAATCAACGGAATAACCAATGATAGTTATTATCAGGTTTGGGTAGTTTACTATAAGAATGGCGGTTGGAGCGACTGGTATAATGTAGCCAGATACACTTGCCAGCCTGGTGCCACCACTTACGCTGCCGACGGTACTGCCACAGTAACCAAGACCACCGGCACCAGCTATGCTGCTCCTGCCACAGCCCTTGCCGTCGACCTGACTGGTACCACGGTGACGAGTGTCTCTGGAGGCGCCGCCAACTGTCTGTTCATCAGCGATAAGAGTTCGCTCGCCGGTGCCACCAACTATGTTAAGAACACCAGCGGCACCTACACCGCAGCCAGCATCACCCTGACCGACGGTAGCGACTTCTTCACGCCCGTCGACTTCACGGCTACGAACATTGAGTTCACTTATGCCAACGACCGCTGGGCCGACGGCACCAATGGCTGGAATACCATCATGCTGCCCTTCGACGTGACAAAAGTCACCGCCAACGGCACTGCCATCGACTGGTTCCACAGCAGCACCGACTACGGCAAGGACTTCTGGCTGAAGGAGTTCACCGCCGACGATACGACAGCTCCTAAAGTCTACTTCGACTACGTCTCGGGCCCAATGAAGGCCAACACCCCGTATATCGTTGCCCTGCCCGGCAACCACTGGGGAGCAGCCAACGACCTGAGCGGCAAGACCATTAAGTTCGTTGGCCAGAATACCACCGTCTACAAGAAGGGTGACTTTACGTCAGTCACTGGCACCAACTACCGCTTCATTGGCACTACTACGCAGGACGCTACGTCCAACATCTACCGCATCAATGCCGCAGGTAACAAGTTCTTACTTGCTGTAGGCTGTCCGCCGTTCCGCGCCTACTTCAAGCCCGGCATCTTCGACAGCAGTGTCGAAGCCCTTAGCATAGGTGGCACTGATGGAACGACGGCTATCAGCGACGTAAGTGGTAAGACGGAAGATGTAACGGGCGACTTCTACGACCTCAGCGGTCGCCGCATCGGCCAGCAGCCCACCGCCAAAGGCCTCTACATCGTCAATGGTAAAAAGGTAATAATTAAATAAAGAATCAATATGAAAAAGCAATATATTAAACCCGAGATGGAGGTTATCCTCATCAACCCATCAGCACTCCTGGCAGGTAGTATGGGGCCCAACGGACAGCAAGACCCCACTATGGCTCCAGAGTTTGAAGACGAATTTGGCATCTTCCCCGCCGAGCTCAAACCGTTCTTGGAGTTCTAACAAAAAACCATATATTTATAGTTTTAGTTAATCCTGAGTGCAGGATCATTGTTATTGATAAAAACCATTAGGCTAGTATCAACCTCCACCCATCGTGAGATGCGTGGAGGATTTTTTTTGGTAAGATTTCTACTGAAAGCGCAACATTTTATAATACGCAGTCTATAGTGAAATTTACTCTTATCGACAAAGATAATCCCGCAACTCCAATCAATGCGACCAAATTAACTATTAAGGCAAAGAATATACAAAACAATGTTAATGATGCTATTACTTTAACTCGTAATTTTTCTGGCTCGTTAACTACTGGCGATCTTGTAATAACGCCTAGTGGAAGTACGAATGAAATATATGCATCCATAAGTAGGAAGTGGGCAATAACTCGTTTGACTTTAATAGCCTCTTATGGAGGATATGATTACATGTACGGGAAAGATGAGCCACAATTTGCTAATGGAAAGTATCATGCAATCACCGTACGGATGTTAAAATACCCCATCGATTTAGCTTCAGTGACACCCAATTATGTGGGGAGTGTTATTGGCAGCGACGGCAAGGTATATTTTGATGTGGAGTCTGCAGTAGCTGCTGGTACCAAGGCTTCAGCCATTATTGCATATGTTGGCAGTGATACTGGTGATGAAACATATAAGAAAGGCCTTGCAATAGCAATGGATGATGCGAATGGTGGTGGAAATTGGAATAAAATTGGTAATTCGCCGAACGACAATCCATATTCCTATGACGTTATTGCCGATGCACTCGCAGCTAAGGAGTCCGGACGAACGTTGTCAAGTTCAAGACATAATGCTGATTGGCCATCTTTTAATACTGCCTATATCAATAATTTGCCAAGCAATGATAATTACGGTGACAGGCCGTTGAGTTGTACTAGTGAATGGTTCTTGCCCTCTATTTTCCAATTAAATCAGATTATACGAGGTTTGACAGGCAAAACTGATGACTTTATCTACAATTCAGTAAATGAGGATTATAAAAATACGGTTTTGAATAAAATAATAACTAATGCAGGTGGAGCAGGCTTAAGTAATAGTTCCAGTGAAAATCAGTGTTATTATGCATCAAGTTCAGAAAAAAATGCAAATGATTGTTGGGTATATAATACTTATAAAGGATGTGCTTATTCTCAATCTAAGGGTAGCGCATGGCCGAAAGTACGAGCAGTCCTGGCGTTTTGAGAATCCCACACAAACAAACCCTATACAAACCCAAGAATCCGAGCAATCACCTTGCCCGGATTCTTTTTTGTTTCTCACATGTACACAAAGAGAACCGTCCCCTTTGTGTACTTTTTGAGGGATTTGTTTGGATATTTTGAAAAAAACAATTACATATTATTTTGAAATCTCAATTTAATCCTACTAAAAACAAGTAACCATCTGTATATAAGATATTTGCAAGAAAAATAAATCCTACTAAAACCCTACTAAAATCCTACTAAGTCCCTACTAAATCCCTACCAAAATCCTACCAGCTTGTCATTCCTTTTCATTTCCAAGACTCCCTCGCAGGCTTTCAAGCAAGGCCTTTTATTGAGATTTACTCGTAGCTTATTAAACAGTCCCACGCTGGGAACGTTTTAGTCCCAGGCTGGGAATGTTTTAGTCCCAAGGTGGGAATATTTCGGTCCCACGGTGGGAACAATAAGCCAGCCTCCGGCTCTGTAGGCTGCATTCTCTTCTGAAGCTCACATAGATGGGCGAATGGGAATTGGGTAGAGGTTTAGTAGAACTTTAGTAGGGATTTAGTAGAATTTTAGTAGGGTTTTAGTAGGGTTTTAGTAGGGGATAAAAATAGTGCTAACCTCTTTATATACAAGCAAATAGCATAAAATTAGTAGAGATAGATGTGATTTTTATAAAACTTAGACGCAAAATGTTGGCATTTTATTCGGTTTAATCAAGTTTCTCACGTTCTTCCGCTCGACAATAAAAACAAAAAAAAGAAATTTTGTTTTGTATTGTCCTCGCTTATTCGTACCTTTGCAGGCAAAATTTCAAAAACCGACAAATAAAACAATGGAAAAGAAGCTGAGACAAGGTACGCTGTGCGTGCAGGCCGGCTACAAGGCCAAGAACGGAGAACCGATAGAGTTGCCCATCATTCAGTCGACGACATTCAAGTATGACGACTCGGACGAGATGGCAAAGTTGTTTGACCTGGAGAAGGAGGGTTATTTCTATACCCGCCTGCAGAACCCGACGAACGACGCTGTGGCAGCGAAGATTGCCACGCTGGAGGGCGGTGTGGGTGCCGTGCTGACGTCGAGTGGTCAGGCAGCTAACTTCTACGCTATCTTTAACATCTGCCAGGCTGGCGACCACTTCATCACGTCGAACGAGATTTATGGCGGCACGTACAACCTGTTTGGCGTGACGCTGAAGAAACTGGGTATCGACTGCACGTTTATCTCTCAGGAGGCCACGGACGAGGAGATTCAGGCTGCCTTCCGCCCGAACACCAAGGCGGTGTTTGGCGAGACCATCTCGAATCCCGGTTGTGCTGTGTTCGACATTGAGCGCTTTGCCAAGATAGCCCATAGGAACGGTGTACCCCTCATCGTGGACAACACTTTCGCTACACCCGTGAACTGCCGCCCGTTTGAGTGGGGTGCCGACATCGTGACGCACTCAACGACAAAGTATATGGACGGTCTGGCTACGCAGGTGGGTGGTGTCGTTGTGGACAGCGGCAACTTCCCCTGGATGGACTATGCCGATAAGTTCCCCGGACTGTGCACGCCCGACGAGTCGTATCACGGGCTGACCTATGTGAAGGCCTTCGGCAAGATGGGCTTTACGACGAAACTGGTGGCACAGTTGATGCGTGACCTGGGCTCGATTCCCGCCCCTCAGAACTCGTTCCTGCTGAACATGGGTCTGCAGACGCTGCACCTGCGCATGGCCCAGCACTGCAAGAATGCCCAGCGGGTGGCCGAATTCCTGCACGACGAGCCAAAGGTGGCCTGGGTGCACTACTGCGGACTGAAGGACGACAAGGCCTACGAGCTGGGACAGAAATATCTGCCCAACGGATCGTGTGGTGTCATTGCTTTCGGACTGAAGGGTACGCGCGAGACGGCCATCAAGTGGATGGACTCGCTGGAGATGATCAACATCGTGACGCACGTGGCCGATGCCCGCACCTGTGTGCTGCACCCCGCCAGTCATACGCACCGCCAGCTCTCTGACGAGCAGCTGCTGGAGGCTGGTGTGGCTCCCGACCTGATTCGCCTCTCCGTGGGTATCGAGGACGTGGAGGATATCCTGGACGACATCAAGCAGGCGCTGGAGAAGATCTAGAGTTTAGGGTTTAGAGTTGAGAGATAATAAAAACAGGTAATGATGAAATCGAAATCGTTGTTGTGTGTTGTGCTGTTTGTGGCAGTATCGTTTGGCGTACGGGCTCAGAACGTAGTGCCGCAGTTCGTCAGTTTTTCACAGGAGGCTGATGGTGTGTCGCTGGCTGATGCCACGATAGACTATAGCGCCGAGGAGTATGAAGGTGTGAAGATGGCCATCGAGAACCTGCGCGAGGACATGAAACGCGTGCTGGGAAAGGCTCCTGCCGAATCGACGGGAACTCCGACGATATTGGTTGGAACCTTGGGCAAGAACAAGGACATTGACCGTCTGAAGCTGCCCGACCTGAAAGGCAAACGCGAGAAATTCATCATTACGACCATTCCTTCGACAGGCGCAGGACGAGACGGACGGCAGGTGGTGATAGCCGGCAGCGACAAGCGCGGCACCATCTACGGCATCTACGAGCTGAGTCGCCAGTTGGGCGTGTCGCCCTGGTACTGGTGGGCCGATGCCCCCGTGGCACAGCACACGCAGGCGTGGGTAAAAAGCGGTACGTATACTGCCGGAGAGCCCGCTGTCGAGTTTCGTGGCATCTTCCTGAACGACGAAGCACCCTGTCTGACGACGTGGGTGAAGAATACCTTTGGTACTGAATATGGCGGACGCGCGTTCTATGCGAAAGTGTTCGAGTTGATTCTGCGTCTGAAGGGTAACTTCCTGTGGCCCGCCATGTGGGGCTGGGCATTCTATGCTGACGACCCTGAGAATGGCAAGTTGGCCGACACGATGGGCGTTATCATGGGTACCTCGCACCACGAGCCGATGGCCCGCAACCACCAGGAGTATGCCCGTCACCGCAAGGAGTGGGGCGCCTGGAACTATCAGACCAATCAGGCGAAGCTAGACCAGTTCTTCCGTGAGGGCATTGAGCGTATGAAGGGTACCGAGGACATTGTGACCATCGGTATGCGTGGCGACGGCGACGAGGCGATGGGTGACAAGACGGACACGAAGCTGATGGAGCGCATCATCAATAATCAGCGTAAGATTATCAAGGATGTAACGGGTAAACCTGCTGAGAAGACTACCCAGGTGTGGGCGCTCTACAAAGAGGTGCAGGACTACTACGATGCAGGTCTGAAAGTGCCCGACGACGTGATGATTCTCATCAGCGACGATAATTGGGGCGATATTCGCCGTGTGCCCATGGGTGATAAGGAACGTAGTCGCAAGGGCGGCTGGGGAATCTACTACCACGTCGATTACGTGGGTGCACCGCGTAATTCGAAATGGCTCAACGTTACGCAGACGCAGCAGATGTTCGAACAACTGTCGCTGGCCTACGACTTCGGCATTCAGCGCATGTGGATTCTCAATGTGGGCGACCTGAAACCCATGGAGTATCCCATCCAACTGTTTATGGATATGGCATGGAACCCAAAGGAATACACCCAGCAGAACGTCACCGACCATACCCGCCGTTTCTTCAGTTCGGTGCTCGGTGACTATGTCGCCGAGGAGGCTGTTTCCATCTACAACCGCAACTGCCAGTACATGGCCCGTGTCACCCCCGAGATGCTCGACGCCCAGACATATAACCTGGAAACCGGTGAGTGGCGCCAGGTAGCCGACGACTATCAGCGCCTGGAACTGCGTGCCCTGCGGCTGTATCAGGATATCCCCGCCGAAGCCCGTGACTTCTATCAGCAGCTGGTGCTGTTCCCCGTACAGGCAATGGCCAATCTCTACGACATGTACTATGCACAGGCCATGAACCAGCATCTGGCCAAGGCGGGCAGCCCCGATGCAAATTGCTGGGCAGAGCGTGTGGCTCAGTGTTTCCGTCGCGACTCGCTGCTTTGTGCGGCCTATAACCACGAGATAGCTGGTGGCAAGTGGAACGGCATGATGATTCAGAAACACATCGGATACCGCTCTTGGAACGACGATTTCCCCCACGAGATGCTCCCCGTTACTGCCACTGTGCCCGCTGGTTCTGCGGCGGGTTACACCTTCCTGCCCAGTAATGGATATGTGGCAATGGAAGCCGAACACTACTATCGTGCAGAAGCCTCCGAGGGCACCCAGTGGAGCGTCTATCCCTATTACGGACGCACACGTAGCGCCGTAGCCCTGACGCCCTATACGAAGCCCGTGGGCGACGCCTCGCTGACCTATCGCTTTGCTTTACCAAAAGGTACTGATAAGGTCAAGGTACACGTCATTGTCAAGTCGACCCTCGACTTCCTGAATGTAGGTGGTCACGAATGTACGGTGAGCCTCGATGGCGGACAGCCCGAGACCATCAATTTCAACAAGACCCTGCTCGACAAACAGCCCTATATGTACTCTGTGTTCTATCCCACAGTGGCTCGCCGCGTTATCGAGAAAGAAGTGGAACTGACGGTCAATGGTCAATGGTCAATGGTTAATGGTCAATCCTTCCACGAATTGACCTTGCGTCCGCAGCAGCCAGGCCTCGTCTTCGAGAAACTGGTTGTCGACTTTGGAGGCTACAAACCCTCATACCTGTTTATGAACGAGTCGGAATACGAAAAAAAATAGCCGTCGAAGGTGAGTTTTTGGCAGAAAATAACGAAAAATCCAATTTTCCTTTGGTTATTTGCTCGTTTATTCGTACCTTTGCAGCCGCTTTTCGCATCGTGTGATGGTGAATTAAGCAAAATAAACTTAATTTTAGAGTAACACATTATTAAATTATGAAGGAAATTAACGTAATCGGTCAGAAGCGCACCGACACAGGCAAGAAGGCCTCGAAGCTGCTTCGCAAGGAGGGTATGGTACCCTGTAATCTGTATGGTGAAAAGAAGGGTGAGAACGGCGAGCCCGTAGCTATGGCATTCACTGCCTCGCTGGCTGAGTTGCGCAAGGCCGTCTACACTCCTCACGTATATGTGGTGAACCTGAACATCGACGGTGAGGCTCACAAGGCTATCATCAAGGAGCTGCAGTTCCACCCCACAAGCGACGTGCTGATGCACGCTGACTTCTTCGAGATCAACGAGACGAAGGCTATCACCGTTGGTATCCCCGTGAACCTGACTGGTCACGCTCAGGGTGTACGCGATGGTGGTCGTCTGTCACTGTCGATCCGCAAGATTGACGTCACCGCTCCTTACAAGAACATTCCTGAGAAGCTGGACATCGACGTTACCGACTTGCAGCTGGGCAAGGCCATCAAGGTTGGTTCGCTGAGCTTCGAGGGCCTGGAGATTGCTACCTCGAAGGAGGTTATCGTATGCTCTGTGAAGGCTACTCGTGCTTCTCGTTCGGCTGCTGCTGAGGCTGCTGCCGCTGAGTAAGTTAAGAATTAAGAGTTAAGAATTAAGAGTTAACTTTGGACAAGTACTTAATTGTCGGTTTGGGTAATCCTGGCGACGAGTATGCCGGAACCCGCCACAACACTGGATTTATGGTATTGGACGCTTTTGCTAAGGCGTCCAATATCGTTTTTGAGGACAAGCGCTATGGCTTTGTGGCTGAGACGTCGCTGAAGGGCCGCAAGGTGTTTCTGCTGAAGCCTACGACGTTTATGAACCTGAGCGGCAATGCTGTGCGCTATTGGCTGAATAAGGAGAATATCGAGCAGAGCCGTCTGCTGGTCGTCAGCGACGACGTGGCGATACCTGTCGGGCAGTTCCGCCTGAAGGCCAATGGTTCGAATGGTGGCCACAACGGTCTGGGACATATCCAGCAGCTCATCGGACAGCAGTATGCCCGTCTGCGCATGGGCATCGGCAACGACTATCCTGTGGGCTCGCAGATTGACCATGTGCTCGGACGTTTCCCGGCTGAGGAATTGGAGAAACTGCAGCCGGCTATTGCGTTGGGTGTGGACATCATCAAGAGCTTTGTGCTGGCAGGCATCGACATCACGATGAACCAGTATAACAAGCTGGGGAAGGGAAAAGTACATAGCGGAACCGACCCTATTGTGTAAAAATGAACGAAGCAAGAGTGGACAAATGGCTGTGGGCGGCACGCATCTTCAAGACGCGGAGCATAGCTGCCGACGCCATCAAGAACGGACGCGTGACGATTCAGGGCATGAACGTGAAGCCGTCGCGCATGGTCAAGGTGGGCGAGGTGGTCAGCGTGCGCAAGCCCCCCGTGACCTATTCGTTTAAGATTCTGAAAACCATCGAACAGCGCGTAGGGGCGAAGCTGTTACCCGAGATTTACGAGAACGTGACGCCTGCTGACCAATATGAGCTGTTGGAGATGAACCGCATCAGCGGTTTCGTAAACCGTCAGCGTGGCACGGGACGTCCTACGAAGAAGGACCGTCGTGCACTGGACGACTTTGTGGGTCCGTCGCTGGAGGGCTATGGCGACTTCGACTGGGATTTCGACGAGGAAGACGAAGAATGAGTAATTAGTAATGAGTAATTAGTAATTATGATTACTCATAGAACAAGGATTTATGTTGTTGGATATTGTATTCATAGTAGTGGGTGTGGCGTTGGTGCTGTATGGTGCGGACCGTCTGACGGAGGGTGCCTCGGCTTTGGCGCGCCGCATGAACATTCCCGAGATTATCATCGGACTGACCATTGTCGCCGCAGGAACGTCGGCTCCGGAACTGTTTGTGAGTCTGGTGTCGGCACTGAAGGGTACGCCCGATCTGGCGGTGGGTAACGTGGTCGGTTCGAACACGATGAACGCCATGCTCATCGTGGGCTGTGCCGCTATGGTGGCTCCGATGACCATCAGCCGTTCGACGGTGAAGAAGGACATTCCCTTCTCGGTGGGCGCCTCGGTGCTGCTGTTGCTGTTGGCGATGAATAGTTTTCTGGGGCGCTGGGACGGCATTGCACTGCTCGTGGGCTTCGCCGTGTTTATGGGCTACACCCTGATGCAGGCAAAGAAAGGCCAGGCCGAGGATGCTGGCGAGGTGAAGCCGGTGAATCCCTGGATGAGTGCGACGTGGGTCGTGGTAGGCTTGGCGATGCTGGTGGCAGGCAGTAATCTGTTTGTCGATGCAGCGTCGAGTGTGGCTGGCGCGCTGGGAGTCAGCGAGGGTGTCATCGGACTGACGGTGGTCGCTGGTGGCACGTCGCTGCCGGAGCTTGCCACGAGTGTGGTGGCCGCCCGCAAGGGACAGTCGGCTATCGCCATTGGCAATGTCATTGGGTCGAACGTGTTTAACATCCTGTTGATATTGGGACTGACGGCAACGATTAGTCCGCTGGCTATAGCAGGCATCACCACCGTCGATATGGCTGTGATGCTGCTGTCTGTCGTCTTGGTATGGCTGTTCTCGTTTACGAAGTTTACAGTCGAGCGTTGGGAGGGCGCCCTGCTCGTAGGTGGATATTTGGTCTACCTGGTTTGGCTTATTTATAACCTATCATAAAGAAGGCTGTCCGATTGGGCAGCCTTCTTTTATTACTTCACATTTACCTGTATTTTCTTTAGATCCTGATCGGCACTCGACGAGCCGACCATCAGTTCGTAGCGCCCGGGGACGACACGCATGGTGTTGGTCTTGGCGTCCCAGCCTTCGAAGCACGAGCGGGGGAAGTCGATGTCGACGGTCTTGCTCTCGCCGGGCTGCAGGTCGACACGCTGATAGGCTCGCAGCGTCTTCAGCGGACCTTCCTTGTCGGACAGGTTGCGCATGTATACCTGTACCACTTCCGTGCCCTGACGGCTACCCGTGTTCTTCACCGTCACGCGTACCTTATTATTTTTATAGACGGGTTTGCTGATGTCGAACGTCGTGTAGCTCAGCCCATAGCCGAAGGGGAAGAGCGCCTTGCCCGTATAGTAGCGGTAGGTGCGGTTCTTCATCGTGTAGTCGAGGAAGTCGGGCAGCTCGTCGGTACTCGTGTAGAACGTGATGGGCAGTTTGCCGCTGGGGTTGTAGTCGCCGAAGAGCACATCGGCCAGTGCTGCTCCGCCAGCCTCGCCGTCGTACCACCACTGGATGATGGCGTCGCAGGTTTCGAGTTCGGGGGTGAGGGCCATAGCCGATCCCGAGCAGTTGACGAAGATGACACGTTTGCCAGCCTCGTGCAGCATTTTCAGCACGTCGCGCTGGGCTTGGGGCAGCTCGATGCTGGTGCGGTCGCCACCCTTGAAGCCGGGTTCGCTGACCTTCATCTCCTCGCCTTCCAGGCTGGCCGAGATGCCACCGACGAAGACGACGGTCTCGGCATTGCCTATCTGAGCCAGCAGCTGCTGGGGTGTGGGGTTGAGCTTTTTCCGGATGTCGAAGTTCAGCGTGCCGTAGCCCGTTTCCTGAACGTAGTCAATCTGGATGCGGTAGTGCTGTCCGGCCTTGACAGCCAGCTCCTTCTTGTCGCCCTGAATGCGGTGGCGCACCTTCCAGATGTCCACCAGCGTGTCGCTGTTGACGATGAGTCGCAACTTGTCGTCGGCGCTGATGTCGAAGATGAGCGTCTCGTCGGCGGTAGGTTTGAAGATGCCGTCGAGGCGTGCCGAGAAGTTCTCGAGGTTGACGCCCGGTGCAAACACCGTATTGCCGCCGTTGCTCAAGTGGACGGGATTGCTGATGTTGACGGTGGTCACGGGCTGGCCCTTCATCTCGGTATTGTTCCAATAGATGGCCTGCATGCCCTGATAGCCCAACGGACTCTCCACCTTGTCGTAGCGGCTTTCGAACGACTCGTTGCGCGTCAGTCCGCAACCTTGGAGGTATTTTACTTTGAAGTTTGAATTTTGAAGTTTGGCCTTTTCCTGGATGCCTTCCAGCGCGGTAATGGTGCGGGTGGGGTAGCCCGAATAGTTGCCCCACATCATCACCGAGTCGTTGGCATTTGGACCCATGATAACTAGTTGAGAGTTTAAAGATGAGAGTTTAGAGTTGAGGGGCAATACGCCGTTGTTCTTGAGCAGGACGATGCCCTTCTGGGCCATTTCGTAAGCCAGCGCCTTGTGTTCCTTGCTGGCTACGACGCTCTCGGGGATCTTCGTCCAGGCATTCAGTTCGTCGCTGTCGAAGTCGCCCAGTTCGAAGCGGGCGATGAGCAGGCGTCGCAGGCTGCGGTCGAGGTCGCTCTCCTTGATGTCGCCACGCTTGACGGCAGCAGGCAGGTTCTTATATTCCGAGCCACACTCCACGTCAGTGCCTGAGAGTACAGCTTTGGCAGATGCTGCGGCATTGTCGCTGGACACGTTGTGCCAACGGGGCAGGAAGTCGCGAATGGCTCCGCAGTCGCTAGTGATGAGTCCCTTGAAGCCCCAGATGTCGCGCAGGATATGCTGTTCGTAGCGGGCATTACCGCAACAGGGGTCGCCGTCGATGCGCTGATAGGCACACATCACCTCGGCCACCTGTCCGTCCTGCACCAGTGCCTTGAAGGCGGGCAGGTAGGTTTCCCACAGGTCGCGCTCGGGCAGGTTCTCGACATTGAAGGTGTGGCGGTTCCACTCCGGACCGCTATGTACGGCAAAGTGCTTGGCACAGGCCAGCAGCTTCTTGTAACCACCACCAAGCCATGCTCCGTCGTAGGTCATGCCTTGCAGTCCGCGTACGACAGCCAGTCCCATCCGACTTGTCAGATAGGGGTCTTCGCCGTAGGTCTCCTGTCCGCGTCCCCAGCGTGGGTCACGGAAGATGTTGATATTGGGCGTCCAGTAAGACAGACTCTGGTAGCGCTGGATATTGCCCGAACGCTTGGCCTGCTGGGCTTTTGCACGGGCCTCGTCGCTGACGGCGGTGAACACGCGGTGGAGCAGGACGTCGTCCCACGAAGCCGCCATCGCCATCGTGATGGGGAACACTGTGGCAAAGCCGTTGCGCCCTACACCGTGCAGCGCCTCGTTCCACCACTGGAACTGGGGAATGCCCAGCCGACTGATGGCTGGTGAGGTGTCCATCATGAGTTTTACTTTCTCTTCCAGCGTCAGGCGACCCAACAGGTCGTCGGCACGCTGTTCTGCCGACAGGTTCGGATTCTGGTAGGGCAGCGTCTGCGCCGTCAGCCCACCCATTGTCATGGCCAACCATGTAGCAAATAGTAGTTTTTTCATCTTGTTATTGTTTAGTTATTATTTCTTATTTTTTCTCGTTCCTGTATTCTGAAGGAGTTTTGCCCGTTTGTCGCTTAAAGCACTTGGCAAAATATTTTGGGTCAGCAAACCCTACAGCATATGCTATTTCTGATATGCTCATCCTGCTCTTGGCTATCAATTGTTCGGCTCGTTGCATACGTACCTGTCGCAGGAAGTCGCTGGGCGAGACACCTATCAGTTTCTTTATTTTGCCGTAGAGCACACTGCGGCTGATGCCAATAGCGTCGGCCATTTGGTCTATTTTCAGGTCCTCGTCAGCTATGTGCTGCTCAATATAGCACATAAGTTGGTTCATCATTTTCTCGTCAGGATTTTCTATAACAGGTTCCGATAGCGTGTATTTTTCTTCGTTGGACTCCGACTGCCTGCTGCTCAGTTCCCTATACTGCCGGAGGATGTTCTCCAGTCGCTGCTCACGTTCGCGTTCGTGTTGGCGGTGACGCATATAGCGCACGACAGACCATGTTGACAGGGCAATCACCAGTAACAGGAGTATGATGCGTATCCATGTGCGTTCCCAGAGCATGGGCGTCACCTCGATGACCAGTGTCGTCTCGTTGTCGACCCAGACGCCATCGCCATTGGTACTCCTCACCACCAGTATATGCCGTCCGGGCGACAGATTGCTGAATGCGATACGCGGTGTAGAGCCGATGTAGTTCCATTGCTCGCTGTTGTCCATGCGGTAGGCATACTGCACAAGGTAATTGTCGCTATAGTCTATGGCAGCGAAGGTCACTATCAGGCTGCGCTGGTCGGGAGTGAGTGTCAGCGATGGTCTGTAGAGCAGTGGACGGCTGGTGCGTTCGCCCTGAAAGAGTAGTCCTGTGAATACGATGTCGGGCCTGTAGTGGCTGGGGTCCATGTCTTGTGGTGCAAAGGTCACTATGCCGTTGTTGGCAGGCAACCATATATTCCCCTTCGTGTCGATAGCCGACATTCCTTCAGCCATCTCTTTTTCACCAGCCATGCTATTGATGCCATAGCGTACGATTTGCTGTGTCTTGGTCAGGTAGCATTCTATCGTCATGTCGCGACAAATCCAGATGTTACCATTCTTGTCTTCGGTCAGCGACTGCACGTTGCCTGCCGTTGCGTTGAGTTCGTCCGTCCAGCTGAAGTGCGGATTGCCTGAACGCAGGCTGCTGAGTTCGGCCTGCTGTATGCCACCGCCCAATGTGGCAATATATGCTGTGCCGTTTTGAGTTACGAGAGTCTGCATCACGTCGTTCGTGCGTAGCGATGTTTCACTACCCTGTTCTTGGCAGATGGTGTGCATCTTCAATGTGCTCCAGTCGGATGCCCCTTTAGTGTTGGTGGTCAGCAGTCCTGACGTGGTTGATGCTATAACGAACCCATCGGTAGTGTGCGTGATGCGGCGCACCTTGTGGAACAGCTCTTTGGGATATTGTTTCAGCAGGTTGTCACGGTGTATAAAACGGAGAGAACCATTTTCCGCTATGTTTATGCCGCCGCCAAAGGTAGCTATCCAGATGTTTCCTGCGGCATCTTCATCGAAATCATAGATTTCATCGCAGTTAATGCTATAGGCATTGCTACTGTCAGGCATGATATGGTTCATGTTCCCCTGGGCATCAATGATGTATGCGCCGTCGCCTTTGGTGCCTATCCATAAGCGACGCTGAGAATCTTCAAAAAGGGCATAGATTTGTCGGGAAAAACGCACGCCGTCGCTCACGATGCTACCTTGCTGGCTAAGCCATCCGTTCAGCCGTCCCTCACCATCGAAGACAGCTATATAGCCCTCCATGGTGCCAGCCCACACCTGTCCGTCGCGTCGGCAACAGACAGAACGTACCCTTTCGCCAGCCCTGACATTTACAAACTGCGTACGCTGCTTGTCGATGCTTAAGCGCGACAGTCCATTTGGCGAATTGAACCATAGGTTTTGCTGACCATCCACGAAATGGTGCTCCACTTTGGGCAGCATGTCGCCATCGTGGCCTACGAGCGTTACCATGTTGTCAAGTCGCAGCCTGTTGTTGTCTGTAATCTGCCATCCGTGTCCGCTGGTGGCATGGACCTTCATGACATGCTCCATGGGGTAGTTTATTTCAACATTCTTGGAATCGGGCAGCGAATGATATTGGCATGTATGGGTGTCGAACAGATAGAACTTGTTGTCGTGCGTATAAAGCCATATGTTGTCTATGCTGTCAATGCGTATCTTGTCAATGCGGTTTGTGGTCAGCATGTCACTGCCGTCATTGGGTGTCTTGAACGTGGTGAACCGATAACCATCATAGCAGCACAATCCGTTCCAGGTTGCTATCCACATCAGTCCGTGGCTGTCTTGCTCCATGCAGGAGATGTTGTTCGAAGGCAGGCCGTCACGCGTGTTGAAAGTTTGCATATAACAATATTCCTGACCCGCTGCGGCGAGGGCATAGCAGTATGTAAGTATTGTTAGTAGTTGTCGTATCATAGATGCAGCACCGCCCCGTTCCATTCAGAAGCGATGCTGCAAAGATACGAATAAGTAATTGAATGAGCAAAAAAATGAAGTGAATTTTTTCACAATCTTGACCTTAATGGTCGAGTTTGTTCACTTACTTAATCACAACCTTTTTGCCATTCACAATGACCAGACCCTTGTGAGACGACGTGACGCGCTGTCCGGCGAGATTGTAACGTGTCTCCTGACTTGGCTTCGTTCCTGTTACCACGTCAATGCCGGTGCTTGTCACCTCTATGGCAGTCTCCTCCGTGCTCAGTCCACCCATCTCGTTGGCCGTGCGCAGGGTGTAGGTACCTATCTCGCTGACAGTGAACGAGTTCTCTGCGGTGTTGCCCACGTACTTGCCGTCCTTGAAGATGACGGTGCAACGCACCTGCGGGTCGTTTTCCCATGAGATGATGCTGCCCTCGGCCTTGGCCTTCGGAGCCTTGGTGAGCTGTGTGTAGTCGGTGGGCAGCCATCCGTCAGTACCACTCAGCACGTTCATGATGGTGAAGTTCTTGGCCTCCTCGGCAGTAATCACGGGTACATACTGGTTAGTGCTTGTGGGCGAGTTGCCACGCACGCTGAGGTCTATCTCGTTGCCGTCCTTGTCAACGGAACCATACTCATAGAATCGGGTCGGCAGGTTACTCATCGAAGTGTAGCCGTTGTCAGAAGGCAGTATCATCATCTTGGTGAACAGGTAGTAGGTGGCGGGATAGTTCTGCCAGGGACGGCTCAGGGCATAGTCGCCCTTGTCCTTCATCGTGGCCCCGTTGCCAGCCTCGGCACGGTCGATGGTGCAGTGGCTGAACACGTATCCCCACTTGGTGGTACTGGTCGTTGCTGGTGCGGAGATGACGCAGCCCGGCCCTTCCAAGATGAGTTCACACTGGTCGTAGAATTGGTCGCCGCCGCCGCAGATGAAATCGACGGTACCCTGTATGCGGCAGTGGTCGAAGTAGCTGCGCTCACCCGTCACCTGCGTGTCTTGTTGCGACTGCATACAGACATTCTTCATGATGCTCTTGTTGCCGCCGTAGATGGCCACGCCGACACCCTTGCGGGCTGCAGCCCTGTAGTCGAGGTCGTTGCGTGCCGTCAGGTCTTGCAAGTAGAATCCCTCGCGGTCGCGGATGTTCAGGATGGGGTTCGATATGCCGGTACGCGTGCCGTGCAGCACGACGCCGTCACGGCTCTGACCGATAAGCGACACGTTGCCTCGGTTGATGCGCTGCTCGTTGTTCTCGCCAAAGTCATAGTCGCCGTCCTTCAGGAAAATGGTGACGCGCTCTAAGGTTTTGACGGTACTTGAACCCAGTTCTTTGATAACAGCTGAGAACTCCTCGGCACTGCCTACCACGTAGTCGAAGGCCTTCTTGGTGACTGGTACCTGTGCTGCTGTAGCAAAGTTGACGACGATGTCTTCTGTGGTCTTGTTGCCGAACAGGTCTTCGGCTGCTCCGGCGGGAATGGTGAACGTGTACGCCTGTTCGTAGTCCAGGCCCGTGATGCCGTAGTTCAGCGTTGTACCGCCGTCGGCATGTATCTCCTCATCATTGAATACGACGTTCGAAGGAGACATCTCACGGTCGAAGGTCACACTAACCATGACGTGATTGTTGATAGGCTCTGCCGAGAACTTCATGACCTTCGGAGTAGTGCCGGGGTTAGTCTTCTCGATGACCAAGCGGAACTGTGCGTAGGGCTGGTTGCCGCCAGTAATGGTAAAGGCTATGGGTGCACCAGGCTGGTGGTTCTCGACCACGACAGTCACATTATCCTTTCCACCACGCGTATAGCCGTGCTTGGTGGGTACGCGGAAGGTGGCCCCCTCTGACGAGATGGCTGTCAGGCCTTCGCCGTCGCCATAGTTGGCACCATACTTCTCTAACGTGAAGGTCTTGACCACCACACCGCCAGGCACTTCCAACAGGTTGTCGGCAGCGTTGAACTTAAACTGCTGTCCGCCCCATCCGTCGAGGCTCGTGGTGCGCAGGGTGTAGAGTCCGTCGGTCCAGCCGTCAGTCCACTGGCCTTCAGGTACGTAGGCCGCCTTGCCGTCGGCACTATAGGTAATAGAATATTCCTCGTCCTTCTCACCTTTCTCATAAATATAGACCCCACCGACGTTCAGTGTAAAGGTGCGGTCAGTGCCCTTCAGCAGGAATGTAGCCACACCGCTCTTGTAGGTTGATGTGACCTCGGCCTGTGTACCATCATTGAATGTAGCGGTGACAGTAGGTATGGCCGTATAGATGTTGTCACTGAAGGTAGCCGTACCGTTGGCACTGGTGTTCAGTGCATTACGTAGGTTAGCCGTAGCTGTCACGCCGTCGATAGTCAGAGTGCGTATTTGCAGTTCGCCGGCATGGAACAGTCGCAAAGTATAGCGTGTCTTGTCTGCAATGGCACCGTCGGTAGCCGTCAGTTGCAGCGTCACTATATAGGAATTGTTGGGGCGCGGTGTCTCGACGGTGAATGTTCCGTCGGCATTGGCGGTCACGTCCACCTCGTCACCATTGTCCTCCTCTTCGGCAGTGACCTTTAGGGTGGCGTTCTCTACGCTTACCGTCATAGTGGCAGTGGCCTCAGTGTATGTCTTGGGCAGTCGCAATTCGAAGTCCTGCTTGTCGGCGGCTGTAGCTGTATATTCGCCAATGGCGATGCCCGTAATCCGTGCCAGATTGGCCGTGAACACACCGCGTAGCCACACGTCGTCCAAGTCGAACTGGTTGTCGCCATTCACGTTGTTGCCGGCACCTTTCCAGTTCTTGGCAGGAAAGATGCGGACGTAAGCCTTCTCTTGCCCACCAATTGGCAGCGCGACGGTCTGGTTCACCCAGCGATTGTAGCTGGCACCGGTCAGGTATTCGTCGCCTACCACGGTCCATGAGGTTTTGTCGGTGGAATAAGCGATGGCATAGTACTGCTCGGCACTGTTGTGGCCAGCGGCCTTCAATTCCAGTTCCATGTCCTGCTGGTAGTTTTTGGTGTTGGCCTCTATCTCAAAATAGTTGTATGGGTTCTGGTAGCCGTAGCTCAGCCCGTCGGGGAATGCTGTCGTGTTACCGCCGTAGGTGAAGCTCGTGCTGAGTTCAACAGATGTGGGTACGGGTGAGGTCATGTGTAGAGCGGCACCATCGCAGCTGATAGCGCTCACCTCGTGATAGGCACCTTTGTTGTCTTGAGCACTGACCTGATTGGCCTGCGTGGCGATGGTGGGGCGATGCGCCTTCAGGGTAGCATCGTCAGTAGATAGGAATGTTTCGTCGGCCTTCAACAGCACATCGTGCAGGTTGACGCTGCCATTGCCGGTAATGGCTTTACCATTGGGCGTTCCTATGCCGTTGGCAATGCTGTATTCGTAGTTGAACGACCAGTGGGCGAAGGTTGTCTCTGTCTGGGCTTGAATGTTCGTCAAAGCGAAAGGCAGGACTGCCAAAAGCAGCCCTACCTTCTTGGTGAAGAAATTTTTACTCATAAAATAAACCATAATTATCTCTGATAATACTTTTTACCGTTCTTGATGACGATACCCTTATAGTTGGCATCGACACGCTGTCCGCGCAGGTTGTAAGTATATTGAGAGTTGACAGTTGAGTGCAGTGAATCAGACGTTGAACGTTCAATTTCATTGATGCCTGTCGTGCCGCCGCGGGTGATGACAATCTTCGTGATGAACACATTGGTGCTTGCTGTCGAACGAGCTATCTTGAAGCTCTTGCTGCCAGCCTCTGCCTGCATAGTATAGGTACGGGTGTTGGGTTCCTGACCATAGTCGGCATGGATGTTGTTCCAGACCTTCTCATCGCCTTCGTCAATCTCTGCGCCATTCTCGAAGAGCATGTAAAGCGTGCCGTTAGCGTCGGTTTCCTTGTTGCGGTAAGCAGTGATGGCTATTACGTCGCCAGCCTGAAGTGCCTCGTCCAAGGTGATGGTCACATTGTCGGTGTCAATGTTTTCCTTCTTCTTATTGATGCGGATAGTCCAGTTGTCACCATTCTTGTAGTTCACGCTTTCACCGTCGGAAGCGACAGCCTTTCCGCCAGTCTCGATAGCACCAGCCTCAGCACCAGTCCACGAATAGAGCGTCTGGCTCTCTACAGGTTCCTCGCCGTTGTTGTAGTAGACCTTGAACCATACATTTTCTTGGTTGTTGCCCGAGAACACTACCTTGATGCTCTTGGTAGCGGGAGCGGCACTGAAGTCGAGTGTTGCAAACAGCGGAGCCGTACCGTCGGCAAGGATAGGATAGGTGGCCTTGCTCTGAATGTCGGAATTCTCCTTGACGTTCTGTCCGATAGCATCAGTGAAGAAGTTCACGTCGTCCTTGTCGACCGTATATAGATAGCATAGGTTTCCGGCATCTGACTGCGAGCAGCCGCCGATTTCGAGCTTGGTTACTTTGTAGCCCTCAGGAATATTGATGGTGCCTGGGTCGTTGTTCTTGAAGTTGATACCGTCGGTATAGGCATTGCCGTTGGGGTCGGTCCAGTTGCACGGTGTCTTGTTCACGTCGCGGTTGTTCATGGTCAGTGTGAAGCCCTGGGCATCGGTAAACTGGTAGAGGTCGTTCGTCGAGTTGGCCTTGTCGAAGTTCTCTCCATGCAGGAATACGACATTCTCCTTGGCTGCACCGACAGCCGTGAAGGTGATGCGCTTGATGTTGCTGTGGAAAGAGGCATTCTCGCTGCCGTCATACCATGCGGGGATAATCTCACCGTCGGTGGTAATGTTGTAGTACATGCGAAGCGTGTATTTGCCAGCAGGCAGCACCGGCGTTTCGGGTATGCCGTCAAAGTCTTTATAGATAGTCCAGAAGTCGCCAGGGGCGCCTGTCGGTTCCAGGTCGAACTTTTGGTTGAATACTTCTTTGCCATTAGCATCGGTCAGTGTCCAAACCATGAACATCTTGTCCATCGGGCTGGCGTAGTTGAAGGTAATTTTATAGGCACTCTCCTTGGCGATATCAATCTCGAACTTGGCAATAGAGCCAGAACCGGGATAGTCCAGACGGGGGCAGTTCTCGTCACCGTCGGCCATGTAGTGCAGGTTGCCGCCTTTCGACTCAGACGTATCAACGGTCGAGAGGTCTACGTCGAACGAGTCACTGTTGCCACCACCGACGGCCGTGAAGGTGATGTCTTTCAGGTTGGTGGTGAAATTCTCGTAGTTGGTACCCTGATGGAAGGTCAGTTTCAGCGTGTAGTTGCCCTCGGGCAATACGTCGGTATTAGGCAGAGAGGTGTTATGGCCCTCGGGCTTGAATGCCCAGTCCCCACCGTTCTCGCCCGTACATACTACATTAGCGGTCTGGCCGTAAACAGTCTTGCCGTTAGCGTCGGTGATGAGGAAGTCGATAGTTACAGGTTCACAAGGCGTAGCCGTGTCGAAGCTGATGGCGTATGCAGAAGTCTTAGTGTTGGTAATGGCAAATGATATTTCGTCACCGTCGCCTACCCAGTTGAAGCAGTTGCTCTCGTCACAACTTGGCGTGCTGCCCCATGAGCAGTTCTTGGTGATGACAGCCTGGTTGCCGTCCAGCACACCGGGAATGTTCAGCGATGGCTTGTCGGCAGGGTCGTCGTCTTGCTGTTGAGCGTCGGCATCCTCAAAGTCAATCTGTGTGATGTTGACTTCCAGTGAGGCGCCCTCCTCCAGGTTATCATACGTCAGTGTCAGCGTGTAGTTGCCAGCCGGCATCGGATTGGTGGTAGGCAGGCTCTTGTTGGGCTTCTTGTCGCCAAAGCCCCCCGATGTGTAAGGCTCCGTGGTCTGATTGTAGAACTCAGCGCCGTTGGCATCGGTAATCTTGAAGTTAACCACAACCTGGCTTTGGTTCGTGCCACCGTAGCTGATGATGTTGTACTTCGTATCAGCCTTGGTGTTCTCGAACTGAATAGTGGCTGTGTTGCCCTTGGTCATCCAGTCGATTTTCGAACCATCCCAGCCGGCACCATCGTGAAGCGTACCCGTACCGGCATCAACTACTGTAGTCGACAAGTCCAGCGAGCCTGGAATCTTCGACTGTGCATTTGCTATCGTGCCACTCAACAAGAGCATCAGCGATGCAAACAAGAAAGTAATCTTTTTTTTCATAAAATAAAGTATTTAATATTAGTATAATAGTATGATTGTTCGATTGCTTTTCGCCTGCAAAAGTAGGTAGAAAACCAATCTCAAGGGGTGGAAAAACTATCAGAAAAGGTGGAAAAAACGGGATTCCACCCATAGAACCCCGTTTTTTCCACCTTTTAAGCTGCTTCCTAAGCGGTCTGCTTGTTATTTGATGATAATTTTCTTGCCGTTTTGGATGTAGATGCCTTTTTGCGGTTGGTTTACTTCCATTCCCTGTAGGTTGTAGAACTTGCCAGCACCCAGAGTCACCATCCTGACGGTGCTAATGCCGCTGGTCTCACTCTTCACTTCGCCAGTAATACTGACGTTGCCGACGGCCAGGGCCTTCGTGGTGCTAAGACTAAGAATATGGATGACGAGGCTGCTGGTGCCGGGGACAGAGGCTACGTCCAGGACGTCTTTCTCGAATGCGGTGTAGTTGTTGTTGCGTTCGGGGGCAAGTCCCAGCTCAATCTCTTTCTTTCCGTTATCGTTGTTCCAGTAGATGTCGAGCTTGCCACCGTTGGTGCCGCACTTGCAGGCATAGAACGCCACCTTGGTAGGGCGGAAAAAATAGCCATCGGCCACGGTGATATTAAACGACACAGCGTTGCCCGCGTTGGCCGTGGCCTCGTTATCGGCTGACGTTGTGAACTTGGTGATTTTTCCTGCTCCGGTTATGCTTTGCGTGCCACCATAGCTGATGTTGCTGCCCAGGGTGATGCCAGTTTCGGTAATGTAGCTGCCGATGGATGCGTCGGTGGTGGCAGTCTGGCCTGCGTTGCCCGATTCCAGTTGCCAGTGGGTGCTGCCTGAGCCGATGGTGGTCTTGCCGGGTTCGCTGTCGTCGCCAGGGACGTACACCTCTTCTATATATCCCTGCTGCTCGCCACCAGTGTTCTGCGCCGTGGTGATGTCGGCCACTAACGAGTTCAAATAGAGTTCCAGGCGGGTGTACCCCTCGTCGTCCGTCTCATTGCCGTCGGTGGCGTCGTTGGGGTTCAGCCCGTGGGCCGTCTCCCAGTCGTCGGGCATGCCGTCGCCATCAGTGTCGGTGGGAGCGGCGCTGCTTTCCAACTCAGGCCATAGAGAAGGAATCTTCGACTTCACATCTTCCTGCGAGTTGATGAACCCGCTGTCGTTGCCGCTGCCCGTGAATGTCGCCTTGCCGTTGGTCACGTCGTCGACGATGATGGCGTCCAGCGCGTCGCGGTGCAGCGAGGCTCCCACGTATTTCAGCACCTGGTCGTAGGCCTGATCGGCGGTGTGTGTGGTGACGGCCATATAGGCTATCGGTTCGTCAATGCGCATGGTGTCCTTAGTGGCCTGTGTGTAGGTGCCGTCGTTGCTGTTGGCGTCTATCTGGTTCCACATGCCGTAAGTCCAATTGTCGTTGGTGACATCGCTGTGTACGGAGTTCTTGTTGCCGGTTACATAGTATTTTCCCCAGACGTGCCACATGATGTCCCACTGGTTTGGCGTGTCGGTGTCGTGCTTGGTGTATTCCGAGGTGCGGATGCCGACGGCGGCAATGCGGCGCTGGATGGTCGCGTTGCGGTTCATGGTGGCGGGGCCTGGCTTGTAGTAGTTGTTGACAATGTTCACCTTCATGCCTTCGCCGCCGTAGCAGCCGTTGCCACCCCAGTTGTAGATGACATTGTTGCGCATGTCCATGCGCTCGTCGGTCTGCGTGCCGGGACGTGGACCTAACCGAGGCGTACGGCTGGTGTGGTGGGCTATCAGGTTGTGGTGGAACGATGCTCCTGCACCGCCCCAGTTGCCGCCGTAGCCGTGTGCGCCCTTCGAGTGTCCGCTGTTGACGAGGCTTTGCGACGATATGCTCCACTGCACGGTCAGGTTGCGGCCGCCATAGACGCTCAGACATTCGTCGATGCTCCAGCTGACCGAGCAGTGGTCGACGATGATGTTGTTGTCGTCCATCGACCCCAGTCCGTCACCCTCGTGATAGGCTACCTGTCGGTTTCCCAATCGGAAGCGCATGTAGCGGCAGATGACGTTGGAGCCGAGCGTCAGCGGATAGTCGGCCACGCAGATGCCGTCGCCGGGAGCCGTCTGTCCGGCCAGCGTGGTGTTGTTGGCAATCTTCAGGGCAGACTTCAGGAATATGGTGCCGCTGACGTCGAACACGATGGTTCGTGGTCCGGCCTGCGCATTGGCCCAGCGCAGCGTGCCTGGAGCGTTGCTGTCCTCCAAGCTGGTGACGTGGTAAACCTTTCCGCCGCGGCCTCCGGTGGTATAGCGCCCGAATCCCTCGGCACCGGGGAAGGCGGGAGTCTTTTCTTTTGCCGACAGTATGGGACTGACCGACAGCAGGACCGATAGTCCCATGAGTAGTTTAAGTTGGCTTTTCATTGTTTTTATCGTTTTGTTTGGTATGTATGTTATTTCTTGTCGTTGTCTCTGTCACTGTCGTTAGGGCATGGGGTGCAGGCCTTCCCAGCGCACGTCCCACAGGCCGTTCTTGGGGAATCCGGGGTTCCGTTCCGTGCATCCGTCCCAACCCGCACACATCATGGCAATGGCTGTGAGCAGTCCGCCGTTTCCGGGCAGGTAGCAACGCAGGCGTCCGTCCTGATAGTTGTGGCCATTGGGCAGATAGGTGTTGGTACGCTTGTCCATCAGCAGGGCACTGACGGCGTTTTCAGGCACTCCCAGACGGGCGGAATTCATCGCCACCATCGGGTAGTCCCATCCCCACGTGTGGTCCCAGTTCCAGTTGTCCCAGATCCACTCCTGTGTATGCTTCATTACCTGTGGATCGATGAGGCGGCTCATGGGGAAGATGCCCACAGCTCCCAGGACCGCAGGGTGGTCGCTGATGAGGCGCTGGTCGCTATACGTTTCGGGATTCGACTCTGCAGCTAGGTAGCGGTTCTCGCCGTCCTTGGCCAGTGGCGACAGCTTCCGGATGATGTCGTCCCACAGCGCCACACGCTCCAGGCCCCGACGTTCGCGCCATTGCTGGGCCAGCTGCAAGGCAAAATGCCAATAGGACAGTTCGAAGGGCGAGTTGTAGGTCTCGGAGGCCTTGAGGGTTTCCTGTGCAGGAATCATGCCCTTCAGCAGGTATCGGTCGCGCTCCTTTTGGTAGGTGGCGAAGTCGGCCATAAAGGTTGCCGTTTCGTCAATCAGTCGTCCGTAACGCTTCAGCATCTTATTTTTTTCAGCCTTTGTCTTTTCGCTTCTATAGAGCAGTTCTGCTAAATAAATAAGGTGAGGCTGTTGCCAGATGAGGAAACTGCCCACCTTGGAGGGTGCTTCCTCGCCCGAGCGGTCCGTCATCTTCATCCAGCGGATGCCCTTAAAACCTTGTCGCATGGCTATCTCGCGAGCCATAGGTTCCACGCTCTCATACCAGCGCAGGGTGCGGTCGAGCATGGTGCCGTGATTCCATAAGGGCAGCCAGGCTTGGTGCCACCAGATCATTTCCATGTGGAATTTACCGAACCACGAATTGTAGGTCAGTCCTGTTTCCTGAGGCGGTGTGCTGGCAGCGCACTGAATGGCCAACAGCCACTGGCTCAGCACCACGCGGCGCTCGAGTTCCTTGGCCCGTTTGTCCTTGCAATGTGAAAAATCGACAACACCTCCTGTTTGCCAGAACTGTTGCCAATAAGCTGCCGACTTGTCGGCAACAGTAGCAAACGATTCTTTCGCTAATTCTTTTCCACTTTCCAAGAACTCACAGCAAAACGTCAGCTGGTTGTCCTTTGACTCCAGCACCCAGTAGTTCTTCCGCTTCTCTCGAAGGGTTGCTGGTTCCTTCCACTGCAGCGATATGTAGTAGACAGTTCCGTCAATGGTGCGCTCCAATACTGCCGAGTGCTCGCTTTGGGTCACCAGCTGCGTCTGGTGTTTGTCGTCAGCCTGCCAATTGCAAGCGTCATCGCTATGTCCACCCGTAGGGTAGGGGAAACGGAGGTTGATGGATGTTTGATGGCTGATGGCTGATGTATGATGTTTAGGATTCGTTTTAATGCAGGCGGCGATGAGGTCGCGTTCCGGATGACACACCGTTTGAACACTAAACCTTGCACCATTCACCATGAACCGTGAACCAATCACGCCCGTCCACATGTCCAGCGTCTGGCGGGGTTTCTTGATATCTGAAGGCTTCAGACCCTCTATCTCCAAACCGATGCAGCCTAAGTGCAGACGGTGCGGATTGCTGCGATACCAGTCTGCAGCACCCTTGGCACGTCCCGTTTTGGGCTGGGTGGCATAAAGCTCGCGATGGCCGTGACCAAAATCATACATCTGGTACGACTCCTCAATGCGGTATTGCTCCGGATTGTCGAAACTGTGCCAGCCCCATTCGCTCTGCGTCCCCAGGGGCACACCGTTCTTGTAGTATTCGGGAAAGGTTTGCAGACCCGTGATGTCGGAGGTAAAGGCAAAACCGCCGTTACCCACGCTCAGCGATGCCAGCGTGTCGACACTCGTGATGATGGGGTTGTTTCTGGTGACCAGTGCCTTGCGGTCGATAGCGGCATAGGCGGTCAGCACGGTCCATGCCAATAATATCGTCAGAGTTCGTAGTTTAGTATTCATCGTGTTTTAGTAGTTTGAAAAAACTGAGAGGTGAGAGTTCTCAGGTTTTATAACAAATCATATCTCTCACCTCTCATTTCTCATTTTGCTTTACAGCAGGTTGTCCTTCTCGATGTCCTTGAAGTACTTGTAGGTAGCCACCTTCAGCTCGTCGGTAGCGGGCTCGTCGGCAACGATGATGCCGTGGGGATGCATCTGCAGGGCCGAGATGGTCCACTCGTGCGTCACGGCACCCTCGATGGCTGCCTTCAGTGCACGGGCCTTGTGGTGGCCGTTCACCAGAATCATCACCTCCTTGGCATCCATAACGGTACCAACACCAACGGTCAGCGCCAGCTTGGGCACCTTGTTCACGTCGTTGTCGAAGAAGCGACTGTTAGCTATAATCGTGTCCGTAGTCAGTGTCTTCACACGCGTACGGCTTGTCAGACTCGAATAGGGCTCGTTGAAGGCAATGTGTCCGTCAGGACCGATACCGCCCAGAAACAGGTCAATACCGCCAGCTTCCTTAATCATCTCCTCGTAGTGTGCACACTCGGCAGCCAGATCCTTGGCGTTTCCGTTCAGAATGTGGATGTTCTCCTTGGGGCAGTCAATGTGGTCGAACAGGTTGCGGGCCATGAACGAATGGTAGCTCTCAGGGTGCTCCTCGGGCAGTCCCACATACTCGTCCATGTTGAATGTCAACACGTTCTTAAACGACACACGGCCTTCCTTGTTGGCCTTGACCAGACAGGCATACATGCCTTCGGGTGAAGAACCGGTGGGAAGTCCCAATACAAATGGTTTCTCCTTGGTGGGCTTGGCCTCGTTGATTCGGCGAATCACATGCTCTGCTGCCCACTGCGACATTTTCTGATAATCAGATTCAATAATTACTCTCATAAGCTAAAAATATAAAGTTTTTTGTCTTATCGGCTGCAAAGATACAAAAAAAAGTGAAGAGTGAAGAGTGAAGAGTGAAAAATTTGCTTCCGCTATGAAAAAAGTTCAAAGATTAGTGTTCAAAGTTCAAAGTTTTTTGTAATTTTGCACTCTAATTTCTAACTTATTATGAAGAGATATTTGTTTGCAATGCTGGTCGTCATGGCCACAGCGCTGCAGGCCGCAGAAATTAGCCAGCAGCAAGCTATGGAGAAGGCAAGAGCCTTCATGCAAAATCACCAAACAGCGGGCGGTGCCATGCATCGTGCTCCACTGCACATCGACATGCAGGGCACAAAGACAGACCATCAGCTGCTCTATGCCTTCAACGTCGAGGGTGGCGGATTCGTCATCGTATCGGGCGACGACCGCACTGTGCCCGTCTTAGGCTATAGCGATACGGGACAGCTGGAGCCCGACAATATGCCCGATAACATGCGAGCGTGGCTCGAGGGCTATGCCGCAGAAATAGCCCGTCTGGGGACACGAGCACCACAGGACGCACAGAACGTGACTCGACGTCACGTGGGCAGCCACAGCACAGCCGAAATTGCTCCACTGCTCAAGACTGCGTGGTATCAGGGAAATCCGTACAACATGCTATGTCCTGATTTCTATTTTGGAGAATTGCCGGCAAAATCGGCAACAGGTTGTGTGGCAACGGCTATGGCTCAGGTGATGAAATACCACGAATGGCCTAAGGCTGCGACTGCCGCCATACCCGGGTATATAGCGAAAAAGAACAATATCGATTTGACAGCCGGACTACCCCCAACCACCTTCGACTGGGCAAACATGTTGGACAGCTATCCCGAGGAAGGTGCTGCCGAAGCGCAGAATCTGGCGGTGGCGACGCTGATGGTGTATTGCGGATACTCTGTTGAGATGAACTACGGGGATTCCTCGGGAGCCGAGACCTATAAGGTTGCCAATGCGCTCAAGTCGTTTTTCGACTACAACAGCACCACTCGGTCAGTGTCGCGCAGCTACTATTCCAGCGACAAATGGGCAGACCTCATCTATCATGAGCTAGCCAACCAACGACCGGTGGTTTATGCCGGCACGTCGCCGTCGGCCGGACATGCTTTCGTTTGCGATGGCTACCAATACGAGAGTAATACCGACCTCTTCCATATCAACTGGGGATGGAATGGCAGAGACAATGGCTATTTCGTGCTGTCGGCTCTCGATAGTGATCATCCAGGTGTCGAAGGAGCCACTTCGACTGAGGGATATTTCTACGGACAGGAAGCCATCATCGGTGTTCAGCCGTCTACAGGCACTGGAACAACGGCCGATATTGAGCCCAATGTCGTTGACTTGAAGGTAAACAGCGTGAAACTGGAAAGCAATAACATTCCTAGTGGCATCCAAATCGATGTGATATTGAACGTAACGAACAACAGTACGGACGATTACGACGGAGACCTTTATTTCGGAATCATGACAGGCACTGAGTCGATGTTGTATTCCGGAAATCATTTCCATATCCCTGCCGGTGAAACCAGAGACTGCGGCATCCCTTATAAACCCCTTGTCTCTGGAACCTACGACATCGTGCTCTATACCCCTAACCCCGATGGTTCATTCTCGACAGACGACAAAGTCGTAGCCACGCTGACAGTCATTGACGGTAATGTTAATACCGACATACCACTAAGCGGATATGACCTTGCCGACGGGTGGTGCAGTCAGTTCGTCACACCTGCAGCCGATCTGGACTTCCTGCAGAATAAATATATCAACGGCATAACCTTCTATGCCTCCATGAAAACGTCCGGCTGGGGCAATGCCAAGTTTGACGTGTATCTGGGTGAGATCGGTGAAACCACCCTTTCTGAACTGAAGGACTGGGATTCTCTCACCAAGGTCTATGCAGGTAGCCTGTCTGTAAACAACAGAAAGATGGTCATCACCTTCGACAACTCCTATCAGTACAAGGGAGGCAATCTCCTGGTGGGCATGACGGAAACGGAACTTGGAGATGAAAGCCCGATGTATTGGTATGGCACAATAGTTCAGGGCGCCGCCGTTTGTAAGGGGTATAATGTCCACACAGTCTCCTTCCGGCCCCATACCGTCTTCGACTATTCCGAAGCACCCCTCCCGACGGCCATCCATTCATTAGAAAACGGGAAAATGGAAACAGAAAATGGTGTATTCTACAACCTCGCCGGCCAGCGCATCACCCGCCCCTCCAAGGGCCTTTATATCCAGAACGGCAAGAAATTCGTGGTGGAATAACTGATATATAATGACAAAATGATAATAATCCCTTGATCAATTTCTACGTCCGAATCGGCTACTACAAGTGAGGGCTGGAAATTCTCCAACCCTCAAACTTGATTTTTACATATCCTCGTAGGTGTCCAGATAGGTGACATGGGTGACGAGGTATTCCTCGACGCCATGCTTGCCGTCGGCACCGCCAATGCCCGACTTCTTCACACCGGCATGGAAGCCCTGGATGGCTTCGAAGTGTTCGCGGTTGATGTAGGTCTCGCCGAACTCCAGTTCGCGGCAGGCCTTCACAGCGACGTTCAGGTCCTTGGTGAAGATGCTCGATGCCAGACCGTATTCGCAGTCGTTGGCATACTTGATGACTTCGTCGAGCGTCTCGAAGGTAACTAGCGGAATGACGGGACCGAAGGTCTCTTCGTGGATGATGTCCATGTCCTGACGGCAGTCGTCGAGCACGGTAGCAGCATAGAAATAGCCCTTCGTGCCTACACGGTGTCCGCCGCACAGCAGTTTGGCACCCTGCTTGATGGCGCGTTCCACCTTCTCCGTCACGCTCTCCAAGGCACGAGCCTCTACCAGTGGACCCATGTCGACGCTCTCGTCGGCGCAGACGTCGCCCACCTTCACCTTCGACATCTTGTCGACCAGTATCTTCGTGAACGCCTCCTTCACTTCTTTCTGCACGTACACGCGCTCGGCATTGTTACAGATCTGTCCGTTGTTGCCGATACGGCTGTCGACAATCCACTGGGCAGCACGCTCCAGGTCGGCATCCTTCATGACGATGGCGGGAGCCTTGCCGCCGAGTTCGAGACTGACCTTGGTGATATTCTTCGCAGCAGCAGCCATGATGCTCTCGCCGGCGCCGACGCTTCCCGTCACCGAGACGATGTCGATCTTGGGCGAACCGGCCATCTCGTTGCCAATCACTGAGCCCTTACCCGTGACGATGTTGATGACACCGGCGGGCAGACCGCTGTCGGCTACCACCTTGGCAAACTCCGTACAGTTCTCGGGAGTCAGCTGTGAGGGCTTGATGACGATGGTACATCCGGCAATCAGCGCAGCACCGGCCTTGCGGGCAATGAGGAAGAACGGGAAGTTCCAGGGCAGGATGCCTGCTACAACGCCGATGGGCTTCTTCGTCAGCAGGATGGTCTCATTGGGACGGTCTGAGGGAATGATCTCGCCCTCGATGTGACGGGCGAAGGTGGCCATATACTCGAAGTAGGCAATGGTGGCGCCCACCTCGATAGAAGCCCACGTGCGCGTCTTGCCCTGCTCGCGCATAATAATCTCCGTGAATTCCTGCTCGCGGGCCTTGATGCCGGCAGCAAACTTCAACAGATACTGTGCACGCTCAATGGCAGGCACCTTGGCCCAAGCCTTCTGGGCGGCGCGGGCAGCATCCAGCGCACGGTTCACATCCTCAATCGTGCCTTCCGGCTGACGACTGATCACTTCCTCGGTAGAGGGGTTCAACACATCGATCCATTTGCCGTTCGAGCTCTCGCAGAACTGGCCGTTGATGTACATCTGTAAGTCTTTCATACGTGTTTGTTTTAGTAGTGTAAAATAGGAAAGCGGAGAGAACAGGATTCGCCTTATGGCGTTTTGAACCTGTTCTAAATTCCTGCGGAGAGAACAGGATTCGAACCTGCGAACCAGTTTTGCCGGTTACACGCTTTCCAGGCGTGCCTCTTCAACCACTCGAGCACCTCTCCTTGGCGACTTGCGGATGCAAAGGTACTATAATAAATTGAGAATTGAGAATTGAGAATTGAGAATTATGATTTGTTAACTATACACCAAAGACGCGGGTGACATTCTCGGTAGTCCGTTCACAGATTTCTTCTTCGCTGACGCCGTAAGCCTCGGCCAGACGGGTAATGACGTGACGAATGTAGGCTGACTCGTTGCGCTGACCACGCATGGGGACGGGAGCCATATAGGGCGCATCGGTCTCGAGGACGATACGGTCGAGGGGTACAACGGCAGCAAGGGTTTCGGGCAGATGCGATTTCTTAAAGGTGAGCACGCCGCCTATGCCCAACACGAAGCGGTCGAACTCCAACAACTGGCGAGCCTCCTGTTCGTTGCCGGTAAAACAATGAAAAACGCCTCCGGGTAAATCCTTCGCGTACCTCTTTATTATAGCCACCATCTCGTTTTGTGCCTTGCGACAATGAATCATCAGGGGCAGCTGCAACTCGACAGCCCAACGAACCTGCTCTTCGAAAGCCAATAGCTGTTCCTGTTCGAACTCACGACTCCAATAGTAGTCGAGGCCGACTTCGCCGATGGCAATACAGTTTACAGTTGACAGTTGACAGTTGACAGTTGACAGTTCTCTCTTCGAGAGTGTGGCGTTGCAATGACAGTTGATAGTTTTCTTAATGGCGGCGAGTTGGTCGCGCCAGTCGGCACGGACTTCCTCGGGATGGAGTCCGAGCATGGGGCGGCAGAAGTCGGGATAGTGGGCGCAGACGTCGAGGACGGTATGGCACGACGGCACATCAATGGCGGGCAGGAAGATAGCCGTACAGCCAGCCTCCCGGGCTCGCTGGATGACGGCATCTCGGTCCTGCGCAAACTCCTCGCCGTCAAGATGACAATGGGTATCGATAAAATTGAGATTTGACAATTGAGAGTTGAGAATTATGATTACTTATTGCGATGCAACAACTCGTCCATGTAGGCGCTGAGGCACTGCTTGCGGTCGTCGGGGACGTTGACCTCAGAGAGGGTCTGGCGGGCCAGGTCGAAGTAATAGTTTATCTTTGCCTCGCAGAGCTGACGGATGCCAATCTCGTCGTAGAGACGGGTGACCTCGGCCACTTTCACATCGCGGTTGAATGTCTTGGCATTGATCCAGCGCTCGAGCTCAGCACGCTGTTTGTCGTTGGCACGGTTGAAGGCATTGATAAGCATGTAGGTCTTCTTGTTCGACGTGATGTCGCCACCAATGGCCTTGCCAAACACCGCTGGGTCGCCATAGACGTCGAGCAGGTCGTCCTGCAGCTGGAAAGCCAGTCCCACCTGTTCTCCCAGACGATAGAGGCGCTCGGCGTCTTCCTGAGGTGCACCGGCCAAGATGGCACCCATCTTCAGCGCACATGCCAACAGAACGGAAGTCTTCAGGCGAATCATCTCAATGTACTCATCCTCGGTGACGTCGTTGCGTGTCTCGAATGCCATGTCGTACTCCTGACCCTCGCCAATCTCGAGTGCCGTCACGGTGAAGAGGTCAAGCACCTGTTGCAATTTGTCGGCAGGGACCTGTGCTACACGCTGATAAGCCAGCACCAGCATGGAGTCGCCCGAGAGGATGGCCTTGTTGGCATCCCAACGACGATGTACTGTCTCGTGGCCTCGGCGCAGGTCGGCATTATCCATCAGATCGTCATGCAAGAGTGTGTAGTTGTGATAGGTTTCCACACCACAGGCAGGCATGAGAATTTCCTCAGGATGCTCGCGCCAAAGGTTATAGCCGAGGAGCATCAGCACAGGGCGGATGCGCTTGCCGCCAAGCGAGAGCACATACTTGACAGGCTCATAGAGCGAAGTGGGTTTGCGGTCGTAAGGCAGGTGGTCGAGATAGTCGTTGACCAGCTGCAGGATTTCGTTGGATGAGAGTTGTTTCATATTGTTTTAATTTATTAATTCAGGATAACGGAATAACGTAATAACGGGATAACGGGATAATGGGATAATGGGATGGCGCTATAGCCTGAAGACCACGGGTATGCACACCTTGGTGCGGCAGGGACGGTCGTTCTGGATGCCTGGCTTCCACTTGGGCATCATGCGGAGGACACGCATCACCTCGCGGTCGCAATCAGGTTGCAAAGCTTTGGTGACATTAATGCCCGATATGTTGCCGTCCTTCTCGACATAGAACACGGCGACCACCTTGCCCTGCACTTTCTGCTGGCGCGCCCTGTCGGGGTAGCGCAAATGCTTGGTAAGCCACTTCATGAACTCGACGGCACCGCCGGGAAACTGCGGAAGCTCCTCGGCCACATGGAAATTGAGCGGATTGTTGGGATCGATGCCCAGCGAGGCCAGCGCCATATCGTCGTCCATGGACTGTTCCAACTCCTTCAGCAGTGCCTCGTCGTCGTCACCCTCAGCCTCGCCTTCCAGTTCCTCATCTTCTGGCTCACTGACTTCCACATTGTCGTCGACCACTCGCAACTGCTCGACCTTCTCGATCTGCTTTTTCTCTATCATCTGACTCATCGTCTCGACGTTCGACATTGGAAACAGGTCGCTTTCGTGAACCATTTCGTTCATGTCGAGGGGGATGAAACCGTCGTTACCGGTAATGGCATTCCACTCCAGCGTCACGTAGAACAAAGCCAGCACAAAGGTCAGCCCCAAGAGGAATCCTGTGGTGCGACGCTGGTCGATATCTGCCCGTTGTGTCTTTTTTTGTTCCATCGGATGACAATAAAATACGTAATACTGCGTTAATTATTATGCAAGGCTGCGATTAAGCGAAGCAAAGAAAACTGGTTTTTTATCTGCTGAGCGTGAGCAGTCTCGCCAAATTTTTGGCAAAGGTACAAAAAAGTTTAGAGTTTAGAGATGAGAGTTTAGAGTTTTTTGTTATCTTTGCAGCACATTTAGGGATTATTAGATGAAAAAAGGTCTTTTAGTCGTCATTTCGGTGCTGTTGTCCGTTGCAAGGATGCAGGCACAAGAGAGCCAGGAGGTGTACAGCTTCCTGCGCTTACCCGTCAGTGCTCACGTAGCAGCATTGGGAGGCGACAATATTACAATTACTGACGATGATGCCACGTTGATTTTCCATAACCCGGCACTGATATGCGGTGTGAGCGACAAGAGCATCAACCTGAACTTCATGACCTACATGGATGGAGCGAAAACCGCTTCAGCCTCGTTTGTGAAGGCTTATAAGGAGCGTGCCACATGGGGTGTTGCCGCACAATACATGGATTATGGCACGATGAAGCAAACGACTGTGGACAATGTCGAGACGGGTGATTTCTCAGCCCGTGACATTGCCTTGTCGGGAACGTTTACCTACTTGTTGTCCGACCGTATCAGCGGCGGTATCACGGGACGTTTCATCACGTCGCACATTGCCAGCTACAGCTCGGCAGCTGTTGCCGTAGACCTGGGAGTGAACTATCAGGACGCTGATCGCGGATGGTCGCTGTCGGCCGTCGCCAAGAATCTGGGCGGACAGATCAAAGCCTACGAAGACGATTTCGAGCGCATCCCCCTCGACTTGCAGATTGGTGTCACCAAACGGCTCATCGGTTCTCCGCTTCGACTTTCTGGTACCCTGTCGCGACTGAACAACTGGGACCAGGGATTCATCAAGCATCTGGCTGTCGGTGCTGATTTGCTGTTGGGCGAGAACATCTACGTGGCGGCAGGTTATAACTTCCGTCGTTCGAGCGAGATGAAAATTGCCGACGGTGAGGGCGAGAGCAATCATGGTGCTGGTCTGTCGTTGGGTGCCGGATTGCAATTGCAACGCTTCAAACTGCACGTGGCCTATGCCAAATACCACGTGTCGGCATCGTCATTGCTAATTAACGTCAGTTATTCGTTATAACGTCATAACGGGATAACGAAAAAAGAAAAAACGAAAAATATGAAAAAGATTACCATCGCTATTGACGGCCATTCGTCGTGCGGCAAGAGCACGATGGCCAAGGATATTGCCCGCGAAGTGGGTTATGTATATGTAGACACTGGCGCTATGTATCGCAGTGTGACGCTCTATGCCCTGCGTCACAATTTGTTTAACGAAGATGGCAGCGTGAAGACCAGCGAGCTTGAGAAAGAGATGGATCATATCCGGATTTCGTTCCAGTTCAATGCCGAGGCAGGCCGTCCAGATACCTATCTGAACGGTGAGTGCGTAGAGAAGGAAATCCGTTCACTGGAAGTCAGCAATCACGTCAGTCCGATTGCCGCCGTACCGTTTGTCCGAACCGCGATGGTTGCCCAGCAACAGCAGATGGGTAAGGACAAGGGTGTGGTGATGGACGGTCGCGACATCGGTACCACCGTATTTCCGGATGCCGAACTGAAGGTTTTTGTCACAGCATCGGCCCAGGTGCGTGCCCAGCGTCGCTACGACGAGTTGAAGGCCAAGGGCATGCCTGCCGATTTCGACGACATCCTGAAGAACGTTGAAGAGCGTGACTACATCGACTCGCACCGTGAGGTATCGCCATTGAGGCAGGCCCCAGATGCTATTCTGCTCGACAATAGCGAGATGACCATTGCCGAGCAGAAGGATTGGTTGATGCAGCGCTTTAACGAAGCGGTTGGCCTAACGCGTTGAACCGTTGATTGTCTTTTACAATCACCAACCGGCCTTTTTCCACCACTTTGATGTTACATCCCTGTAGGGTATGATCCTGAAGGGGATGGATGCTTGTCGTCTCTCCCCGATGCTCGTAAGGACCGATGTCACGAGCCTGACCAGTTACCGTGCGTTGCAGGAATGGGAACTCAGCCACCAGCTCCAGCCACACATCGTTAACGTTGTCGAGCTCTTCATTTCCCTGGTCAATCAGCTTGCTGTCGCTGGCCGGACGTCCAAATCTGCGAGGCATGCCTCCGTAGATGTCGCGTGGATTCAAGGCATCATCCTCATCGAGCGACACGAAGTCGTCGTAGCCTACACCTGTCACCACATGATTGGTCCATCCATCTTTCGACATCAGTGATGCCAAGGCATTATAGTCGTCATAGCCCACACAGATTTCCTGTTTACCCAGACAGACATTGTTATAGAACTTTGTGTTTTCATCCGAGCCACCTGACTCAAACATGAAGTCGTAGCTGTTGTTGAAGCCCAGACAGCCCACCAGTACGTGACCGCCCTTATGGCTGTTGCAGTCGAAACCCTTCACAGAACTGCTCTTGTTACAGCCAAAAGCGATGCAGTTAAAAGCATAGTGGATGCCCTTAGAGTTGCCACCCTCACCGTTGCCGCCAAGTTTGATACCATTGCCGTTGCCCGAGAACGATGCTGATGTGTCAAGGTATTCCTTTACCCACTGGTGGTCTTCCGGCTTACCGGATTCCCATGCCCAGCATTCAGCAAGGATGACCGAGTAATCGGTCTCGTAAAGGTCCCAGGCATCGTCACTGTTATGCCACGCACGGCAGCGGATGAAGCGGTTACCGATGCCGTTGTGCATCTTGCAGGCAAAGCCATCAGCATCACTGCCATAGTTGGCATCGCAGTCGCAGTTGTGATGTGAGTCGCAGTCGATGATATCGTTGTAAGCACAATAGCTGCCATCGTTGCTGCTGATGCCAGGGTGGGTATCGCTGAACTTATGTCCGAAGCCCAGTTGTAGACCTGTGTCGAGGTTATAGGAGAACTCGCAACGCTCAATGCGGTTGTGGTTGCCTTCCAGTTTGATGGCATTGTCAGCTGCGTGCATGATATGGATGCCGAAAATGATGTGGTAGTCGCCAGAGAGCAGAATGCCGCGGTCGCCGACGTTAGCGGTCTTGCGGTTGCAGTCAAGTAGTTGCTGCTCGAAATCGAAGACAGGTTTCTCGCCGTCAGCACAACGGATGACGATGGGTTCTGCTTCTGTTCCCATCTTGTTCATGCGGACGGTAAGTTTGCCATCAGTGCCATACTTGCTGATTTTATAGGTACCACCCTTACAGATAATGTGGTCGCCAGCTTGTGCTGCTGCGTAAGCTACGGCTATATTGAACCAAGGTTTATCCTCTGAACCGTCACCTGTATTATCGTTGCCGTCGGGTGATATGTAATAGGTGTTCTTGGCTGCGGGGAAAGGCTTGGTGGGTACCCATACGCCCTCAGTGATATAGGTGGGATCATCATCTACAGGAGTGGCGTTAACCGATTTGATGGTTATTTTCGTCACATAAGTATTGCTGGAACTTCCCACAAAGCGAAAGCGCACGTTCGTCTTTTCGTCGAGCCCTGTCTTGGCACTGTAAGACTTAGCGCCGGAGCCACCGGAAGAAATCTCGGCCAGTTGCTGCCACGCTCCGTAATTGACGGAATAACTGATAACCAGTTTGTTGCTGCCACCAGAGCCCCATTCGACAGCAATCTTGCCAGGATCATCAATGGCAGGAGTAATCAGATAAGAACTTGTACCGTTGGAGAATGTGAACTGCTTCGCTCCATTATTCTCCTTCATCTCCATCTTCAATGCCTCCCAGTCGCCAGAAGGCAACGACAATGTTACGGCACCATTACTGCCTGTGCCATACTTGCCTTTAGGCAGCGTGGAGAAATCCTCTGAAAAATCGGCTGCCTGAGCCGTGAAGGCACAGAGCAGCAACGTGATACATGAAATGATTTTTTTCATAATGATTTTATTTAATGGTTTGTCCTTGCATGTTGTAGCGAACACCATCCTTTAGGATGACGATACGTCCGTTCTTTATCAGTTTCAGCGTTTGTCCCTGGTGCGTTTGGCCCTGGAGAGTCTGAATGCCAGTAGCCGTCCCGTCGGGAACAGTGACATACATCTCATAGATGCGGGCGCCGCCATTGGCACCATTCTGCTGGAACGTGATGCTGCGAACCTTCATACGCTCGGCATCGGTGTTGAGACCTAAGAGGTCCAGCACATCGAATTCGTAGGCGCCCTTCTTGTATTTCTCTGTGGTAACGCTCTTCTCCGAACCGTCTTCCAGAATGCAGGAAATCTTAAACTGACGGCCACCGGTGAAGTAAACGTGCAGGAAGTACTTCAGCACGCCCTGACTGAGATTCAACTTCATGCCGCCATTGCTCTCGCCCAGACAAACAGCACCCTTGTCGTAACCCGAGGCGGACTCTTCCTTTGCAGGGTCAATATAGGTGTCGCCCTTGAGGTGTGTGCCATCGCTGGTGGCACTGGTATTGTCGCCTTGGATAAGTTCAAGCACTCCCTGCAGATAGGCAGGCAACTCGGCATCCTGGAATTTATACCAGCCCTCTGTCAGTTCCTTATAGGGAGTGACCAGCGTAATGATACCTGTTGTGACATAGTCCTTCACGCCCGATTCCCTATCGCCGGAAACCGTCAGCTTGAAGGTGCCTTCAGCTGTCGGAATACCACTGATGGTTACCGTCTTGGCCGTAGCATTGTAGTCGTAAGACAGGCCGGCAGGCAGGTCCTCTACGACGGCACTGGTAGCCACGTCATTCAGTTCATACACGATATCGGAAATGGCATGTCCCATAATAACCTCCTGCGATGAATTGGCGGTCTTGCACTTCACTTCAATCTTTCCGGGAATAGGCAGATCCACGGGAACGCCGTCGGTCTCGAAGGCACCCAGGTCGGGAGCAGCATCATTATAACGGATAAAGAGGTCGTCGGCAGTGATATACTCCAGACCGGCTGCCGCACACTCAGCCTCTGTCATCTTACGGGCAGGAGTGTAGTTCCAGATGGGTGTTCCCATGTCCTTGAAGATGCTGTTTGGCTTCAGACGGGCGAAATTGTTATTGGGCAGCGAGCCGTCAGCCTCACGGGGAGCCATGAAGTCTGCCACGCTCAGCGACAGGAACTCACCCGAATGGTCTTTGGTGACAATCTGGGTCTTTCCCTCCTTATAGCCTTCCTTGATAGGGCTGCAGCCATCGATTTCCAGCCAGGAGCAGAATTCGGTATCAGGGTCCATATAGCCGGGTTTGTCGGGCGACAGGAATTCGTGATTGCCCACTGCCACGCCATTCTTCTCAGCGGTAGCGCCCCAGCCAATACAGTTGCGGAGCGTCATCGGACCATACTTAAACTCGGTGGGGAAGCGGTAGTTGTACTCATTGCCCCAGGCAGTACAGTTGATGACATACATGCCTTCATAGGCATTGTTCTGGTCGAAGCCCTTATGCAGGTTGTCGAACGCCACGCAGTTAGTCACCACGTGGGCACCCACCGACTGTGGGAAGGCAGCACCGCCGGCACTGCCGCCACCACCCAGTTTGAAGCCATTGCCGTTCTTCCCCTCGCTGCCATCCTTCATATAGCCGGCATGGTAAGCCCAGCACTGGTCTATCACCACGGGATGATAGGTCATGTAGAGATCCCAGTTGTCGTCGGAGTTCGTCCACGCACGGCAGCCGTGGAACTCTGTACCCGGTCCAGGGAACAGCTTCACGGCAAAACCATCGGCATCGCCGCCGTCATCGCTTCCACTGAACGACTTGGTGTCGGCATTCTCGTAAGCGTCACAGTTGATGACCTTGTTATAACGGCAATAGGTGAAGTTGGGGTTGAATTCCGGCGTGCCACTGACGGGGAACGACTTGGTTTCCTCGATGCTGAAGTCCTTGAACATGCCGATCTGCAGACCCGTATCGTTATTCCAACGGAACACGCAGCGTTCGACGATGTTGTACGAGCCTTCAATCTTCATGCCATTGTCCTTGGCATTTTGCAGCACCAGGCCATAGAATGTCCAGTAGTTGGCCAGATGGTTCACATAGATACAGCGCGCCTGCTTGAACTCTATCTCAGAAGCAGGATTCATGTTTGTTCCGTCGATGATGACTTTGCCTACAGCTTCTTCCGGCCATGCACGCATCTCGCAGCGAAGGTCTTCAGTAGTGGCAAGGGCAGGAATCTTGAGGCGCTTGGTGATGTTGTAGTTGCCCTCATGAATCAGGATACGGTCGCCAGGCTTGACGATGTCAAGGGCTTTTTGAATGGTTTGTAATGGTGTGGTCTCAGAGCCGTCGTTGGCATCGTTACCACTGGTTGCAACGTGGATGTCATTGGCTGATACGGACACACTTGCCAGCATCAGCAGACCGACAATCAATGATTTGGTAGTAAAATTTTTCATTCGTTTGTTTGTAATTTAAGTAGTTTATATGTCTTTGTTCTATTTTTGGCAGTTACCCGCTATAGTCACCCGCTATTTTGTCACGGCATTGTTCCATCAGCCACTTGGGAGTACTGGTGGCACCACAGATGCCAACGGTCTGAATGCCTTCGAGCCACTGACGGTCAATCTCCTCAGGTCCCTCGATGAGATGCGTGTTGGGATTGACGCGCAGGCACTCGTTGTAGAGCACCTTGCCATTGGAACTCTTTCGTCCGCAGACAAAGAGTATCAAGTCGTGCTTGGTGGCAAACTGCGAGATGTTGGGCATGCGGTTGGCCACAGAACGGCAGATGGTGTCGAAACTCTGGAACGTAGCCTCGGGCGAGATGTGTTGTTGGATGTACGCTATGATGCGATGAAACTCGTCGAGCGACTTGGTGGTCTGCGAGTAAAGATAGATGTCGCGCGAGAAGTCCAGTTTCGTCACCTCGTCGACATTCTCAATGACAATGGCGTCGGAATGTGTCTGACCCACGAGCCCCAATACCTCGGCGTGACCTTTCTTGCCGAAAATCACGATTTGTGGAGCATTCTCACTTCTCACTTCACACTCCTCACTCCTCGACTCGTCATACTTTTTCTTGATGCGTTTCTGGAGTTGCAACACCACAGGACAAGTGGCATCAATGATTTCTATGTTGTTGCGACGAGCCAGCTCGTAGGTCTCAGGGGGTTCGCCATGAGCCCGCAACAGCACCTTCACATCATGCAGCTCGCGAAGGTCGTCGTGATTGATGGTGATGAGTCCCATAGCACGCAGGCGCTCACACTCCATACCATTGTGTACGATGTCGCCCAAACAGTAAAGCCGGTTTCCCTTGGCCAGTTCCTCTTCTGCTTTCTGGATGGCTGTGGTCACTCCAAAACAGAAACCACTGCCGTTGTCGATTTCAATCTGTAACTTAGACACGGATTCAATATTATTTTTTAGACACTGATTTGACAGACGGGACTGATTCAAACTGATTTCTTTAACTCACCGAAATAGAGGTCGAGCAGTTGTTGCGCTGCGGTGAATGAAGTCTGTTCACCACCCAAGACACTCTGTTCGGCACCTTGTAACGACTGCCGAATCAGCGGGTTGTTATAGAAACTGAGGCGCAGGTGTTCGTTGATGCTCTCGTACATCCAGTATTTCGACTGTTCGTTACGACGATAGTTGAAATAGCCGTTCGCCCTGACGAAATCGATGTACTCGTAGATCATGTCCCAGATTTCCTTGACGCCATAGCCGTAGAATCCGCTGTAGCACAACACCTTGGGTAACCACCCGCTCTCAGGCATGGGAAAGAAATGCAACGCGTTGCGGAAATTGGTGGCTGCCATGTGGCACTTGTCGACATTGTCGCCATCACACTTATTGATGACAATGGCGTCACAGATTTCCATAATGCCGCGCTTGATGCCCTGAAGATCGTCGCCTGTACCAGCCAACTGGATGAGCAGGAAGAAGTCGACCATCGAGTGACAGGCCGTCTCGCTCTGACCAACACCCACCGTTTCGACAAAAATCTTGTCGAAACCCGCTGCTTCGCAAAGAATGATGGTCTCGCGTGTCTTGCGGGCTACGCCACCCAGCGAACCTGCCGTAGGACTAGGGCGGATGAAGGAGTCAGGATGTACGCTGAGCTTCTCCATACGCGTCTTGTCACCCAGAATACTACCCTTCGAACGCTCCGACGATGGGTCGATGGCCAGCACAGCCAGCTTCCCGCCTTTCTCTTTCAGCACGTGGATGCCAAACTCGTCGATACTCGTCGACTTGCCTGCACCGGGAACACCGCTGATACCCACGCGAATGGAGTTGCCGCTATAGGGCAGACACTTGTTGATGACTTCCTGAGCTTTAGCCTGATGATCGGGATTCACACTCTCGACCAGCGTCACAGCCTGCGAGAGAATGGTAACATCGCCTTTGACGATGCCCTCGACCATTTCTGCGGCAGAGAGTTCGCGACGGCGAATGCGTTGGCGCTTCAGATAGGGATTGATGATACTGGGCTGCTCGACGCCACTATTGACCTGCAAACCTGCGTATTCTGAACTATTCTCGGGATGTTCCATATAAAATTAGGAATTATGAATTAGGAATGTGGAATTATTCTCGCTTCGCTTCGATACACTCAACATTATTATTTTGAATTGATGGTGATGACAATCTTAGCCTTGTTGGGGTCGTTGGTAATCATCAGGATTCGAGGACGCGTACGCACTTTCAGCAAATCGTCGCGCATGGCGGTAATCTTCAGTTTGGCGTACTCGCCCGGCATCAGACGGCTCTTGTTCAACGAGATCTTCAGACCGCCAGTAAACATCTGCAACGCTGAAATCACCAGCTCCGACTTACCAATATTGACGATGTCGATGACCTCCGTCTTTTTCGATTTACCTTCAAACTGGATGTCCACAGAGTCATTCGACAACTGGATGCGGGCTGGGTTCGTCATCTTCTCTGGGAACGAGGGCAGCAACACGGCCGACACCCCGATTTCACGATCAGCGCGTACCTTTTCTCCAACGTGGCTGGCCATATAGACCGTAGTCTGTGTCAGTCCGTAGTCGTGCAACTTGGCGGAATTGAGTCTTACCGTCATCACGCCTTCCTCGCCAGGCTGTAGCTTCTCGGGCTGCATCAGGGCGGTGAGGTAGGGGGGCAAGTGCAACAGGTTGGGCTCAAAATCCTGTGAGCCATGATTATAGAGGTGCAATTCCTGCACGGGCTGGTCGCCACGATTGACGTCGTCAAACTCCAAATCCGTCTTGTCGAGTCGCAATGTACCCATCGCCACCGGATAGTTGCCCGACAGGTCGACATAATGCTCCAACACGACACCCTTCATCATCAGGTATAGGGGCTTCTTCGTCCCGTTGCTGATGACGGCCGCCTGCTGGTTGAAGTGTCCCAACTGGCGGGCATCGTAGGTCAGGGTGATCTGGAACTTTTCGTTGCCGCCTATCTCGCCTTTCGGATATTCCACGGCGACACAATGACAGTCGGGCTTCACCGCCTCGATTTTCAGACGGCGATTGCTCTTGTTGCGCAACTCGAAGGTTGCCGTGATGGGTTTCTGGTATCCCGTGCGCCCCACATCGACAATGGCATTCTCCGCTACCAGCTTCTGTGCAAAGCAAGTGACAAGTGATAAGTGATAAGTGATAAATATCACTATCACCTTCATCCACTTCATTACATTTACTTTCTTATTATATGTTGTTCTTTTCATTTTCACTTATCACTCATCACTTATCGTTTATCACTTTTAAAAACCACCGACGGCGCTGTGGCACGATATTCTGGTGCATAGGCACACTGAACGGTGCATGTACCGCTCTCATACTTTCCCGCGCGGTCAACATAGTATTCGGTCTCTATGACGTGCTTGCCCTTCGACAGACCATAATAATAGTAGTTCGTGGCGTAGTCCTTGGGCGACACATAGGCGCCGTTCTGATAGCCGGAAAGCTGCTTGACGGGTTCCATGCAGGCAGCACGGCGGTCGACAACCTGTACGAAGTCGAGGTCGCGGGTGCACTCTATGGTGATGCGAACCTTGATGCGGTCGCCGACCTTCATACTAGTCGTACTAGGTGTACTAGTCGTACTAGTCATACTAGGTGTACTAGTCGTACTAGTCATACTAGGAATACTAGTAAGCACCTCGCGCTTCACGGTGATGCCGCTCTGCGACTGTTCTATCTCCGACGTCTTCTGGAAGAACTGTGCATAGACGGCACCCCACGATGTTCCTTCTGAGGTCTTCGTGGCGGTGAAGGTCTTGCCCTTCGGTTCCTGGATGGCGGTCTTCACATAGCCCAGTCCGGCGGTGGCCTGAGGCAGTTCAACGGGATTGCCGTCGATGGCGAGGACTGACGGAGCGCCTTGGGTGTTCAGCGTGTTCTGATTGCCGTTCAGGAAGGCGTAGATGGCGTTCGTGCTGTTGATGGGCGTGTCCCACATCTGGGTGCGCTTCTCCTGCAGCAGCCAGCGGCGCATCTCGTCGACCGTCTCCTTATCCTTGGGCGTCACAGCCTGAATAGCCTCAATGGCGGCCACCTCCGTAGGAATCTTGTAGTCGTACCACGAATAGGAGGCACGCGGCGTGTCGTAATAGCGGCCCATTTCCTCTGTATAGACGGTATATTCCTTCAGGCTCTGCACATATTCTGCCGCACGCTTCGTCTCACCATGCTGGGCGAGAACGATGGCTGTCAGGGCTTTCTCGTAGATGGTCTGACGCTTGATGTCCTTCTTCAGCAGGGTGATGAGATAGTCATTAGCCGTCTTCACCTCGTTATCCAGCTGACGACCGTCGATGGCACAGAGATACAACCAGCGCAGGGCGGTGAACGACGGGAACGTGGGCTTGTAGCCTTTCTTCTCCCGCTTCTTCATCTCCTTTACCAAGTCGACCATCTCCTTGCCGATATATTTGAAGGCCTTGTCCTGCATCTGCTTCGTGTCGTTTTGCATGCCTGCCATGCGGTTCAGACGGAACATCATCTCCTCGATGGCCACCGTGATGTAGGTGCTGCCCTGCATGCCGGGATACCACGAGAACGAGCCGTCGGGGTTCTGCAACTTCTGCAGCTTCGCAACTGCCGTTTCCAGACGGCTGGCAATACCATTCTCGTCGAAGAAGTCGGCCAGACGCTGTTTCTGTTCACTTTCACGGTCAGCGTCCTGCACCCAAGGCGTCTCAGTCAGAATCAGGTCCTTCAGTTCTTGGTTTTTCTCTAATTGAGAATTGAGAGTTGAGAATTGAGAATTATGATTACTTTCCTGCTTCCACAGATCGAAGGTTTTCTTTACCTGGGGACTTTGTGCCAGCAGGCTCTTCGCCAGCAGGTTGCTATAGTAGGATGCGGCCTGGTCGATGGCGCTGTGCTCACAGGGTTGTCCCAATACGGGCAACGACTGCACCATCATCCATGCCGGATTGTTCGTATATTCTATGGTCAGCTTCTGCTGCGTGGTACCCTGCGGGAAGAGCTTCGTCAGGTCGATGGTCTTCACGCCCGGCTCGTGCTGGGTGTAAGGAACGGTCTTGGTGACGTACTCCTTGTCGGGCAATACGGGCAGATAGTGCTGTTCACCGTCGCTAAAGCCTTCACCTACCACGCTGACCTTACAGATCAGCAGGGAAGTTCCAGAGAGTCCGGATTGTCCGGCGTCAACGGAGAACATTACTGAGCCCGTCTTGCCGGCCTCTACGCTGATGGGCTGTTCCTGCGTATAGACGACCTTTTCCGTTTCTGCATCCAGCAGTTGCAGCTTGGCCTTTCCGTTAACCGTATGCTCGCCCGTGTTGAAGATGCGTGCTGAGATTTGTGCCTCGTCGCCCATACGGACAAAGCGCGGCACGTTGGGCTGAATCATCACGTCCTTCTTGGCCACAGCCTCGCCCTCTATGTTGCCATACAGCATGTCGGCACTATTGGCCACACCCATGAATCGCCATGTGGTCAGACTCTCGGGCAGCGTGAACTTCATCACCACCTGACCCTGCTCGTCGGTCGTCAGCTGCGGATAACAGAAGGCGGTTTCATTTAGGTTCTCGCGCATCTGCACGTTTTCTTCCTGCTGGGGTTCCTCCGAGTCGCCATTCACTACGACCTCTTCGAGAGCGGCTTCATCGTTTCCTGCAGCGCCTATGGCTCTGGCTTCTGCCATCGGTGCTGCTGTTTCATACACCGCTCCGTCTTCCATCATGGGTGCTGCAGCATTGGCTTTCAGCATCATTCGGCCGCGACTACTACCTACCATCATCGGACGAAGATAGGCAATATACTCCGGATAGACGCTATCGTCGAAATGACTGAACGCCCAGCCGTTTACCTTCAGAGGCGTCTGGTAGCGCTGCGAGGCATACCACGACAACTGGTTGGCACCGCGGAACTGCCACGACGTAGAAGGCTGAGGCAGATAATTCGTGGGCGAGAACGACCATTGGTGCTGTTTAATCTGGTCGAGGCTCTTGTCGTAGAGCACTGCCATCAGCGAGGCGTCAGCCGGTGTGCTGTCGGGATTCACGATGCGCAGGCGCCACTCTTCCTGCTGACCGGGAGTCAGTCGGTCGCGGAAGGTTTCCCACGTCAGTCGCAGCCGCTTGTCGGGCATCGGACGCCGGATGGTCTGCTGGTGCCTGTAACACTGTCCGTCCTTCACCCAGGCATAGGTAATGAGCAGGCCGTTGCCATATTCTTCCTTATAGGTGAATTTCCGGTTCAGCAGCTCGGCATTCTTCTTCACTACACCACTTTCTATCACCTTGTCACCGGCATAGATGCCATAGACGATGTGGAGGTCGGGATCGCTGGAACCTACCTGTACGGTGACGGGCTTGCCGTCGCTGGGGAACTGGCTGTCCGACACATAGAACCAGTCGTGGGTCTTGGTGGCGGGCTTCTTGTCGTCAAGTCCAAAGACCACGAAAGTCATGTCTATCGAGTCGTTTTCACATACTGCTTCCAGACGGTGTTCGCCGCTCTTTAATTGAGAATTGAGAATTGACAATTGACAATTGGCTGCCGCCTCTTTCCATTTGCCGCCGTCGAGGCGGTATTTTACTGTACCCTCAATGGTCTTTCCTGCTGCATTATAGCGCGAAAAAGTCACCTCGGGCAGTTGGTCGCTGCGCACCTTTTGCGGCAGGTCGCAGGTCAGCGCCGTGGGTTTCGTACCCAGCGGCAGGGTCAGCGCGCCGTGGTGTGTCTCACCAGCCACGTCCGTCACGTCGGCTTCTACTACGAAATGGTAGTACATGCGGGCGTTCTTCACGTCGTCAGGCAACACGAGGGGGACATCGGCCAGGAACGTGCCGTCGTCGCCGGTCGTGGCCTCGCCTTCGTTCACCGTCTCTTCCTGCAGTCCGCGTCCGAAATAGCCGCTCTGCCAGTACCACGAATAGCTCATCCACCAATAGGCCACGCGGCGCTTCACCGTATATTTGACCTTGGCATCCTGGATGGGCACGCCGGCATAGCTCAGGGCTTTACCCTGTGCACGCACCGTGTCGCCAGCCTGATACGACTCCTTATAGTCCTGGAATTCCACCTGGAATGTTGGGCGCTTGTATTCTTCTACGCTGATGCTTGTCGATTGGGTGTTGGCACGCACGGTGAACCGTCCGTTCAACAGACCGTTTGGCAGGGTGAACTCGGTGGCACACTTGCCATAGCGGTCGGTGGTCAGCTGCTGCTCGCCCACCACCTTGTAGTTGGCGTCGCGCAGTTCGAAGTTGACGCGCTTGCCCTCGACGGCCACGTTGTCCAACGCCGACTGCTCCTTCCACACAATGGCCGTGACGTGCACCGTCTGGCCTGGGCGGTAGATGCTGCGGTCGGTAAACACGTTGGTATGCTCCGAATGATATTCCCGGCCGTAGTAAGTGTATCGCCCGTAGGCATTCATCGGGGGATTATAGGCGTCGCTCTGGGTCGTGGCAAACAGTTCCGACGGCGTGCGCCCGTCAAACTTGCAAATCACCTCGCCCTGTTGGTTGCAGGTCAGATTTTCCGTCTTTGCGGACTCTTTCCATCCGGCGCGATACGACAAGCGCAGGGTGGCGTGGGGGATGGGCTGTCCCGTTGCGGCGTCCACCACCACATAGCGCACCTGGTTCTCAGGCATGGATTGCGACAGCACCCTCACACCCGACACAAAGTATAGTGCACGCGACGTCTCCGTCTGCGGTGACGTGAATTCTATCAGATAGACGCCGGGCTGTAAACCTGCCAACAGCAAGGAGTCCTCGAACGTCTCGTAGTCAGGATGACCTGTAAACTGCAGCGTCTTCGTCAGGTCGGTCCGAATCTTCATGTGCGACTTGATTTTCTTGTAGTCCGTTTCAACGTTCGGGCTCAGCTCGGTGTCACCCTTCAATGTCGTCTCGTAGACGCTCATCGTCAGCGACTGGATGTTTCTGAGCGACTCCAACCTGACGGTCTGCGGTTTCTGGGGAATGCCTATATGCTCAGGCATCTTGGCGGTAAACGTCGGACGCGTCATGTCGCGCTCCATGTTCCTGAACCAGTTGGCACGTTTCCAGTCGCCCCACTTCGTCAGCGACTCGCGCAGGTAACCGATGCGCTGGGCTACGGTATAGTGCTCGCCGTCCATCAGCTCAAAACGCTTGATGGCCAGTTCGCAGGCCTCGGGCAGGTCGCCATAGACGGTTATCAGCGAATCCAGCCACTCCAGGCGCTCTCTATCGTCTTTCCACTTTCCACTTTCCACCACATTTACTGCCGTCAGACAGGCTGCCTTCCGGTTGCCCGCCTTCGAATAGTATTCGTGCAGCCACTGCCAGGCATCCAGCTCGCGGCCAACCACGCTCAGCAGGTCGTTATTATAATAGGTCTTGCTGTCCTTGCCGGTGACGACGAAGGGCTCATACGGGTCTGTCTGCACCTGAGCCAGCACCTCGGGGTGTTCCATAGCCTGCTGGCGATAAGACTGAGCCTTGTCGGCGGCATCCTCGCCCAGCCAGCGGCTATTGTTCTCGTACACCTTCGACAGCACGGTATAGTAGACGGCCTTCAGCGCCACGTCCTTGGCGTTTCTACCTTCCACTTGTTGCTCCAGCCGTTTCACGGCAGGCAGCAGCGAGTCGGGAGCCACTTCGGCCTGCAGCTTCGACGTCAACAGCGTCGCCTTCAGCAACTGACCGTAGTCACCGGCTTTCTGAGCCTTCGCCTCTATCTTCTGCAGGTGTTCCATAGCGGTCTTGGGCAGGTCTTTGTCCTGAGCCTGCTCCACCTGTTTCCACAATTCCTGATATGTCTGACTGAATATTCCCATGGGCACGAGCAGCATCGCTGCCATCATGATTAACAGTTTCTGTTTCATACACGCGATAATTAATATGGGACAAAGGTAGTGTAAACTGAGCGAAATGCAAAATAAATTAAGATTTATTATCGTTTATCACTTATCGTTTATCACTTATCACTTCTCACTTATCACTTATCACTTATCGTTTATCACTTCTAAATATAACGCTCTGCACGATGCCGCGAACGGCCAGATACAGCAACATCGATAGCCACAATCCGTGGTTGCCCATGACCGGCATCAGCCACACGACGCCAGCCAGAAACACCACACTGGCCACCGCTGCCGACACCAGCATGCCGCGCGTCTGGGTAATGCCGATGAAGATGCCGTCCCACACGAAAGCCGCCACACCGGCCACGGGAATCAGCCACGCCCACCACACATATTCACGGGCGGCCTGCACCACCGTCTCTTCGTCGGTCAGCAGTCGCAGGAAGGGCATTCCGCCCACGACGTACAGCGTCGTAAACAGCACCGTCATACCTGCTCCCCACATAAACAGCCTGCCCACCACTTCGCGGAAGGCCTTGTTGTCGCGGGCTCCCCAGAATCGGCCGCACAATGCCTCGCCGGCATAGGCAAAACCGTCCATGATGTACGAGAATAACAGGTATAGCTGCAACAGCAATGCGTTGACTGCCAGGATGGTAGCGCCCTGCCGGGCTCCTGCCGACGTGAAGTACAGGTTCACCGCCACCAGACACAGCGTCCGCAAAAAAATGTCGCTATTCACGCGCAGAAAGGGGATGAACTCCTTCAGCGAGCATAGTCTGATGGTTATATACCTGCGGTAATACCTCACCAGCATCGCCATTGCCATCAGCAGCCCCGCATACTGAGCCACGACGGTTCCCAGCGCCACGCCTTCCACCTTCATGCCCAGCCCGTAGACCAACGCCAGCGATGCCACGATGTTCACCACGTTCTGCGAGATGCTGATTACCATTGGCAGTCGCGTGTTCTGCATGCCGATGAACCACCCGCTCAGCCCATACAGTCCCAGCATGGCGGGAGCTCCCCACACCACGATATGATAATAGGTCACCGCCAGCGGGCGCACATCGTCTGTGGGACCGATCAGCCATAGCATCACGTCGCGCAACGGCACTTGCAACAGCAGAATCAGTAGGGCAATGGTCATCGCCACCGTCTGCGAACGCACCAGCAGCGAGCGCATCTCCTGCAGGTCGCGCCGTCCGCGGGCCTGTGCCGTCAGTCCGCTGGTTCCCATGCGCAGGAAACCGAACACCCAGTACACTAGGTTGAACACCATCGACCCCACGGCAATGGCTCCGATGTATGTGGCGTTGCCCATGTGGCCCACGATGGCCGTGTCCACCAGTCCCAGCAGCGGAACGGTGATGTTCGTCACAATGGCCGGCAGCGCGATTTTCAGAATCTGTTTGTCTCTCTGATTCATTTCCTTTGCAAAAATACGAAAAAAACCGGACTAACCCTGTAGTCAGTCCGATTTTTTTTCATTTTTTCATTCTTAGACTACGCTCCTTCGAAGCCGCTCGGGTCGTCGGCACCACCGTCGCTCTTCACGAACTGCTTCGTGGTCACCTGGCTGCTCTGACCGTCCTTGATGGCGATGGCCTTCAGGGTTACCGACGAGCTCACGGTGATGGCCTCGGTATACAGCGTGCTGCTGGCCGTGGGCGTAGACCCGTCCGATGTGTAGCGAATCTCAGCGCCGTCAGGACCGCTCATGGTCACCTGCGTCGACGTGGTGAATGCCGCGTTACCATTGATGCTCGGAGCCGCTACGCCAGTGGTGATCGACCCGCTACCACCGTTGTTGCCACCATTACCAGAACCGCCACTACCATTGGAATTCGTGCCGCCATTATTGGAACCACCATCCGTATAGCTGGTTGTGGAACTACCATTGAGGATACGTTCCATACCGACAGGATAGGTCGCAATGGCTTGAGCATAAGTTGGGGTGGCATTCTGTACATCAAACTGTGCATTGCTGCGATGCCAGTTGCCATTTACCTGACGTGAAGCAATAGCTACCATATACGTGTTTTCGGTAGTCGCATCCCCAGCAAGCTCAGGCTTCATGTGAACGTTGAGCGACAATCCAGAGGTACCGAAAGCAGCTGTTGCATCATTAACATCTCCAAAGACGTCAATGTCAAATGATTCCAGGACGGTTTCGCCTTGTTTGTAGGTGAAGCGCACTGCTCCGAAACCATAGCTGCCATTTCCCTTTGGATACATGATGGCAATGGTACACGTGTCCTTGAAGTTTTTACATCCCATGGAGTCTGTAATGTCTGCAATGCTGTTACCTGCTGCTACATCAATGGAAATCTGTTTGTTCGCTGCATCGACACTCAGAATGTCTGCTTCAGGACATGAGTCTGGGAGCGAACCTTTAGAAATGATGTAACTACCGGGCACAAGACCGGAGTCTTTGTACTTGCTAAAGCCAAAGAAACCATTCTCATACTCCTTGCAGATGCGTAGCTGCTTTAGATTCTCTGACATAAAAGTACGCATGCACTGCATGCCTGCAGTAACGTCCTCAAAAGAGTGATTACAAACCGACTTCATGGCTCCATAGGCTGTACCGATAGTTCCTACCATACAACGCTGAGTCATCTGAGCCGGTGTGCGAGGATTCTTGGGAGCCAAAACACGATCTTTCGTGATTTGACTTCCGTCAACTATACTGAAAGTGAGTGACTTGGTGCTGCCTTGACGCAGACCGAAATAATTGGCAGATTTTGCCATAATTGTAATAAGCGATGTTTTTTAAGCACTTACTCAGCAGTTAAACATACCTTTATGATAGTTTCTAGACCTTGAAGTAACCTTGAATTAACCTTGAATTAACCTTTAATTACTCTTGAGGTTCGTCTGCCTCGTTTCTGGCTATCATCGACGCTGCAAAAGTACGGCTTTTTTTCTATGGTCGTGTCGAGGTAAGAAAAATACTAACTTGGAGGTAGGTTAGTATTTTCCTGTACTAAGTAGTTTTCTTAAAAAATCACTTTTTTAGCCTGATTTCCAATCCGATTTTTATCAGTTGACTATTAATTTTAGTGATGTGGTCGTCAGGGGTCTTACTACTAATGTACGGGTCTGTAATGAAGTTCTGGCATGTTTGAATAGGAATTTCTGTGATTATACTCATAATTGCGGCAGCCAATTTTTTATTCCCGTGCAAACCGGTTTTGCCAGACGTGTTTCTGTTGTTCTCATTTATCTTTAGTCCGTTGGCTTTCATCAGTGATAGCAGCAACGACATTCTTATTTTCTGAGCTTCATTTTTGCAGTCGTCTTCTGTCAGCTGTTCGTCGTTGTCATCACTACTGGTTTCCAATTCCGCTCCTTTGGCTTTGACAGCTCCTGTGTTTACTATAAGGCCTTCTGACTTTTCGTCGTATTTGAAAATATCATTGATCATTTCTTCAATCTCTTTTTCAGACACTTCGTTATCCTCCATGTATTGATTAATGAACTTTCTTAGTTCATACAGAAAACCTTCATCCTTGAAGGCATCTTTCCAATTAATTCCATTCGTTTCTTCTTTCATGATCTTATTGGTATAATAATTTGTATTTAGCAAAATTTGCTTGTCTTATTTTGTTGAGTACAAAGATACGTAAAAATATCGAGACATGCAAGTTTTAGGATAGTTTTCTTTGCTGTTTGGAAATTAATATCTATCTTTGCGAAGATGAAGTGTGAATATATGGGCGAAAGTTGTCAGACACGGCGCATGTTTGGGCACGACTAAACACCTATTTCTGGAGGGCAGAGAAACAACGACTGACCTCTGCCGCCAACAGCGGCGACGTGCTGGTCACCCCAGGCATCTCGGAATGCGAGAAGCGTATCAAAAAGATGGCGTTGGAACAACGATTACGAATGATTCACGTACAGGTAGAGCCCATCGGCCGTTATTGGAAACCCGAGCGCAGCCGTTTCGAATCCTGTGCCCATGGTTCGCTGCTCATTCTGGCGCCGTGGCCCGAGGATATGCCCACCTTCGCCAGCGACTACGAGCGTTTTCATTACCTAAACCGCCTGGCTGAAACCATCTGTGCCATCAGTCATACCACCAATGTGGCGGTGCAAGGCTTACGCCTTTCACACGGTGGCTGAGTGTTGTATTGTGCTCGCTTATTCGTAACTTTGACTTCGTCGAAGGTAAGATGCATCTCGGAAATAAAAACTTATAAGAATTCCTTAACCAAACGTTCAGGACTCATGCGCATGTCCCATACAGTGACAATAACCACTTCCCGGCGACGCGGACTGGTGGTTTGTCCATAACAGGAGGCCCGATTACCCAGGCCTCCTGTTATTTTTGCAATCTCTGTTCTTCATTTACTTAATCACGACCTGATGTCTGCTGTTGATGTACAGTCCGGGTTTGGTGGGCTGGGCGTTCAGACGCGTGCCGCTCAGCGTGTACCACTCTATGGCGCTGGCAGATTCTTCACGCTGCACTTTTAACTCTTCACTTAACGAAGTGGCCTCGCCGCCCATTTCGAGGATGGCATGGAGACCTGCCAGGGCATCAATCTTACCGTTGCCGAAGTGCGAGGCGTTGGGACCTGTCGTGGTGTATTCGTCGTTAATGGCCGTGGCGCGCATAATCTCCTTCACTTGGCTAACGGTCAGCGTCTTACCCTGCTCACTGGCAGCCTGCAGCCACAGGGCCACGATACCGGCTGCCACGGGGGTAGCCATCGATGTGCCTTGCATCGTGGCGTAGGGATTGTCGGCATCGTTGACCACTAATTCAATCGCCCCGTAATAACTATACTTATCCACGTCGGTGGTGTGAAAATGGTTCACACCTGCCACAACTACGGCGCCGGGTGCTGTAATCCAGGGATAGGCCACCCCCAAGGGACTCATTTCGGCAGTGGCATAGCTGGAGAAGGTGGCGATATCGTCCATTATATATGATTTAAAACTATAGGTTTTATTGTCATAATTCTTCCAGCTGGGCTTTGTCACGTAGGCTCCCACCGAGATGACATCGGGGATGGTGGTCTCGTTGCTCACGCACATATCGTCGGTACCGTTGGTCCAGGTAATGCCTTCGGTGGTGAGTATGTTGGTAAAGTAAATTGAGCCGTAGGACCACATATTGATTCTGGCCGTTGCTTCTGCGTCGGCAGGATAGACTCTGAGTGCCAGCGTGTAGGCATCCTTTTCTGTTGTCTTGAGAGTGTCGGCTGCTTCCAAGGTAACAAAGTAGTCACCGTCTTCAATATCAATGTTTACCTTCAGCTGGCCATTGTAATAGGTCGTCGTCGTTTCGCCTGCGGTAACGCTGATATTATCGAAGGTCTTGCTCTCTGTAATCGGTTCGCTCATGAGCACGGCACCAGTATTCTTGTCCAGAACAGTCCGACGCCTATGCTGAACAGCCGTTAAACTGCGAACTCTATCAGCTGAGCCACTTTGATCTTCGTTACATTCTCCACGTCAGCCAAGGCATTCAACTGATGGACAGGCACACTGGCGGTGATGAAGTCCAGACCGTCGAAGGTCTCCTGAACCCTGACACCCAGGGCGCGTACGGCGCTTAGGTCGCTCGGGTTGCTCAGTTGGATGAAACACGAGATATATGCCACGCCGCCGATGGTGTCGGGGCTGGCTATCAATCGACGGGGGTGGGCTGCTCACGGCCGTCTGGCAGGCGCCTGACGGAGGCACGGTGCGTGCCGGCTGCCTGCTGCTGTGCTTGCAGTTCGTTTACGAACATCTTCGTGGTCATGGAGAATTTCTTGTTCATCTCCTGGCCCCACATCGTCATGACGGATGCTGTCAGCATGACAACCGTCACCGCCAACCGCATAGCAGACTTCATTGTACTTAGTGTTATTAGTTTTCTCATCATAATTATAATTTTAGTTTTAGCTGTGGCAAAATTAAGAAAAATTAATAGAAGCACAAAATAAATTGCCATTAATTTTGCATTTCGCTCGATTATTAGTACTTTTGCAGCATGAAACCTAAGGCGGTTGTTCGTATGAGAAAAACTTACTTGCTGTTTATAACGCTTTTCGTACCTTTGTATCGATAAATAATTACCTATTAAATATATAACATTATGAAGAAAACTGTTTTGTCTCTATTCGCAGCCATGACACTGATGTTGTCGAGTTGCATGACCGCAGGTATGGGAACTACGTCGCCCCCCACTTCGTCGTCCGATGTGCTGGGCAGTGTGCTTGGCGCTGTGTTAAGTAATGTGCTGTTCGGCGGTCAGTCGGGCATTCTCGGCAGTTGGAACTACACTGCTCCAAGTACTGCCTTTACTACCCAGCAGGCCCTGACAAATGCCGGAGGTACTGCTGCTGTTGCCAACATGAACTCGTCGCTGGCAAGCAGCTACAACAGCATTGGTATCAATAGCAGCAACACTTCTTTCACGTTCCTTGACGGTAACAAGTTCTCGGCTAAGGTGAATGGCATCCCATTCAGCGGAACGTATGTTTATAATGCCCAGAACGGCGCCATATCGCTCAAGACGGCTACTGAGACCCTGAAGGGCAACGTCATCAAGACACAGCGGGGAATGGGTCTGATGTTTGATGCCACACAGATGGTCAACCTCCTTCAGAAAGAAGGTAAGGTCAGCAATGCTGCTGCTGTTCAGGCAGTCAGTAAGCTCGCCAAGAGTACCAACGGCGCCCGTGTAGGCTTTGAGCTTACGAAATAAGAATGCTCACAGACTTATGCTATGATCAATCGCGAATTACTAGAACCCAAAAGTATCGTTGTCATCGGTGGCTCCAACAATGTACACAAGCCCGGTGGCGCTGTCGTGCGTAACATTCTGCAGGGTGGCTATCAGGGCACGCTGCGTGTCGTGAATCCCAAAGAGGACGAAATACAAGGCATCAAGGCGTTCCACGATGCCCGTGAACTGCCCCCCACGGAGCTGGCTATCCTCGTGGTGGCGGCCAAGATGTGCCCGGACTATGTGGAGCTGCTGGCGAAGGAGAAGGGTACAAAGGCGTTTATCATCATCTCTGCCGGTTTTGGCGAGGAGACGAAGGCGGGAGCCGTCCTGGAACAGCGCATCCTGGATACCTGCGCGCAGTATGGTGCGTCGTTGATCGGTCCGAACTGTATCGGACTGCTGAACCGCCATCACCACAGCGTGTTCACTCAGCCCATTCCGTCGCTGAATCCCAAGGGCGTCGACTTTGTGTCGGGGTCGGGAGCCACGGCGGTATTCATTCTGGAGAGTGCCGTCATCAAGGGCCTGCAGTTCAATAGCGTGTGGTCGATAGGCAACGGCAAGCAGATTGGTATCGAGGACGTGCTGCAATACATGGACGAGCACTTCGACGCCGAGAAAGACTCACCCGTGAAACTGCTCTACATTGAGAATATCTCGAACCCCGACAAGCTGTTGTTCCATGCCAGCTCGCTCATTCGCAAGGGCTGTCGCATTGCGGCCATCAAGGCGGGATCGAGTGAGAGCGGCTCGCGTGCGGCATCGAGCCATACAGGAGCCATTGCGTCGTCCGACAGTGCCGTCGAGGCCTTGTTCCGCAAGGCGGGCATCGTGCGCTGTTTCTCGCGCGAGGAACTGACCACCGTGGGGTGTATCTTCACCCTGCCGCCGCTGAAGGGTCGTAACTTCGCCATCGTTACCCATGCCGGCGGACCTGGCGTGATGCTGACCGACGCCCTGTCGAAAGGCGGACTGAACGTGCCCAAGATTGAAGGGCCCCTGGCTGACGAGCTGAAGGAACAACTGTTCCCGGGTTCTGCTGTCGCCAACCCCATTGACATCCTGGCCACAGGAACGGCCAAGGAACTGGGACTGGCCATCGACTACTGCGAGCAGAAGTTCGACGATATCGACGCCATAGCCGTCATCTACGGCACGCCGGGCCTTACCACGCTCTACGAGGCCTACGAGACGCTGCACCAGAAGATTCTGGAGTGCAAGAAACCCATATTCCCTATTCTGCCCAGCCTGCATACCGCAGGGCCTGAGGTGGCGGAATTCCTGCAGAAAGGCCATGTGAACTTCTCGGACGAGGTGACGCTGGCCACCGCACTTTCGCAGGTTATGAACACACCGGCGCCTGCACCGCCAGAGGTTCAGCTTTACGGTATTGACATCCCCAGGTTGAACAAAATCATATTCCACGAGATGAATCGCATGGATACTGAAGGCATCAAGAGCAGTTATCTGGCCCCCGACGTCGTGCACGAAATACTCGAGTGTGCCGGCATTCCGATGGTTCCCGAACTGGTGTCTTCCGACAAGGACGAACTGGTCGGCTTTGCCACCCGCGTGGGCTATCCCGTGGTCGCCAAGGTGGTAGGCCCCATTCATAAGAGCGACGTGGGCGGTGTCACCCTGAACATCCGCACACCCGAACATCTCGCCCTCGAATTCGACCGTATGATGAAAATCAAGGGTGCCACAGGCGTCATGGTGCAGAAGATGCTGAAAGGTACGGAATTGTTTATCGGAGCGAAATACGAGGAGCGTTTCGGACATGTGGTGCTCTGCGGACTGGGCGGCATCTTCGTCGAGGTGCTGAAGGACGTCAGTTCCGGTCTGGCCCCGCTGTCGTATGGTGAGGCATACTCCATGATTCGTTCGCTGCGCGGCTACAAGATTTTGAAGGGTACGCGCGGACAGGCAGGCATCAACGAACAGAAATATGCCGAAATCATTGTCCGACTCTCCACCCTGCTGCGCTTCGCCACGGAAATCAAGGAAATGGACATCAATCCGCTGCTGGCCGACGAGCACGACGTCGTTGCCGTCGACGCCCGCATCCTCGTGGAGAAATGAAATAATGGTAAAATGAAATAATGAAAGAAAAGAAATATAACCGTTCGTTTGCCGTCCGATTGTCGCGCTGGGTCATGTTGGTGATGCTGGTCATGATGACCGTACTGGCCTTCTTGATTTACGATAACGTCAGGACTACGCTTGCCCAAGTTACCGGCAACAACTTCCACAGCAGCATGCTGTCGTCCGACAGAGCCATCCGCGACGTGATGTCGGATGTCAGTGTGGCCGTACGGAACAATATCTTCGACATCGAGTCCAACCTTGGCCAGCCCGACCGGCTGATGGACGTGGTACGCCGCATGGTCGACGGGAATCCCCGCATCCGCAGCTGTGGCATCAGCTTTGTCGAAAACTATTACCCGCAGAAAGGGCGCTGGTTCTGCCCCTACGCCATGCGAAACGACAGCATGCAGGTGGAGACGCGCCTTCTGGGCAGCGCCGATAACGACTATCTGACGAACGAATGGTTCCAGGAGGCGGTGGCCAAGGATTCCGCGGCGTGGTCGAAGCCATTCTTCGACGGAGAGGACGCAGAGACTCCCCTGGTGGCCTATATGTACCCCGTACACGACAGCAATGGCCGTCTGGTGGCCGTCGTGGGGGCTGACTTGTCGCTGGACTTCATGACGCGCATCCTGCTTGAGCAGGACAGCATCATCAACAGCGAACCGTGGCTGAAGACGAGTGAAGAGATATTCTGCAGCTACGTCCTGTCGAGCGACGGCACCTACATCACACATCCCGACGAGCGACGCATACAGAAAGGCAACTTCTACGTCCACATCAAGGATGTCAAACAGCCCGGACTGGCCGCAGAGGTGATTGCCAACATGCGGAAAGGCGAGAAAAGCTGGGGAGAGACGGCGCGTGTGCTGTTGGTAAACCGTAAAAAGACCTGTCTATACTATTCGCCCGTGACGGGAACAGACTGGATGCTGGCCGTTCCTGTGCCGAAGTCGTTGCTCGACTCCTTTGGAGTCGTAACCGGCTTGGGCATCATGATTGTCATCCTCTTCATGCTGATGGTGACCTACCTGGTCTGCTACATCACCATCCGGCGGACAGCAAAGCCGCTGAAGTTGCTGGCCGAGACTGCCGACAGCGTGGCACAGGGACGTTTCGACACCCCGCTGCCCACCATCAAACACCGCGACGAAATCTGCCAGTTGCGCGACTCGTTCGAGAACATGCAGCACTCGCTGACAAACTACGTTGAGGAACTGAAGAACACGACGATGGCCAAGGCGTCGATAGAAAACGAACTGAAGATTGCCCACAGCATTCAGATGAGCATGCTGCCGAAGACGTACCCTGCTTTCCCAGAGCGGCACGACATCGACATCTACGGTCAGGTGAAGCCCGCCAAAGCCGTAGGAGGCGACCTGTACGACTTCTTCATCCGCGACGAGAAGCTGTTCTTCTGCATCGGTGATGTCAGCGGTAAAGGTGTCCCCGCCTCACTGGTCATGGCCGTCAGCCGCTCGCTGTTCCGTAACACGGCAGCACACACCGTCGAGCCCCAGCAGATGGTGAAAGGCATCAACGAGTCGCTGAGCGCACAGAACGACACGAACATGTTCGTTACGCTCTTTGTCGGCGTGCTGGACCTGCAGACATTCACACTCGACTACTGCAACGCCGGACACGACAGTCCCGTGATGATTGCCGACGGCGAAGTCACTATGCTGCCCTGCGACTCGAACATCCCCGCAGGCGTCATGAGTGGATGGGAATTCACCCGCCAGCAGACGCAAATGAAGACGGGCAGTTCCATCTTCCTCTACACCGACGGACTGAACGAGGCCGAGGACATCAGCCACCGGCAGTTCGGTATGACGCGTGTGGTGGAGACCGTCCAAACGGCGGAGAACACCCCCCAGCAACTCATCGACAGCATGACCGAGGCCGTCCGGCAGTTCGTCGGACAGGCCGAACAGAGCGACGATTTGACGATGCTGGCTATCAAAGTAACTAACAAAGACGCATAAGATATGTTTATATATAGAGACTACAGCACAACCCTGTGGATAGCATTCATCATACTGCTTGTCATCATAGCATCGGTGGTGATACCCTATTATAAATTCAAGAAGAAAAGATGGAAGGGACTGGCCATGGGGTGCCTCATACAGCCTTTCGCCTGTGCCATCGCTTCTTTTGCTATACTCATAGGTATCTTCCTATACGAGCTCTGGGTTTTCGACAAGCAGAAAGACAAGGCTATGGTGACCGTCCGTACTCTCGAGAAGAAAGGCGACCGCGTCGACACGCTCATCTGGTATGTGAAACCTGACGAAGAGTGCATCATGGAGCGACTCCGTCAGGGGCACGACGATGATGAAGCAGAATATCGCGACAGTACGGAAACGGAGAGAGACATTGAGTGGTTTGACGTCGTACCCATCGAAAACTTCCCGCATGGCGTCAACATCGAAGACAGAATCATGGTGCGCTTCGACCTGAAAAACCACAGCGTCGTAGCCACTGACTACGACGACCGTGCGGAAGTGACAGAGGTGGACTGGGATAAAGTGAGAGACTTTTTCGCTGGAAAAGGAAAATAAATGGTGTTTTCTTTTGCAGTTTGTTCGCTTTTTCGTACCTTTGCAGAGTTTAAAACGCACCCGTTTATATAATAAGGTACGCACGAGTAAAGAACACTAATAAACTACAATTGATATAATTATGTCTACATTAACAATTTGCATTGTCACCCTCTTTGTCATCGGCTATCTGTGCATAGCCCTGGAGAGCGTGACACGAGTCAACAAGGCTGCTATTGCCTTGCTGATGTGTGTGGGATGCTGGACCCTGCTGATGTTCGGTCCTGCGTCCTACTATCCTGAAATTGCACCAGAAGGAGTCATTCATCACATTGCCGAGGTCATTGAACACCATCTCGGCGACGCTGCTGGTACACTGTTCTTCCTGATGGGAGCTATGACCATCGTGGAAATCGTCGACTCGAACGGTGGCTTCAACTTCGTGCGTGACTCTATCAAGACGCGCTCGAAACGCAAGCTGCTGTGGCGTGTGGCCTTCATGACGTTCTTCTTGTCGGCTATCCTCGACAACCTCACCACGAGCATCGTGATGATTATGGTGCTGCGCAAGCTGGTGCAGAGCCGCGGAGACCGCATGATCTATGCTGCACTGGTCATCATCTCAGCCAATTCGGGAGGTGCTTTCTCACCGATTGGCGACGTCACCACTATCATGCTTTGGATCAAGGGCGTCATCACCACACAGGGTGTGCTCAGCGAGATTTTCATTCCGTCGCTGATATCGATGCTCATCCCTGCCTTCATCCTCAGCTTACACCTTGAAGGCAAGTTCGACAAGGAGCAGAACCTGCCCAAGGCCGATGTCAGCCAGTTTACGAAAGCACAGCGCGACATCATCTTCTGGTTGGGCGTAGGCGGACTCATCTTCGTGCCTATCTTTAAGACGCTGACCCACCTGCCACCGTTTATGGGTATCCTGCTCGTGTTGGGCATCTTGTGGACGACCACCGAGATTTTCCATTACAATACCTCAGAGGACGACACGATGGCCAAGCGCGTGAGCGACATCATGACCAAGATCGACCTGTCGACCATCATGTTCTTCCTGGGCATCCTGATGGCTGTGGCCGTGCTGCAGGAAGTGGGTGTGCTGACATCGCTCGGTACTGGACTTAATGAAGCGTTCTCAGGCAACTATTACGTCATCAACGGCATCATTGGCGTGCTGTCGAGCATTGTCGATAATGTGCCCCTCGTGGCAGGTTGTATGGGTATGTATCCTGTGGCTGCCGAAGGTGCTATGGCCGTCGACGGTGTGTTCTGGCAGTTGCTGGCCTACTGTGCAGGCGTCGGAGGTTCGATGCTCATCATCGGTTCCGCTGCTGGCGTGGTGGTCATGGGACTGGAGAAAATCACTTTCGGATGGTATATGAAGAAGATTACATGGATTGTATTTGTGGGCTATATGGCTGGTATTCTGACCTATTGGCTCGAGAAAACTTTCCTGTTCTAATAAAAAAACACTAAGGCTCCCACCCGGATTTTTTTCTCCAGGGTGGGAGTTTTTTATTTTATGTAATGTTGATACAAATGAAAAAGTTTATGAAACGGAAAATAATGTATATATAAAAAATAGTATTTATCTTTGCATCGTCAAAAAGCTAAAACCGCATAACTTACAGACATGAAGAGATTTGTTTTAGTAATATTATCATTAGTAGTTTGTTTTGTAACCTCAGAGGCTGCTGGAAAGCGTTCCAGCAGCACTGATGGTGCTTTTGTGAAAAACCCGATGCTCTGGGCCGATGTGCCCGACCCCGATATTATACGCGTGGGCGATACCTATTATTTGGTGAGTACCACGATGCACCTGATGCCTGGTGCCCCCATCATGCGGTCGAAAGACTTGAAGAACTGGGAGACGGTGGGTTATGTTTTTGACCGTCTGACCGATTCGCCCAAGTATGATTTGCAGGAGGGGACAGCCTACGGACGTGGACAATGGGCCACCTCGCTGAAATATCATAACGGACGATTCTATGCCCTGCTGGCTCCTAACGAGTCTGGACCCATGGGCGATACCTATATCTTTACTGCCGAGAAAGCCGAAGGTCCCTGGACGCTGCTATCGCGCATGCGTCATTTTCATGACTGTTCGCTGTTCTTCGATGACGACAATCGCGTGTATGTCATATATGGAACAGGCGAGTTGATGGAACTGAAACCCGATCTCTCGGATGTCATCGAGGGTAGCCATCAGAAGATTTTTGAACGCGAAGCCGATGAGACAGGACTTTTGGAAGGCTCACGCGTGGTAAAATATCGCGGCAAATACTATTTGCTCATGATTTCGCACGTCTATGCCCCCGGACGTCACCGCCGTGAGGTGTGCTATCGTGCAGATGACATTCACGGACCTTACGAAAAGAAGACCATCTTGGAGTCCCCGTTTGGCGGTTTCTCCTATCTGGCACAAGGAACCATTGTCGATTCAGAATATGGCGACTGGTATGGTGTGATGTTCCAGGATCGTGGCGGTGTGGGACGCGTATTGACGCTTAGCCCCTGCCGATGGATTGACGGATGGCCTATGCTCGGCGATGAAGAAGGTCTGGTGCCTACAGTGATGCGTCCCCTGAAGAACGGTGAACCTGAGCGACACATCGTTTGCAGCGATGAGTTCACGGATCCTAAGCTCGGTCTGCATTGGCAATGGAACCACAATCCTGTTGACAAGGCCTGGAGCCTGACAGAACGTGCAGGATGGCTTCGCCTGAAGACCAATCGTGTAGTCCCCAATATCTATCTGGCACCAAACACATTGACCCAGCGTATGGAAGGTCCTACGTGCAGCGGTGTGGTGAAAATGGATATCTCGAAGATGAAGGACGGCGACTGTGCCGGTTTTGCGGCCTTTAATGACGGAACGGGTGCTTTGGCCATCAGGAAACAAGGACGTAAGACGCTGTTGCAGTTCGAAGAGTGGTCCGTTAAACTGACGCCCAAAGACAAGGCTGTGGAAAGTGTCGACGAAAAAGTCGTGGAGAGTGTTGCCCTCGAGGGAAAACAAGCAAGCATCTGGCTTCGTATTGACGCAGACTTCCGTCCGGGAGAGCGTGGAGGTAAGGACGCAGCCAACTTCTACTATAGCCTTGATGGCGAGCAGTGGACGAAGATAGGTACCAACGACTACAAGATGCGTTTCGACTGGCAGCGTTTCTTCATGGGTTCCAAGTTTGCCATATTCAACTTTGCCACCAAGAAGCTCGGTGGCTGGGTTGACGTAGACAACTTTACATATCAGGTAGAAGAAAAGTAAAAAAATATTAATTTATTGAGGCACAGCTTTATTTCGTGTAACTTTTTTGCATGTTACATGAAATAAAGTTTGTGTTTTTTTTGGTGGTTACTGTAAAAATGTTTAACTTTGCACCCAGTTATACAACTGACTAACTAATGAATTATTCTATGAGACGTAAAGTTCTAAGGCCTGAGGGTATTAGTGGACTACGCTTATGGCTTTTTTTCGGACTAACCTTTTGCTGTTTGAGCGTACACGCCCAGATGGGTAAATTGTTTGATGCTGACAAACAGATGTCAAGCAGTTTTACTACACAAATTTACTTGGACCGCGACGGATTCATTTGGATTGCCACACGTAACGGCTTGAACCGTTATGACGGATACCAATTCCGCATTATTAAGAAGGAAACATCACAAGAGTCAGGACTGGCCAGCAACTATGTAAATGCCATCATGCAGGACCGTCACGGCTTGTTCTATATCGGAATGTATGGTGCTTTGCAAACCTATGATGGCCAAAAATTCCAGGATGTCACTACCTATGATTTGGATGGTCATTCGCAGCCTCACTATATCACCTGCCTGTTGGAACGTGAGAATGGCGATATTTTGGTGGGTACATCGGGACATGGTGTGCTGAAGTTGGATAAGAACAAACTCGAAGCACGACAAATTGGCGGAGTACTGACGAGCTTACAGTCCGTGCACCGTATCAAGGAAGACAGTAAGGGCTATCTTTGGTTGGTAACAGAGAGTCAGGGTCTGTGGTGCTACGACGGCAAGACCATCAGACGATTCTTTCAAGGTGAAAAAGAAGTGGCCTCGGTACTTGATATCTGCGAAGACAAGCAAGGTAACATCTATATTGGAACAACCAATGCGGGTATGTTCATTCTCGACGAAAACTGGACTCCCAAACACATCGATGCCACGGGTTCCAAACATATCTCTACACTCTATTGCAGTAACGACGGCCGCATCATGATCGGTTACGACGGACTGGGCATGGCCATCTATGACCCCAAGACTGGTCATCTGACGGACAACCCCTATTTCAGCCGTGACGTGGACCTTAGCACGGCAAAGGTATACTCCATTTGTGAGGATCATAACGGCAATACTTGGCTGGGACTATTGCAGAAAGGTATCTATATGCATCCAGCCAAGACCACGGGTTTCAACTATATGGGTTATAAGCTGGGAACAAAGAACAAAATCGGCTCTGCCTGTGTCACCAGCGTGCTGTCCACCACGAATGGCTATTTCTGGGTAGGTACAGACAAGGACGGGCTATATAGTTGCAACAGCGATGGCCAACCGCTTCGGCACTTCAAGGAAAATTTTCCTTCCACCATATTAAGCATCACGGAAGACAAGCAAGGGCGACTCTGGATAGGCTCTTACAAAGAGGGCTGCGGATGGATTGACCTCCGCTCTCTGACCTATCATCCTTACATATTGCCCCAAGGAGCTGCCATCAGCATGTTCTCTATGAAGACCGACTCACAGGGATATGTGTGGATGGCCACTATGGGTGAGGGGTTGCTACGTCTCGACCCTAAGACAGGCGACGTGAAAGCCTATCTGCAAATGGAAACAGCCAATCGAGACCGCAAGGCAAACAGTTTAATCAACAACTACCTCTCGCAAGTATCATTATCGCCAGACGGTAAGCGCCTGTATGTTGCCACCACGTTGGGTGTTTGTGCGATGGATCTGGATACAGAGAGCTGGACCTCGACCTTCAATGGACTCAACTGTATCAACTACGGTACCCCTACCCGAGTGGCCCGCGAATTCAATGGCATACTCTATGTGGGTACCAACGATGGTATGCTTTGTTATGACTTGAAGACGCACAAAAAATACAACTACTCTATTGAGAGCGGACTGGCAGATAACGGTATTTCGAGCATTGAGCAAGACGACCAGGGCTATCTGTGGATATCGACAGATCATGGTCTTTGTCGACTGGATCCTAAGACCAAAAAGACCAACAACTACTTTGTGGACAATGGTCTTCAATCGAACGAATTCAGCGATGGGGCTTCGTGGAAAGACCATAACGGTATGCTCATCTTTGGCGGACTAGGTGGCGTCACATGGTTCCAACCAAAAGAAATCAAGGAACGAGAGTGGAAGGCCGAAGTCAAGTTGACAGGATTCTCCGTCAATGGCGAACCAGTTACTCCAGCCACCATGTCGGGCTTCTGGCATGTGGTTGACACTACCGTCATAGCTGCTAACCGCTTTGTGTTGAGTCCTGGGGACAACACCTTTGCCCTTCAGCTGTCAACGCTGACCTACGACAACCCAGAGCACATCGTCTACCGCTATCGCATCAACCACGAGGAATGGGTTCGCATGAAACCGGGTGTCAATGAAATCACTTTTTCGCACCTCTCGCCTGGTGACTACCATTTCTGTGTCGTGGCCGAGCAAAACGGTATCGACACCCCAGAGCGCTGCTTCACAGTTGTCATCCATGCACCTTGGTACCGCACACCTGTGGCATACGCTATCTACATCCTTGCTTTGGTTTACTTGTTCTGGCTGTATCGCCGTCAGCACCGCCGCAAGGAACAGGATAACCTGCGCCTGCAGGAACATATCCATGCTGAGGAAATGGCTGATGCTAAGTTGAAGTTCTTTATGAATATCTCACATGAGATACGTACTCCTATGACGCTTATCGTCACGCCACTTCTGTCGCTTATCAAACAGGATTTGGATCCACACCGTCGCAGTACCTATGAAATCATACGGCGTAATGCAGAGCGTATTCTCGGACTCATCAACCAGATGATGGATCTCCGTAAGATTGACAAAGGACAGATGCAGATGCACATGTGTGAAACGGAGCTCATTTCTTTCGTGGGAGACATCCACACGCTGTTTACCCAACAGGCCAAGTCGAAGAACGTGAGGTTTACTTACGAGCACGACACGCAGGAACTGCCTGTATGGATTGATCGCGATAACTTCGACAAGGTCATCGTCAATCTGTTGTCGAACGCCTTCAAATTCACACCGGCGGGGGGTGAAATCCGCATTGTCATTACCCATGACCAGCAACATGTCAGACTGGCTATTAAGGACACGGGTGAAGGTATTCCCGAAGATAAACTCGATCGTATTTTTGAACGTTTCTACCAGACACCTTCTCATGTAAACGACCGTAAGACAGGTACCGGCATCGGTCTTGACTTGACACGTTCGCTGGTGGAATTGCATCACGGCACCATTGAGGCTCATAATAATATTGATGAGAAAGGTTGTGAGTTTGTGGTGACTATTCCGTTGGGTTCTGCCCACTTGAAACCTGAGGAAATGATTGAGGAGGAAGTATCTCCGAAGAGTGAACCCGTCACCAGTTTGATGGAAGAAGTACCCGTTGAAGAAAACGATGAAGTACCCGAAGAGGTGCTCAAGGCCAACCGTCGGCAGCACATCATCATCGTTGAGGATGACGCGGAGATTCGTGGCTTCCTGGAAAGCGAACTGTCGCACGACTATGATATTACTACTTGCGACAATGGAAAGGCTGGACTCAGCGAGGTATTCAAGATGATTCCCGACTTGGTTATTTCCGATGTCATGATGCCTGAAATGGATGGCAATACGATGTGCTCGAAAATCAAGAGCAGTCCTACGACCAGTCATATTCCTGTCATTCTTCTCACTGCCAAGAGTCGCGACGAGGATCGTCTGGAGGGTCTTGAGACTGGAGCCGACGCCTATCTTCTGAAGCCATTCAACATGGACATTCTTCGTCGTACCATCATTAACCTCATCCATACCCACCAGATGCTGCGTCTGAAATATGGCCGCAACGATCAGCTGGAGGAGCAGGTAGAACAGGTGAAGATGAAGTCACCCGATGAACAACTGCTGGATCGTGTCATGAAGGTTATCAACAAGAATATCAGCAATTCTGACCTTAGTGTCGACAGCATTGCCGACGAGGTAGGCATCAGCCGTGTTCATTTGCATCGTAAGATGAAAGAACTGACGGGTCAGACGCCCCATGACTTTATTCGTAACATTCGTCTGAAACAGGCTGCACATCTGTTGTCGTCGCAGAACATGAATATCACCGAAGTGATGTATGCCTGCGGATTTAATAATGCCGCATCCTTCTCTACGATCTTCAAGAAGTTCTACGGAATGTCGCCGCGTGAATACATGAACGAAAATAAGTCTAGAGAGTAATAGGCCATTGTTTCGACACCATGCCCAAGATTCTGAAAATCAAGAAACTCCCTCTTGGGAAGGATTTCCTTGCGTTGACGCTGGGGGAGTTTATCTTGACCAAAGAGCCGCTGAGCCCCTATGCTGTGAACCATGAACTCATTCATGTGGCTCAGCAAAGGGAATTGCTCTATATTCCATTCTTTGTTTGGTACGGTATCGAGTGGCTTGTACTGTGTATCAAATACCGGGATAGGACCAAGGCATATTACAATATCCGTTTTGAAAAAGAAGCATACCGTCACCAAAAGGATCTGTCCTATCTAAAGCACAGGCGCCACTATCACTATCAATAGCAGGTAAGATTGTCCTGGATTTCCGGGCGGCTCTTAAAAACAGACGATCAGTCTTGGAAATAAACTTTTTTGACGCGTGAGCTGATGCTGGTAAGCACCTCGTAAGGAATGGTCTGAAGCACATCAGAAAGGATAGTGACGGGCAGGTGCTCGCCAAAGATTTCCACCATGTCGCCTTCCTTACAGTCGATGTCTGTCACGTCAATCATGGCCACATCCATACAGATATTACCAATATAGGGAGCTTGTTTGCCATTGACCAGACAGTAGCAGGCACCACGTCCCAGATGGCGGTTCAGCCCATCGGCATAGCCTATAGGAATGGCGGCTATGACAGAGTCGCGCGTCAGAATTCCCTTCCTGCTGTAGCCTACCGTTTCCTCCTTAGGCACACGGCGTAACTGCAGGATAGTGGTCTTCAGCGTGCTTACCGTATGCAGGATATGGTTGTCGCGTGGATCTACGCCATAGAGTCCCAGTCCCAGTCGGCACATATCCATCTGGCGTTCTGGGAAATGTTCAATAGCTGCAGAATTGTCCATGTGGCGAAGTATCTTATGACTGAATGCTGCCTGCAACTTCTTACTACCCTCGTCGAACTTACGGAACTGCTCTGCCGAGAAATTATCGAAATCGTCGCTGTCCGAGCCTACAAAATGCGAGAATACAGAACGCGGAATGATGGCATTCTGGCTGCGAAGCCTGCGAATCAGTTCATCCATATCGTGTTCTGGATCAAACCCCAATCGATGCATACCCGTATCCAGTTTAATATGTACTGGCCAGCCCGTAATACCTTGTTGCTCTGCAGCTCGAATCAAGGCATCCATCAGTCGGAAACTATACACCTCAGGCTCCAGGTCGTAGTCGAACATAGTCTTGAAGGCTGTCATCTCAGGATTCATAATCATGATGTTCTGTGTGATGCCGTTACGACGTAGCGTCACACCTTCGTCAGCCACAGCCACCGCCAGATAATCCACACGATGGTCCTGCAACGTCTTGGCCACCTCTACAGCACCTGCTCCGTAAGCATCGGCTTTCACCATGCACACCAGCTTGGTTTCAGGCTTTAGGAAGGAACGGTAATAGTTCAGATTGTCGACCACCGCATTCAAGTTTACCTCAAGAATGGTCTCGTGCACCTTCTGCTCCAGTTGTTCCGTAATATGGTCGAATCCAAAGACACGGGCACCCTTCACCAGCACCACTTCATTGCGCAGCGAACGGAAAGCTTTGCTGTGTAGGAAAGCTTCTGTAGTGGTAAAGAACTGCTTCTCAGGCATCGTGAACAATGCAGCCTGGGAAGAAATCTCTGGTCCAATGCCAATGAGCTTGTTCACCCTTCGTTTTATGCACAGGGCGTTTACCTCTGTATAGAGGGCTGCAGGTGTCATGCCACTTTGGAAAATATCGCTGAGTATCAGTGTACGACAACGATCGTCGTTTACGCGGCGCGACATGAAGTCAAGTGCGATATCCAACGAGTTGATGTCTGAGTTATACGAGTCGTTAATCAGCGTACAACCATGCTGGCCCTCCTTAACCTCCAGTCGCATGGCCACTGGCTCTAAGCGTGCCATACGTTCGCTGATTTGCTCTGGGCTTACACCCAGATACAGGGCCGTTGCTGCTACTGCCAACGAACACTCTACTGAGGCTTCGTCGATAAAGGGCAATTGATAGGTCTTTAGCAGTTCTTCGCGTCGCCAGCCAATTTTCTTTCCCTTAAAACCTGAACGGCGTACGCAGCGACTCACCAAATCATCGTCAGCACTATAAATAATAGCCTGTGCATCGTGGAACAGCTGTAGTTTCTCCATGCATTTTTCCTCCATCGAACGGAAATTCTCTTGATGGGGGGCACCAATAGATGTCAGTACACCTATCGTGGGCTGTATGATATCTGCCAACGACTGCATCTCGCCAGGCTGACTGATACCCGCCTCGAAGAGTCCTACCTCAGTTTGCTCGTTCAGCAACCATACCGACAACGGTACACCAATCTGCGAATTAAAGCTCTTGGGCGAACGGGTCACATGAAAGTCGGGTGACAGCACTTGATAGAGCCACTCCTTCACCATCGTCTTGCCGTTTGACCCTGTGATGCCCACCACAGGACAATTGAACTCATCACGATGACGCTCAGCCAGTCGTTGCAAGGCAGCCAAGGGCGACGGTACCACCAGGAAATTGGCATCCGTATAGTCCACTTCGCCACCCATACGTGCAGCGTTGAGAACCGGTTCTACCACAAAGTTCCTTACCCCTCGACGATAGAGGTCGGCAATATAGCGATGGCCGTCGTTACGCTGGGTCTTTAGGGCAAAAAATAGCGTTTCCTCAGGGAAACACAAGGAACGGCTATCCGTCAACAACCATCCTATACGTGCATCGGCAGTGCCTATGCGACGTGCTCCTATGAGCGTGGTGATTTTTTCTATTGTATAATTCATAATTAGAAAGCTTCGCGATATTTGTTTTCGTCCTTGTCGTCGAGCATCGATAAGTAGGACTGGTAGCGGCTTTGGGCGATGTAGTGGTCTTCAACGGCTTTTAGCACGGCACATCCGGGTTCGTGTGTGTGTGTACAGTCGGAAAAACGGCACTGTTTGGAGAATTCGAAGATTTCGCGGAAGTAGCTGGTGAGTTCTTCGCGCTCCATGTCGAAGGTGCCGAATCCCTTGATGCCTGGGGTGTCGATAAGAAATGAGGAATGAGGAGTGAGGAATGAGGAATGACCGTCGAGAGGAATCATTTCCGAGAAGGTGGTGGTATGAGTGCCTGCCTGATGGGCATCACTGATGTCTGCGGTGCGCAGGTTGGCATGGGGGATGAGGCGATTGATTAGTGTCGATTTACCAACTCCCGAGTTACCGCTGAGCAGGGTAATCTTACCTTGGAGTAGGTCGTGGAGCGCATCGACGCCGTTACCCGTTTGGGCTGAGATGGCGCGACACTCATAGCCGATGGTTTCGTAGAGCTGCATCATGAGCTGTTGGTAATGTCGTTCATCGTCAGTGAGCAGGTCGGTCTTATTAAATATAAGAATGACGGGTACGCGATAGGCTTCGGCAGATGCCAGGAAACGGTCGATGAACGTGGTGCTGGTCTCTGGCTTGCTGACGGTGATGACCAGCAGGGCCTGGTCGACGTTAGCCGCCAGGATGTGGCTTTGTTTCGAGAGGTTGATGCTCTTGCGGATGATGTAGTTGCGACGATCGGCAATCTCGGTAATCCACCCTTCATTGTTGATGGTGACACGGTCCCCGACGGCAATAGGATTAGTAGAGCGGATTCCCTTGATGCGGAAATTGCCCTTTATCTTACAATCAAGTAGCTGGCCATCGTCCACGAGGACGGTGTACCAGCTGCCAGTATTCTTTATGACTAGTCCCTGCATTTAGACTGTCATAATCTCCTTGTTCTTGGCCTCCATGAGTTCATCGAGTTTCTTAATGTACTTGTCGTGAATCTTCTGGAGCTCCAACTCGGCATCCTTTTCGTTGTCCTCGCTGAGGCCGTCCTTGATGGCCTTCTTCAGTTTTTCTTTGATGTCACCGCGTACGTTGCGCACCTCGACCTTGGCTTTCTCGGCAATCTTGTTACACTGCTTCACCAAGTCGCGGCGACGCTCCTCAGTAGGTTGGGGGATGCCCAGACGGATGATTTCGCCATTGTTCTCAGGAGTAATACCCACATCGCTATCCATGATGGCTTTCTCGATGTCGCGAATCTGCTTGCGGTCCCAAGGCTTGATAGCAATGGTACGGGCATCGGGGGTGGACACGTTAGCCACTTGGTTCAAGGGAACCTTCTGGCCGTACGACTCTACTCTTACACCGCTGAGGATAGCCACGTTGGCACGTCCTGCGCGGACACGGTTCAGCTCTTCTTCCAAGTACATGGCTGCCATTTCCATGCGCTCTTCGGCTGATGCTAATGTTGCTTTTACGTCTATCATAATTGTTGTTGTTTTGAGTTTTATGGGGTCAAAGTTACGAATAAGCGGGGAAAATACCAAAGAAAAATGAAATTTTCTTCGATTAAATTTGGAGATTGTCACATTTTTGCCTATCTTTGTGGGCTATAAGGGTGATAATAATTTTACCGAAACGTCAAGATGAACCTAGAACAGAGCAAAAATATCGCATTTCGGATGTTGGCGACCAGTCTGTTGCTAACAGGCCCACAGGCCTTATCGGCGCAGGTGATGCAAACCTTCGGGAAACTGTTTGACTTTGAGCATGTGACGGTGTATGTGTTGGCTGCATTCCTCATTGGATTCTTTGTTTTGCTGTTCTATAATTTTGTTTATCACTATAGGGAACAAGATGCCAAGACGCAGGGTTTGAGCCAATATGCACGATTGTCGCTGGTGTTGCAGACCAGTAGTCTGCGGCTGTGTTTCTATAATGTGCGGCGCCGGCATTACATATTCCTAAACGAGAACGGTGAGTATTCGAAAGAGTATAACCCCGTTGAGTTTGCCGAATTGTTCGACCGCGACGATTTCGAGCAGCTTCGCAAGTTGGTGTTCGACATCTGCGAGGAGCGCATCCGTACGGCCAGTGTCAGGGTGCGTGGTGTGCTGAAGGAAGACGACACGCGCGACGTGTTTGACATCTCGGTGAGTGTAGCCCGCAGGCGGAACCGTATGGAAATAGAGGATTTGCTGTGTATCATGCATGACGTAACGGACGATGTGAGGCGCCGCGAAACGGTGAAGCGGTTGTTGCTGCGCTATCATACCGTGTTTAATTCACCGTTGCTAGATATGGTATTCTACGACAAGTATGGCGTGCTGAACGACATCAACGAAAGAGCCTGCTCGGAGTTCGGCTATAAGAACCGTGAGGAATTGCTGAATGGTGATTTCCTGTTGCAGGACAACCCTTTCTATAGCGGCGAGGATTTTCATCAGTTGGAAAATACCCGCAGTTCGTCGAGAACCAACTTTGCCAAACTTCGTAATCCGACATCGCGTGTAAATCGGTATGCTCTTCCTGGAGTGCAGTATTATGAATCGACCTTCAACCCCATCCGTAATGAAAACGGCGAGTTGGAGGGCGTCTACATGGCCGGCCGTAACGTGACGGAAATGGTGGAGTCGTTCCACCGCCAGCAGGAAGGTTTCAAGAAGTTGCGCCAGATAACCAAGGACATCAAAACGTACATCGATAACGTGAACTATGCGCTGCAGGTGAGCGATGTGCGACTGGCGAACTACAACCCATCGACTCATACGATGGAGGTTTCCAGCAATATCAACGAGACGCAGATGCATCTGTCGCAGTTGCGTTGTATCCGATTGGGAACGCCTCGTTTCCGTCGAGCCATCTCCAGTGCGCTGAACCGTATGGACCACCGGACGGAACTTCCGTTGGAAGTGTTGTTCGAAACGGAGATTCGCGACAAGCAGCATCGTCCCGTGTGGCTGCTGTTTAACATGGTGCCAATGAAAGATGAGCAGGGCAGGGTAGAGCGATACTTCGGCATGTGCCGTAACATGACGCAGATGGTGGAAACGGAGCACCGGTTGGCGATAGAGACCAAGAAGGCTCAGGAGACAGAGCTACTGAAACAGGCCTTCCTGACCAATATGAGTTACGAGATTCGTACGCCGTTGAACACCGTGGTGGGCTTTGCCGAACTCTTTGAGTCAGAGCACGACGTGGCTGACGAACCGCTGTTTGTTGAGGAGATACGCCGCAACAGCAACAGTCTGCTGTCGCTGGTCAACGACATTCTGTTCCTGTCGCGACTGGATGCCAACATGATAGAGTATAAGAAGGAAGAGACGGACTTCGCCATGCTCTTCGAGAGCTGGTGCCAGCTGGGACTGGTGAATGTGTCGCCAGAGGTGAGAGTGCAAGTGGAGAATCCCTTCGAGCGACTCTTGGTGAACATCGATACGGAGCATGTCGGCAAGGTGATACAGAGAGTTTGCAGCACTGCCGTTAATTTCACTCAGAAAGGCTCTATCCACGTCAAGGCAGAATACAGAAAAGGCCATTTGTCGGTTGTCGTCGAGGACACCGGACGTGGCATTGACAAGGAAACCCTACCTCATGTGTTCGAACGCTTTGTGCGCGACCAGCGCGAGGAACTCTGTGGAACGGGTCTCGACCTGCCCATCGCACAGACACTCGTGGAACAGATGGGCGGAAGCATCGAGTTGCAGTCGGAAGTCGGCAAGGGTACTACCGTCTGGGTCGTCATTCCCTGTGAAGCTTCTGTGATTGAGAGACGCCGTGAATTGATTGAATAACCCCGTTATGCTTTTCCATATATGATATGACTACGTACGCATACCTATTTATATTAGCAGCCGCTTGGACATTTGAGTTCGTCCCCACGTTGATTTGTGTGTTGGTGGCGCTGGCCTTTCTGGGCATGCTCATCCAGAACCGCCTGGTGGTGAGACGTGTGCGCAAGCGCATGGCAGAAACCACGTTTACGGGTAAGATGATGGAACAGGCGGTGCAAATCAGCGCCAGCAATGTGGTGCGCTTTGTGATTCGCGAAGGATATATCTACCAGCTCTACGGACATATCTTCCCTGACAGAATAATGACGTCGGAAGAATGGAAAAGCCATGTGCATCCCGATGACTTGGAGGAGACGTTGCGGCATTTTCGCCGGATGATGTCGGGCAAGGTAGCGCGCGACGAGTTCTTCTATCGCTGGAATTTCGACTTCAATGGCGAACAGCCCCAGTGGGGCTATATGCACAATGTGAGCGTGGTGGAAATGACACCTGGTACGAACACCCCCCAGAGTATCATCAGCACATTGCGCGACGAGACGGAGCTGCGCGAGCAGGAAATCAGGGAGGAAGAACTGACGGATAAGTACCGCCAGGTCTTTGAGCATTCCATCGTCGGTCTTTCGTTCTACAGTCCTGACGGATGGCTGTTGGATGCCAATAAGATTATGCGTGAAATCTGTCATTTCGACAGCGACACCTACGACGAGCATTTCTCGAATACGAATCTCTTCGACGCTATGCCGTTCAACGAGATTCTGGACAAGAACAATGTCGAGGAAGTGTGGGCTTGTGTTCAGAGTATCGTCCCTGAACGTGGTTTGCATGACTATCTGGAATTACACGTCTATCCGCTGTATAGCGACGAGGGAAAGCTCCTGAACATCGCCCTTGCAGTACGTAATGTGACTGGAGAGCGAGAAATGTATCTGCAGGCGAAGCAAAACGACTTGGAAATCCAGAAAGTGAACAACGAAATCATGCGTTACGAGGAGGAGCTTCGCTATATGATGGAGGCTTGCGACATGCGTGCCTTCCGACTGTTCTTCGACGAGCGTGTGGTACGTTTCTACAAGGGTCTGGGAACCGTGGAACTCGAAATGTCGTTCGACGAGGTTGAGTCGCATTTCGTCAACGAGCCGGAGATGCTGCGTCTGGGCTTCCAGGATCCTTACACCTACTTCTCGCAACCCATGGGCTATATGGCTGAGATGCGTCCTGTGTTCCATGAGGGTCACGAAATACAATGGAACCAAATCAACAACATCCCCGTCTATAATGAAAAGGGAGAGGTGAAGGAAGCCTTCGGACTGATACGAAACATATCGGGTATGATGGAGAAGCAGGAGCAGTTGAAGCGCGAGACGGAACGTGCCAACGACTCCGGACGTCTGAAGTCAGTGTTCCTGGCAAATATGACGCACGAAATCCGTACCCCGCTGAATGCCATTGTCGGATTTACCGACTTGCTGCAGGCCATCGAGTCGCCTGACGACAAGCGCGAGATGATTCGCGTCATCCATAACAACTGCGACATGCTGTTGCGACTCATCAACGACATTCTGGTGCTCAGTAATATGGATGCCAACGCAATGGAGATCATTCCCCACGACGTCGATGCCTCACACGACTTCGAAGAACTTGCCAAAACGCTGGCCCAGCGTGTGCAGGAGCCTACCGTCGAGTTCCAGACTGACAATCCCTACGAGGTATTACAGACACGACTGGACAGCGACCGCATCAATCAGGTGATTACCAATTTCGTGACCAATGCCGTCAAATACACCCATCAGGGCCATATCCGTATCGGATACCGCCTGGAAGAACGCCATGGCCAGCAGGGATTGTATGCCTATTGCGAGGATACGGGCTCGGGTATTCCCAAGGACAAGCATGCAGCCATCTTCGAACGTTTCGTTAAACTGAACGATTATGTGCAGGGAACGGGTTTGGGCCTGCCCATTTGTAAGGCTATTGTCGAGAAGTGTGGCGGTGAGATTGGCCTGGAGAGTGAGGTTAATGAGGGATCTGTGTTCTGGTTCTGGATACCAGTCGAAGTGCGTGAAGTAAAAGAAAAACCCGTTGCCTCATGAAACAAGACAGACGCTGTATAATGATTCCCAAGAGGTGGCTGGGAACGTTCCTGTTGCTGGGGCTTCTCACAGGTTCCTGTCTCTCGGCTATGGCTGCAGACAAGGACTCTGTCAGGGTGTACACGGAAGACAATCCCCTCGTTTACGAAGATGCCTGGGACTTGTGGCCCTATGTCTTTCTGAACGAGAATGGCGAGGCGGTGGGTTACAACGTCGATTTGCTGAAGATGATTTTCCAGGAACTCGATATCCCGTATGTCGTCAAGCTGAAACATACCCGGGAGGCCTTGGAGGATTTGAAGGCGGGACGTTGCGACCTGAAGATTGGTATGGAAGACCATTTGCACGACGATTATGCCACCTATGGCAAGTCGGTGGTCCAGATTTTTACCCATAGCGTGGTTTATAGGAAGGGTGAACCGCAGACCATTAAGACGTATGAGGATTTGGCGCACCATAAGGTCATTGTCCACGGGGGCAGTTTCAGTCATATGTTTATGGTTCAGCGCGGTTGGGGTGACAATGCCATCGCCATCGACGACATGCGCGAGGCCGTACAGTTGGTTCACAACAAGCCCGACCAGCAGATTGTGTGGAACACGCTCTGTCTGAAGTGGCTCATCAATAAGTTCCAATATGACAATCTGGAACTGACGCCCGTCAATGTGCCTCACGGGGAATACAAGTTCATGTCGCATGACCTCGCTCTGCTTCACAAGATGGACAGCGTCTATGCCGGACTGAACGCTTCGGGACGTCTGCAGGCCATACAGAACAAGTGGTTCTATCCGGAACGTACGGAATCGGGTGTGCCGAGCTGGATTTGGCAGGCTATTATCGTTACGCTATTGCTGACACTCTTCTTCTTGGGTTACTATCTGGTCTATCGCCGTTACGAGAAGCGCATGACCAAGGACATCCGGGTGGGCAACGACCGTTTGGCACTGATTCTGAAAACCAGTCATGTGCGTATCTTCCTTTATGTCTTGAAAACCAGGACCGTTACCCGCCTCGACTCAGACGGACGCTTCGAGGCTGAGGGAATCTTGCCTTACGTGTTCATCCAACCCTTAAAGGAAGAATACCGCACCCCCGTCATCGACGCCCTGCAACAGGTTGCCCGTCAGGAGCAGGAGAAAGTAACTCTTGACGTGCAGTCAAGACCAGATTCCCACTTAGGACATCGTTATCTCACCGTCGAGATATCTGTGCTGCATTGCGACAAGAACGGACAGCCTGAAGTGCTTATTGGCACCATCTCTGACGTTACTGACGAGAAACGCCGTCAGCAGCAGGTCAAGGACACCATGCTGCGCTATCAGTCCATCTTTGAATCATCGATGATTGATGCGGTGGCTTACGATGAAAACGGTGTCATTATCGGCATGAACCAGAAAGCGATGTCTGCCTTTAAGGGAAACTTTGACAAGGTCCTTGAATCGCGCGTCACCCTCAAAGAGGTGTTAGGAAAAGACGATGTAGACACTGCAAACATCGACTACACCTATCTGACTCAGATTTTCAAGGGTCCTGACGATCGTGCGCTGAACAAATTCCTGCAACGCCCGGAATTGCTTTACGAACTGCAGTTGGTTCCTGTCCGTGATGATGAAGGCAAGTTGCAGGCAGTCTATGGTACAGGACGCGATGTGACGGAAGTGGCCAAGACCTACAACCAGCTACGTCAGAATGTGGCCAAGCTCGAACAAGCTAACGACGAGATGCAGACTTACATCCGCAATATTGACTTTGTGCTGCAGCATGGTGGTGTGCGTATGACAGACTACTCGCCGGATACCCACATGTTGGTCATCTACAGCCAGATAGGCCACGAACAGTACCGCTTCACCCAGACGCGCTGTCTCTCCCTGCTCGACGACGAGTCGAAAAAGACAGCACAACGCGGGTTGAATGCAATGGACAACCGCTCGCGACAGCCTATCGACACGACTCTGAAGACGACACTGCGCGTCAAGGATGGCAACCCGCTCTACCTGCATCTGTCGTTTATTCCCGTCATCGGCACCGACGGTGAAGTGACGAGCTATTTCGGTATGTGTCGCGACATCAGCGAGTTGATGGCTATGGAGGAGGCTTTGGCTCGGGAGACCAGCAAAGCCCAGGAGGTGGAGACGGTAAAGAATGCCTTCCTCCATAACATGAGCTACGAAATCCGTACCCCATTGAACTCAGTGGTAGGATTCTCCAACCTCTTCGAACAGGAGCATTCCAAGGAGGACGAAGCACTCTTTATCCGCGAGATCAGTGACAATTCCGAGCGTCTGCTGACACTCATTAACGACATTCTCTTCTTGTCTCGACTCGATGCACAGATGATAGAGATTAAACCGCAGATGACCGACATTTGTGCGGACTTGCAGTCACGCTGTCAGGCGGCTTTCACCCAATATCAGTTGCCTGGTGTCAGCTATTTCGTCGAGAATCCTTATGAACATCTCGTGGTTGAGGTGGATGCACAGAATTTGGGTATTGTGATAGATCGGTTGGTGTCTAATGCGGCCTTCTTTACGAAGGAAGGGCAGGTGCGTGTCTGTTGCGACTATACGGGAGAAGACTTGGTGATTGCCCTGCATGCTTCTGATGGCGGCATCCCTGAGGAGATCCTTCCCCATATTTTCGACCGCTTCGTTCAGACACAAGAACATGGTACTGGCCTTGAGATGAGTATCTGTAACGAACTCGTTCGGCAAATGGGGGGTAGGATTCGTATCAAATCCGATGCAACGACGGGTACTGTCGTCTGGATATCCATCCCCTGCAAGTGCAGCGAGTTAGTGAGAAAAACAATAATGTGACCACGCAATGAACAAACGATTCTACGACATACTGCTTGTCCTGCTGTGTCTCTGGCCTGTTTCTTCGGCTGAGGCCAAGGAATTCTATGGTTACACCGAGCATCACCCGCTGACCATCGTCTGCGACTGGGATTTCCGACCTTTCGAATTCCTCGATTCCAATGGCCAGCCATCTGGATATAATGTCGATGTCCTCGACTTGATTCTGAACCGTCTGGACATTCCCCATAAGTTTGTGACGCAGGAGTGGCACGAGGCCACGATGATGTTCGAACACCATGACGCTGACCTCATTCATGCCTTGTCCTATCTCTACAAGCGACGCCCGTTTGTCGCAACACAGAAATACATCAACTATTACAACCTGCGTGTCGTCCGTCACATCGATACACCGCCCCTGTCGCGTATTGCTGATCTGACTAAGGGCGACACCATACTCGTCAAACGTGCCGATTATGCTGCCTGGCAGATTCAGGAACGCGGCGACTCGAACTTCGCAGTCAAGTATTATTCTCCGAAGGAGGCCCTCATGGCTGTTCGCAACAAGCGTTACAATTATTTCATCTGGGGCGAGGAACCCCTCAAACGAAAAATTCAGGAGTTCCATTTCGACAGCCTGCTGCTCGACCGCATTGACATTCCTGCCGGAGAGTTGCGCATCATCGGCTACGACAAGGAGATTATCGACATCATCGATGACGAGTTCACCCGCCTGGAACAGGCTGGCGAGTTGCAGGCCATCTACGATAAATGGTTCCATCCTGAGCGTGTTCACGACGATGCATCGCCTATTGCCATCATCATCCTCATCGGTTTGGTCGTTCTGGGATTGGTGGCCTTCCTGCTGAGCCGTCTGACGGTGTTGCGTGTCAAATCTGCCGTCCGCAGAAATAAAGACATTTACCAGATGATGGACAAGGCGCTCAGTATGGGTGAATTCTATGTGGTGGAACTTGACGTCAGCAACTACATGCTGCACAACCGCTATGGTCATCTGCTGCCCTACGAACCGATGCCTGCACAGGAGTTCCTGAAACGCATGGCCGAGGGACAGGCCCTTCAGCTGCATAATCTCAACGAAAGCATGAAGGCAGGCGAGATTGACTCGACCGAATACCAGTATCGTGTGAATATGGGCACCAGCGATGAACCTAAGTGGCTCGATATCTTTGGTGGAGCCATTATAGAACGTGAAGGCGGTAAGCCCCGTCACATCATCTACAGTGGCCGTGACGTCACCCGGGAATTGGAGGAAGAGCAGCACAACCGTCTGTTGGGTAATCGCTACCGCAAGATTTTCGATACCAATCTCATTGCCATGTCATTCTATGACCCTGAAGGCCATCTGCTCGACTACAACCAGAAGATGCGCGAATTGTGCCATATTGATGACATGGGTGAAGAATTCTTCCGCAAGATGTCAATATTCGACGACCCAGGCTATCAGGGAGATTTCTACCCCGGCACCCGTGAGTCGCTCCATATCTGTCGGCTTTTGCAGTACCCCTCTCTGGGTGTCGATACCTATATCGAGACGCGCATCCGTCCCGTCATCGACGACTCCGACCGTCTGGTCTACTATGTTGCCACCGCCCGCGACGTGTCTGCCGAGCGCGACATGTATCTGGAACAGCGTCGGCACGACCGCAAGTTGCAGACCGTCAACGAAGCCATCAAGCAGTACCAGCAGCAACTCGGCTACCTGCTCGAGGAATGTCAGATATTTGTTTGGAGCTACCGTCCAGCTGAGAATGTCGTCACCCTCATGCGTACCCCCGGAGAGGCGGAATATACGGAAACCATTGAACAGTATGTGGCTTCCATCCAGAACGAATCCCGGGAAAGCGCTATGGCTGAGATTCAGGAGGCCATGCAACAGGGCAAGGCTTACAACACGCTGATGCTCTTCGACCGTACACCGGTCGACAGTACCCCTACTTGGTACGACGTCTTTGGCTTCCCCATATTCGACGAGAACGGACAACTCACCGAATATTTCGGTATTTCGCGCGACGTCACTGCCCTCATACGGGCTCAGGAACAGTTACGCCAAGAGCGTTCCCGTGCCGAGGATTCCGGGCGCATGAAGGCAGCTTTCCTGGCCAATATGACGCACGAGATCCGTACACCGCTCAACGCCATCGTAGGTTTCAGCGGACTGCTCAATGTGGTCGAGGACGACAGCGAACGTCGTGAATTTATCCGCATCATCCGCAACAACTGCGACATGCTGCTCAGACTCATCAACGACATCCTCGAAGCATCCAGTATGGGGCAGTCGTTAGCCATTGACCCTGAAACGGTAGACCTCTCACGCGTCTTCGACGATATCTGCCAGACGCTGGCCCAGCGTGTGCAGGAACCTGGCGTCGAGTTTCAGAAGGACAACCCCTATCCGTCCTGCATGGCTCACCTCGACAAAGGCCGTTTGCAGCAGTTGCTCACCAATTTCGTCACCAATGCCGTCAAATACACCCACGAGGGACATATTAAGGTCGGCTATTGCCAACAAACGAGAAACGAGCAAGGGGAGGTGACTAATGACGGCAATGGTCAGCAGGGCCTCTATTTCTACTGCGAGGACACTGGTTCCGGCATTCCCAAGGACAAGCAGGACTCCGTATTCCAGCGTTTTGTCAAACTCAACGACTTCGTGCAGGGCACAGGTCTCGGACTCTCCATCTGTAAGGCCATTGTCGAAAAGTGTGGCGGACAGATTGGTGTCACGGGCGACGTCGGCATCGGCTCCACCTTCTGGTTCTGGATTCCCCGCGACATGAAAGATCTCGAAGGGTAGGGGTGCGACACTGCTTCTCACGAAAACGCCCGAGTTTTGACCCTCTGACCTTCTGACCGTATACAAAAATTCCCTCGTTTCACAACAAAAGAATCTGACTTAACCATTAACCAAAACACGTATGAACACTAGGTTTCTCGTGTGTTGTCCTTTGCTAAGAGCCACCCGTCAAGGAAGTCCTCAATATCGACTTTACGTCCATTTTCGATGTACGATATGGCGAGGAAAAGTGCAATCATTTGGCATGAATTGTCGTATTTTACCCTGTTTTTGCCATAAAAATCTAATTTTAAGTTACACTAATACATAAATCACGTAAAAAATGGGAGAGAACCTTACGAGGAGGTTGAGCAACCCTTGCTAGGCCTTAGCGGTGGCAAAGATATGGGTTTATTTTTGTTGGGCAATGAATTTTCAAATATAAGTGACTTTTGCAAAAAACGCCGAAATTGACATTTCGCCAAATACCTCCAAAAAACCGAAAAAAGGTCAAAAAGTCAAAAGGTCAAAAGCCGCTCGTTTTCAGCGACTTAAATGTATATAATAATGTACATGTATATAATAATGTATATAAAAATATAATAAGAATACCCCCCTTAATACATATAGGTCCCCCACCAAAATGCCGCACTTTTGACTTTTTGACTTTTTGACCGTTTTATGTTAATATATGCTAAAAAGAATTAACGTTTTTTTTGTTTTTTTCGGCATACACAAGAAGATCAAGATAAAATTGAAAAACTTAGGGACACAAGAAACACAACAACTCACCATGCGCTGCTATCCGTGCTCTGTTCTAAGCATATGGAAGGCGGCAGCATGGGTAATTGCTGAATAACGAGGACTCTTTTGTTGAGGCGGTCAGAAGGTCAAAAGGTCAAAACGCGGGCGTTTTGCTGAAGCGGGGTAAAAAAAAGTAAAGGCCCGCTTGCAGCGAGCCTTTATTTGTAAGTCCTACTACTGTCGGATTACTTACGTAGACCGAGAGCCTTGATCAGTTCACGATAGCGGTTGATGTCCTTGTTGTAGAGGTACTTCAGGAGCTTACGACGACGACCTACCATCTTGGTCAGTGCACGTGCGGTACCGAAGTCCTTGTGGTTCTTCTTCAGGTGCTCGGTGAGGTGCTTGATGCGGAAAGTGAACAGAGCAACCTGGCTCTCTACTGAACCAGTGTCCTGAGCGTTCTTGCCATACTGGCCGAAGATCTCAGTCTTCTTAGCTTGATCTAAATACATAATGTTTAATTGTGATTATAAATTTGCAATAACATCTTTCGGACGCTTTCCCTGCCTAATCACGGGCGGTTTACGTCGTCAAATGCTTCGGATTTTCCGAAATGCGGCTGCAAAATTACACATTTTCTGCAAAACTACCAAATATTTCCCCAAAAATGTGTACCTTTGCACCCGAAATCGTCAAATAGTACAATAAATAGTAAATTGTAAATCGTCGAATAGTAAATTATTACGATGCAGGATATCAGAAATATTGCAATTATTGCACATGTAGACCACGGCAAGACGACGCTGGTGGACAAGATGATGCTGGCAGGCAATCTTTTCCGTGAGGGACAGAACCTGTCGAGTCAGGTGTTGGATGCTAACGACCTTGAACGCGAACGCGGCATCACCATTCTTTCGAAGAATGTAAGTATTAACTGGAAAGGAACGAAAATCAACATCATCGACACTCCGGGACACTCGGACTTCGGTGGCGAGGTGGAGCGCGTGTTGAACATGGCCGACGGCTGCCTGTTGCTCGTCGACGCCTTCGAGGGCCCCATGCCTCAGACGCGTTTCGTGCTGCAGAAGGCCCTGCAGATTGGTCTGAAGCCCATTGTGGTGGTCAACAAAGTCGACAAGCCTAATTGCCGCCCTGAGGAGGTCTACGAGATGGTCTTTGATCTGATGTTCTCGCTCAATGCCACTGAAGACCAGCTGGATTTCCCTGTGGTTTATGGCTCTGCCAAGAACGGTTGGATGGGTGAGGACTACAACAAACCCACAACGGACATCACGTATCTGTTGGATAAGATTGTCGAGGTGATTCCCGCTCCCAAGCAGATGGAGGGTACGCCCCAGATGCTGATCACCTCGCTCGATTATAGCTCGTATACAGGCCGTATCGCTGTGGGCCGCGTTCATCGTGGCACGCTGAAGGACGGCATGCAGGTCACCATTGCCCATCGCGACGGTTCTACGGAGAAGACGAAGATTAAGGAGTTGCATACCTTCGACGGTATGGGACACTCGCGCATTGATCAGGTGGACTGTGGCGATATCTGTGCCGTCATCGGACTCGAAAAGTTCGAGATTGGCGACACCATCTGCGACATAGAGAATCCCGAACCACTGCCGCCTATTGCTATTGACGAGCCAACCATGTCGATGCTTTTCTGCATCAACGATTCTCCGTTCTTTGGCAAGGAGGGTAAGTTCGTTACCTCGCGTCACATTAACGACCGCCTGGAGAAGGAACTGGAGAAGAACCTCGCCCTGCGTGTCGAGCCTTTCGAGGATTCTACCGACAAGTGGGTCGTCTCGGGCCGTGGCGTGCTGCACCTTTCGGTACTCATCGAGACCATGCGTCGTGAGGGCTATGAGTTGCAAGTCGGACAGCCGCAGGTTATCTATAAGGAAATCAATGGCGTGAAGCACGAACCCGTGGAGGAACTGACTATCAACGTCCCCGAGGAATTTGCCTCGAAGATGATCGATATGGTTACCCGCCGTAAGGGTGAGATGACCAGTATGGAGTCGCAGGGCGAACGCACCAACATCGAGTTCGACATCCCTTCGCGTGGCATCATAGGTCTGCGCACCAACGTCCTGACAGCCTCTCAAGGTGAGGCCATTATGGCTCACCGCTTCAAGGAATACCAGCCTTACAAGGGCGAGATAGAGCGTCGTGTCAACGGCTCGATGATTTCGATGGATACGGGCAATGCCTTTGCCTATGCCATCGACAAACTGCAGGATCGCGGTAAGTTCTTTATCGATCCGGGTGAGGATGTCTATATGGGTCAGGTGGTTGGCGAACATGTCCACGACAACGACCTGGTCATCAATGTCTGCAAGGCCAAGCAGCTGACCAACGTCCGTGCATCTGGTACCGACGACAAGGCGCGCATCATTCCCAAGGTGGTTATGTCATTGGAAGAGTGCCTCGAATATATCAAGGAGGACGAGCTCGTCGAGGTGACACCGCAGTCTATGCGTATGCGTAAAATCATTCTCGACCACGACCAGCGCAAAAAGGCTGCCAAACAGTAAGCGTTATGGAAGTAATACAGAGTTTTACCATTGACCATACCCAGTTGAAGCCGGGCATCTATGTGTCGCGCGAGGACAGGGGTTTTACTACTTACGACCTGCGTATTACCGAACCCAACAAGGAGCCTGCTGTGGCACCATCGGCCATGCACAGCCTGGAACACCTGATGGCAACGTGGTTTCGCAACTCACGGGTAAAGGACGATGTGGTGTATGTGGGCCCGATGGGTTGTCTGACGGGCATGTACATCATCATGACGGGGACGTACAGTGTGGAGGACATGCGAGCGCTGACCATCGAGTGTCTGGAGTGGATACTGACGCAGAAGGAGGTTCCGGCTACGACACCCGAAACGTGCGGCAACTGTCTGTTGCACGACCTGCCCATGTGCCACTGGGAGAGCCGTCGCTACCTGAACCGACTGAAGAATGACTTCCATTCGGAGTACACGAAGTTGCAGGTAGTGCTGGCTGACGGACGGCAGTTTGCGGATAGTTGACAGTTGATAGTTGACAATTGACAGTTGACAGTTGTCAGAGACTCTCGACGAAGGTGCGTGTGACCTGGAAGGAGTGTTCGGCGATGGTGTCCCAGAAGTTGTGATATTGCGAGGCGTCGGTGTCGCGCAGGGGAATGTCGCTGATGACTCGGAACGAGATGAAGGGCACCTTGTTGATGTAGCACGTCTGTGCAATGGCGCACGACTCCATATCGACGGCCTTGGCGTCAGGGAAGTGCTCGATAATCTCGCGCATCTTTTCGCGTGAGTCGACAAACCAGTCGCCAGTGACTATCAAACCCGGGTGAATCTCTAAACCCTCAACTTTCAACTCTGAACTTTTACGGAGCAAATAGGGGTCTGCGGGGTAGCGTGCTGGAAGACCCTGCACCTGACCGTAGATGGTGGTGTTGTCGATGGCCGTACCGCAATAGACGTCGTGATAGCAGAGTTCGGCACTGACGACCACGTCCTGCACGTTGATGTCGTCACCGTTGCCTCCGGCACAGCCACTCGAGATGATGCAGTCGGGGTGGAACTCGTTAATCATGCGCTGGGCACCCAAAGCGGCGTTTACCTTGCCGATGCCACACTTCTGAACCAACACGTCATCGCTGTTGAAGAGTTGCTGTAACTGGTGCAACTCCTTATCCATTGCTACTAGAATACCGATTTTCATAACCTTTTCAATGCTTTTGCCTGCAAAGATAAGAAATAATTCTTAATTATTAATTCTTTTCGAAAGAAAAGTGTGGCGTTGCGAGCTTAATTCTTAATTTATTTGTAACTTTGCACGCAAAAATAGAAAAAAAGCATGAATAAATGGAAACTATGGCTGCCTGACGTGCTGGCAGTAGTGTTATTTGCGGTAATATCGTTTGCCTATTTCTTCCCCGCTGATATCGAGGGGCGTATCTTGTTCCGTCACGACTCGTCGGCAGGACGAGGTGCAGGTGAAGAGGTGTCGCAGTATCATCAGCGTACGGGTGAACAGTCGCGTTGGACGAACGCCTTGTTCGGTGGTATGCCAACCTACCAGATTGCACCCTCGTACGACAGTACACAGCCGTTGGCTAGGGTCGAGAAGGCCTACCATCTGTGGTTGCCCGAGAATGTGTGGTACGTGTTCGTCTACCTGTTAGGCTTCTATATCCTGCTTAGGGCTTTCGACTTCCGCTGGTATCTGGCTATGTTGGGTGGCATCGTATGGGCATTTTCCAGCTATTTCTTCATCATCATAGCTGCCGGACACATTTGGAAGGTGATAGCTTTGGCCTACCTGCCTCCGATGATTGCGGGCATTGTGCTGGCCTATCGGGGAAAATACCTGTGGGGACTCGTGGTGACAGCACTGTTCGGTGCCCTCGAGGTGATGGCCAACCATGTGCAGATGACGTACTATTATCTGTTTATCGTGCTGGCGATGATCATTGCCTTTATGATTGACGGCATCCGTCGGAAGGAGTATATGCATCTGCTGAAGGCCACTGGCGTCTGTGTAGTAGCAGCCTTGATAGCCATCAGCCTGAATCTGTCGAACCTCTACCATACCTGGTCGTATGGTCAGGAGACGATGCGTGGCAAGAGTGAGCTGGTGAAGGAGAATACCGCCAACCAGACGTCGAGTGGATTGGACCGCGACTATATTACCCAGTGGAGCTATGGCATTGACGAAACATGGACGCTGTTGGTGCCTAACACGAAGGGCGGTGCCTCGGTACCCATGTCGCGAAGCACGACGGCCATGAAACACGCTAACCCTGAGTTTGAGCCAGTCTATCAGCAGATAGGGCAGTACTGGGGCGAACAACCCATGACGATGGGTCCCGTCTACGTGGGAGCCTTCGTGCTGATGCTGTTCATCTTGGGCCTGTTTATCGTGAAGGGTCCTATGAAGTGGGCTCTGTTGGTTGTGACCATCTTGTCCGTTCTGCTGTCGTGGGGACGCAACTTCATGCCCTTTACCGACTTTTTCATCGACTACATACCGATGTATGCCAAGTTCCGCACGGTGTCGTCGATTCTCGTCATCGCTGAATTTACCATACCTCTGTTGGCTATGTTGGCCCTGAAGAAACTGTTCGATGAGCCGGAACAGATGAAGCCGAGAATGAAATATGTGGGCATCTCGTTCCTGTTGACGGGTGGCGTGGCCTTGCTGTTCTCGCTGATGCCCTCCGTGTTCTTCGACAGCTTTATATCTTCGACGGAGATGCGAAGCATTCAGAGTCTGCCTTCCGAGTATGTGCAGCCATTGCTGGATAACTTGACAGAGATGCGAAAGGCTGTCTTTACGGCCGATAGCTTGCGCTCGTTCTATATTGTTTTAGTAGGTACTGGCGTGTTGTTGTCCGTAGTATTTGGCAAGTTGAAGAAGGAGTATGCCGTGGGTATCATCCTGGTGCTTTGTCTGGTTGACATGTGGACGGTGAACAAGCGTTACCTGAACGACGAACTGTTTGTGCCCAAGTCGGAGCGCGAGGCACCTATGCCGAAGTCGGCGGCCATTGATCATATCCTGCAGGATAAATCGCTCGACTATCGTGTGCTGAATCTGGCCACGTCGACCTTCAACGAAAACGAGACGTCGTTCTATCTGAAGAGCATTGGCGGATATCATGCTGCCAAGTTGCGCCGCTATCAGGAACTCATCGATGCTCATATAGATAAGGAGATCAATAGCGTGTACAATGCAGTGAGCAAGGCCGGAGGCGATATGACGCAAGTGAATGGCGACAGCATTTACCCCGTGCTGAACATGCTGAATACTAAATATTTTATCCTGCCGTTGCAAGGCGGACAGACCGTTCCCCTGGAGAACCCCTATACCTATGGTAATGCATGGTTCGTGGACAAGGTGAACTATGTGGACAATGCCAATCAGGAACTGGATATGACAGGACAATTGCCCTTGCGACATGAAGCTGTAGCTGACAAGAAGTTCCGTGAACAGTTGGGAGATGGTGTTGCGCAGGATACGCTGAGCGTGGTGAATATCAAGGCCTACGAGCCCAACCAGCTGACCTACGAGGTTAACTCCGACAAGGGTGGCGTCATTGTATTCTCTGAGATTTACTATCCAGGCTGGACGGCCACCCTCGATGGCGAGGAACAGGAATTGGGACGTGTCAACTATGTGTTGCGCGCCTTGCGGGTAAAGCCTGGTAAGCACGAAGTGGTGCTCAGTTTCTTCCCCAAGAGCATTGACCGCACGGAGACGATAGCCTGGTCGGCCTATGTTGTACTGTTGCTTATTCTTCTGTACCTTGGATGGAGTGCCTTACGTAGGCGCGGTGACTGTACCACACCACCATCGCCAGACAAATAAGCGGAATCAGGAACGAGAGGTTTGTGGCGGGTAGTCCGAAAAGCATAATGTCGCTCTCGATGATGGCTGCCTGAATAGGTGGAAAGAACGATCCGCCCAGAATGGCCATGATGAGTCCTGCTCCGGCAATCTTGATGTTTTCGCCTATGCCGCGTAGTGCCAGACCATAGATGGTGGGAAACATCAGCGAAAGGCAGATGCTGACTGCTACCAGACAATAGATGCCATTGCGGTCGGTGAAAGTGATGGTACCGAAGATAGCCACCATGCCGATGATGCCCATGGTCGAGAGCATGCGCTCGGGTGATAGCCACTGTATGAGCCACGTGCAGATGAAACGGCTGGCTGCAAAGAAACACATGGCTACGATGTTGTATTTCTGGGCGGTGATTTCGGCTGCTTGTTCTGTCATGCCCTCCACCATGAAGACGCGCGTACCATATTGAATAATAAACGACCAGCACGCCACTTGGGCACCCACGTAGAAGAACTCTGCCAGGACGCCCTCGCGGTAGTTCTCCCTTTGGGCCAGTTCGCGGATGGTTTCCATCAGACCCTTCTGGCTGTCGGCAGTTTCGACATGGGGCATTCGTGTCAGCCAGATAATCACCATGATTAGTACCACGACGGCTCCAATGAAGATATAGGGCTGGATGAGCACACCCAAATCGTGATCCTTGATGATGTTGAACTGTTGCAGGGGCAACTGCTGGCGCTCAAACGAGTCCATCGCATTAATCTGCGACTGTACGGCCATTGCCAGGAATATGCCTGCTACGGCTCCCAGTGCATTGAACGCCTGTGCAGCATTCAGACGCTGAATGCCCGACTGCTCGTTCCCCATGCAGTAGATGTATGGGTTGCAACTCGTTTCCAGGAACGAGAGCCCGCAGGTCATGATGAAGTATGACATCAGGAAAGGGTAGAAAGCCCCTATTCCCTTGGCGGGCAGGAAGAAGAGGGTTCCCGCAGCATAAAGTCCGAGTCCCACAATGACGCCCCACTTGAAGGAATAACGCTGTATAAACAGAGCGGCAGGGAAGGCCATCAGGAAATAGCCAAGGTTAAATACAACGGGCACCAGCGTACCCTCCGTCGTGCTGATACGGAATATTTTGGAGAACGTTCCCACCATAGGTGTGGTGACGTTGTTGGCAAATCCCCAAAGCGCAAAACAGGCTGTAATCAACACTATGGCAAGTGTGAATCTGCCACTGGTATTGCCAATTGAAAATGTCTTGTTTTCTAGTAGTTTCATTAGTAGGCTTTATTATTTTCCGACAAAGGTAGTGTTTTTTTTGCTAAAAATTACTATCTTTGCAGAAAAATATTGCATGATGATTAAAAAACTGCTTTCTTTGCCCCCAAATCTGGTGGAAAGTTTCCATGAAGTGACAGGTCTTTCGCGTGAAGAATACTTTTGCACTTGTGACCCTATAGGCCATAGGCTGGGGTCGGGTGGGGGTACTACGTGGGTGCTTCAGCAGGCAGAACAATGGCTGAATGGTGAACGTTGCATCATTCTGCATGCTGGCGGACAAAGTAAACGTCTGCCAGCGTATGCTGTTAGTGGAAAGGTCCTAACGCCTATCCCTGTGTTCCGATGGGAACGCGGTCAGCGCTTGTCGCAGACACTGATGGATTTGCAGTTGCCGCTCTATGAGCGCATGATGCAACAAGCTCCGGCAAGTCTTACTACGATGATAGTGAGTGGTGACGTCTATATCCGTGCTGCTGAGCGTATTGGTGAGATTCCTGATGCCGATGTGGTGTGCTATGGGCTGTGGCTCGATGCTTCTGTGGCTAAGAATCATGGCGTCTTCGTCAGCGACCGCCGTACGCCCAACGTATTGAAACAGATGTTGCAGAAGCCGTCAACAGAAAAACTATCCGAGTTATTGAAGGACCATTTCTATCTGACTGATATCGGCATCTGGATGCTCTCCGACCGTGCCGTACGGTTGTTGATGCAACGCTCGACTGTCACTGTGCCCACCGGTTCTCCGGTGGGACTTAAGGAATACGACCTCTACTCGGAGTTTGGCTGTGCGTTGGGTACGAATCCTACTATCGACGACCCCGAACTACAGTCGTTGCGTGTGGCGGTAATACCGTTGCCCGGAGGCGAGTTCTATCATTTTGGTACCTCGCGTGAGATGATCTCTTCGACGCTGGCAGTCCAGAATATCGTCAACGACCAGCGCGACATCATGCACCACGACCGCAAACCGCATCCTAGTATCTTTACACAGAATGCCATCACGCATTATCACTTTACAGATCAGAACTACAACATTTGGATAGAAAACAGTTATGTGGGTCCGCGTTGGAAACTCACGCACGACAATGTAGTGACGGGAGTTCCCGAGAACGACTGGGACATCACGCTGGAGGCTGGCGAGTGTATCGACGTGGTACCTGTGGGTGAGAGTGACTACGAGATACGCCGCTATCGTATCGACGAGGCTGTGAACAGCAACGAATTGGCAGAGCGTGCTAACCTGCGACGACTCTTTGCCCAGCGAAACAAGTTCCGTTGTCAGAATTGGCCCGCGATGGCCAAGAATTGGCAACACAGCGTGTTCTATCAGTTGGATCTTGACGATGCATCACAAGAGTTTAGCCGATGGCAGATTCCATTGCCTGAGCCGCTTTCACAGGAAGCTCCTCTGATGACGCGCATCCACGATGCCATGTTCCGTGGCGACAGCAACCTGGCGTTCTCGTTGCTACGTGAGGGACTTACGGAAAATGCGCTGGCGGTGAAGCAACAACCAAGGCTTTCTGTTTATCCCGATCAGATTGTTTGGGGCCGTTCGCCTGTGCGTATTGATTTAGCAGGAGGCTGGACGGACACACCGCCCTATTGCCTGATGGAAGGCGGATCGGTGGTTAATATCGCTATTGAACTGAACGGACAACCGCCTCTGCAAGCCTATGTAAAGCCCTGCCACGAACCGCATATCGTGTTGCGTAGTATCGACTTGGGGGCTATCGAGGTGGTTGAAACCTACGAACAGCTGGCAGCATATAATAAGGTGGGCTCGCCATTCTCTATTCCTAAGGCGGCTTTAGTGCTGGCGGGTTTCCAACCTGGTTTTTCGCAACAAACCTTTGCATCGCTGCGAGAACAACTTGAGGGCTTTGGTGCTGGCATTGAACTGACGTTACTCTCAGCCGTTCCTGCAGGCAGCGGATTAGGTACAAGCAGCATTCTTGCATCTACCGTGTTAGGGGCTGTCAGCGACTTCTGTGGGCTGGGCTGGGATAAGAACGAAATAGGTAAACGCACCCTTGTGCTTGAGCAGCTACTGACTACCGGAGGCGGATGGCAAGACCAGTTCGGTGGTGTCTTGGGAGGTGTGAAATTGCTGGAGACGCAACGTGGCTTTGATCAGAATCCGTTGGTTCGCTGGTTGCCCAACGACCTATATACTCAGCCGGAATATCAGCAGTGTCACCTATTATATTATACGGGCATCACGCGCACTGCGAAGAAGATCTTGGCGGAGATAGTGCGTCGCATGTTCCTTAATCATGGTGGCGAGATTCGTCAGTTGCGCGCTATGAAGGCCCATGCACAGGATATGTTTGAGGCCATTCAGCGTCAGGACTTCCTGTTGATGGGACAACTCGTACGTAAAACGTGGCAACAAAACCAACTCATTGACAGCGGTACCAATCCTGATAGCGTGCGTCGCATCACCAATCTTATCGACGACCTCTGCTTGGGCTATAAGCTGCCTGGCGCTGGTGGTGGCGGCTATCTCTATATGGTGGCGAAGGATCCTGAAGCAGCTGCTCGCATCAAACAGGCACTTAACAGCCAACAGCCCAATCCCAATGCCCGCTTTGTGGAGATGACATTGTCGAAGAAGGGCCTGCAGGTCAGTAGGAGCTAACAACCCCCACCAAACCTCCCCGAGGGGAGGCTTCAGACACTCCCCCTCGGGGGAGACAGAGAGGGGTACTTCTTCTTGAAAGCCGCCAAGCGTTCTTGCGTCTGTTGCATAAAACGCAGATATTCCTCCGACTCAGAGTTGAAGGGACGGTGGGTGAGCGCCTGTCTGATAGGGCGCCATTCGTCCATAAATGTGATAGCCTCGTCGCTGAAGCACCATTCGACGAGTCGTTCCCAGATGTAATCCACCGCCTGTTCTGAAGGGTGTAGCATGTCGGCATCATAGAATCGGTAGTCGCGCAACTCGTCCATCATGATTTCGTAGGCAGGGAAATAGTGAAGATGTCTGATGTCTGATGTCTGATGTAAGAGTTTGTCTATCGCCAGCAGCAGTGTGGCTTTCGACAGTTGGCTCTCATGGTATCCGTATTTGCGATAGCGAATGGGGCTGACAGTCATCACTACCTGAACCTCGGGCTGGCATGCTTTCAGCAACTCGACGGCTTTGCGCAGATAATCCGCACACTCGTCAACTGTCAGCTCTTCTTCTTGGAATAGTGCGGCAGGTCGCTTCTCGCAATTGTCTACGATTTCACCTGTCTCCTTCAGTCGATACACATGGTTAGTCCCCAATGTCAGAAATACAGTCTTAAATGAAGAAAGCCTTGCCCAGTCATTCCTCATTCCACATTCCTCATTCTTCATTCTCTCCAGCGTATGCAGGATGCTCGCTGGGTTATACATTGTGCCATAAGGATTCACCGTCGTTGGGAAACCATGGTCCTTGAACCGTTGGCCGATCTCGCTGGCAAAGCACGACCCCACCAACAACACCTCTTCGCAGGCTCCTATCTGGAATCCTGCCTTGCCTGTTTCTACCTTTGTTCTGAATTCCATCGTTGCAAAGGTATAAAAAAATGAGTGAAAAGCCAAAAAGTCGCCATATTATTTTGTATTTCGCATTCTATTTCGTACCTTTGTCGAGGTAACTATTAAACTAAATTGGATGACGCGTATGGAAGAATATGTAGCTGACGAGAACCGTTACGACGGCATGGTATACAACCGTTGTGGACGCTCAGGCGTTCTGTTGCCCAAAGTGAGTCTGGGCATGTGGCATAACTTCGGAGGGGTGGACGACTACCAGCGTTCGCGCAAGATTCTGCGCTATGCCTTCGACAAGGGTATTACCCATTTGGACCTGGCCAACAACTACGGTCCCCCCTATGGTTCTGCCGAGGAGACTTTGGGGCGGGTGATGGACGATGATCTGCGCCCCTACCGCGACGAGTTGTTCATTTCGTCGAAGGCAGGCTACGACATGTGGGCAGGGCCTTATGGCAACTGGGGTTCACGAAAGTATCTGATGGCATCGCTCGACCAGAGTCTGAAACGTATGCACTTGGATTATGTGGACTTGTTCTATTCGCACCGCTACGACCCAGAAACACCGATGGAAGAAACCCTGCAGGCATTGGTCGACATGGTCTGCGCAGGCAAGGCACTCTATGTCGGTATTTCGAACTGGCCGCTGGAACCCTTGCGTTTCGCCATCGACTATCTGAAACAGCGCGACACTCCCCTGCTCATCTATCAGGGCAAGCTGAATATGCTGCACCGCAATCCCATCGATGAGGGCATTCTAAATCTCTGTCAACAGGCAGGCGTAGGATTTATTGCCTTTTCACCCTTGGCACAGGGACTACTGACGGACCGTTACCTGAATGGCATTCCTGACGACTCGCGCATGGCACGTGGAAAATTCCTGCGTCAGGAGATGCTCACCGATGAACTGCTGGCACAGCTGCGCCAATGGAACAGCGAGGCTCAGGCTCAGGGCAGAACGCTGGCCGAGCAGGCTCTGCGCTGGATTCTGGACCAGCAGGGTGTCACCTCAGTACTCGTCGGTGCCAGCAGTACAGAACAATTAGACAAGAACTTGAAATGTATCAAATAGCGAAGTTTAGGTTCACGCTAGCTCTTCTGGGGCTATCAATTCCCTTAGTACTCTACGCTCAGTCGCGTAGTGTTACCTCGCTGAACGACGGATGGGAATTTTCGCGCGACTCGCTGTTCAGTAACGTGCGAGTCGTCAACGTGCCTCACGACTTTCAGATTGAACAGCCTTGGATAGTGCCCTCAGCTGACGAGAAAGCTGACAACAGGGACGTGGCTGCCAACACCAAGAGCCGCCTGTCGGCCCGTGGTTTCAAGGAGATGGGCAAGGGCTGGTACAGAAAGACGTTAGATGGAAGTGCGCTGAAAGTTGACGGAAGACGGGTGTTGCTCGATTTCGAGGGTATCATGCTGGTAGGCGATGTATGGCTGAACGGCCAGCATATCGGAGGAACGGACTACGGCTATGTGGGTTTTGAACTGGATGTTACACGACTGTTGCATGCGGGGAATAACGAACTTATTGTATGTGCCTCGACGATGGCTGAAAAGAACTCGCGCTGGTATACGGGCGGAGGACTGTTTCGTAACGTCAGCCTGATTAGTACGCCTGCCGATTTGTATTTCGAACGCCACCCGCTGTATATCACCACCCGCGACAATCGTTATGTCACTCTGACGGCAGAATACACCAACCGCACCAAGGCCAAGGAGGTGGGGCTGAAAGTAAAAATCTACGACCCCGACGGAAAACTGGTTGCAGAGACCACGGCCAGCAAGAGGCGTAACAACCCGGCACGGACTCAGGAAATAACCACGCAGGAGATGGAGATTGCCGATGCCCAGATGTGGGACACGGAATCGCCCAAACTGTATAAAGCCGTAGCCCAATTGTTGTACGGCGATGGCACTGTAGCTGACGAATATGTGGAGGAATTCGGCATTCGCACCATCGAAATCGGACCGGAGTACGGACTGAAACTCAATGGCAAGAAGGTGTTGCTGAAGGGCTATGCCAACCACCACACCTTAGGCGCACTGGGTGCTGCCGCTTATCCCAGAGCCATCGAGAAGCGATTACAGCTGATGAAACAGTTTGGTATCAACCACGTGCGCACCAGCCACAACCCGTATAGTCGTGACTTCATCAAGCTGTGTGACAAGTTGGGCATCTTGGTGGTTGACGAGCTGTACGACAAATGGACCCTGCAACACACGGGCGGGCGCGTACCTTTTATGAACCACTGGGCACACGACGTCACAGAATGGGTGAAGCGCGACAGGAATTCACCATCGGTCGTGCTGTGGAGTCTGGGCAACGAACTGCAGCAAGATGCCAGCCAGCCGTTCAACGACTTTGGCGTGACGTGCTACAAGATGATGCGACCTGTATTGCAGCGCTATGACTCCACGCGATTGGTCACCGTGGCCATGCATCCCCGATACCGCAACTGGGACACCGATTCGTTGCCTTGCGATTTGGCTATGTTGACCGACGTGCAGGCCTACAACTACAGATATATGTACTTCCCTGGCGACGGACGGCGATTCCCTTGGATGACATTTTACCAGAGCGAGGCATCGACGGCCGCCATGGGACCGAACTTCTTCGAGATGAATCTCGACAAGGTCATTGGACTGGCCTACTGGGGAGCCATCGACTATCTGGGAGAATCACAAGGCTGGCCTGCCAAGGGCTGGGCACAGGGCGTGTTCACTATCGATCTGCAACCCAAGCCAAAGGCCTATTTCATGAAGTCGTTCTTTACGGATGAGCCGATGGTGAGGCTCTCGGTTGTGGAAGACAAGAACAGCGGCATAGAGTGGAATGGTATTATTACGGGGACAGACCGCCAGTCGGAACTGTGGAATCGTCCAGAAGGGTCGAAAGCCAATCTCGTCGTCTATACCAACTGCGACGAAGTGGAGCTGACGCTGAACGGCAAGAGTCTGGGGCGTCGTCAGAACCCCACCGATGCCAAACAGCGCAATCAGATTCGCTGGAACGATGTGGACTATAAGAAAGGACGCTTGGAGGCTGTTGCATACAAGCAAGGTAAGGTTGTAGCCCGGCATGCCTTGGAGACAACAGGTAAACCTGTCAAGATGGTGGTCGAACCGGATAACAGCTACTGGAAGGCCGATGGCATAGACCTGCAACACGTCCTGCTCACCGCTGTTGACGCCAAGGGACGTAGGGTACTGGCCTGTCAGGATGAACTGGCTTTCGACGTCGAGGGCGATGCCACCATCGTGGCTGTGACCAATGGTGACATCAACAGCGACGAGTTGAACGTTACCAATCACCGCCGTCTGTGGCAAGGTCAGGCCATGGTCATCCTTCGTGCAGGGCGGACACCCTCAAAGGTCACGCTGAAAACATCGCCCGCAACTTTTAAAACCATTACAACAAAACTCGAAACGAAATAATGATAATGAAACGATTCTTTTTCCTTTCTCTTGTATGCTGTGGTTTTGCCACAGCCTTTGCCCAGCAGGATGTGCTACAGACAGCCCGCCAAACGAATGACTACTTCATGACGAAGTATAGTGACCCGACGCTACCCACCCATGTCGGACGGATGCGCGAGAGCAACCTATGGACGCGGGCCGTCTATTACGAGGGACTGATGGCACTCTACACCATTGACCCGCAGCAACGCTATCTGGACTACACGGAACAATGGTGCAACCACCACCAGTGGCAGGCACGGGGTGGCGTGAAAGCCACCAATGCCGACAACCAGTGCTGCCAGCAGACCTATATCGAGCTGAACCAACTGACGGGTAAAGGTACGCTGCAACCCACCAAGGAGAATCTGGAGTACCAGATGGTGACGCCCAATGCCAAGGCTGGCGGTGCCCTCTATGGCTGGTGGACATGGATCGATGCTATCCAGATGGCGATGCCCGTATATGTTAAGATGTATGCGATAACGAACGACCAGCGTTTCCTGGATTATGCCATGAAGAGTTACCGCTGGACGCGCAATGAGTTGGGAGGCGGTTGTTTTAACGGGAAGGAAGGCCTGTGGTGGCGCGACAAGGACTATGTGGCGCCTTATAAGGAGAAGGATGGCAAGAACTGTTATTGGAGTCGAGGCAACGGTTGGGTGTATGCCGCATTGGTGCGATGCATGAAGGAGCTGTCGCCCAAGAGCAAGGCATATAAGGAACTGCGCAAGGACTTCCTGCTGATGAGTAAGGCGCTGTTGCACTGCCAGCATGAAGACGGCTTCTGGCACGCCAGTCTCGTGTCGGACATAGACTATCCCACCCCTGAGATGACGGGTACGGCATTGTTCCTCTATGGCATGGCATGGGGCATCCAAAACGGCTTATTGAAAGACCTGACCTATCGTCCTGCCTGCGACAAAGCGTGGGCAGCACTGAAGTCGTGCATGCATAAAGATGGCTTCCTGGGTTGGAATCAAGGCACGGGCAAAGACCCCTCAGCCGGACAGCCCGTCACCTTTACCAGCGTTCCCGATTTCGAGGACTACGGCACTGGCTGCTATTTGTTAGGACTGACGGAATATTATAAACTGCAGACGAAATGAAACGCATCATCATATTATGTTCAGTGTGCTGCTGTTTTACAGCAGCAATAGCTCAGCAGTGGCCTGCATCACGTCCTGAAGCCAAGCCTGGCACACGCTGGTGGTGGCTGGGCTCGGCCGTCGACGAGGAGAACCTGCGGTGGAACCTCAGTGAATATGCCCGTGTGGGTATCGGAGCTGTAGAGATTACCCCGCTCTATGGCGTGCAGGACAACGACAAAAACAATATCTCCTTCCTGTCGCCACAATGGATGCAGGCACTGAAAACGGTAGAGGACATCGGGCATTCTCTGAATATTGAGATTGACATGAACTGCGGCACGGGCTGGCCGTTCGGCGGACCGCACGTTCCCTTGGAACAGGCCGCCTGCAAAGCCGTCTTCAAAGACTCGCTGGTAGACGGTTCCCCCGTCTACACCGTGGACATCGGCCGCACCAAACAGAAGGTAAAGCGCGCTGCACCTGGCGGTGAAGGCTGGGTGGTCGACCACTTCGACCGTGACGCTGTCCGCAACTATCTGGAGCGTTTCGAACAGGCCTTTGCAACGTCGGGCGTGCCATATCCTCACACGTTCTTTAATGATTCGTACGAGGTGTATCGTGCCAACTGGACTCCCACGCTGTTCGACGAGTTCCAGAAGCGTCGTGGCTATGACCTGCGTCAGCATCTGCCCGAACTGCTGGGCATAGTAGACGACGGCAACCAGGTACTGGCTGACTACCGCGAGACGCTCTCCGACCTGTTGCTCGAGAACTTTACCCAGCAATGGGTCGCCTGGGCTCACAAGCATGGCGTCAAGGTGCGCAATCAGGCCCACGGATCGCCTGCCAACCTGTTGGACCTCTATGCCGCTGTCGACATCCCTGAGATTGAGGGCTTCGGCCTCTCCGATTTCGGTATCAAGGGCCTGCGCACCGACCCCGGCAAAACGAGGAAGAACTTCAGCGACGTGTCCATGTTAAAGTATGCCCCTTCGGCAGCCCATGTCACAGGTAAGCCTCTTACCTCCAGCGAGACCTTCACCTGGCTCACGGAACATTTCCGTACCTCGCTGTCACAGATGAAGCCCGACCTTGATCTGATGTTCACCTGTGGTGTTAACCACGTCTACTTCCATGGTTCGTGCTACACGCCCAAGGATGATCCGTGGCCAGGCTGGAAGTTCTATGCCAGCATTGATATGAGTCCTACGAACAGCATCTGGCGCGACGCACCCTATCTGATGCAATATATTGAGCGCTGTCAGAGTTTTCTGCAACTGGGACAGCCCGATAACGATTTTCTGGTATATCTGCCCGTTCGCGACATGTGGCGCCAGCGTGGCCCTCGCAACGACGACGACAAGCAGGCCAGCAAAGACCGCCGCAATGGCGAGGACCTGCTGATGCAGTTCGACATCCACACGATGGACGAGAAAGCCCCGCAGTTTATCCGTAGCATCCTGACCATCGACAGCCTAGGCTACGACTGCGACTATATCAGCGACCGTCAGTTGGCCAAGGTCCGGGTGGAAAATGGCATGCTGGTCACCGAAGGCGGTACACGCTATCGTGCGCTGATTATTCCCAGTGGCACCACGATTGACGCCCGTCTACAAGCCTTGTTGAACCCCATTACTGCGTATGTCATCAAGGGCGAGTCGGCAGAGGCCATGGCCCGTTTCGCCAAGGCTGAACCCATGAAGGCGGAATTGGGGCTGCGTGCTATCCGCCGACAAACCGCTGATGGCTGGCACTACTTCATTGCTAACCTGACACCGCGCGACATCGAGGGCAATGTCACACTGGCTGTGCCCTTTGAAAGTGCCACGTGGTTCAACCCCATGAATGGCGACATCTATCCCGCCTCCATCCATGACGGGAAGCTGCACATCGCCCTACGCTCGGGCGAGAGCCGCATCCTCCAGACCAGTGGCAAAATGTTGGCGGTAGCATTGCGTGCCACACTCACACCTTCAGGTGAGAGAAACTCTACACTCTACACTCTAAACTCTAAACACGATCAGTTGCCCCTTAACGGCCCCTGGACACTATACTTCACCGAAGAGGCGCCCCGTGTGGCTGGTTCTTTCACGCTCCAGAAACCTCAGACCTGGGAGTCGCTCAGTGATTCGGCAGCAGTGACTATGGGAACCGGTATCTATACAACCACCTTCCGACTGACCAAACAGCAGGCCCGCCAACAATGGATGATTGACTTGGGCGATGTGCGTGAGTCGGCCCGCGTCTATCTGAACGGACAGTTCCTGGGATGTGCATGGGCCGTACCCTTCGTGCTCGACTGTCGTGATGCCTTGCGTAAGGGCAAGAACGAGCTGCGTATCGAGGTCACCAATCTGCCTGCAAACCGCATCAGGGACCTGGACCGTAAGGGCTACAAATGGCGTAAGTTCAATGAGATCAATGTGGTCGACATCAACTACAAACACACCACCTACGAGGGTTGGGAGCCCGTCAAGAGCGGATTGAATTCCGAGGTGAGACTTGTAAGTGGTGAGTGGTGAATAGTGAGTGGTGAGAAGAAACCGACAAAACGGCAGGTTAATATGCCTTTTTGTCGGTTTTTTCCCCTTCGGCACATTCTTTGTCCGCCAAAGAGCAGAAACAATTCATTAAAAATAGGAGGACAAAACTATGACATTAGACAAATTTACCATCAAAGCGCAAGAGGCCGTACAGCAGGCAGTGAACACCGCACAGCTGAACGGCCAGCAGGTTATCGAGCCTGTACACATACTGAAAGGTATCATGGAGAAGGCGAAGGACGTGACGACCTTCATCTTCCAGAAACTCGGCGTCAATGCCCAGCAGATTGAGATGCTCGTGGATCAGGAAATCAAGCACCTGCCACGCGTGCAGGGCGGACAGCCGTATCTCTCAAACGACAGCAATCAGGTATTGCTGCGTGCCCAGGAACACTCGCAGAAAATGGGCGACGACTTCGTCTCTTGCGAGCCCGTTCTATGGGCTCTCCTTAATGTGAACTCGACTGCCTCACGAATCCTGAAAGACGCCGGCTGTACCGAGAAGGACCTACTTGCAGCCATTCAGGAACTGCGCCAGGGCCAGAAGGTGCAGTCTCAGAGTGCCGACGACAACTACCAGTCGTTGGAGAAGTATGCCAAGAACCTCGTGGACTTGGCCCGTCAGGGCAAACTCGACCCAGTCATCGGACGTGATGATGAGATACGCCGACTGCTGCAAATCCTGTCGCGTCGTACGAAGAACAACCCCATCTTGCTGGGTGAGCCGGGTACGGGTAAGACGGCTATCGTCGAAGGTCTCGCAGGACGTATCGTGCGTGGTGACGTGCCCGAGAACCTGAAGGACAAGCAACTATATTCGCTCGACATGGGTGCACTCGTTGCTGGTGCCAAGTATAAGGGTGAGTTCGAGGAACGCTTGAAGAGCGTCATCAACGAGGTGACGAAGGCCGAGGGTCGTATCATCCTCTTCATCGACGAGATTCATACATTGGTAGGTGCCGGTGGTGGCGAGGGTGCCATGGATGCCGCCAACATCCTGAAGCCGGCATTGGCTCGTGGTGAACTGCGTGCCATCGGTGCCACCACACTCAACGAGTATCAGAAATACTTCGAGAAGGACAAAGCCTTGGAGCGTCGTTTCCAGACGGTGATGGTCGACGAACCCGACGAGCTCTCAGCCATCTCTATCCTGCGTGGATTGAAAGAACGCTACGAGAACCACCACAAGGTGCGTATCCAGGACGATGCCTGCATCGCCGCCGTACAACTCTCTGAGCGTTATATCTCTGAGCGTTTCCTGCCCGACAAGGCCATCGACCTGATGGATGAGGCTGCCGCTAAGCTCCGCATGGAGCGCGACAGCGTCCCCGAAGAGCTCGACGAGATCACCCGTCGTTTGGCCCAGCTCGAAATCGAACGCGAGGCGATTTCTAGAGAGACTAGTAATACTAGTGATACTAGTCCTACTAGCAAGCTCGCCCAGCTCGACCGCGATATCGCCGAGCTGCGCGAACAGGAGACACAGTTCCGTGCTAAGTGGGAAGGCGAGCGCCAGCTGGTGAACAAGATTCAGCAGGACAAGCAGGAGATGGAGAACCTGAAATACGAGGCTGAGCGTGCTGAACGTGAGGGTGACTACGGCCGTGTGGCTGAAATCCGCTACTCCAAGCTGAAGGCCCTCGAGGACGACATCGCCGCCATCCAGCGTCAACTGGATGGTTCGGTATCCAGCGGTTCTGCCGCTGGAAGGTTAGTCCGCGAGGAAGTCACTGCCGACGATATCGCCGAGGTGGTCAGCCGTTGGACAGGCATCCCTGTCACCCGTATGATGCAGAGCGAACGTGAAAAACTGCTCCATCTCGAGGAGGAACTGCACCGTCGTGTCATTGGTCAGGACGAAGCCATCACGGCTGTATCTGATGCCGTACGTCGCTCGCGTGCTGGCCTGCAGGACCCCAAGCGACCAATAGCCTCGTTCATCTTCCTCGGTACCACGGGCGTCGGTAAGACGGAACTAGCCAAGACGCTGGCCGAATATCTGTTCAACGACGAGACCATGATGACGCGTATCGACATGTCGGAGTATCAGGAGAAACATACCGTCTCGCGACTGGTTGGTGCCCCTCCGGGCTATGTCGGCTACGACGAGGGTGGCCAACTGACGGAGGCCGTACGCCGCAAGCCGTACTCTGTGGTGCTGTTCGATGAAATCGAGAAAGCCCATCCCGACGTCTTCAACATCCTGTTGCAGGTGTTGGACGATGGCCGGTTGACGGATAACAAGGGCCGTACAGCCAATTTCAAGAACACCATTATCATCATGACGTCGAATGCCACCCGCGAACAGTTGCGGCTGACCATGCGCCCGGAGTTCCTGAATCGTATCGACGAGATTATCACCTTCACACCGTTGACGCAGGAACAGATTGCCGACGTCGTCCGCCTGCAGATGAAGAAGGTCACCGATATGCTCGAACCGCAGGGCGTACGCCTGGAGACCACCGAGGCTGCCATCCGCTATCTGGCTCAGGAGGGCTACGACCCCGACTTCGGTGCCCGTCCCGTCAAGCGCGCCATCCAGCAGCTCGTGCTCAACGACCTGTCGCGCAAGATTCTTGCCGACGAGGTGAACCGTGACAAGCCTATCATCATCGACGAGTTCGGCGACGGTCTAGTGTTCAGGAATTAAGATATTTGGAATAACGAAAAAAGTGGTGAAGCACTAACGCTTCATCACTTTTCTTTAGCTTCACACCGTCGCGCAAACGCCCGGGATTAGAGATTAGAGATTTTAGAGATTTATTCTTTAACTTCTTTAACTTCATTAACTACTCTCTCTATCTCCATCCTTTGCTGCAACAGTTGCCAGGCCTGTTCCACATAGCCCGAATTATACGGTGTTTCCACCAATGCGCACAGTCCGCTACACAGTCTTTTGAAGTAGTTCAGCGTCGACATTTTTTGCCAACTGTCCAACTGAACGACCTCTTCCAGGAAATTACCCCTGCACACCGCTTTCGACAGCACCTTGCAATTCACATACGACAAATGTCTGTAGAACTTCATCAGCAGCAGCGGCAGTTCTATGTATCCCTTCGGTGCCAGTCCGTAGGCCGTCGTCATCACACACAGATAGGCTTCCACAGGCTGATAGAAGAACATCGACCGTCCATCGTTCAACGTCAAGCCAAAAGGATTGTTTTTCTCAAGCAGCGACACCATGAAGGCATCATTGTTGTTGATAATCAGTTCATGACCCTGTCTCATATTTCTTCTTCTTTTTATATTCGTCCTTGCCAATGGCCTCAATATAGCCTTCCTTCTTCCACTGGTACACCACGTTGTATATCTTGCTCTTGATGTTCTGCTGTTTCATCACCGCCAGCAGGTCACTCTTCGTGAAGGTATCCTTCAGCGACTTGAAGGCATTCCTGTTATACAAATGCGGCTCCACCTCTGCCACGTCGTTATACTTCGCACCCCATAGCTTCAGCATGTTTTCCAAATCCACCTGCATCCACCAGGCCACAAAACTCTTGATGGTATCCATCGCACGGCTATTCAACGTAGGGTACAATGCCGTACACAGCAGCGCCAGCCGGAAGCCGCGCACACCCACACGACGGCGGAATACGTCACGCGCCTTGTCCAGATCCAGCGAGGCACGTTTCACCTGCTCTTCATGGAATGCGTTGATGGTGGGCATAATCCAGTTCATATCCACCGTCTGACGGGGCTTGAACTTGAATCGCCACGGCACCGTCTTGTCGAACTCCTCCTGGTCCAGGTGTTCTATGTCAGAAATGACAACCGTGCACGGCTCCTCATAGGTATTCTCATCACAGCGCTTGATGAAGTTACGTATGATGTCCTTGCCCTTCTGCGATATCGGCTTCCAGATGCTTGCCAGCTGATATTCCTGGTTCTCGATAGAGGTAAACGCACAGCGCGTCACCAGTCCGTTCTCCACATTCTTGAAGTACGCCTCCACCTGCGCCTGCGTACCCGTTATCAGCACGTTCCAATACAGGTTCACCTTACCCTTGAAGGTCTGCGCCGACTTGAACTGCTGACCATACTCGCCGTTGTCCCACGCTATGCGGATCATATCGCTCTTGTTGCCGCCGGCAGCCTTCTCGCCCTTCGCCCACGAGTCCATCTCAGCAGCAAACGTAAACATGTGGTACCCGCAGTTGTCCTTCTGCTTCTGCAGGAACTCCGCTTCCGAATTCTTCGGGGGGATGATGCGCAGCGACGTATGCGGCATCTCCGGCGACTTCTCGTTCTGACCCTTGCGGTTGATGAAGTTCAAGTAGAGGTTTTCACGAATGCTCTGCACCTCGTCGCGAAGACGCAGGTCATCGAACAGAAATTCAAACCGGTTCACAAAACTCTTACCCGTTCCCGGCGGAGCATAGATAATCGAGAAGAACGACGTGGTATGCGGGTGGTTCTCGTCGTCATACGGATACACAGCCTGCAGATAACTGGTCAGCGTACCCATGATGGGCATCAGCGCATTGATCACTGGAATGCGGAAATCCTTCGGTGCCGACCTCACAAATTCGCGGAACACCGGTGGCAGCAAAGGCATCCCGTCCAAATCCGACGAGTCCTCGTCCGACAGCATGTAATTGTCAAGACTGGCTTGCCATCTGCTGACATAGAAACCGTTATCCTTCAGGAAGAAATAGAACGGCCTGGGCAGGTCCGACAGTGTATTCACTCGGCAGATCGACTTAATCTGACTCCACACCTCCTCATCGCTATGTCCGAAACGGGGTATCAGGTGGAAAATCAGTTTCTTGTTGTTGCCCATAATGTTGCGGAAATACTTGATGAACTCATTGTGCCAGTTGTGAATCTCGTTCTCGCCAGGTTCACCGACCACCTCCAACCACTTGTCGATAATCTTCTTCAGCGGCACGCCACGGTAGTCCGCTTGGTCGTACTTCTCCTTCTGTTCTTCAGTCAATACCGGCACTCCCGCTTTAACTCCTTTAACTCCTTTAACTTCTTTAACTTCGTTAACTTCTCTAACTTCGTTAACTTCTCTAACTTCGTTAACTTCTCTAACTTCGTTAACTTCTCTAACTTCGTTAACTTCGTTAACTTCTCTAACTTCGTTAATTAGATAATCAACCGCAATGGGCTCCGTATTCAGATAAAGAGCGGCATTTTCAAACAGCAACTCGTCCGCCGCAAACATAAACGACACCCTGGCAAAGTCCTTCGTCACTGCATCATAGTCGCCGAAACGCTCCAGCTGCAGCGTCTCGTTCAGCCAGTCCATGTTTCCCTGCAAGGTCGTAAAACCCTCCTGCGCCTTGAAGATGATGTGCAAGCCCAGTCTCGGTGTCAGGTGGGCAGCCACAATTACCTCGCATATCCAGTCCCAGCCCTGCTCGTCGACGATGGTCTGCCACGCCCCGCGGGCATCCTCGCAGTGGTCCACGTCCACCATCACCAGCTGCGTCGGTGTCATATACTTCGCGGCGCGCGACTTCGACGAACGCCCTACGAAGTTCACCGCCGGCAGCGACTTCTTCATATCAGCCTGCTTGTCCTTGTCGCTCTCGGCCCTGATGGCCTCCAGCTTCGCCTTCAGCGCAGGGTCGGCAGCCAGCTTTTTCGCGATGTCGTTCCATTCCATCGGAACAGGCTTCACACCAGGCACCAGTTTTCCGTCTTTCAGAAACGGGAAGTAAACATCAAATTTCATACTCTCTGAAAATCTTTATCAGTTCGTCCAGCAGACTCATTGCTTTCTTCACACGCTCCATCAGGCTCAGCTTTCTCTCGATGGTACAGTAGAAGATAATCTTCTTCTTAGTGGTATGCACCGTGAAATCCCTGCCCTCCTTTAGCAGCTTCTTCTGGCCTTGGCGACTGCCAACCTCAGAAGGCTGGAACTGAAATTCGCCATAATCATTCACAAATCCATAGCCGGGATACCTAACTCCGGGCTTTAGTTCCTTCGTCGTTTTCATTCCATTCTACTAATAAACCGTTCATCTCATTACAAGCATAATTGCGTATTTTTGCGCACAATTCAGATTGAGGCCGCGCAAAGCGGAGAGCATTCGAAACCGTAGCCTGCGCTGCATGGAAATTCTCCTGCAGCGCAGCACGGCCTTCTTTACCCAGTATGATTGCCCTTCTAACCATTACTTCATCGGTTTTGCTTCCATAATGTTACACTTGAAGAACCTTCCCTTCCGTTCCTCCTTCTTGTAGTCTACCACCACCAGGTTCGCCCTGACGGTATAGAGCCTGCCAATCTCAGGCTTCGTCTTCTCGTTCTTAAACTGAACCGTCAGCGACTTGCTCGTCTCGCCCATGATGGTGTCCAACCCATCCGAGAACATCACCTCGAACGATTCAATCACCTGTGAACCACTCTGCATGTCCACCGTCTTCTGCTGCAGTGCCGAGCACTCCTTCAATACCATTGTTTTTTCCATAATCTTGAAATGTTTTTAAAAGGGTTAATAAAAAAATCTCGCTGCAAAAATAGACATAAAAAAAAGACGGAACTGCCAATTCCGTCTGTCCGTCTGATTTTCGTCTGAAATTCCGTCTGAAAAGGGTTATTTCCGTCTAAATGCCATCTGCAATTGGCTTTTTACAATACACCAGAAAGTATCGCAGAGCTCTTCCCACGGGTTATCCTTCATCTCGTAATAGGCAAGCTCCCTATCTGCATATTTCACATATCGTCCATAGTTTTTCATGGTCGACTTACTTATTTTTAATTTTGCAGGCCAATTAATGGGAGTAATTCCCTCCGCAAAGTCCAAGAAACCTTTTTGTGTCTGTCTGCCATCCAGTCTGTCTTTCACCACAAGGTAAACACCGATCCAACAAGTTTTGTTATAAAACAACGGTTGGTAATCAAGCCACAGCCTTGTCATTGCCTCTTTGAGAACTGCTTTCCGTTTCTCCTCATTCATCTTGCGATACATTTCCCTTGCCTGCACTTCAGTCGACTTTTCCTTCGACGCATCGTTAGGCACATCATGTCCTGAAGCCACTAATGACCTGGTCGGGTAGGGCAGGAGTCCATAGAATTCCCTAACATCGTTCACCTCTTTCAGAATCCATTCTTTCCGATGCGCCACGGCGTGATAAAGCAGCGAGCAAAGATAATGTTCGGCAATGCCGATGCTGCCGCCCGCCTTCGCCATCTTGATCAAAACATCCTCTTTAATCCAAGTGTCATCGTGAAACACATAGTTCTGAGCATTTTCAGTACTACTACTCCCAGCCACCTCCGGCTGACTCTGTTGATTTTTTGTTCATACTTTTGTTTTTTATAGTTAAAGCCTGCAAAGTAAATAAATATTTTCAACATGTCAGTAAAAATCTACAAAAAAAACTGGCTCTTGCCTGTTCTATCCTGCCATAACGTATCTGAACACCTCGTTCTCTTGCAGTTCGGGGCGTTCGGTAACCTGGCGCACATAGTCACAAATCAGGTGGCGCCAGTCATTGCCTTTCATGCTGAAGTAACGTTGTTGGAACTCCTTCTGACACTCTGCGTAGATACTATCTATTGTGGTTCCATCGTACAACGCCATCATGTTGTGCACCAAACGGCGGACATCATCATCTGCTTCAACGTCTTCCAGCATTGAACCATTGGGAATAAGTTGCACTTCCTGTGTTTTCTGTTTCTTATTATCTCCAAGTTCGCTGTTCCTAAATCTCAGATACGTGGCTTTTGCTATTTCGGTCATTACTCGTTTGTAGAACTCAGCATCCTCAAACAGCTTGGCAAAAGCATCCATTTGCTCCATATAGCATTGCTGTGCAATGGCATCAAACTCTTTGGGGAAAATACTACTTTCAAACATTTGGGCATCGCTATTCTTAGCCAATCGCTTTAGTTTCTTGCCAATCTTTTCTGTCCGATCATAGATGGTCTCCACAATCACCCTGTCTGCCTCTGTGAATTTACCGGCATACATGATGTTAATCTTCTCGATGATGTTGGCCAGCAAATCCGTCTTCTCTTCTGGCTTTTTGCCCTGTGTACCCTTTTCAGGGTTTACCATCTTGTCCTTTTCCGTTGGCTTCAGTTCAATGGCACCGGAGAAGGTCTCCGTCAGCTTGTTATTGATGAGCGCCAGCTTATTGCTCAAATCCACTTTCTCATGTGGCTTCTTGGGAATAATCCGATAGAAGAACTCTGCAAAGATATAGGACTTATACAATTCTCTGTCGAATGTACGAACCACCTGCGCCATATAGGCATAGAAGCGAATGAAGTTCTTCAGTAGCGAGCGCACCTTGAACTGCTCGTCCTCCACCAGCACTTCGTAGGCCTGCAGAGCCGGTTTTAGAGCCGATGCCAGTTTGCCCATATCTTTGTCGCCTTGCTTACGCTTGGCATAGATCTGATAGACCTTATCTTCATCATCCGTATTCCACAGATGGTATTTCTTCAGTTCTGTGTCGTATTCATAAACTACATTTACATCTACCGCATCACTCAACAGCGTCTCTTCATAGAAGGGTTGGAACGACTTCTTGATGTCGTCTGCGGTATTGATGAAGTCCAGGATATAGGTGTCGGTCTTGCCCTTATGACTGCGGTTTAATCGCGACAGCGTCTGCACGGCCTTCACGCCACGCAGTTTCTTGTCCACGAACATCGTATGCAACAGTGGTTCATCAAAGCCCGTCTGGTACTTGTCGGCAACAATCAGCACGTTGTACATGTCGCTATTGAAGAACAACGGCAACTGCTTCTCCGATATCTTTTGCTCATCCGTGCTGTTCAGTTTGCTTTCCGTGTATTCCTCGCCTTGATATTTCACAGTACCAGAGAAAGCAATCAGCGGACGCACATCATCATAGCCCATCTTCTTGCAATACTCTTTCAGCAGGAACAGATACCTCACCGCATGGGCTCTTGATGGCGACACAATCATCGCCTTCGCCTGTCCGTCAATCTTCGAGAGGGTGATCTCGCGCAACTTTTCTACCATTACCTCTACTTTCTGCTGCAACACAAAGCCATGTGTGTCGTGATAGTTCTTGATGGCTCTCGTAGCAGGAATCTCTTCAAACTCAGGATTCTCAGAAATGGCCTTGGCAATCTCGTAACTGGTCTCAATGGTGGTATAGTATTTCAGCACATCGAGGATAAATCCCTCGTCGATGGCCTGACGCATCGAATAATGGTGGAAGGCATCATAAGTGCCGTCAGCTTTCATCACACCAAAGGTTTGCAACGTCTTGGGCTTGGGTGTAGCAGTAAAGGCATAGAAATAAAGGTTCTTGTGCTTGCCTTGTGCCAACAGCGTTTCCGTCATCACGTCCATGCTGTCCTTCAGTTCCTCTTCCGTCTTCTCTTCCCATGCAGCCATCTCACGCAGGGCCTCGTCAGTATCGGCCAGCGCCTCTTTCAGTTTCTCGGCACTCTTACCGCTCTGCGAACTATGCGCCTCGTCAATCACAATGGCAAAGTTCTTTTGGGCATGTCCGTCCAGTTCTTTATAAATCAAGGGGAAACGATGAATGGTCGTAATGATGATGCGCTTCTTGTCATTGATGGCATCCTTTAGTTTCGTTGAATTGTCACTATCAGTAATGGTTTCTATCTGCCCCACCTTATGGTCAAAGCCCAAAATGGTGTCTTGCAACTGGTTGTTCAGTATTCTGCGGTCTGTCACTACAAACACCGACTGGAACATCTCTTTATCTTCCACATTATGCAGCGACGCAAGCCTATAGGTCAACCATGCTATGGAGTTCGACTTACCACTACCGGCACTGTGTTGCAGCAGATAGCTTTTGCCCTCCTTTTGTGCTTTCGTGTCAGCAACCAGTTTCTCTACTACGTCCAACTGATGATAACGTGGGAAGATAATCTTCTTCGATTCTGTGGTTACTTTCTTGCCATTCACCAGTTTTACTTTCTTTTCCACTTGCAGACTGATATAACGTTGCAGCAGTGCCAATAGCATATCTCTGCGCAACACCTTCTCCCACAGATAACTCGTTGGGTAGCCGTCAGGATTAGCAGGGTTGCCACCATCACCAATATTACCTGCTCCATTGCTGCCTTGATTGAATGGCAGGAAGAAAGTCTGTTCTCCCTTCAATTGGGTGGTCATAATCACCTCTTCCAAATCCACACCAAAGCAGGCCAATATACGATTGTTGAACTGGAACAGCGGCTCCTTAGGGTCGCGGTCGTACATATACTGGTGGCGAGAGTTCTCCACCGTCTGCCCTGTAAACTGGTTCTTCAGCTCCAGCGCAATGACAGGAATACCATTAACAGACAGTACCATATCGATGGAGTTCTTGTTCTCTGTCGAATAGAAGAATTGGCGCGTCTCTGTCAGAATGTTGGCCTTGTATTTCTCCACCAGTTCCTCGTTCAGTCCTGATGCAGGTTCGAAATAGACGAACTTCAGCCCTATGCCACGATCCTTGATGCCGTTGCGTAGCACATAGATCAGTCCACTCTGCACCACATTGCTCTGGAATATCTTGTAGAGCTGCTGTTGTGCCTGCTCGCCATAGATATTTTTGTAGCGCTCCCACTGCTTGGGTTGCGTAGCCTCGATGAACTGGATGAGCACAGGCAAATCGATGGCCCGCTTCTTATCGTAGGTCCACATATTGCCCTTCACGTAGCCGCCTTCCGTCAGCAGCCAGCTCTCTATATCCTGCTCGAAGTTCTTCTCTTTCGTTTCCATAGGTCAATCATTTAAGTTCCTCAATAAACTTATCAAAGTCTGAAAGGAAAGTCTGGTCTTGTATTCTCCAGAACTTCTCATACTCTCCTAAAGCCTTTGCTTCTGCTTCCTCATGGGTTACAGAGCCGGCATCTGGAAGTATATCTCGTTTCGACAATTTCAGATAACCTTCCAGCAAATCTCTCCAGTCGGCCATACTCATTAGAATATGTTGTTGTGCCCTGTCTTCTGCCATATCAATAAAGGCGGTGGTAAGCAGGTTGAGACGAGTTATCTCATTCTCTGATAAATAGTTCTTTGCCACCGTCACATCGCTCTTAATCACTCGGCCGTCTGGTGCATTCTTCCACGTCATCAGTCCCATGTGAGGCTTCTCTGCATCTGCACGGTCATAGATGATTTCTGCTGCCGTCTGATGAGTTACGGCATAGTGCATCATGTTCTGCACCGTCTTATAGAACGTCTTCGTTATCTCGCTCTTGGGGTCATAGTCACTACTGCACTCTGCATAGATATCCGTAATCTTCTGATAGTAGCGACGCTCAGAGGTGCGTATCTCACGGATGCGATCCAGCAGTTCCTCAAAGTAATCAGCACCAAAGGGATTCTTACCTTTGAGTCGTTCATCATCCATCACAAAACCCTTGATGATAAACTCCTTTAGCACCTCGCGCGCCCAAATACGGAACTGAGTAGCCTCATAACTGTTTACACGATAGCCTACGGCTATAATGGCATCGAGATTATATAAGATAGAGCCTGGGTCTTCGCAATTGTCCGCTGGATTCAAAATTTTTTTGATTGCTGTGGACAATTGCAACTCTCCACTATCGTTTATCTGAATCAAATGATAGCTGATGTCTTGGACTGTGACAGCAAACAACTCAGACATCCGCTTCTGCGAAAGCCAGAAAGTGTCCTGACTAAAGAGCACGCTTACATTCACCTTGCCTGTACTTGAATGGTAGATGAGCATATTGCCCTGCAGACTTGTAGCCAGTTCGGATGATGTAAGATTGCTTGAGAAATAACCCCTTGCAGCATTTACGATGGGCTTCTTCTTGTCTGCGTTCATAGCAATAGCCAGGCATGCGGTTCTTGAGAGTTTAATAGACTTAACCTGACGCCAGCCGCCGTTGTTCAACTGTGCCATCTCCTCAATCTCGACCATGTGCTCCTTCAGATCCAGTCCTTTTTCCTGTTGCAGGAAGGTAGCTACCTTATCCATCAGCCGCTCAAAGTTCCAATACTTCAGATAGCCCATAAGACGTGCCAACTTGCGTGAGTTCCACCACTCACGTCCCTCAGCGTCCGTCTCTTTGATCGCTTCAAACGGCGACTGCATCTCTTCGGGTGAGAAAAGTTCATTGTCCATATTATTTGTTTCCATATGCTAATCTATTTCTATGATTGCCTTTATATAAGCCCCCTTTCTTTCAACATTTTTATCATCGCCAATTCCTCAGGTGTTGGTTCTGGCTTATTATCATTTGCAGCTTCTTTGGGTTCATATTCATCTACCCACTTCTTAAATAGTTCCTTAAGTTTGGAACATATCTTTTCATCATTCTTTTCAATATTGGGAAGATACCATTCACCCAAAGATGAATTACCCAACTTTTGGCAAATTGCAATGCCAGACTCTTTATACTTCTCCTTTTTCTTATCGAAATAATTATTGCTGGCCGATATGTTCAGTTTCTTTTCCAAAGGCAGTTTGTTACCGATATGCTCCAATTTATCGTTGGCCTCGTCCTTATCCAGCGTATAGTACTTTGAATCCCATGTCTGTGGGAAAATGTGTTCAATCTCCCAATAACCAGGAAGTAATGTGTCTTGTTTATCTTCCATATAGGCCAGAATTTTAAGCATCATTCTTTCCACTTTTCTATTTGGCCTAATCAGCAGATTGTCAGTTCTAGTTTTCTCAGCCTGCAATTCATACTCATCATCTGTTTTCTTTTCTTCAAACCCTGCAGCGAAAACGGGGTGACAAGTATTGATAATCTGAGCGTTAAGTTTTAGAATGTCTCCCTTAACAGCGCTTATTGTCGGAGCTTCGAGGAAGCGAGTCAAAAGCATCACATAAAGTTTCCTCAGAAACTTCAGGAACAAGTCTTCAAAATCGTTCCTGCCCTTATACTGCATATAGAAAATGGATACAGGATACTTCCAGAACTCATTGGAATATGACGAAAGGCAGTCAAGGATTTTTCTGATGTCCATATTCTGACTCCAGGACTCACTTTCGACAGAGTCGCGGCCGTTTACCACCTCCCACAAATGAAGGCTCTCTTCAAGTTTATCAATGACCTCTACGTTCAACCTATTTTTATTCTTCTCCAGATAATACTTTCTGACGCCAGGGGTTGTGGTCTTTACATCATTGTCTTTGGCTCGCAAGTTGAACATGTGGTAGTAGAAAAGTGACTGTATGCTTTCATCTACTTTTGCCGAATCACTCTCCAATTTCTTCCATTTATCAATAAACTCCCTCTTACCTACATCATCGAGGCTCTTATAAATATAGGATTTAAAGATATCTGCATCAGACAGCGGAAGCCCTCTGTTATTCAGCGTATTGAATATCGTTAGTGCCGTCTCTTGATCATCTGCATCGATGGGCAAAAGAATGGTGTATTTCAACAACGCTAAAATAAATTGGAATATCTGGTGAGGACTATTCTTGGCCTTCTCAGAGTAGAGCTCAATGAATTTATTATAGTTCTTTGAATAGTTATCTGTTGCTTTGGGGTCCGCTTTTCCTGTTTCAAGAATCTTACGCAATAGTTCATTACCTGAGTCGGTAACCACCTCAGACCTAAGCAGCATCTGGCTACGATTTACCTTACCAGTCATTTCGTCTTTCTTCCATATGGCAGGCAAAATCTGGTCGATAAAGTTAGAAACTTCATCAGTTTTCGTCTCTTCGTTTTCCAACATCGTAAACACAGCCCTGAGAAGCAAAACTAATGAGGTTATTCTCTGTTGACCATCAATTATCTGTCGCTCGCCATTTTCATTATAAGACACTATACATCCGAGGAAATAGCTGTTAGCACCATTTGGCTGTGTACGTTCAATAGAGAACCCCCACAAATCATCAAACAAAGTGATAATCTCATCATCGCTCCATGAATAAGGACGTTGATATTCAGGAATAACAAATGGCACTTCCTGTCCACTGGTTAGTAATTGAAGTACTGTCTGTTTATTAACGTTTATATTTGCTGCTGTCATATTATTATTGCTTTAAGTTTATTTATTTAAACATGAATAGTGAAATTTCTCTCCCACTCAGCTATTGATGGGCGATGCTTCTCATCATAACAAGCCAATATTTTATCTCGTATTTCGGGTTCTTTAAGACCTTCTATAATATACAGATTCTTTTCAGAATAGAAATTCATAACATACATGTTCATTCGATCAAGTAATCCTAAAGCTTCGCCTATAACCCCATCAATGCCTTGCTCATCCAAATTAATTAGTAGATTGCTCATGCTTAAGCCGTGTGCATATTGAGACATATAGGAAAGCAAATCATATCCTTCAGTATAATCTATTTGTTGGTAGAGTTCTCTCCACTGATATTGATTTTGTCCCTTCTTGTTATAACTCTTAAACTCCTTGAATTTCCAATTTCGGTCCTCTACAATTCGATTAAAAGCTTCTGGGTTTTGTTGTTTAAGAGGTGACTGCTCCAAAATTTCCTGAACTTCGCGCATCATACGCTTTCGATGCTCAATATTGAATTCTATTTGTTTGTTAGCTTCAATCAACTCATTTTCAGGGATTCCTGATTCTATGGTATATCCTGGCAATACCCTCAAATTACATTCGCATCCATCTAGTACGTAAAGGCAATGTCTAAGTAAACGCAAATTCTCATCGGGTTCCATATAGACCAAATGGAATATAGCAACACAATCGCCCAGCATTCTCATGATACAATTTGCAGTCACGTAGTCTTTATGCTCTACTAGAACTTTTAAAAACGTATCAAACGACTTTAGACGAATATAACAGGAGTGAGCTACGTAACCTTTCAAGAAATGAACTGGCGCATAATTATAGAGTTTGCATATTCTCTGAACTGTATTCATATAAATATAGAAAGAGTGTAGATACCTATTTACCATAGAATATCCAAACTGTTCTGTTCCTTTTATATGAAATCCATGTGCCATCTTATACCACTTCCTTTTTACCAGTTACATACTCATATATGATGGATTTCTTGTAATCCTTCAGCTCGTCTATCTTCGCTTGCTTAATCGCTATCAGAGCATCGATTTCTGCGCATTTGTTTTGAATGAATTCTGTTATTTCCTTTTGCTCATCAATAGGCGGAATCGGAATATCCAGTCTTCCAAAATCATCATAAGACACTTTAAGCCTACAAGTGTTAACTCTTCCTTCTCCTCTTTCAATAGCATAAATGCCTTTGCCCAGACTATAATACACACCTCGGATAGTTGAAATATTCAGTAAGTAAGAATAGTATAAAGCATCAATTTCTGGCCTTATAGGGTAAATCACATAATAGACAGGGCTTACACAACCCATATATTTTGATAACCCTACAGCGCCAACTATCATATTCATGCAATTGAGAACAATGTCATGGGGATATGCTAATTGATATTGAGTAAAATCATCTTTGAATCTGTCAAGATTCGTTGTTTTCTCTGCGTAAAGAGTTACGCCTTTGTCAATAGATAACGACAATCTTTCTTTAGTTTTGACAGGATTATTCTTTTCAGAGCGTCTTCCAAAACAGTATTTTATAGGTTCCAACTTCCAATGCTCCGGCACCTCTCCAATCCAATCAATCCCACTATCGCGCATGGGAGCATTAGGATTAAGGCCTTTGGTGACAGCCTCTGTGATGACGGATTGCTTATAGGCTTTTAATTCCTCTATCATCTGCTCTTGCAGGGCTATCATCTCGTCCACCTCACCACATACCTTATCCAAATAGTTGGCTATCTTTTGCTGCTCAGAATAAGAGGGCACTCCTACCAAGAAGTTTCCAAATAAACCAACCGTAACATGTTGCATGACAATACCATGCTTATTATCATTATTCATGTTATCCATTGCAACTTTGATAAGCCAATAAAAGAAACGGGAATTCATACATGAATCTGGCACCGCTTTGAAAATATGCTGGTTTAACCAGCCATCCTCATTACTCCATATAAATGCATCTAAAGTCGCAGCCCATGAAACAAGAATGTCACCTTTTGTGATTAAATATCGATTATCAATCGTCCCACTAAAATAATTAGGATTAGAAAAAGAACCCGTCAAATCCTGAATGCGAATTATTGGTTTGCCAGAATCCGACCAATCTTCGGGTTTAAAAGCATAGCCATTAATATAAGAACCTAATTGCTTTAGCTTAGCGACCTTCCACTCTTTCGGAATCTCGCCAATCCACTCAATGCCACTATGTTTCATTTCCCTGCTCATCGTCTCAATCCTCCTGCTCATAATAGTAAGAATAATCAATACCCTTCATGAATATCTCGCGATCATCTATCTTATCAGTCATTGCTTGTTTCAGCAACTCGTGGATTCTGAGGCTATCCGTATGACTTGCAATCATGGCGTCAAGGTATTCGTGTTTGTCAATCTTACTCCAATCTACACACATCTTCAGGCGTTTCTTAAAAATAAGGTCCAGCCAAATACGTGTGCTACGACCATTTCCCTCCATAAACGGATGGGCTGCATTCATCTCCACATACTTTTCAACTATCTCGTCGAATGTGGTTTCAGGCATTGCCTCGACTGTCTTCAGATAATTATGCAGATGCTCAGCCAGACAGAACAAGGTGTTGCCCTTTGAAATAGTCTTTGTGCGAATCTTACCAGCAAAGTCATAGAGTCCACCAAACAGATAAGCATGAATCTGCTGTAAGGCCTTCACTTTACCCACGTCTTTGTCTGCCACAAGATTGCTCTCCCAAAGTGTGTATGCTTTTTTGCGGCTTTGTCCGTCTATGGTGTTTTCACTGTATTTAAACCAGTCGAGGAAAGTCATTGCCTGTTGGTTGCGAATAGATTTTGCGAGTTCCTCCACACCTGTCTGACTAATGACGTCGGTGTTGTACTTCTTTCCGTCAGTTGCAGTCAATTTCAGTTGGGTAGTATCACTAACCACCTCACTCTGTTCTTTCCGCAACTTAGCCTTTAGATACTTCCAGTAATTGCGGTTCTTCTCGTGGTCGTCTTGTTCGTTGACTGCACCAACTATATCAAGCACTGAAAACCACCATTGATTCTGGTCTTCATCCCATACCGCACGAACTTTACGGTCTTTATAAAAACGGATAGATATCTTGCTCATCGTCCCATGATTTTAGCCATTAACGCACTCTCCTGCTGCTCCAGCTCCTGCAGGTGGGCAAAGATCTCGTCGCTCTTGCGAGGTGCCACATATTTATAGAACTCACGGGTGAAAGGAATCTCATAGCCTATCTTGCTGGCTTTCACATCCACCTTGGCCTCTGGCGCGTAGGGATAGACGTTCTTTTGCATATAGGCCTCGATGTCTTCCTTGAAGGGCACATTCTCTGTGTCTTTACCTTTGTTGGGGAGTTTGATGGCCACCTTGGTGAACTTGAAGTCGTCGCAGTCCTTCACCTTGCTCTCTACCACCAGCTCGCTGTCTTCATACACACCATCCGTAAAGGCCATATAAGCCTTGGCTATCAGGTCGATGCAGCGGTCGGTAAACTCGTTGCGTTTGTTGCCCAACGACTTGCGACGCTTCTCGCAGCACTTGCTGGCATCAATCAGCTGCACCTTGCCTGTGCGCTCTGGCTGCTTGTCCTTGGTGACAATCCAGATGTAGGTGGCAATACCCGTGTTGTAGAACATATCGTTGGGAATCTGCACGATGGCTTCCAACCAGTCGTTATCCAGCAGATAGCCTCGGATATTGCTCTCGCCACTGCCTGCGTCACCCTTGAACAGTGGTGAGCCGTTCTGAATGATAGCCATACGGCCTGTATCCTTCAACTTGGCAATGCCATTGAGCATAAACAATTGTTGACTGTCGCCAATGGCTGGCAAGCCTGGGGCGAAGCGACCTGCATCGCCACGCTTATGCTCTTCCTCCACCTTGCTCTTCTCGTTCTTCCACTCGATACCGAAAGGCGGATTCGAGATAATATAGTCGAAGGTGTAGCCCTCGAACTTGTCGTCGCTCAGCGTATTTCCGTGACGCATATTCTCTGCATCACCACCTTTAATGAGCACATTTGCTTTCGCTATGGCAAAGGTCTGTTCGTTCAACTCCTGACCGAACTCCGTAATCTGTGCCTCAGGGTCAATGTCCAACAGTTTTTCGCTGAGACAGTCGAGCATCTGACTGGTACCCATCGCCATATCATAAACGGTAGCAGTCACACCTTCGGCTTCGAGTTGTTCACGTTGAGGAGCTACCAACAATTCTGCCATCAGATAGATGATATCACGAGCAGTAAAGTGGGCTCCAGCTTGCTCGTCGTAACTCTCAGAGAATTTTCTGACAAGTTCTTCGAAGATGTATCCCATATCAACGGCACTAATCTCGTCGGCTCCCATATAGGCCTTCTTCGAACAGAACTCCTGAATCACGTTGTAGAGGATGCCGTTATGGTCGAGTTTGGTGATTTCCTTGTCGAAGTCGAACTTCTCAATGATATCCACCACGTTCTCAGAGAAGTGGTTCAGGTAGCTGCGGAAGTTGTCGGCAATGTTGTCCGCATCTGAGAGCAGACCCTCGAAGGTGAATGGCGACACATTATAGAAGTCATAACCTGAGGCAGTCGTAAGAAAACCTTTCCTCACAGCCAGTCCTCGCTGTTCACAAACAGCATTAGCATCAAGAACCTTCTGCTTGGTAGGTGCCAGTGTATCGGAGAAACGCTTGATGACGCACATGGGCAAAATGACATTACCATACTCGTGGGGTTTGTATGTTCCCACCAGTTTATCAGCAATAGCCCAAATCAGGTTCGCCTTCTCCTGTATATTGACGGTTGTCCGTTTCTGTAAATCTTCAGTTGACATATAATTATAATTGTAGGTAGTCTTTTGCAAAAGTACAAAAAAAAATCGGATTATCGCAAATATAATCCGAACTTTTTAATTCATTAATACAAGAGCAGGGTCGGGCTTTGCCCTCAAAATCCGCTTCGCTTCTAAAAAAAATGGCCACAAAATTAGGGTCACCTGCATAAACCTGTGTTAATAATAACCAAAACCAGGAAAACCCTTTTGGTCTGGTTGAGACTATGTCTCTGATGCTATAAAACAGGCTATAACTCATGAGTAAACTCACAGTCATAGCCCGTTTCTATACCATCATCCTCACAGGGTGCCCGGTGTGCTCTGTAATAATGTTTACTTACACTTGATGTTCCTGAATTGCCACGTGGTTGCTGGCTCGAGAAAATGGAGCTCCATCTGCATCTTACGCTTAGCCGATTCCATATCAAAAGTCGATGGAGTTTTCCGGTTGCCCCACTGTTGTGCCTGTGCCGGCATGAATGTCAACAGGCCCAATGCAAATAGAAATAAGTTCTTTTTCATAACCGTCTTTAATAATTGTTGTTAAAATGTGACAGGTACCAGTCCCTTGTCACCTTGTTTGCGGACGATGGCAGCCTTCTGTTCTTCACTCAGGGTTCCGCTATAGGTATTCGTGCCGTCCGATATCGTCTTGCCGTCGGCTATCTTCATATAGCTGCCGAAGCCATCGTTTCTGTAAGGATAGAAATAGAGGGAGCAATTGTCATTGTTCCAGTTGATGGTAATCGGACCGGTAATACCGCAGCCCTTTTCAGTACTTTCGCTCGTGGCGACGATATTGCCGCCGTTGATGGTGAGGCCAGATTGCCCAGCAATGCCGCCATGTCCTGCATTTGTAGTATTGCCGGTGTTAGTGCTTCTAGCAGTAATGTTGCCACCGTTAATGGTAAGCCTCACGCCCATGATAGCAGCGGTTCCAGCAGAATTGTCCTGTGGATAGTTGATAATGGCGGTCAGTGAGCCGGCGGCGCTGCCATTGCTCTGGGCATAGATGGTGAGGTTGCCAGCCTCGATGGCACGGACCTGATTGTCGTTGGTCGGTTCCACCGTCATCTTGCAGCCGTCGGCCAGTATGAGGTGGGCGGTACCGTTGAAATAAATCTGGTGGTCGTAGTTGATGGTGCCCTGCGCCACATACCAGCCTGCGCTGAGGCTCGTCTCGCTGCCCGTCAGCACGGTGAAGTTCGTGCAGTACTGCGTGTTACCGTCGGCATCGAGGTAAGGAATGGCATCAGCAGCGGTGATGTCGACATATTGATAGCCTATGACATCGTTTGTGGAAGCCCCATTGCCCGTTATCGTGTACGAAGCAGCTTCGAAGGTGACGCTTTGGGAAAATGCATAGCTGGAAGTTCCGGAGATTCCCCCGCTACCACCATCGCCACCATTGGCAATGACCGTGCCACCATATAATATTAAAGAACCACTGAACGCATAGCCGCCATTGCCGCCATCGCCGCCAGTGGCTTCCACGGTCGCACCATTGATAATCACGTTACCCACAATAGCGCCATTTCCCTGACTGCCGCGGTTGCCATTACCACAACCAGGTTCGGTTGCTGCCCCTTCGTCGCCATTGATGCCGTATACTTTCAGTGTACCACTGCCTGTTATAGTCAGCTTCTTTCCGTCGGCAACTACGATGCCTCCGTTGACAGTTATAGTCACTCCTGAATTAATCGTCAGGGTTGCGTCAGCATTGACGTTGATTCCCGTATTGATGATTTCATTCGTCGTGGCGGTATATGTTCCGCCGTCCCATTCTGCCCACGCACTGATGCTTGTAAGCAGCATCACGAGCAGCGTCATGGCTGCCCGAGGAAACAATCTTTTCAGTTCTGATTTCATGTTCTGTTTTAATGATTAATGATTTTGGTGGCAAAGGTACGAATTTTTTTTTTTAATAAGGTGTACAAAATCTCACAATTTGTACACCTAAACCCTTATCGTGGGGGCTGTGCCAGCAAATACATTGGCGTTATCATTTATGTGTCACAGGGTACCAGTTCCCTGTCACTTATCAACTCACTTCATACCCCTCCAAATTCAATTTTGGTGCTTCTAAATGCTGTAATTTTTATTACAGATTTTGCGATTTCACCGTTAGCTGTATTGGATGCAAAAAAACGTAAATGAAATTTTACGTATTTTAAGCAATATCACAGAAAAAATCTCTAAAATCTCTAATCTCTAATCCCAGGCGTTTTGGGGGGACTATTAATAATATAAGGGGGGTACTTAATTATATTTTTAAATACCTATTTAATTTTTAATACATTATTATAAAAGACCAATTGCGGGGGAGACGCCCAGCATTAGAGATTAGATATTTTAGAGAAATGGCATAAGAGGCGTAATATAAATTACAGACAATGCCATATTACAGATTTTTGTAATAATTCGATTGCTGTTATAAGATTTGGAATGGCTCGATTTTGTGCCTAACTTTGCAGTCGAAAACGAAGAGCCGGGGTCTTCCCAATTGCGCGCTAGGGTCTCGCCCATGTCTCGCTAGTTTTTATTACAAAATTAACAGAGTATTAACATTAACGTAATTTTTATCACATTATGAAAACAGGTTTTTGGCTTAAAGGCGGTAAGGGTAAGCTCGCAGGAGCTACCGTTTACCAACAGAATGGTGAGACCGTGATGCGCGAAGTCGTATCGCCCACCAATCCTAAGACTGAGAAACAGATCATCCAGCGCATCGTGATGCACACGGTGATGCAGTCTTACTCCAAGATGAAAGACATCTGCGACCACTCGTTCGAGGGTCTGAAGAAGGGACAGCCCACCATGGCGTACTTCATGTCGCAGAACGTCGGTTTCCTTCGCCAGAAGGTCGCTGAACAGCAGGCGCAGGGCGTGGCCTTCGACGCTATGTATAACTTCGTACCCCTGGGTCTGAAGGGTTTCACCCCGAACCAGTATCAGGTGTCGATGGGTTCGCTGCCCCGCGTGGACTGCACGCTGCACAGCGACGACGAGGCCAAGGGTTTCGTGCCTGCCGTCAAGGCGAACACGTATAAGGCTGTCATCGATGCCCTGGGCTTGCAGCGTGGCGACCAGCTGACGTTCCTGATGATCGATGGCAACAGCAGCCGCTCGTTCGGACAGTGTAACTTCCACTTCTGCCGCGTCATTCTTGATCCGACGAACAGCGACCACTCGCAGGCTGCACTGTCGAGTGCCTTCCTGGACGGCGAGGGTAAGGTGAACCTGCCCAGCGTTCGCAATGAGGGTAACTTCACCTTCGCCATCGACTCGACGAAGGGTCTGTCGTTTACTTACAACGGCTCGCTGACCTGCGTGGCATGTGCCGTGATTGTCAGCCGCAAGATGAACGACAAATGGTTGCGTTCCACTGCGTACCTGACCTATGCATTCGCAGAGGAGTACTCGCTGGGTGAGTGCATCGACGCTGCGCAGAGCGGCTCGAACAGCCAGATCTATGCGGCCAACGATGCGTATCTGAACAACGCCGGACAGAGCGGAGGAGCAGGTCACACAGATCTCACAGATCCTAATAGTGGGAATGGCGGCGGCTCGAACAGCGGCGGAAACTCCGGCGGTTCGAACTCAGGCGGAACTGGTTCAATCACGAGCGGCGTAGCGGCTCCGACCATTGGCGGTGAAGGTGCATTCACCACGTCGACGCAGGTGACCATGAGCGGTCCTGACGGCGCAGAGATTCACTACACCACCGACGGGTCTACTCCTACGGCCAGCAGCACGCTGTACACCGAGGCCATCACCGTGAGCTCGTCGGTAACCCTGAAGGCCATCGCCATCAAGGACGGCCAGTCCAGTGAGGTGACCACGAAGCAGTTCGTCAAGAACACCAGCGGTGGCGATGATCCGAGCGGATTTGAGGGTGCTTAAAAAGGTTTGGCCTCCGGGCCATTCCTTTTTAGCTTGAAGTTAACGAAGTTAGCGAAGTTATCGCTTCGCTCGAAGTTCTCACACCTGAAGGTATGAGTGTGGCGTCGCAATAACGACAATAGAAACGAGAGCTGAAAAAGAGGTAACAA
>JAEEGH010000479.1_pt1 | contig 157306 bp, 143 predicted proteins | sample 9134181 | NCBI WGS metagenome assembly JAEEGH01 (sample SAMN16246544, study PRJNA631951) | gut metagenome | biome: gut microbiome; feature: rumen; material: DP-attached | host: Bos | place: Iran: Karaj | collected 2018-10 | reverse complement strand
GGCGTTTTCCACATGAACATCATCCAGGGACTATATGTGCTTCCCATGGGAGCTTTCTGGGGGTACGTCGGCTACCGTTACAAGTCCGTGATTCCCTGCTTCCTGTGCCACATCATCAACAACGGCCTGGCATTCCTGATCCCCGGAGACGTGGACCAGCTGATCTTAAGCGTGGCTCTCTTCGTGATCTTCGGTGCGGTTGCGGCATTTGTGGGTGTTCGGTTTAATCTGCTTTCCCTGAATCGCGCGGCTACCGTTCCCGCTGAGACTCTCGTGGCTGATCCCGTAGCAGTACCTGTTTCTTCCGATAACGAATTCTGACGTCGGCTTCTTCCATACCGGACGGGGCCTTGGTTCAAAGCGCCCCGAAATACGGAGGGGCGCTGCCCAAAGGAGCTTGATTATGAGTAAAAAAAGCAAAAATGTCATTATCATTCTGGCCTGTATGATCACTCTGGTCTGCGCGCTGGTAGCGATCCTGCCCGGGTATCATTACAGCACCAAACTGAATACCACGGTGACCGTGAAGGACGGAAAGGTGGATCCCGCTTCCGCCCGTGCAGGCTTACCCATCGGCAGATCCGGCAAATATGTGTTTACCGCGGACTGGTGGCTGGAGAACGATCCCGGTTTTGTGACGGCTCTGAGCATCTCCGATGAAACGGGCCGGGAAGTTTTCTCCGTCTCGGGTCAGGAGCTTATGTGTGACTCCGTGGTGATGGATCTGCAGGCAGGGATCTACACCTGCGAATTTGAATTCCTGGCGGACGCTGCCTCCTATGCAGCCTACTGTCAGGCCCATTTCCCGGAGGAGGACATTGCCGATTTTGACGATTCTTTCGTGAAGGACGGCACCTGGGATATGGTCTATTCCATAGAGGCAGGTCCCGCTTACCGCTCGGGTTACATCATCGGGATCATGGCCGGCATCCTCTTCGGAATCCTGTTCATCGCACTGGTAGCGGTACTGGCCCGCAAGGACACGACAGCAGTGTCAAAATACGACGAGCGTCAGATTGCCATGCAGGGGAAAGCGGCGAAATATGCATTCTATACCATGCTGGTCTATTCCATGGCTGCGGCCGTGATCCTGGATCTGAATCTGGTCCCTGTCATCAGCCCTGCGGTCCTGCTTTTTGCGGGAGCCATGCTGGGCGCAGGTGTGATGGTGACTTACGCACTGCTGAAGGATGCGTACTTTAAGATGAATGAGAGCAAGCGCACCTGGATCATTGCCTTTGGGATCATTACTGTCTTCAATGTGTTTTTGGGGATCATTTCCCTTGCCCGAAATGAAATCCTGGCGGACGGCATCCTCCGGATCAGTGAGGTGGGAAACCTGCTCTGCGGAGTACTCATGGCGTATATACTGATCCTGTGCTGTGTGAAGAACATCATCGATCGAAGAGAAGAAGAGTGAGGAGAGCGGATCGCCCGAAGGATCTCTGCATCAGGCAGAGCAAAGGGCGGGTGTGGTGAAGCCTATGAAAAATCTGAAATTAAAATCCGCCAGAGCCGCTTTCGACATGTCCCAGCAGGAGCTGGCGGACAAGGTGGGAGTTTCCCGGCAGACCATCAATGCCATAGAAAAGGGAGACTACAATCCTACCATCAATCTCTGCATCGCCATCTGTAAAGCCCTGAACAAAACGCTGGATGAGCTGTTCTGGGAGGAAGCAGAGTAAATCAAAATATTGCGATCCGTGAATGAGCCGCCTTTACAGGTGGCTCATTTGTGGTTGCCGGGCTGTTATCGCGGGCACTTCGTACATTTCCGATTCTTGTTTTTGTCATCATGTCGGGAAAATAATTTATTGTAATACGATAAATTTTTGTTGACATTTGGAAACGGAATGTTATAATCAAATCGATCATCAAAGTGATGATCGTGAGGATTAGGAGGAAACTGCAATGGAACAAAAATCATTGGCAAGATTGTTGAAGGGATTTTTGATCGGCCTGGGGATCGTGGGAATCATCGTCTATGGCATGATCATTCCCATGGAAGGACAGCTCATCGCTGCACAGAACCCCGAGTTTGCTTACTGTTACACGCCATGGCTCATTTTTCTGTGGCTCACTGCCGTTCCCTGCTACGCAGTGTTGGTGATCGGCTGGCAGATCGCCGGAAAGATCGGAGAGGATCGGTCTTTCTGTTATGAAAATGCAAAGTGGCTGAAGTGGATCTCATGGCTGGCATTTGGAGATTCCATTTTCTTTTTCATCGGAAATGTGGTCTTTCTCTTCCTGAATATGAATCATCCCGGCATCGTCCTGTTTTCCCTGCTGGTGGACTTCGTGGGAGCTGCCATCGGTGTAGCGTCCGCAGCCCTGTCTCATCTGGTAAATAAGGCGGCGGAGATGCAGGAACAAAACGATCTGACGATCTGACAAATACAGCGTTGATGTATCGAGGTGAAAATATGGAAGGCGATATCATTTTTAACATAGATGTAATGCTGGCGAAACGCAAAATGAGCGTCACGGAGCTGGCAGATCGGGTGGGGATCACCATCACCAATATGTCCATTCTGAAGACGGGGAAGGCGAAGGCCATCAAGGTCAGCACCCTGGCGAAGCTCTGCGCCGTGCTGGAGTGTCAGCCGGGAGATCTGCTGGAATTTCGGGAGAATCCGAATGCTTCGGCGGAGGAAGAGGATGACGAGTGAAGCTGCGGAAAAGTAAGAAAAGAGTAAGAAAAGATAGAAAACGAGGGAGTCTTTCCCTCGTTTTTTTGATATAATAAATCGATTCAAAAATTTTTTAGGGAGAACCCCATGCACGATAAAAACGACGATCTCAGCTCGAAAATATTCTATAAGGTTCAGTTTGTCATCGAGACAAAGCCGCAGTTCCCGGATGTTGATATGCTCTGGGAGATCATCAAGCACATCAAGAAGTGGGCGACGCTGAAAAAAACCATCAATGCGCCCCAGGATCTGAAGCTGTGGACGGCCTTAAAATACGGCGGAAAACTCTGCGATACCGTGGACGAATCCTATTTTACCGCAGTGTCCCTTTATCGGAAGGATCCGGAGGATGAGGAAAATATCAGCTGGGCCTGCATGATGAAGGAGTGCCAGTACAAGGATCATTTTGCACCCAGATTCTGGACCACGGAGGTGGGCTTTCAGACACTGGCTCCCCGGAAAGCTCTGATCTCCATCGTGGTTTCCTACGGCGATGCCATGGGATTTATCGGCGAGACCCAGGGAGAGCCCGATGTGACGGTTCCAAGGCTGGTGCCCAGTATCCAGGACGATGAACGTTTTGCCTGCTCTCTGTACAATGACGCACCGCTGCTGCTGAATGCCATCGAGCTTTGTGACGGCGACGGAGAGATGATTACGTCTCTTATTTTTGATCCGGAGAGAAAAATTCCCGTAGTGCTGATCATGCCCCAGAAGGACAGCAATAATCCCGAGGGCTACAAGCTGGGGATCTCCCCCGAAGCTATGCTGAAGAGTGTGGCGGGAAATGCGCTGGTGTATTATTCCACGTCACTGGATTTTGTGAAGGAACTCAGCGGACTGCTGGAGTCCGAGTATCGTGTAAAGCCCGGTATGATCCGGCTCTATCTGCCCATCAAGGATCGGAACAATCCTTCCGATTACATACGCCACAGATTCATTAACTACTATGAAGCGGCGGAGATGGGAGAGGACCTGCTGACGAAGATCTTCCGCAGAGTCCTGGCCCAGGATCGCAACGACTATGACAAACTCTTCCGGTTCCAGAACTGTCAGGAGCTGATCCGCAGAGATTCCGTCCGGAGACGTCTGGAGGAGGAGCGCCGGAAGCGGGAAGCCCTCATCGAGAGCAACGAGCAGGATCAGAGTGAATTCTGGGAAGAGTATGAGCGGGTGCTGAAGGAAAATGACGATCTGGAAGAGCAGGTCAGCGACCTGGAAGCGGATCTGTTCCAGAAGCAGTCTCAGATCGATTCCATGATGCAGACCTACAATGCAAATCAGGTGATGGAATCCGTGTTCCGCGAGGTGCGGGAGATGGAGGAATATCCACAGGATCCAAGAGAGATCCTGGAGTTTTTCACCACCGTATTCCCGGATCGTATCGATATGACGGAGCGGGGCTGGAAGTCCCTGGAGAACTGCCGCACGGCGCCGCAGATCCTGTGGAAGGCGCTGTACTCCATGGTAACGGAGCTGTACACGGATCTGGAGACCTGCCGGAATTTCTCCGAGGCGGCCTCGCAGTACATCAACTCCACCAATTTCCGTCTCGCCATCACGAATTCCGAGGCTACGAAAAAGGACAAGGATCTGTCGAAAAATTACATCGACAGTTACCACGGCCAGGAGATCGATATCTCACCCCACATCTGTTCCTCCACCGGTAAGGAGAAGGATGACAAATTTCTGCGGGTGTACTTTGCCACGGTGAAAAAGCCGGGCGACAAGGGATGGCTCATCGTCATCGGCTCCTGCGGTGAGCATCTGGACACCGCGGGAACAAAGTATCAAAGCAAAAAGTAAGCATGGGAGAAACGTATGAAGTGTGAGAGTTGCGGTGCGGAGATCAAGGCCGGCGCAAAATATTGCGAGGCCTGCGGATCGGAAGTCACCTATGAAATGCGGAGACAGCAGGAGCAGCTGAACATCCAGGGATGTCCTTCCTGTCACAGTTCCAATGTGGAATTCAACAGGGAACAGCAGGGCTCTGTCAACGCACAATATGGCAACCGTGTCATTTATAGGACCGTGGGTCTGTGCAAGGATTGCGGATACACCTGGTGCCCCGATACGTCTGTGCCCCTTCCTCCCGCCGAACCTCCCGTGGTGGAGGGGACGATCATTGAGGAAGATCGCACTTATGTGGGGAACAACAATACGCTGCTGTGGTGGATCCTGGGATGGGTCTTCTTCTTCCCCGCTCCCGTCATGGTCCTGATCTGGCGGAAGAAAAATCCCTGGGATACGAAGGTGAAGATCATCGTAACCGTGGCTTTCTGGTTCTTCATCTACATCATTAGATATTTCTGATAAAAGAAAAGATGCCGCCTTTCCGAGTTTTTCGGTCAGGCGGCGTTTTGTTTGCGTTTGCGGTTGTGGGTTCTCCGGCGCTGCGCCGGTTGAGGATCATCTCAGGTCCAGAACGGTTTCTGGTCCTTGTGGCTGTAGCCCTTCATTTTCTCTCTGTAGCTGATGATGATGGACTCGTAAGTGGCTGCCACATTGGGCTTCAGCGCGCCCATGGCGCACATGGTGGCAAAGGCCGCCTCCAGCTCCTTGAGATTCTCCTGGGCATTGTCCTTGTAGTTGTTGGACATGTTCATCTCCAGTTTCTGGATGATGGTGTCCAGCTCCTTCTCTGCCCCGCTCTTAAAAAATCCCATTTTTTATCCCCCCGTTTCAGTCATTCCATAGATGCCAAAATACTTCTCTTCTCTATAGTTTTAAACTTAAACGATTGATTGTCAAGGGGGAGGCAGTCATATCATTTCTTACCCGATTTTGATCAGATCACGTCCGGGCGTTGTGTTTATCCTCCGTTTTTACTATGATGCAGATAAGGGCGCAATGGTGCGTTCAAAAACCGTAGGATTTTGTTTATGGGGGTACATAAATATGATCTACTATGTCAACGGAAATGCAGAGAAAAACGGAAACGGAAGTAAGGAGCGTCCCTTCCGCACCATCAGCGAAGCTGCAAAGCTGGCTGTAGCAGGGGACGAAGTGCTGGTGGCACCCGGCGTCTATCGGGAGCAGGTAGTGCCTCGTCACGGCGGATGCGAGGATGCCCGCATCACCTATCGTTCGGAAGAGCCTCTGGCTGCTGTCATCACAGGTGCCGAGGAAGTAAAGACCTGGACGAAGCACAAGGGGAAGGTTTGGGTGGTCCGGATCGACAACGGCGTCTTCGGATCCTACAATCCCTACACCACCCGCGTATGGGGCGACTGGTATTTTGCAAAAAACATCCGCCATACGGGCAGCGTTTATCTGAACGATCTGGCCATGTATGAGGCGGATTCCCTGGCAGATTGCTCCAAGGGTGCTGCGGATCCCTTCGCATGGAATGAGGAGGAATCCAAGTACAAATGGTACACGGAGCAGGACGGAAATGAGACCGTGATCTATGCGAATTTCGGCGGCCTGGATCCCAATAAGGAGAAGGTGGAGATCAGCGTTCGTCGGAACTGCTTCATGCCCGAAGAGAATGAGCTGAACTATATCACCGTCAGCGGCTTTACCATCTGCAAGGGTGCTACCACCTGGGCACCTCCCGCAGCTTACCAGGACGGCCTCATCGGACCTCACTGGGCAAAGGGATGGATCATCGAGGACTGCGAGATCTACGGCAGCCGCTGCTGCGGTATCTCTCTGGGAAAATATCTGGATCCGGAAAACGACATGTATTTCTCTGTCCGCAGAGTCAAGAGCCCCACACAGATGGAGCGGGATGCGGTATGCCGCGGCCAGTATCACGGCTGGCTGAAGGAGCGCATCGGAAGTCACATCGTGCGCAGATGCAATATCCACCACTGTGAGCAGACCGGTATCGTCGGACGTATGGGTGGAGTCTTCTCCATCATCGAGGACTGCCATATCCATCATATCTGCAATTCCCAGCAGCTGGGCGGCGCAGAGACCGCAGGCATCAAGCTGCACGCTGCCATCGATGTCACCATCCGCCGCAACCATATCCACAACTGCATCATGGGCGTGTGGCTTGACTGGCAGGCACAAGGCGCTCGCGTTACGCAGAATCTGATGCATGATAATTATCGTCACGACGGGAAAAAGCAGGCGCCCGGCGCCATGTTCTCCACGGATGTGTTTGTGGAAGTTGGTCACGGTCCAACACTGATCGACAACAATCTCCTGCTTTCCCCTGTGTCCATCACCATCCCCAGCGAAGGTATCGCTGTGGTGCATAACCTGATCCTGGGCGGATTCAGCCTCATCAACTCCGGAGTTGACAGTATTGTCAATAATCAGCGCGAGCCCAGATATACCCCTTATCACATCCGCCACCGTACCGAAGTGGCCGGCTTCATGACCATTCTCCACGGCGACGATCGGATCTACAACAACATCTTTGTCCAGGCCCATCCCATCACGGACAAAAAGCGCACCGCAGCGGATGCGGAGTACGATGTGGTCGGTACTGCACCCTTCGATATCTTCCCGAATTACGACGAGTGGATCAAGCCTTTCAATCTCGGCAAGGAGCCGGATATGGGTGGTCTCGCCGAGGCGCACTTCGGTCATCTTCCCGTGTGGGTGAAGGGCAATGCCTACTTTAACGGAGCCACCGTCAGCAAGCACGAGGCGAACGGCTGCGTGAACAAGAAAGCGAAGGTGAAGGTGGAACTTACCGAGAAGAACGGCAAGTATTCCCTGAAGACCAATGTGTACGGATTTATCAAGGACTTCGCAGGCAGTCTCATCACCAGCGATGTGCTGGGAGAAGCTTTCGAGCCCGAGCAGCGCTTTGAAAATCCTGACGGCACCGCCATTACCTTTGATTCTGATTTCTTCGGAAATCATCGCGGCCTGTTCGTGATCCCCGGACCTTTCGCGGAAGGGGCAGGAGAAATTAAGTTCTGATAGAAAAGAGTGATCCCTCGCTTTCTTTATGCCCGCGGAAAGCGAGGGTGATTGTATGTACAGGGTTTTAGGGATTTTGCGAATGGATTTGGCAAAAAAACTGAGGAATTTCATACAGATTCGCAGGGAGGCAAAAGATGCGAAAAACGGCTGGTATTGGGGAGGGTGTTGTCCCAGATGTGAAGCCAATCTGACGCTGCAAAAAGGGTATGATGAATCCCTCCCTTACTGGGTTTGCCAGGGGTGCCATCAGATGCTGATCCGTCCGGATCTGGAAGATGGCATCGTCTGGATCTGCGACGGTTGCGGTGGATATCTGAATCTGCAGGATGGTTTTTCCGAGGACTGCGGTACCTGGAAATGCACAGAATGCGGCTTTGAGAACGAGATCAGTGACAAAATGATCTTCACATCTGAAGAGGAGGCACAGGCGGCACTCAGGAATCCATACTTTGGTTTATCTGCAGCTGACGTCCGGAAGGTGCTTTCTTACGATTCCATGGGTGACGTGGATGATGCCGGAAATGTCAGCCGTGTCAGAAATCGTGAAACCGATGAAATAAAGGTGAAAAAACTTCTGAAGACCTACGACAGAAGCATTTATGAATATCTCCTGCAGCATCCCATTCCCGGTATGCCCCGGGTGGAGGAGCTCTACGAAAGCAAAACCTGTCTCATCGTTATTGAAGAGTATGTGGAAGGTTGCACGTTGGAATCGTTTCTGGAACATGGACCGATTTCTTATGACAGAGCCGTTGTGATCACGAAGCAGCTTTGCAGGATCCTGGAAGCACTCCACAGTTGTGAGCCCCCCATCATCCATCGGGACATCAAGCCTGCAAACCTCATTATTCGCCCTGACGGCAGTGTCTGCCTCCTGGATATGAATGTGGCAAAATGGTACGATCCCGATGAGACGGATGATACCAGACACCTGGGAACCAGAGATTACGCAGCGCCGGAGCAGGCGGGATTCGGACTCTCCGGTTCCACCACGAAATCTGACATTTATGCCCTGGGAATCCTGCTGAATGTGATGCTCACGGGAGAAACGCCGAAGAAACACAGAGCGGAAGGCCCTGTCTGGAACATCATCGAACGTTGCATCCGACTGAATGCGGGGGAGCGATTTACGGCTTCCGAGCTGGCGGAGGCGCTGAACGAACTAACGGAGAAAACCACATGCTGAACAAACCGACGGAAGAGCTGGAAGAGCTGTTGGAGCGAACATCTCCGGAGGAACTGAGTGATTATCTGAAAGATAATGCTCATTACCTGGCAGATGAGAAAAAGGCCTTCTACTATTACATGAAGGACATGCTGGACGAACACCGGGTGAAACTGAAAGATGTGTATTCCTTTGCCGGAGTCAGCGAATCATACGGCAGCAAGATCCTCTGCATGGAAAAACATACCAAGGATCGTGACCTGATCCTGCGTTTTTGCATCGCCGGGCATTTGCTGCTGGATGAGACGAATCGGGCGTTAAAGCTCTACGGAATGCGGGAACTCTACGCCAAGGATCCCAGAGATGCCTGCCTCATAGTGGCGCTGCTGAATCGGAACTACGATATGGGCGAGATCGACAGGTTGTTGGAAGAACTGGGACTGCAAAAGATCACGACAGAGGAATAAATAATTACAGTGCGAGAAGATCCCCACCATTTTGGTGGGGATTTTTTGCGTTGAAAAGGGATAGCATGAAGTTACACCGAAGGCGATGTTTACGCAGCGTAACCAAAAAGTAATTTGATACAGGCGCCGTCCGTACTTAACATGAAAAGAAGGTGGTGAGATGAGCGAAAAGACAACGTTAGGAAGGTTTATAGCGCAGCGGCGGAAGTTCCTGAGACTGACCCAGGAGGAACTGGCGGAACGGATCTGTGTGTCGAAATCCGCGGTGGCCAAATGGGAGACGGACGGAGGACTTCCTGACCGGGACAATCTGAAGCGGATCGCGCAGGTGTTGAATACATCCGTGGACGATCTTCATCGGATCATCGAGCAGGAGGATCCGAATGGAAATGACGTTCGTGTCAATATCACGTCGGAGGTGATCGCAGCCCTGGAATCCTACGGGTACAAGGTGATCCCGCCGAATTCGGATGAGATAGAGAAAGGAAAGCGGTGAGGGAGGTGGAGCATGAATAAAGGGAAACATACTCTTTTGATCATTATCCTTGTGTGTGTCGGGGTATTCGTAATGTTTATGGTAAAGATGTCCGATTATATCACACATATGACGGATACAAATGAAACCGCTCTGAAAGAATCAGAGCCTGTTAAAGTCGAATTGTCTGAAAGCGTTCCGGAGCCTCAGGCCCCGGTGCTCACAACCAGGGATGAACAGGTTGGAAATGTTCGTGTATCAATACCGAAAAGCTGGGTATCCTCTCAGGAAAATGATAATGCCCTGTGGGCTAGTGATAAAGAAGAAGACTCTTCTACAGCTATGATTATCCAAGTAGGCGCTGCCGGCAAAAATGCATTTGATAAGCTTCAAGGGATGGTTGAAGACGGATCTATCAAAGCCGGAATCGGGGACTGGACTGGTAAAGTGTTGGGAGATTACACGACAGAGTATTACGAAAGAGAAGACCTTAAAGGTTATCTGTTCCGCTACCTTTGTGAAGTAGACGAAAATACAACTTTACCATGTGAAACCGGAGTATTTATATCCGAAAAATACAAAACCTATATATTATCTGTTGTTCTGTATCAGGAGGGAGTTGAAGAAACTGCTCTCACAACGTTTGATGAATTTATCGATTCAATCCATATAATTGATGTCTACGAAGAATCGACCGATAGTTTCGGTACGGATGAAAGCGGAGCCGATTCAGGCGAAAAGGACACGGAGGGAACAGATTCGATTGGAAACGATCAGGATGGAGGCGGTACAGATGACTCTAGTAATACCTCTACATCCGAGGATGAAGTAGACCCTGATCTGAAAGCATTCCTGGACAGTTATGAGGAGGTTATGAACGAGTATGTTGACTTCATGAAAAAATATTCAGCCGACCCCAACAATGTGATTTCCATGATGTCCGAGTATATGGATATGATGAACAAGTATCTGGAGTTCTCAGAGGCAATCAAGAAATACGACACCAAAACCATGAGCAAGGCGGATGCTCAGTATTATATTGATGTTACTGCCCGGGTTAACAAGAAGCTGTTAGAGATTTACTAGAATTCTATAGGTGCAGAAAAAGTGGCGGAGAGCAAGATACATGCTCTCCGCAGTTTTTGTCCCGAAAGAATAACGAACGTTTGTTCTATTTTCGATTGATTATCTGCTGAATGCTTGCTATACTTGAATTGCAGGTTCATCCTGCAGAGGTGTTGCTAACGGTAAGCGGTTGACCCTCCAGCTTCAGCGGAGGGACTTTTTTCACCCTCCGACTTTACGGAAGGGGGGATGCTAATGACCATCTTCGAATATATGACGTTTTTATCTTATTCGATCGCAGTTTTCCAAATAGGATACTTATTTGGTCTGAAAAGAAAAAAGAAGTAACCGCCCCATGCCAAGGAATACGGTTACTTCTTTTTTAACCTAACCCGAGGGCAACCGTGAACTACGGCAGCACCTCTTTTATGCTTAAATATTACATCCGAGCCGATAATTCGTCAACCGTTGAATGCTTACTGCATGTCTTTTTCAACCACGAGTTAAATGACGCCAAATACACCCTCATTTACAATGTAGTATAGAGGGGAGGAAACCTTGATGATCTATATTACAGGTGATACACACGGAGAATTCAGACATAGATTCAATATGGAAAATTTCCCGGAACAACGAGAGATGACCAAAGATGATTATGTGATCATTTGCGGTGACTTTGGCGGCATCTGGGAGGTTGGAGAGGAAAGCGGGGACGAAAAGTACTGGCTTGACTGGTTTGAAGGACGGTCTTATACTCTCCTGTTTGTTGATGGAAACCATGAAAATTTTGATAGGCTGAATGCGTATCCCGTAAAAATGTGGCACGGCGGTAAGGTTCACGAGATTCGACCGCATGTGCTTCATCTGATGCGGGGGCAGGTATTTGAAATCGATGGGAAAAAGATATTCACCTTTGGCGGAGCGCGCAGTCATGACATCTCCGGTGGAATACTGGAGACAGATGATCCTGATTTCAAAGAGAAGAAAAAAGACCTGAGGAGAAACTATATTCCATTTAGGATCAATCATATAAGCTGGTGGGAGCAGGAGCTGGCAAATGATGAAGAAATGAAGGAGGGCAGAGCCAATCTAAGCGCTCATGGCTTTGCTGTTGATTTTATTGTGACACACTGTTGCTCCACCAGTACGCAGGTATTTTTGGGAGGTTCCATGTATGAACCGGATCCGGAAACAGATTATCTGGAGTACATAAAGAATAGTGTGGATTACAAAAAATGGTTCTTTGGGCACTACCATGACAACAAGGGGATTTTTGACAAGGAAATACTGATCTATGAGCAAATGATCCGGATCTCATAGGCGTATCAATGACTTCACAAAAACGTGAGGATAACAAACGATGGGGATACTGAACAGAAAAAGGGAAAGGAAAGAACAGGAACTTGCGGCAAAGACAAGACATCGGGAAGCAACGCTTGCAGCAGTAGAAGCTGATGGCCGTAATCTTGAGAATGCCACTCGGGAAGAGCAGAATGATCGTGAGATCGTGCTCACAGCCGTGAGGGAGAATGGCATCGCCCTGCAATATGCTTCCGTAGAGTTACGTGGGGATAAAGAGATCGTACTGGAAGCGGTGAAGAATGACGGTGTAGCACTGGAGTATGCTTTCGGAAATCTGTGCAATGATCGGGAAATCGTTCTGGCAGCTGTCAGGCAGGATGGTGAAGCTATTGAGCACATCGGCGTCGACCTTTGTATGGATCGTGAGATTGCGTTGGAAGCTGTAAAAAACTCAGGCTTTGCGCTGGAATATGTGCATCCTGCTTTCCAAGCTGATCGCGAGATTGTACTGATTGCAGTGGTAAAAAATCCCGAGGCGATCAAGTATGTGTCACCGGAACTAAAGGATGAAATTGAAAAACTGAATCAGTCGAAATGAACCTTGCATTTTCTCGGTGAACGTCATGGGTACTTTCCTATACGGTTGCCCGTACTTATCTAGAGTAGCATTGCGAATGAGGTGGTACAATCAAACAAAATATTAAATTTGCTCGGCAAAAATCATTACAAACCTAAACTATACTTCGTCCCGGTTGCCTCCGGGAGCAGCTCATTGATATAGCAAAACGTCTCATATCCCCATTCCGAAGGATCCATTTTCCGAATGTGATAAGCCTGCCTGCAGGGATTGAAACTCAATGATCCGTTGGAAGTTCTTATCTTGATCTTATACTTATCCTGTGTCGGAATATTCTTCATTTCTTCCGTCGTGCGATTATAGTAATAATGTCTTGCCGCAAAGTATTGAGGTTCCGTATTCTCAACGACAACAACCTGCTCCGGTTTCAGATCCAATCGATTCAGATCCAGATCATCCCAGCAGCTGTCCGTTTCATACCATTCATCATCCAGTCTTACGAGATTCCATGCATGGGGGCCTTCTCCTGCATTTTTTCTATCTGCCGTTCCTGCAATTCCGGATACCATGGTAGAGCAGATACCGGCGCGGGCTAGGAGGTACTGAAAAGCGCATGCGTATCCTTCGCATACGACTGAATGGCGATTTCCCAATCCGTCGTCGCACATGGCCCCGTATGCTGTATGTGCAAGTGTCATTTCGTTGGTTGCCAAAGCGTCATAGTCATACGAAACCAGATTGATCAGTTTGTCATGGATCTGAAGCTCCACATCCGCATCCGGTTGTTCTTGATCGATCTGATCCATGAACGAATCCGCAGCCAATTCAAAATTTCTGATCATGGTCATCTCTGCAGGGGAATACGGATCGATGTAAAAACGAAATTGATGCATCCCCAGTGCGAGCTGAACGGATGACCGTATCCTCGCTCCGTTGTCCATTTTGAGCAAAAAGAATTCCGGATGATCTTCAAGCATTTCATAATAGATCCATGCAATCTGCTCCGTATCCCGAATGCTTTTCAGAGCGTTTGTCTTAACAAGTTTTATATTATCCCCGTCATTCAGGTGCAGGGCGATATCATAATAGATCTCATAAATCTCTTTTTCGGGTCCATCCAGTTGGGAATAAAAGTAACAATTGGAAAAGTCATGCGCAGAAGTATAAGTACTCGTGTTGTCCGAAGAATCGCTGTTGAAAAGGCCTTCTGCGATATCGGTAAATGAAATGCCGGGAGATGATTCCGAATGATAGTTCCAAAAGAAGAAAGCACCCCCGAGGCATACAAGCATAACAACGCCAAAAATGACGGCTCCGTGATTCCGTTTTCGCTTCATTTTTCGTATGTTGGTCGGCCTCTTGGTCGGTCTCATGAAAGGTCTCCTGGTTCTTGCGGTATCAATGAGCCCTATAATCAGCAGGATTCCCAGAATCCCATAGATAATGCGATAATTGATAATCAAAAGTATTCCTTCCTTCACACTTCCATCTGACTCATAACTTTCCCGATGCTGTTGTGGAAGACCAGATCTGCGCTTCCTTCCATCTTTGTCTTCCCCTTATTGATGATCACCAGGTACTTCCCGTGGTAGAGGTGCGCCAGCTGGGCGGCGGAGCCGACCTCCAGGGAGGTGCCGCCGATGATCAGGAGATCCGCATACCGAATGGCGGCGATGGCTTCCTCGTAGGCTCTCTGGGGCAGGAACTCTCCGTAGAGAACCACATCCGGCCTGATCATTTTCCCGCAGGCAGGGCAGCGAGGTACGTCATCCTTATTCTCGAAGATAAAATCCGGGCCGTATTCCTTATGACAGCTCACGCAGTAGCTCCTGAGGGCACTGCCGTGGATCTCCCATACTTTTTTGCTTCCGGCTTTCTGGTGCAGGCCGTCAATGTTTTGCGTAACAATGCCGTCCAATTTACCCTTCTGTTCCATCTCTGCCAGTTTTTTGTGGGCATCGTTTGGAAGGATGGAACGGCAGTCCAGGTTTTTCCGGAAATAATCGAAAAAGACCGCAGGCTTTTTGTCGAGACAGTCGTAGCTCAGGAGGTATTCCGGCTTGTAGCCCCGGAACCTGCTGTCCTTCTTGTGATACAGACCGTCCTTGCTGCGGAAGTCCGGAATCCCGCTTTCGGTGGAGACACCGGCACCGCCCAGAAATACGATGTGCTCTGCTTCTTCGATCATCTCGTTTAACACATCGATCTTGCGGTCTTCCGCCAGAGTATGAAAGTATTTTTGTTTTTCCCGCTGTGATGAAAAATCAGGAAGCATGGGCGTTTCTCCAATTAAATCGGAAGAATATCAGAAAATAAATCGGAAGAATGTAACAATATTAGATTACATGTTCAATGTGGGCTTGAAAAGAGGTAAAATAAATATATGAAAACAGTCAAAGTGGTAGCTGCCGTGATCTGCGACAGCTTTGTTGAGAAAAAGAAAATCTTTGCCACTGCCAGGGGCTACGGAGATTACCAGGGACAATGGGAATTCCCCGGGGGAAAGGTGGAGGCGGGTGAGACGCCGCAGGAGGCGCTGCGCCGTGAGATCCGGGAAGAACTGGAAACCGACATCTGTGTCGGAGATCTGGTCGGAACCACCGAATACGATTACCCCACATTTCATCTGTCCATGGATTGCTTCTGGTGTGAAGTGGTGAAGGGGCATCTGGAACTGAAGGAGGCGGAGGCTGCAAAGTGGCTCACAAAAGAGACCTTGGGAGACGTTAAGTGGCTCCCTGCGGACCTGACCATCCTTGATCTCATCAGAGAACAGATGCAAGAATGAAGCATTGATGTGATGACAACACAGGTATGACTTGAAAGGAGACGGAATGGCATTCAAAGTAGTTCGGGATGATATCGCCAGGATGAAGATCGAAGCAGCAGTGAATCTGCGCCAGGCGCAGCGGGACGATCAGCACATCGCGTACAGTTTTGACGACGAAGACCTGATCATGCCCAGATCACGGTTTCGTGCAGGGCAGGTGATCCAGATGACACTTCCGTCACTTCAGGGCGACGGGCCTGCAGTGATCAGATCCTGCTATGAGAAAATGCTGCAGGAAGCGAAGAGTCAGGGTGTCACCAATCTGGCGATCCCCCTGATCCCATCTGCGGATCCGGACTATTCCAGGGAAGAAGGGATGCGGATCGCGGCAGATGCGGTCTACTCCTTCCTGGCGGAAGAGGAAATGTCCGTCAGCCTGGTGATCCCCTCCTCCGGAAAGGATAAGCAGGAAAGTGCTACCGCCCGCAATCTGGATAAACTCCTGAAACGGATGCCTAAGGAACCGGATGGAGCATCCGTGATTGGGGCTTCGATGTCCGGAGCACCGACGGTCGGGATGCCGCTGTCCGAGAATATGCAGGCTTCCGCTGCATCTACCATGATGGGAGCGGCTATGTCGCCGGTGCGGAAGCTTTCCGACAGTGTCGTTTTCCGGGGCGCTTCTCCCCTAAGGATGGCGCGCAAGGCGCAGCCCACTGAATTACGTCCGGAATCTTTTTCCCCCGACGAAGAGGAAGCTTATGAAGATTCTCTGGAAATAGCTTCTTCCTGTGATCTGTCGGAGGATGAATTTACCGAAGAACACGAGAGCAAGCTGGAAGAGCGGATGCGCCACATGTCCGACACTTTTTCCGAGTATCTCCTCTATCTGATCAAAGACAAGGAGATGGAAAATGCGGACGTGTATAAACGGGCCATCGTGGATAAAAAAACCTTCTCCAAGATCAAGAACAATCCGGATTACCACCCGCAGAAACTGACGGTGCTCTGCCTGTGTGTGGGCGCAAAGCTGAATCTGGATGAATCAAAGGATCTGCTGGCCAGAGCGGGGTATGCACTGTCGCCTTGTGACAAGACGGACATTATTTTTTCCTACTTCATCGAAAATGAAATCTACGATATGATCGAGCTGGACATTCAGCTGGAAGAACACGGTCTTCCCTGCATTATTGATTGATTTCAAAAGGTCGCCTGCCGGGCGACCTTTTTTTCATTTTCATTTCGTATAATGAGCCCAACAAGAGAAAAATCCCCGCCGGGGATGCACAAATGGAGGGTTTGATTATGCGTAAAGGATTAACGGAAGTTGTTTTCATTCTGGACAGAAGCGGTTCCATGAGAGGGCTGGAAGCAGACACCATCGGCGGTTTCAATTCCATGGTGGAGAAGCAGCGGAAGGAAGAGGGCGAAGCGCTTGTTTCCGTCGTCCTCTTTGATGATCAGGTGGAGATCCCCTACGACAGAGTTCCTGTTGGCAAGGTGGAGCCCATGAACGACAGCCAGTATTATGTCAGAGGATGCACTGCACTGCTGGATGCCATCGGCGGAGCGGTTCATCACATCGCAAAGCTGCACAAAAATATGCCTGAGGACGAAGTCCCCGAGAAGACCCTCTTCATCATCACCACCGACGGCATGGAAAATGCCAGCCGGAAGTATGATGCCGTCAAGGTAAAAAAGATGGTGGAGAAGCAGCAGAAAAAGCATGACTGGGAGTTTATCTTCCTGGGCGCCAACATCGATGCCATCCAGGTGGCGGGAGGCTTCGGGATCAAGGCGGAAAGAGCCTTCAATTACCACGCGGACAGTATGGGAACCCAGCTGAACTTCCGCGTCGCTTCCGCAGCCGTCTCCGCTGTTCGCAAGGCCAGAAGCAAGGAAGAAGCAGATTGCATGCTTATGGACTGCTGTGAGGATATCAGGGAAGATTACGAGAACCGGAAGGCGTAAGGTTCGACATCAGCTCTTCCACCAGCTCCCGCTTCTCATACAGCACGCAGCCGCCCTCGTGGTCATCCAGGAGGACATCGCCGCTCTGCAGTGCCAGGAAGAGAGGAGAGTGCATCGCATCCCGCAGGGAGGAGTTCTTGATATTGACATCCGAATACGGGGAGAAGGGACAGGGTTCCGCACCGCCGTGGGAATTGATATGGAAAAATCCCCGGCCTGCAGCAACACAGCCACCGGAACCCTTCTCATCTCCGGGGAAGGAGATATATACCATTTCCGGGTGCTCTTCCCGGAGTCGGCGAATCTCATTTTTCAGGTAGTCCCGCTCCTCCTCACCGGGAGCCAGCTCCTTGCTTTCGTCAGTCACGGGAACGAACTCAACGAAGATCACTGCCTTGCAGCCACGGCTCGAAAGTTCTCCCAGAAATTCCGGAGAGGTGACTTCCCGCACGTTTTCGGTGGTAACGGTGACGGAGGTACCAAAGATAAGGCCGCGCTTTTGCAGCTCGTCCATGTTGGAGATCAGACGGTCATAGACGCCGTCGCCCCTTCTGGCGTCGGTGATCTCCTGCTTTCCTTCAATGCTCATGATGGGGATCAGATTCCGGCTCCGGTCAAAGAGTTCAAAGTACCGGTCGTCCATAAAGGTACCGTTGGTAAAAATGGGGAAGAGGATATTTTTCTTCTTCCCGGCTGCTTCGATCACATCTCTGCGCAGCATGGGTTCGCCCCCTGCCAGGAGGATGAAACTGATGCCCAGATCGTCGGCCTCGTCAAAAATGCGGAACCATTCCTCATCCGTCAGCTGACTCACGGGCTCGGCATCCACCGTAGCGTGGTTGCACCTGGAATAGCAGCCCGCGCAGTGTAGATTGCACTTGCTGGTGATACTGGCGATGAGGAAGGGCGGGATATGTTCGCCCGCTTCTTCCGCTTTCCTGCGCTTTTTGGAAGCTGCTGCGCTGGCGGCCGCAAAGCCCACCATAAAGGCGCTTTCCTTAGGATTTTTCAGCGTGGCCTTCAGGGCGTCCGCCACTACGGTCTCCACACCTTTTGTCATATATGCCTGGATGTCGAATTCTTTTTCCATATCTTACGATCTTCTTTCTGTTGCGGATCCGATGATCCGTTATTATTTTACCTTTTTCCCGCACCGGTTGGCGATAGCCAGATAGATCGCTCCCACGATGAGCAGGAAGATCAGCAGCGCCAGGATCCACCATGTGGTTCCCATAAAGGGCAGTTTGCTTTATGTTTTATGCTATTATATTTTATAAAATCTAAAATGTCAAGCACTGTTTATCGCTATTGAAAAAGAGAAGTATTTTCTGCCATAATAAAAGTCGGGGCCCACAGAAGCCCCGACTTGAGGTAAAGCATATGGCAAACGATCCTTTTGTGAAGATCGATCTCCATGGACTGAATCAGGAGGAAGCAATGAAGGTCATTGACCGTGCGCTGGCGAATGCGTCCGGTGCGACCTATCAGATCCACCTGATCCATGGATTTCACAGAGGTACCAATCTGCGCAACATGATCTATGACTGGTACCGCTACGATGAAAAAGTAAAACGCATCATCCCCGGAGACAATCAGGGCATCACGATCCTGGTGTTGCGGGAACTGTATTAAAGATCCTGAGCCTGTCCTTCGTCTGCACGAAGTACGGGCTTTCTTCGTCTATGTCATAGGTGTCATAAAATTCATCGAACTGCCCCAGGACGTAATTGATGCGCTGCTTGGAGGGCAGATGAGAATCGGAGAAGAGGTAATCCACATTGTTAATGACATAGGTGCGGTCCTGCCTTGCGACGGTCCGGAAGAAGGTGTCATAATCAGGATTCTCTCTTTTGGCCAGGAGCCGCATGCAGACCTCCAGGGATACGATGTCCGCGAAGGTTTCGTTTGTGATGAGGGCTCCGTCGACAGGCCTGTCATATTCCGTATCCATCCCGTCGAAGAAGGATGTGATCTGCCCCACCCTGCTGTCATATTCCGCCTGCGCCGCTTCATCCAGCCAGGGTTCCAGCCAGCCGTTCTTATCGTACTGCACGCCCAGGGGATCCAGGGAGTGTGCGATCTCGTGGGCCAGGACCTGACCGAAATTTCCCAGGAGCTCTTCATAGGATGCGTTCTCTGCATCCGTCGCTGTTGCCAGGCAAACGGCACTGATGTAGATCGCGTTGTACCGTTCGTTGTACCAGGCGCTTCCTACCAGCATGTTTTCCTTGAAATATCCCCGCTCCGCGTCCTCGTATGCAGTCTGACTCCGCTCAAACCGGTCTCTGGAGGCCCAGAGTGCAAAGGAATCATCGAAGGTATCTCCCGTGAGGGTCACATCCGAAAACTCATTTTTGTGAGTATTTTCTCCGAAAAATGTCCGGATTCCGAGAATCTTTGATTTTGCTTTTTCCTGCATGTGAACGGTGAGCCATTCCGTGTCGCCCAGCATGAGGCGTGTCTCCGCCAGGACGTCGTCATAGATGGACCGGACCGCTGCCATATCCGCATCGGAAGTCTTCTCCCGCAGATAGTATTCGTCGGGGGTGCTGCCTGCCATGCTTTCGATGTAGGAGTAGACATACTCCTCGTATGGATAGTTCTCGTTCGTGATATAGGGCTCGTAGGCGCAGACTACCGCCATTCCGGAAGCGGCGCAGAAGAGCAGGTGATCCCGCAGCGCTTCCACATGATCCTTCGTAAAGAGCTCATTGCAGAGCGCGCGGAAATTATTATGCGCCAGGATGTCCTCATCACCGCAGAAGGCATGGAGCTGCGTCAGGATGTCAAACAGCGGGAAATCCGGACATTCCGCCATATCCTCCCGGTCAAAATACCAGAGCTCATCCACATACTCCGGATCGTTCTGATAGGCGTTTACGATGTCGGAGATCTCCAGTGCGTGGGCTACGATCTCGGTGGCCCGCTCCTCTGAGAATCCCAAGGACTCCATGTAGGAAACATAGCAGGCGTGCTCGGGATGCGCTTCGTTTGCCAGGGCCTCCTGATAGTAGCGGAGGATCCCGTCCAGATCCGTGGGGCAATAGTTCAGGGTGTTGTACCCGTACCAGTCTGGTTTTACCTCGAACCGCAGGAGCTTATTGAAGGTTGCGATGCGCTCATCGCCGTAGAGTGCATAGAGATCCGAAAGGCTCTTTGCCCTGGTGATGGGTTTCAGGAGCTCCTGCGCTTTTTCCGTGCGGGTGGAAACATCACTGATATCCAGCATTTCCCGGAAGACAGCCGCAGTCTTGTACAGTCCGTCCTCTTCGGACAGGGTGGACAGGTCTCCGTTTTTCAGGAATTCCATGACGAATTCCTTCGCCTCCCTGTTCTCCTTGTCCCAGGTATAGACATCTCCCGCGTTCTGATCCGCCATTTCCTGTTTCCAGGCACCGTTGACGAAGTGATCGAAATCCACGATGGGGAGCCCACCATCCGTGATCTTGCCTGCGGGGGTTGCATCCGTATCGGTGGTCGCAGCAGGATCCGTGTTCGCACCGGCGGAAGCATCTCCGTTCTCACCGGGGAGACTGTCGCCCGTGGCAGCAGGATCCGCAGTGGCATCGGTTTGTTCCGTCTGCGTGGCAGTATCCTGTGCGGTTTCCGCCGGGCCGCAGCCTGCGAGGCCTGTCAAAAGACAGGTGCACAGGAGGATGGAAAGGATTTTTTTGTATTGAGAAAAAATAGTGTTTTTCATAAGTTCCATTATAACACTGCCGGTCTTGCCCGGTCTTACCTTGAAAGTTATAATATTTTATTGGAAAGTCTCATTTTCAGGAAGCGGGGGAGAACATGATCCGTAATGCGACACCGGAGGACGCAGAGCGCCTTCTGGAGATTTATTCTTATTATGTATTAAACACTGCCATCACCTTTGAGATCGAGGTGCCTACGTTAGAGGAATTCCGTGGGCGGATTGAGTACATCTCGGCAAAGTACCCTTATCTGGTGCTGGAAGAGGACGGGGTGATCCGCGGATACGCCTACGCCGGCGTGTTTAAGGGCAGAGCGGCCTACGATCACTGCGTGGAGACGACGATCTACATGGACGTCCATGAGAAGGGAAAGGGCTATGGCAGAGCGCTTTACGCCGCGCTGGAAGAGGAACTGAAGAAGCGTGGGATCCGCAATCTCTATGCCTGCATCGGTAATCCCATCGAAGAGGACGAGTACCTGACGAAGGACAGTGAACATTTCCACAGTCGGATGGGCTATACGAAGGTGGGAGAGTTCCACAAATGCGGCCGTAAATTTGACCGCTGGTACAACATGATCTGGATGGAAAAATTCATCGCAGATCACCCGTAAATGGTGCATTCCTGATCACCTGAAGAAACGGCTCCGGAGGAAACGACCCGATGAAGAACAAGGAAGTCTACAGAAAGATCCGAAAGACAAATACCTGGGGGACACTGATCGCCCTGATCATATTTTTTTCCATCAGCATGATGCTCATCGCTATCTCGGTGGTGGGATTCCTGAACTACATGGTGGAAGCGAAGATGATGGCCCAGTACCATGCCTTCGAATCCTATGCAAGGATGAGTGAGGACGCAGCCGCAAAAAAATCCGACCAGGCGAATTTTTACAAATGTCTGGACAAATGCGGGTATGAATTCCTGGTCCTGAACGACGCCGGGCAGGTGATACACCGTGTGGGCGCAGATACCCGGGATTCGGAGATGCTGGACGGGAAGTTCGGCTTTCTGTCCCAGGAGCTGAAGGTATTTCGCGATCAGGATCAGAAGTATCTGCATGTGAATGACGGCGGATACATCAACATCGATTACGGCAAGATCTTTGCGTGGTTCCGCACGGCGGATGAACGCCTGGAGGCAGCTATTGAGGACGACGGGTACGAGCCCGGGGGGCTCTACATCAGCGGTATCGGTCCCTCGGACGAGGAGGGCGTGTTCTTTTCCTATACGGTAGAGGGGAATTTCGACGAGCAGTTTACCAAGGCTGCATCCGAGCTGAACGCGCCTCTGTGGATGGCAGTTCCCATCGGTGAAACGGGGTATTCTTTTGTCGGGAAATCCTATTTTACGGTGGACATCCAGGAGATGACCCTCTTCCTGGAAGTGGCGGGCTTTATGATCGTCATCGTGGTGATCATGATCTTCGTTTTACTTGGCTTTACCATTTCCGGCATCCGTCGCCAGCGTAAGGTAGTGAACTATTTCTTCACGGATCCCGTCACCATGGGGCACAATCAGATGTACTTCCAGATCAAGGGAGAGCAGATGATCCGGCGGTCCCGGAACAGGACCATCGGCTTTGCCGTGGTGAATCTGGTCTTTGTGAATTACCGCAATTATTGCGTCTGCCACTCGGTAAAGCAGGGGGACATCATCCTGAAGAAGATCTACGATGTGCTGCGCCGGGAGACGAAGTCGAGAGAAATTGTGGCACACCTGTCATCTTCTTCCTTTGCTCTCATTCTGCGGTATGACAATCAGGAGAATCTCCGGGCGAGACTGGAGGCGCTGATCCATCAGCTGGAGGCAGTGGAAGCGGATCACCGTTTTGCTTTCCAGGTGGGCGTCAGTCTGCTGGATGTGAAGCGCAACGATAAGGGAAAAGCCCTCAGCAGAAAGCGGGTGGAGCTCAGCAGCGAGTACAACAACGCCGTTACCGCCCGTTCCGTCATGGCGGATTCGGAAGACTCCGGCATTTCCTTCTTCGATGAGAAGATCGTGGAAGATCGCAGATGGCAGGATGCGGTGACGGAGCGCCAGAAGATCGCAATCCAGAACGAGGAATTCAAGGTTTATTACCAGCCGAAATACAATCCTCAGACCAATGAACTGTCGGGAGCGGAGGCACTGATCCGCTGGCAGTCGCCGGATCTGGGATTTGTCACTCCTTTTAAGTTCATTCCCATCTTCGAGAAAAACGGGTTTATCACGGAGATCGACCATTACATGATCACTCATGTAGCCCGGGACCAGAAACGCTGGAAGGACCAGGGATACAAATGCGTGCCCGTGTCCGTCAACGTATCCAGAGCCCATTTCATCGAGAGTGACCTGGCAGAGCAGATCCGGGATTTGGTGGACGCAGAGAACTGTCCTCATGATCTCATTGAGATCGAGCTGACGGAGAGTGCTTTCTTCGATGACAAGAAGGCCATGATCGAGACCATCACAAGGCTGAAAAATTACGGCTTCTCCGTATCTATGGACGATTTCGGCGCAGGGTATTCCTCCCTGAATTCCCTGAAGGATATGCCGCTGGATGTGCTGAAACTGGATGCGGAATTCTTCCGCGGGAGCGAAGCGGGTGACAGAGGTCAGATCGTGGTGGCGGAGGCCATCCGGCTGGCCCGCAGCCTGAACATGCGCACCGTGGCGGAGGGCGTCGAGGTCCGGGATCAGGTGGATTTCCTGGCAGCGGAGGGCTGCGACATGATCCAGGGATACGCTTATGCGAAGCCTATGGAAGCCGCAGATTACGAGGAGAGAATGAGAACCGGGCACCACGATCCGGCAGAATAAGTCTGGGTCTGTTTCCGGGGGTTCGACAAAAATCGGTCAAAAGAAACTAAAAAAGAAGTATTATTCGGCCCGGGCCGTCGGTATTCTTGAAGGGTAACGCGGGTCGGGCCTTGTTGTACAAAACGATTCGCGCAGCTGTAAATCAAAGGTTAATTTAATACGGAGGTTAACGGATATGGATAATTTTACTTTTTACTCCCCCACATTTTTTGTCTTCGGTAAGGACACGGAGAATGAGGCAGGACAGTATGTAAAGCAGTTCGGCGGGTCGAAGGTTCTCATTCACTACGGCGGACAGAGCGCGAAAAAATCCGGACTCCTGGATCGTGTGGGGGCGTCTCTGGATGCGGCAGGAATCCCTTATGTATCCCTGGGTGGCGTAAAACCCAATCCCAGAAGCGGTCTGGTATATGAAGGCATCGATCTGTGCCGGAAGGAAGGCGTGGATTTCGTCCTGGCAGTGGGCGGCGGCAGCGTTATCGACTCTGCGAAGGCCATTGCGGCAGGCGTTTTGTATGACGGTGATTTCTGGGATTTCTACAGCGGAAAGTCCCACATTGAGAAGGCACTTCCCGTGGGGACGGTACTGACCATCGCAGCAGCAGGCAGCGAGGGCAGCCCCGACTCCGTCATCACGAAGGAAGAGGGAATGTTTAAGCGCGGCACCGGCAGCAACGCCATCCGTCCCCGCTTCAGCATCCTGAATCCTGCGCTGACCCAGACCCTTCCCGCATATCAGTCGGCGGCAGGTATCACGGATATCATGGCACACCTCTATGAGCGGTACCTTACCAATACAAAGGAAGTAGAGGTGACGGACCGTCTGATCGAGGCGCTGCTCCTGACCATGAAGCATGAGGGTCCCCGCGTCATCGCAGATCCCGACAATTACGATGCGAGAGCAAACATCATGTGGGCAGGTATGATGGCACACAACAATTCCTGCGGCGTCGGACGGAGTCAGGACTGGAACAGTCACAATATCGAGCATGAGCTCTCCGCTCTCTATGACTGTGCACACGGCGCAGGTCTGGCAGTGACTATGCCCGCAGTGTTCAAATATGTGATGAACCATGATGTGACGCGCTTTGCCAAGGTGGCAGTCCGCGTCTGGGGTTGCCAGATGGACTTCGATCATCCCGAGGTAACGGCGCTGGAAGGCATCGAGGCATTCCGCAGATTCCTCATCGACCTGGGTATGCCTGCGAATTTCGCAGAGCTGGGTGCGAAGGAAGAGGATATTCCGAAGCTGGTGGATGTCCTGTGCAACGGCGATGGCAGACCCGGCAGCATCAGTGGTTTTGTGGAGCTGTCCGCGGAGGATTGCACGAAGATCTATCAGATGATGGTTTGAGGCGTGGTTTCCGGAAGAAATCTCCGGAGCGGATTTTACGAAGAGAAGAAGAATATGAAGATATACGATATTGCACAGGAAGTGTTCAGCTGTACGGTGTATCCCGGAGATCCGGTGCCCCAGCGGTATGAGATCCTGAAAAAGAGTGACGGAGATGTCTGTAACCTCAGCGCCTTTCAGATGTGTGCCCACAATGGCACTCATGTGGATGCGCCTTATCACTTTATCGACGGTGGCGATACCATCGACGAGGTACCTTTGGAGAAGTTCATCGGCTATGCCTTTGTGAAGGAGTTTACCGGTGACATCAGCGCGGAGGATGCGGAACAGATCCTGGAGGAGGCCCGGGCTGCGGAAAAAACGTCCGGCAAGGAAGGTGCTGCTACCCGCATTCTGATCAAGGGCAAGGCTACCTTGACCGAAGCCGGTGCCAAGGTCATGGCAAAGCATCAGATCCGTCTTTACGGCAACGAGTCTCAGACCGTTGGCCCTGAGGATGCACCTCTGCTGTCTCACATGGCAATGCTGGGAGAGAAGATCGTGCTCCTGGAGGGAATCCGTTTGGAGGATGTGCCGGAGGGTGTGTATTTCCTGAATTCCGCACCTCTGAATCTGGGGTATTTTGACGGCGCTCCCTGCAGAGCTATATTGATCCAAGGACTGTAAATTTGTTAAGTGACGCTGCTGTCACAAATATGAGATGGCAGCTCCATAGGGGAAAACGAAATGAGATTGGGGACTTCCAGCCCCCTCCGGCATGAAACGCCGGAGGAATGGGCGGAAAATCAGATTAAGCTGGGGTGCAGAGCGGTGAATTTCCCGCTGGACTGCAATGCCCCGGAAGAAAAGATCATCGCGTACAAGGAAGCGGCCGAGGCCCATGACCTGCTGATCGCAGAGGTGGGGATCTGGCGCAACGCCCTGTCGCCGGATCCTGAGGAGCGGCGCCGCAATACGGACTATTGTGTGGAACAGCTGCGGCTGGCAGATTTCCTGGGGGCCAGATGCGCCGTGAATGTGGCAGGTGCTTTCGGCCCTGTCTGGGACGGCGCCTACAAGGAGAATTTTTCCGAAAGAGCCTGGACCGAGACAGTGGCCATGGTGCGGGAGATCATCGACAGAGCGGATGTAAAGCACTCCTTTTTTACCCTGGAGCCCATGCCCTGGATGATCCCTACGGGACCGAAGGAATATCTGCGGCTGTTGGAGATGGTGGAGCGGGACCGCTTTGCGGTGCATATGGATATCATCAACATGATCAACTCCGCTGAGAGGTATTTCTATCCGGAAGAATTTCTGGAGGAAGTGGCAGAGACTCTCGGAAACAGGATCCGGAGCTGTCACATCAAAGATGTACATCTGAGCGAGGCCTTCACCTTCCGGCTGGAAGAGTGTGCGCCCGGAAAGGGAGAGTTCCCCTTACGTGCCTATGCGGAGCGGATGCATCGCATCGATCCGGAAATGCCCGTCATCCTGGAGCATCTGAATACGGACGAGGAATACATTACATCCATGGGCTATCTGAAGGAGGTATTGCATGGGATCTGAGAGAATTTCCGACGCAAATGTCATAACGCGGCAGTACATGGATTCGATCCTGATCGAGCAGAAGATCATTGATTCAACAATGGCGGATCTGTCCGTGGAGTGGTTCGGCGAGACTTTCTCCATGCCGATCCTGACGCCCGCATTTTCCCATCTGGGACAGTATGGCGGCAGAAGCCTCACGGGACTGGAGGAGTATTCTCTTGCGGCGAAGGATCTGAACATCCTGAACTTCTGTGGCATGATGGAAAACGACATGTTCCGGCGGATCGTGGATACCGGAGCAAAGACGGTACGGATTGTAAAGCCCTACGCCGACGCCGGGAAGGTGCGGGATCAGTTTGCTTTTGCGGCTGACGCAGGCGCCTTCGGTATCGGTATGGACATCGACCACATCTTCGGAAACGGCGGAATGGATGTGGTGCTGGGAGAGGAGATGGCGGTACAGACCGCAGATATGCTCCGCTCCTATGTGGAGATGACGGACCTGCCTTTTGTGGTAAAGGGCGTCTTAAGTGTGGATGATGCGGTGAAGTGCGCGGAAATCGGCGCAAAGGGTATCATCATCAGTCATCATCACGGACGCATGCCCTATGCGGTGCCGCCCATGATGGTGCTTCCCGACATTGCAAAAGCTCTGGAGGATCGGGATGTGAAGATCTTCGTGGACTGCGGCATCGAAAGCGGCGCAGATGTGTACAAGGCTCTGGCGCTGGGCGCGGACGGTGCGGCAGTGGGTCGCTCCATGATGCCGGGACTGGAGGCGGAAGGCGCTCCCGGCGTGGAGAAGTTCCTTCGCGGACTGGCGGGAGAATTGCAGTATATCATGAGTAACACGGGCTTTGCGTCCCCCGGGGAGATGGACGATTCTGCCCTCTGGTTTATGTAGGAAAGACTTGGGGATTTTTATATGAATATGAAATTCAGAAGAGTGGGGATGTCCCTGTTCGGTGTCATCATCTGTGCCATCAGTGTGGGCATCTTCAAGATCGCAGCTCTGGGAGTGGATCCTTTCCAGGCCTTTATGGCGGGACTGGATGACATGATCCCTATCAGCTTCGGCACCTTATATGTGATCACCAATGCGGTGCTTTTGCTGTTTGCGCTGGTTTTTGACCGGCACTACATTGGCATCGCCACTTTTATCAATCTCTTTTTGCTGGGGTACATTACCCAGTTTACCTACGAATGGCTGCAGACCTGGATCATTGATCCCTCCATGGGGGTGCGGATCCTGTGCCTGGTCATCGGTGTGGTGATCATCTGCTTTGGTTCCGCTTTCTACATGACGGCGGATCTGGGTGTTTCCACCTATGACGCGGTGGCGCTGATCATCGTGAACACCTGGAAGAAGGGAAAATTCCAGTATGTGCGCATCATCACGGACTTGGCTTGTGTGATCCTGGGAGTGGTGCTCTTCCTGCTTTCCGGCGGAAGCGCCTCACAGATCCCGACCATCGCAGGTGTGGGCACCATCATCACCGCATTTTTCATGGGGCCCCTCATCGAGTTCTTCAATGTGCATGTGGCACGGAAGCTGCTGACAGAAAAACCCGCCGAGTGATCGGCGGGTTTTCGTTTGCAAAAAAATCAGAGGAACATCTCCAGGAGATATACGATGACGCTGGCCGCGATGGCGCAGGGGAAAAGTCCCAGGCCGAAGAGTGCCATGACGATACAGACTGCCAGTGCGATGAGTCCGGAGAGGGGATTTTCCGTGGCCTGCATGATGGCGGGGAAGGTCATGACCGCCAGGGTGATGTAGGGCACGTAGTACAGAAAGGACTTCAGCAACCGGTTTTTTACCTTGCCCCGGATCAGGGTCAGGGGCAGTACACGGATGGCGTAGATGACGCCAAACATGATGAGAACATAGATCAGATGATTTCCGCTCATTTCGCAGCCACCTCCTTTTCGGAAGGATCTGCTTCCTCCTCATCCTTTACGGGGAAGAGCAGGGCTGCCACCAGGGAGAGCACCACTGTCAGCAAGATGATGCGGGTGCCCTCGGAGAGGGCGGAGATATATGGCAGAACGGAAGCACCGTAGCTGCACAGGAAGGCCAGAGCGATGAAGCCTGCGATGACCTTGTTTCGCTTGGCGGGCGGAATGATGATGGCGATGAACATGCCGTAGAGGCAGACGCTGAGAGCCTTGGCGATGTCCGCAGGCAGAATGTTTCCTGCCAGTACGCCGATGCCGGTGCCTACTGCCCAGCAGGGAACGGCCACCGCACCCATACCGTAGATGACGAAGGGATTCAGCTTCCCTTCCGGGATCAGGTCGGAACTGGCCACGCCGAAGATCTCGTCCGTCACGAAGTGCGCCACGAAGAAGCGATGGAAAAATGCCATTTTCTCCGGGAATTTCTGGGAGAGGGCCGTGCTCATCAGCAGATATCTGGCATTGATGACCAGCATGGCGATGATCATTTCCACATAGGGAGCGTTTGCCGCAATGACGGTAAAGCCTGCGTACTCTCCGGCGCTGGCCACAGCCAGAGCACTGGTGACGGCGGCTGCCAGGGCGGAAAAGCCCACCTGCTTCCGGATCATGATGCCCAGTGCGAAGGAAACGGCGAGGTATCCTGCACCGATGGGAACGCCGTAGCGCATGCCCTTCACAAACCAGGTCCTGTTTTCTTTTCTATCAAAACCGCTTGAGGTGATCATGGGCTCTATTGTGTCTCTTTTTCATACAAATTGCAAGGGGAGAAACTAATGACATAATGTCAATAGGTGGATTCTACATCGTATTTCCTTGAAAATCTCACGGAAACGAAGATAATAGAAGTATCCGAACAGGAATGATCAGAAGGTGGGTATCCCGCCGGATATGTCGGATCGCAACACGGGAAAGGACGGGCCTATGTGGAGATATAAGCGGATATTACTGGAAATGATCATGGCTGCCATTCTGCTGATCGAGGTGGCCTGCGGGAAGCAGACCCCGGAGCAGCTGCAGGAAACTTTTTCTACGGCAAATACGCAGGAGACGACGGCCGAGACGGCGGAGCCGGAAAAACAGCAGGAAGAGGCAGATGGCGTTGCAAAGTCAGAGTCAGACGCTGATGCTCAGGGGACAAAAGCGGAGGAGCCGGAGCCGTCACCTGCACCGGAACCCGAGCCAGAGGTGGGACCGCAGATCACGAGTCTCTCCAAGCCTTTTCAGGTCCTGCCGAACGAGGATGCCATGGAAGCCTATGCACTGTATCTCCTGACCCATTCGGAGAAGGATCTGGAGGCGTTTCGCAGCGCAGCCCCGGAAAATGCCCTGGCGTATTTTCTCATCGATCCGCCCGAGGAGATCGCCGCGCTCCTGGAAGAGCCCAAGGACGTGATCATGCTGCAGACCTATGAGTCTCACATTTATGTGATCCCTCTTTATGATGATATGGATGTGCGCCTGGACTACGGCAGTTTTGATGTGGACGCCTGGGACTTTGCCACGGGTTACACCTTGGACGAGTGCACCCTGAACGCGGGGGAAAATACATGTTATCGTCTCTGGGTGTCGGAGGGAATCCCGGAATTTTGCATCTACGTATCTACCGGAAAATGGGGCGGTGTGTTCGATGTGGTGATGATCTCCGGGGAATACGATGCCCACGGGGCCTTTATCACTGCGTCCATGACGGCGGAGGAGGCCCGGGCAGGTTCCACGATCCGGAGGCCGATTGCGGAGGACGAGGTTCTCTATCAGGATGTTTTGGTCTGGTACAAGGACGCACAGGATCATCCCGACACCTTTGAGCTTTCCGACGATGCGAAGTATTTTTCCGAGCTGGTACAGCGGGGCTGGCCCTGGGGCGCTACGGAGGATGATGTCCGGTATTACTTCCGGGATATGGATGGCAACGGTATCGACGAACTGTTCTTTACCCACTATAACGAGATCGTTGATATCTACACCCTGGAAGCGGGGAAGCCGAAAAACATCTTCGGTACCATGTACAGAGGCTGGGCAGAGCTTCACGCGGACGGCGTGATCATGGAGGCCTACGCTCCTTCCATGACCTATTCGTCTACCTATTGGTATGTGTTTGACTCGCAGATCCTGGACTGCTGTCCCTACATGGTCAACACATATTCCGTCAACAAGGACCAGCAGGAGGATGAGCGTTTTAACCTGATGCTTTACGGCTTTAATCCTGAAGGGGTCCGGGCCATGTATCTGGATCAGGGCCGGGATGCGGTGAATTTCTATCAAAACAGCGGTGAGCTGACGGAAGAGGAGTACAATGCCCGCTGTTCCCATGCGCCGGTGGTGAGGGTTCCGGAAGGAAAGCGCCTGGCGGACTATGGAACGCAGAAATAAAAAGCAGAAATCCGGCGTGACGGAGTGTGCTACGCTGCTTGACGAAACAGTTATTTTGGAAGGAAACAGATTTTGATCGAACATATTTCGTTTGCTCCCCTGGAGGGGATCACGGTAGCTGCCTTCCGGCATGTGCACCGGGATGTCTTCGGCGGAGCGGATACCTATTACACGCCATTTTTGGCCACAAATCAGCACCATCATTTCAAGCATCGGGACGAGCGGGAGTATCTTCCTTATGATCCGCAGCTGATCCCTCAGGTGCTGACGGCTAATGCAGTTGATTTTATTTGGGCGGCCCGGGAGATCGCATCCGCGGGCTACGAAGAGGTGAACCTGAATCTGGGCTGTCCCTCCCCCACGGTGGTGACCAAGGGGAAGGGCTCCGGCATGCTGGCGGATCCGGAGAGGTTGAATGCCTTTTTCGAGGAGGTCTTCGCTGCGGAGGATCTGCCCCGGATCTCGGTAAAAACACGGATCGGATACAACGATGCATCGGAAAGCGCCGCGCTGGGAGAGGTGTTGGGGCGCTTCCCTTTTTGTGAAGTGATCATCCACCCCAGAGTCCGGACGGATCTCTACAAAGGTACTCCGAACCTGGAGGCCTTTCGGGCGATGGCAGCGCAACTGACATGTCCGGTGTGCTACAACGGGGATATCTGTACGCCGGAGGATGCGGCCCGTGTCAGTAAGGAACTGCCGGGGGTCAGCCGCTTTATGATCGGAAGAGGCCTGGTGGCGGATCCTGCCCTGGCCCGGGAGATCAAGGGCGGCGATCCTGCTACTGTGGAGGAAATGCAAACCTATCTGGACGCCATGTGGGATGCCTACCGGGAAGCGAACTTCGCAGAGAAGGACATTCTGTTTAAAATGAAGGAACTCTGGTTTTACATGGGAAGCCGCTATCCCGACAGGGAGGATGCGCTGGCACGGATCCGCAAAAGCAAGGATCCTGACGAATACAGAGATGCAGTCCGAAGGCTGCTTTGAGCAGCGAAAAACCGCTGATTTTTGATTACGATTAAAAATTTAACGAAAAACATTAAAAAATAGTTGACAATCATTTTTCCCTCTGCTAGACTTGGTTTATCGATAAACATTAAATATTTAATGGTAACACTGATCGCTACAAACCAAGTATCTGAAATCAGCACAGGAACCGGCAGCGAAAGGCTCCGGCATAAGAGGAGGAAATGAAATGAGTGCACAGGAAACCAAGTTAAATGTAATTAAGTCCCGCTGTGAGAAGTCCGTCAAGTTTTTCGTATTTCTGAAGATCGTGGCAGTGATCGGGATGGTCTGCTGCATCGTCGGTGCCATCGCTTTGGTGGCTACCCCGGATGTCGACCGGTTCATCGCAGAAGAATTTGAAGCCGGAAATCTTACCGTGGATCAGATGGGTGTCAATGGCGGCCTGATCGATTTTGACATTGACTATGAGTCCTATTTTGCACAGGGCAACTACACCGCCCCCTTCCTTTACATGATCGGCTGGGGCGCCGGCATCAGCGTGATGCTCATTGTGATCATCAGCATTTTTGAGAAGATCCTGAAGAGCCTCATCGCGGAGGAAAATCCCTTCTCCGAGAACATTATGAAGCAGGTCCGTACCGCCTTTATCATCTCCACCGTTGTCTGTGTACTCTTTGTGGGCGTCGGCTGCGGCCTTCTGGTAGGGCTGATGATGTGGTGCATTTATGCCATCCTTGAGTATGGCGCTGCGCTGCAGACCGAAGTGGATGAGACATTGTAAAGGAGGGCCGGAATATGGGTAAGATCATTCTGAGACTGGACCGCGTTATGGCGGATCGGAAAATGAGTCTGAACGAGCTTTCGGAGCGGGTCGGTGTATCCAACGTGAACCTCTCCAAGATCAAGACGGGAAAGATCAGTGCCGTCCGGTTTTCCACACTGGAAGCCATCTGCGAGGCACTGAACTGTCAGCCCGGAGATATCCTGGAATATGATCCGGCAGCAAAGTCGGACAGTGAATCCTGAGGATACGTAAGAAAAATTATCAAGAAAGAATATTGAAGTCTCAAAGGGCTGGCCTGCAGCGGTCTGCCCTTTGATTTTTCCGTGGCGCGCCGCTTGCAAAATCCCGCAAAACCATAGAAAATGGTGAAGTGACAGTAATTTTGTGTTGTAAGGAGATCGCTATGGAAAAAGAAGGAACCACGGGAAGAGAAAACAGCAGAGATCGTGTCATCATCAGGACCAGTATCATCGGCATCGTGACCAATGTGCTGCTGGCTTCCTTTAAGGCTGCGGTGGGCATTCTGGCAAATTCCATCGCCGTGACGTTGGACGCAGTGAACAATCTCTCGGACGCTCTGTCCTCCATCATTACCATTGTGGGAACGAAGCTTGCGGGGAAGCTTCCGGATAAGAAGCATCCCCTGGGATACGGCAGGATCGAGTACCTGAGTGCTATGGTGGTGGCGGGGATCGTCCTCTATGCCGGCATCACTTCCGGCGTGGAATCCATAAAGCATATCATTCATCCCGAGGAGCCGGATTACGGTACGATTTCTCTGGTGATCATCGCTGTAGCGGTGGTTGTGAAGCTGGTGCTGGGCAGATATGTGAAGAAAAAGGGAGAAGAGGTGAACTCCGGCTCTCTGGTAGCATCCGGTTCCGATGCACTCTTTGATGCCGTTCTCTCCGGATCCGTCCTGCTTTCCGCCATTATTTTCCTGGTCACGGGGCTTTCTCTGGAGGCCTTTGTGGGACTTCTGATCTCCTTCTTTATCATTCGTGCGGGTATCGAAATGATGATCGAAACCATCAACGAGATCCTGGGGGTTCGCGCAGACCGGGAGACCACGCTTCGCATCAAGGAACTGCTTCGGGAGGACCCGGAAGTGCGTGGTGCCTATGATCTGGTCATGTACAATTACGGTCCCGACAGGGATTATGTTTCCGTTCACCTGGAACTGCCCGACACCATGACGGTGAAGGAGGTGGACAGACTTACGAGACGTCTGTCCGACAAGGTGCATCGGGAGACCGGCGTGGTGCTGGTGGCAGCAGGTGTTTATTCCTATAATACAAAAGACGATGAGGCGGCGCGGATCGAAAACGATGTCCGTCGGATCGTTCTGGAGCAGGAGGGCGTGATCCAGCTCCACGGCTTTTATCTGGACCAGGAGACCCGGGAGATGCGCTTTGATGCGGTGCTGAGTTTTGATATCGACCCGAAGGAGGGGCTGGACGCCATCTGCGCTGCGGTGCAGCAGGCATATCCCGACTATCATGTGTATGTATCTCCGGATGTGGATGTCTCCGACTGAGGCCCGTAAGTTTTTCAGGTTTTCCTTGCGTATCGGGGGGAAATTTGATAAAATACTTTGCGATTGTCACTATGGATGAGTGGCGATATTTGCAAGATTGTCAGTATTTAGAAGGAGGTTACGCAGATGAGCGTACAGGTTGAGAAACTGGAAGGAAGCATGGCAAAGCTGACCATCGAGGTATCCGCAGAGGATTTCGAGAAGGCATTGCAGACCGCATATAACAAGGAAAAAGGAAAGATCTCCATTCCCGGCTTCAGAAAGGGTAAGGCTACCCGCGCCGTTATCGAGAAGATGTACGGCAAGGATGTATTCGTGGAGGGCGCTGTCAACGAGGCAATCCCCGATGCATACGAGAAGGCATACGACGAGTGCGGTGAGGACATCGTATCCTCTCCCAAGATCGAAGTGGTTACCGCTGAGGCAGGCAAGCCCATGGTATTCACCGCTCTGGTTGCTCTCAAGCCCCCTGTGACCCTGGGCCAGTACAAGGGCATCGAGGTAGAGAAGCAGGATACCGCTGTGACCGACGCAGAGGTTGAGGAGAAGATCAAGAAGGAGCTGGATCTGCAGGCTCGTTATGAGACCGTTACCGATCGTGCCGTAAAAGACGGCGATCAGGTGGTTCTGGACTTCGAGGGCTTCGTTGATGACGTTGCTTTCGAGGGCGGCAAGGGCACCAATTATCAGCTGACCATCGGCTCCGGCCAGTTCATCCCCGGCTTCGAGGAGGCTCTGGTAGGCGTTGAGGTAGAGAAGGAAGTTGACGTTAATGTCAGTTTCCCTGAGGACTATCACGAGGAGAGCCTTGCAGGCAAGCCCGCAGTCTTCAAGTGCACCGTGCACGAGATCAAGGAGAAGCAGGTTCCCGCTCTGGATGAGGACTTCGTGGACGATAAGGGCTTTGACACCGTAGACGCATACAGAGACAGCATCCGCGCAGAGCTTGAGACCGCTAAGATCAGCGATGCAAACAGTGCTAAGCAGGATGCAGTCATCGATAAGGTCATCGAGAATGCTACCATGGAGATCCCTGAGGCAATGATCGAGACCGAGCAGCGCAGCATTGTGAACGAGTACGCACAGAGACTGCAGAGCCAGGGCATGTCCTTCGAGATGTACATGCAGTACACCGGCATGACCGTAGAGAAGATGATGGAGCAGGTGAAGCCCCAGGCTGAGTCCCGCATCAAGTCCCGTCTGGTTCTGGAGGCTGTTGCCGAGGCAGAGAACATCACCGTGACCGACGAGGATCTGGAGTCCGAGTTCAAGACCATGGCAGAGGCTTACGCTCTGGATGTGGACAAGGTCAAGGAGATGCTGGGCGAGAACGGAAGCAAGCAGGTTTCCGAGGATGTTCGCATCAAGAAGGCTATGGACTTCCTGACCGACGCAGCCGTAGAGAAGTAATTCCGGTTCTTTGAACTGACAGTTGCTTTCCCTTTCGGCATCACAGGTTTATAATAGGGAGCGGAGACGGAAAAGGCGTTGCCTTAGTCCTGTTCCGCTCCCTCTTTGTATATGTACAGTACGGATCGAGAGATCAGAAAGGATATCAAAATGAGTTTAGTACCTTATGTCATTGAGCAGACCAGTAAGGGCGAGAGATCCTATGACATCTACTCCCGCCTTTTGAAGGATCGTATCATTTTCCTGGGTGAGGAAGTGAATGACGCCTCCGCCAGCATCGTGGTGGCACAGCTTCTGTTCCTGGAGGCTGAGGATCCCGAGAAGGACATCCATCTCTACATCAACAGCCCCGGCGGTAGCGTTACCGCAGGCATGGCCATCTATGATACCATGCAGTACATCAAGTGCGATGTTTCCACCGTTTGTATCGGCATGGCTGCCAGCATGGGTGCGTTCCTGCTCTCCGGCGGTGCCAAGGGCAAGCGTTACGCCCTTCCCAATGCAGAGATCATGATCCATCAGCCCTCCGGCGGCTCCCAGGGTCAGGCTACCGAGATTGATATCGCGGCAAAGCACATCCTGCGCACCAGAGAGAAGCTGAACCGCATCATGTCCGAGAATACCGGCAAGCCCTATGAAGAGGTCTGCAAGGATACCGAGCGTGACAACTGGCTCACTGCCGAGGAAGCAAAGGAGTACGGCCTGGTAGATAAGGTCATCACCCTGCATGCTTCCGCCGACGAGAAGAAATAAGGAGAAATACCATGGCTAAGAAACCGATGGCCGGGGAGAAGATCCGCTGCTCCTTCTGCGGAAAGCCCCATACCGAGGTGCGCCGCCTGATCGCGGGCCCTCCGGGAATCTATATCTGTGACGAGTGTATCGACACCTGTGCCGATATCCTGGACGACGAGCTCGGCGAGGGATCGGAAGAGGTGGTCCGCATCAAGGAGGACATCAACCTCTTAAAGCCCAGAGAGATCAAAGCATGGCTGGATGATTACGTCATCGGCCAGGAAGAGGCAAAGAAGGTCCTGTCCGTCGCAGTTTACAATCACTACAAGCGTGTTACCGCTCCCAAGTCCGTGAACGATGTGGAGCTTCAGAAGAGCAACATCCTCATGGTGGGACCTACCGGAAGCGGTAAGACTTACCTGGCCCAGACTCTGGCGAAGATCATCAATGTGCCCTTTGCCATCGCCGATGCCACCACCCTGACGGAGGCCGGCTATGTGGGTGAGGATGTGGAAAATATCCTGCTGAAGCTGATCCAGGCTGCGGATTATGATGTGGAGCGTGCCCAGTACGGTATCGTTTACATCGACGAGATCGATAAGATCACGAAGAAATCCGAGAATGTGTCCATCACCAGAGACGTGTCCGGTGAGGGTGTGCAGCAGGCACTCCTGAAGATCGTGGAGGGAACCGTTGCCAGCGTGCCTCCCCAGGGCGGCAGAAAGCACCCTCATCAGGAACTGATCCAGATCGATACCACCAACATCCTCTTTATCTGCGGCGGTGCCTTCGACGGCCTGGAACAGATCATCGAGACCAGACTGGATCGAAAGGCCATCGGCTTTAACACCGAGATCACGAAGAAATCCACCCGTGAGATCGGTGAAATCCTGAAGCAGGTGACCACCCAGGATCTCATCAAGTTCGGCCTGATCCCCGAGTTCGTAGGTCGTGTGCCCATCACCGTGTCCCTGGAGGGACTGGACGAGGAGGCGCTGATCCGGATCCTGCGTGAGCCCAAGAACGCTCTGATCAAGCAGTATCAGAAGCTCTTTGATATGGACGGTGTGGAGCTTTCCTTCGACGATGATGCCGTGACGGCCATCGCACACCGCGCCTTCGAGCACAAGACCGGCGCCAGAGGCCTGCGCTCCATTATGGAGAAGGCAATGATGGATGTGATGTTTGAGATCCCTTCGGATCCCTCCATCACCAGCTGCCGAGTCACGAAGGATTGCGTGGAGGAAGGTGCAGAGCCCGAAGTCATTCGGGGACAGGGTGCGTAAGAACGCACGAATGATATGGTTATTAAGCAAGTAGCATTGGAAACGGTCTGCGGAATCACCAGCCGCCTCCCGGAGAACACTCTCCCGGAGGTGGCTTTTGCAGGCAGGAGTAATGTGGGCAAGTCCTCTCTGATCAACGGATTGCTGAATCGGAAGAACCTGGCCCGCACCAGCTCCCAGCCCGGGAAGACGCAGACCATCAATTTTTATAAAGTAAATACGGACCTCTATTTCGTGGACCTCCCAGGCTACGGCTATGCCGCTACCGGCAAGGACACTCGGGAAAAATGGGGAAAGATGATCGAGAAGTACCTCCGCACCTCCAAGCAGTTGCGGGCGGTATTTTTGCTGGTGGATATCCGGCATGCGCCCACGGAAAACGATGTGGCCATGTATGACTGGATCTGCAAAAGCGGGTACAAGCCCGTGATCATCGCCACGAAACTGGACAAGATCAAGCGCAGCCAGGTGGCAAAGCAGGAGAAACTGATCCGTGAGACCTTGAAAGCTGGGAAGGATACATTGATCCTGCCTTTTTCCGCCCTGAACAAAGCGGGCCGGGAAGAAATCTGGCAGGTGATCGAGGGGCTGATCCGGAAAGAGGATCCGGCGGAAGATGCAGCTGTGGATGTGATACCTGCGGAAGCACTGGTTTCGGAGACCGTGAATGCGGCAAACGAGAGCGAAGACTGAGAGAGTGTGAGGGGGAGATCATGAAAGAAGCGCTACTGGCCAAAAATCAGCACTACTCCTGGCAAAAACTGACGGGCTGTGCCATTAAGATCATTGCAGTCATCACCATGTTGATCGATCATGTGGCAGCATCTCTCATCGAGCCCAGATTCGGCTGGATCGATGCAAATGTAAGCTGGTTTCCGGCAGGCGCCCTGACCGTGGACCATGTGATGCGCTACATCGGGCGCATCGCATTTCCTATCTATTGCTTCCTCATCGTAGAGGGCATGACCTACACGAAGAGTAAGTTCAAATACGCCCGGAACATGCTGATCTTTGCACTGATCTCCGAGGTGCCCTTCGATATGGCGTTCCTGAGCAGCTATATGGATTGGAGTCATCAGAACGTGTTCTGGACACTGCTGCTGGGTGTGCTGGCCATCTGGGGACTGCAGTACACGGATGAAAACTGCCGGAAGGTGAACCGGACCGTAAATTCTGACGGAAGTGTCACTGAGACAGTAGCCGGTTATACCGGACAGGGCATCGCCATCCGTCTGGTGGCCACCTTCGGTACCATGGCAGTTGCGCTGCTGTTCCGGACCGATTACAACCTGATGGGTGTCGCAGCCATCCTGGTGCTGTACCTTCTGCGGGGCAGACAACTCCTGCAGTGCATCGTGGGGGCCCTCTTTTTCTTCTTCTGCGTGGAGATCTACTGGACCGTGTTTATTGCGTTCTTCGTCCTGCTCTTCTACAATGGAAAGAGAGGACGGCAGTTTAAATACTTCTTCTACGGCTTTTATCCGGTGCATCTGCTGATCCTGGGGATTCTGAATGTACTGGTGCTGCCAATGTAATAACCTGACAGGATATTGGTAAATATAGTACACGTAGAAAGGCTTTCTCCTTGGTAAAAGGAGAAGTCTTTTTTTGCTCTTATGCACAGAAAAATCGCCTGTTTAGCGGCAAATTTCGCCTCTTGCGATCCGGGTGTTTATATATGATAAAACAATAAACAGGTCGATGAAGACGGCCACATCTTTTAAAGGAGGAATCAGTAAATGAAAAACAAAAAGTTGAGTAATCTTGAAAAGATATTGGTAGTGGCAGTGGCAAAACATTATGCCAGCGGGGCGTGCCCGTTTTTTACGTATCAGCCGAAAATGACAAAAGCTGTAAAGAATTTGAAGAAAAAGTAATGCCTGGTTTTCGCGGAAAAGATTGCGATTATTCTTTGAGGAGGTAAACTATGGTTAAGAGTACTATTTTAGGTTTTTGCTTAGCACTTGCTTTTTCAGGAGTTGGTAAATTGTCCTTTGAAGCCGGTCAGGCCTCCAAACTGATCATTCCGGATTATCTTTCTGCTGTGTATGAAGAGTATGAAAAAGATCAGCAATTCCAGATGATGTTATCTGATTATGGGGCAGAGTATGCAATTGATTTCCTGGAAAATGTATACGCAACCAATCGTGTCGGAACGAGGGGCGGTGGAGGCAATGTGTGCTATCAATATGTGACAAATGTCCAACAAACCAAAACCTATAACTGTGGTTCGACAACTGTGTTGCAGAGCCTATACGGTATGGGGGCAGCAGGTAATGTTCCCGGCTCAACAGATGCGGCTAAGATTTCTACCATAGACACAGCGTACAATGTTGACAGTCAGGGATCTTTGTATGTATATCAGGTAGCGGACGCACTTAATACTTATAAGCCCAGTGGATATTCCAGTTATGTATATTCTACGGGAGCTTCTAAGACAGAGGCGCAGTTTGAACAGGCGATTGCAACATCATTGACAAATTGCAAACCGGTTGTATTGCATGCAAAGACTGGAGCATTGGGTTATTATGGAGGACATAATCTCGGCCATTATCTGAGTTTGGACTATGTGGATCGTACAACCGATATGGTGCGTATTGTCGATTGCAATTACAACAATAGTTATTATGGAGTTCATAGCGTTACTCTGTCAGAGGCTTATTCCACGGTCAGTGTGTCCGGCAGGTATTTCATTTACTGATGCTTGACAGAATTGGGATGAGTGACCTGACTTTGCTTTCGACGACTCAAAAATGGGAAAATGAAAAGACAAAGTAAAATGCGATTTTTTATCATACAAGGACTCATTCTGCTTTCGGCCCTTGTTCTTTCCGGCTGTGGGAAAGCCTCCGATGCCAAGTCACAACTTCCTGAATTGAATGAATATGTCCTTCCGAAGAATGATAATGCGGAAATCTCGACATTTTATTACAAGGAAGGAACAATCGTCTACGCAATTGATTACGCATCCTATTTTGAATACCAAATGACTGCGTACGACGGAAGTTTTCGTTTTACGGAGGATCTGAATACAGAAATTCATATCTATGACGTCCTTAAAGGGACAGATCGTCTGGTATATAGGTATGATTCCTCTTACCCGGTTACAATTGTGGATATTTTTGTGACGGATAAGAGGGTGTATTGGCAGGAGTATGGCGCGGATGGATTTTGCATATGGACGTCTTCATCGTCCGAAAATGGAACATACGAAGATCCTCAAATGATACTCTCATCATTGGATATCAGCGATGCCGGATGGCTTATTTGCCCATGTTTGTATGATGAGATACTTTATTGGTATGAGCCGAATGGAGACAGATACGATCTGAGAGGATATGAAAATGGGCATATATATACTTACCACGATAAGGTATATTTATCCTCACCCTTCGAGGTCCCATTGATGAGTAATGGTGCATATTCATATGCTACCAAGTCGGAAGATGGTAAGATAAAAATAGTATCCAAAAAGGAAGGACGAGATGAAATCCAGATAGATTGCGACTTGTCTGATATAGGATCTGTTTTTTCCAACCACCGGTTCCTTGCATGGAAAGATGGGTACTACAATGAGTATCTTATCCAAATTTACGATTTAGAAAATCAGTCTTTTAGCACTTTGGATCTTGATTATTTCTTTTCTATTGGATTGATAGATGATTTTCTTTTCGCTGATACAAAAGAAGAAATGATTCTTTATCGGTTGCCTGGGTTGGAGAAGATTGACTCTCGCGAAGGGAGATATCTTTATATTCAACAGAATGACGATGGTGCTCTGTTCTGTGAAAATGCTGATACCGGTGGAATTCTTGTGATGGAATGCAGCAAGTAATAACGAAAGTCATCTTTAAGCGGTAATCGAGTTTTTGGAAACAAGCCATCGGAAGGTTTTTCCGATGGCTTGTTTTGATAATCGGTTGTTTTCAGTTGGGGAAAGGCTGGTATGGAAAAATGGAATTTGATGATATGACAATAGATGAGCAAAAAGAAATATATTTTTTTGGGAAAGAAATGGTAAAATCCATGATATTTGGTATGCTGGTAGCCACCATTATCGCCGGCCTATTTCGCGAAATCGGTAAAGGCATGGCTTTTTGCCTGATTTTATTTCCGTTAAGGCAAAATGCCGGCGGTTTTCATATGAGAACAAGGAAAGGCTGTGCTTTCGTGTCTGCTATGATTTTTGTGATCGTCCTATGGCTCTTTAAGACAGTTCATCTGTCAATATATTTCCAGTTTTTGATTTTCGTCTTTTCTATCGGATTTATTCTATGGCTGATGCCGGTTGACAATTCCGAGAATCGACTTACAGCGGAGGAAAAAGAGATTTTCAGAATCCGCACTGGAGCAATATTGCTGGTTTACTTAGTGGTATTTTTGGGACTGAGTATTACAAGGAGAACAGACGATTCCTTTGTTCTGGTTTGCTGTGTGGGTGTAGAGATGGTATTACTGATTCTAGGAGAACTACAAAATAAGGTTTATGATCGGCATTTGAAGAACAACTGATTTACCAAAATGCGGCCTACAGGGCATTATCAGCATCTACGTTTTCTAGGTATCAAGCACTTCAAATGGATTATGATACTGTTGTTAGGGGGCTTCAAAATGTATTTTACGATTGGCATCTGCGATGACGAAAAAACAGTGTGTTCTCAAATGGAACAGATGATCTTAGGCTATTTTGAGAGGCACTGTATTCAGGGGGAGTGCCTGGTCTGGTATGATGGTGAATCTCTGATTTCGGATCTGAAGAAAGGGATTATTCCCACTATTCTCTTTCTGGATATAGAGTTATCCAGAGCAAACGGAGTTGAGGTCGGGAAATTTATTAGAGAATCTTTAAAAAATGAGCAGCTTCAGATTATTTATATCTCGTCAAAAACAAATTATGCGATGGAGTTGTTTCAAGTTCACCCGTATGATTTTCTGATTAAGCCGATGACGGAAAGCAGAGTTTATGCTACTCTTGACAAATTAGTTGATTTTTGTTCAGACGGTACGGAGAAGTATACATATGGGAAACGTGGGATGACAGGTTTTGTTCCTTTCGGGGACATATTGTATTTGGAAAGCAAAGACAAAAATCTGGAAATACATCTTTGTTCCGGGAATCTGATCTCTTTTCGTGGTAAGTTGAAAAACGAAATTGAAAAGATGCCGGAGTATTTTATGCGAATCGGCCAATCTTATGTTATTAATATCAGATATATCAGTGCCTATCGGATCCGGGAAGTGGTTATGATGGATCAAAGAACTATTTCGATTACGTCTCCTTATCGTGAGGAAGCAAAGAAAAAGATCATGAACTATTTGGAAATGTGGGGGACGCGTGATGAACGTATCTGAAATGTTGTTTTCTGCTGTCATAGAAGCCTTTCGAACAGCAATTTTGGTGTTTTATACCGGGATTTTTTTTCTTCCGTTAGCCAACGATATCGATAGCAAGCGGAAAAGGAGTGCTGCCTATTTAGCAGCTTACCTGATTCCGCTGATCGCATATATTCTTGCTCAGAACGTATATATAAATGTTGTGGCTACGTTTTTAAGTTGCTTAATCGTAGCACTTCCTGTAAAGGCCGGGTGCAGAAAAAAACTGTTCTTTGCATTCTTTTTGTGGGCAGTTAGTATAGCCGTAGATTTTTCTGCGGGTTTTCTATTCTCAAAATTGTCTGATAAACCTTCAGTAAATTATTTGGCATCCATTATCTCTGTCATTTTGTTTCTTCTATCGGCATTGCTGGTAAAGCAGCTCCATCAATTGAGAGATGGAGAGACTTTGCAAATTCATTTCTACTTCCTTCTTTTGATCCTTCTTTCCGGAGTCGGAACGGTTATCATACTAACACTCGAGGAGGAATTATCACAAAAAGCTTGCCTGTTTATCGGAGGGACTTTTCTGTCCCTGGATTTTATGGTCTTTTTTCTATACGAAACTCTTATTTCCAATGCACAAAAAGAAAAGGATCAGATCTTTCTTTTAGAGCAGACCAAAGCTTATGAGCAACTGATCACAGATAGTAGGGAAAATGATCGAAAAATCCGGTCACTTCGTCATGATATGAAAAATCATCTGGCGGAAATTGGGGAACTGGCAAGACTTGGAAAAACGGACGAGATCCTTCAATATATTGGATACGCTGCGCGGGAACTGGCGGATGCCACTCCGCAGGTTTCGACTGGGGTTGTTGGTCTGGATGGAATATTGAATTATAAGATCCGAGAAGCTGCAGCAAACGGGATTCTTGTGAAAAAAAAGATAGCCGTCCCAGATAGTGTGGGGATCTCTGCATATGAAATGAATATCATTATCGGAAATCTTCTGGATAATGCAATCAGAGCAGTGACTGAAATAGAAGGAGATAATCGATTAATCAGCATTTTGATTCGATACGAGAAAAGAGTTCTTTACATTCGAATAGAAAATGCTTGCGATGAAACAAAAATAGTTGATTATAGAGGAAGACTGATTTCTACAAAAAACGAATCAGATCAGTCACATGGGATAGGAATTATGAACGTCAAAAGAACTGTGGATAAAATGAACGGAATGTTCACGACAGAGCACGGGGAGGGTTTCTTTATTGCTACGGTGATAATTCCAGAGAAAACTTGAAAGAAGGAGCAGGCGAAATGCCTGCTCCTTTTGCATGAACGTTAAATTGGACTTACATCAGATGCGGAAGATGAACCGCACGGCAAAACTCACCAGGAAAAAGGCACACACCCCCAGGAAAAACTTCAGGATGCCGATGCGCTCCAGGAACTTTTTGATGTAGTGATTGTACAGGGACAGTATCACCACAAAAACAATCTGAACCGCTGCGGATACTGCCATCCTGGCTCCGTTACTGACAGAAAAAGGCTCATGAAACCAGAGATAATTCTTGCAGATGGTACAGGAAAAGAAGGTGGCAATCCACAGCTCCAGGGAATACTTGGACAAAACAGCAATGGGCCTGCTCTCTGCCAGCTTCACCATCGTCTGATTCTCACACTCCGCAAAACTCATCAGGATAAATGCCGCGCTCAAAGCGGTGAACCAGTTCATCCGACACTGTTCCTGAGATACGGCGAAGAGATCGAAACGTCGGATCAGATACAGTCCCGCCACAAAGAAGACCACACTTAAGGCAGGCCATAAAACGGAGTTCGTCCGCTTCTCCCGATTCAGGTACAATTCCCCCAGGCACACACCCAGAATGAACTCAAATACCCGGACGCAAATCTCGTTATATACCGCAAATCCGTAATATCTGCCCACAAAAGGCGCCGCACCGTTCAGGATCCACATCAGCACTGCCAGCGCGATGACTTCCTTCTTCTTCAGCTGCCTGACATAGAGTCTGAGCAGCGGATAGAGCAGGTAGCAGAGGAAGATGACACCCATAAACCAGGCGCCGCCGTTAACCCTCCACTGGTAATGTCTGTAGCCGAAGAGCATGGTGACCTGTGCCGGGAAGGTGACCACGTCAGCCTTCAGTCCGTCGGACTCATAGCCCCAAAAATAATACACGATCCAAACCAGTACATAGAGGGGATAAAGGCCTAAGAACCTCTTTTTCACATACCCGAGAAGCGTTTCTCTGGAATCAAGCGCTTTCTCCCGGTAGGTGTAGTGGATCACAAATCCGGACAGAAGAAAGAAGGTGGTCATCCAGTAGGTGGACTGCCATACAATGAAATTCAGTCCGCCGTAACTGATCTCCAGCACCACGTACATATGAAACAGAAACACAAAGATCGCGGAAATCCCACGGATGTAATTCAGGTTGCTGATACGCTTCATCTCAGTCCCTCGTCAGGCAAAACGGTTATCCGTTTTTTACCACCTCACCCGTAAGTATACCATCTTTTGCGTCAATGAGGATCGTATCTCCTTCGCCGACCCGATCTTCCAGGATCAGTCTTGCGGAAAGGGTCTCCACATGCTTCTGTACATATCTCTTCAGCGGGCGGGCACCGTACACGGGATCATAGGCCTCATTGGTGATCAGCTCCGTAGCCGCATCCGTCAGCTCGATATCGATGTCCCGCTCCTCCAGGCGGCGGTTCAGATCCTTTACAATGAGCTGAACAATACCGGAGAGATTCTCTTTCGTCAGAGGTTTAAAGAGAATGGTCTCATCCAGACGGTTCAGGAACTCGGGGCGGAAATGAGCACGCAGATCGCCCATTACCGCATCCGCTGCGGAGGGCTCGATCTCACCGTTCTCATCGATGCCATCCAGCAGATACTGGGCACCGATATTGGAAGTCATGATCAGGATCGTATTCTTAAAGTCCACAGTTCGTCCCTGGGAATCGGTGACACGACCGTCATCCAGGATCTGCAGGAGCACGTTAAACACATCGGGATGTGCCTTCTCGATCTCGTCGAAGAGCACCACACTGTAAGGCTTACGCCGCACAGCCTCCGTCAGCTGACCTCCCTCCTCGTAACCCACATATCCGGGAGGCGCTCCGATAAGGCGGGATACGGAGAATTTCTCCATGTACTCGCTCATATCGATACGGACCATATTGTTCTCGTCATCAAAGAGGGAAGCTGCCAGACTCTTGGCCAGTTCCGTTTTACCCACACCGGTGGGTCCCAGGAACAGGAAGGACCCGATGGGCTTGGAAGGATCCTTGATGCCTGCCTTCGAGCGGATGATAGCCTCCGTCACCTTCGTGACAGCCTCGTCCTGACCCATGACTCTGCGGTGCAGTTCCTCATCCAGGTGCAATGTCTTGCTGCGCTCGGACTCCGTCAGCTTTGCAATGGGGATACCGGTCCAGCGGGAAATGATCTTCGCAATCTCCTCATCGGAAACCTTCTCATGCACCAGGCGCTCGTCGCTGTCCTCGGCGGCAGCCACACGATCCTCCTCCTCTTCCAGCTGTTTTCTAAGTTGCGGCAACTTGCCGTAGCTAAGCTCTGCGGCCTTCTCCAGGTTGCCGTCGCGCTGTGCGATCTGGATCTCATTGTTTACGGAATCGATCTCTTCCCGCAGAGCACTCAAATGATCCACGGAAGCCTTCTCCAGATCCCAGCGGGCTTTCTTGGACTCGAACTGCTCCTTCAGCTCTGCCAGATCCTTGCGCAGATCTTCCAGGCGCTCCTGACTGAGCTTGTCCTCTTCCTTTTTCAGAGCTGTCTCCTCGATCTCCAGCTGGGTGATCTTACGGCTCAGCTCGTCCAGCTCGGTGGGCATGGAGTTCATCTCTGTCTTGATCAGGGCGCAGGCTTCATCCACCAGGTCGATGGCCTTATCCGGCAGAAAACGGTCGGAGATGTAGCGGTCGGAGAGCACAGCGGCGCTGACCAGGGCATTATCCATGATCTTCACACCGTGGTACACCTCGTAACGTTCCTTCAATCCTCTCAGAATGGAGATGGTATCCTCCACCGTGGGCTCGTCCACCATAACAGGCTGGAAACGACGCTCCAGTGCAGCATCCTTCTCCACGTACTGTCTGTACTCGTCCAGTGTGGTGGCACCGATGCAGTGAAGCTCGCCTCTCGCCAGCATGGGCTTTAACATATTCCCCGCATCCAGGGCACCGTCCGTCTTACCCGCACCAACAATGGTGTGCAGCTCATCGATGAAGAGGATGATCTGTCCGTCGCTGTTCTTCACATCCTCCAGCACAGCCTTCAGACGCTCCTCGAATTCACCACGGTATTTGGCGCCCGCAACCAGGGCTCCCATATCCAGGGAAAAGATGGATTTATCCTTCAGATTCTCCGGCACGTCACCGCGAACGATACGCTGTGCCAGTCCTTCTACTACGGCAGTCTTGCCCACGCCGGGCTCACCGATGAGGACGGGATTGTTCTTCGTCTTGCGGGAGAGGATCCGGATGATGTTGCGGATCTCGGAATCTCTGCCGATGACTGGATCCATTTTCTGGGCTCTGGCCTTCTCCACCAGATCTTCGCCGTATTTTTCCAGCGTGTCATAGGTGGCCTCCGGATTGTCACTGGTCACCCGCTGATTGCCGCGGACCGTGGACAGTGCCTGCAGGAAGCGTTCTCTGGTGATGGCATATTCCTGGAAAAACTCCTTCATTGTTTTGCTGGGATAGCGCAGCATGGAAAGGAAGAGGTGCTCCACGGATACATACTCGTCTCCCATGGCCTTCGCCTCATCCTCGGCGCTGATCAGGACCTTATTCAGATCCTGGCCCATGTGCATCTGTCCGCCCTGGACCTTCACGCATCTGCTCAGATATTCCTTGGCCCTTGCTCTCAGATGGTCGGTATCGATCTCCATTTTCTCCGCCAGCTTCAGGATCAGACTGTCCTCCAGTTCCAGCAGGCTGACCAGCAAATGCTCCTGAACCAGCTCCTGGTTTCCGTATTCATAGGCCAGTTTCTCACATCCGTTCACGGCCTCGATGGATTTCTGTGTAAACTTTTGAACATTCATGGTACTTGCCTCCCTTCGAAAGCATTTTTCATTTGTTCTATATCAAATATAACACCGTTTTTTTAAATTGCAAGAGTTTCTTGTTCAAAATACAAGATTTTGGCGAATTTTGTTGACACCGCCCCACGCAGATGATATTATCAACGCGTATTCTGATTGAAAGCATTGAACTCACATATTTTTGTAGGTCATTGTTTGTCCATGATGATTTACAGAAATATGTGAGTTTTTTCTTTCAAACAGGGTACCATTTCACTAACGGGCTCAGCCCATTTTTTCAAGGAGGCACTAAATGAACAAGGGTACTGTAAAGTGGTTCAACGCACAGAAGGGTTATGGTTTCATCACCAGCGAGGCTGATGGCAAGGATGTATTCGTACATTTCTCCGGCATCAACTCCGATGGCTATAAGACTCTGGACGAGGGCGCAACCGTCACCTTCGACATCGAGGTAGATGAGCAGAAGGGCAAGGAGCGCGCTGTCAACGTAACCGTAGTTCGCTAAGAACCGGTTCGGAGCGTTACCGCGTTTGGCTATAGATAGATTTGTAATATCGAACTAGAACCAGACACCAAAGGGAGCAGGCATTTTGCCTGCTCCCTTTTCTGATTTGGTGCCCCGCGCCTGCCCCTTCATTGAAATTTTTCTTATAAAATGGTAAAATATATCGGATTGCAGGCATTTGCCTGCGGTTATTCGGCGGAGGATAAAACATGCGGATCGGCAGACTTTGGGAAAAGACAGCTGTGGTAATGGCATCGGCGGCGATGCTTTGTTTGCTTGTGCCAGGCGCCATGAGAGTACATGCGGAGGAAATATCCGGCGGAGAGGTCTTCGAAGAAGAGGAGCTTCCTGTAGGCGAGGACCTGCCTGAGGTTGATTTCGATGAGGACGAGCTGCCCGCAGAGGATCCCGGCGAGGTCGAGGATATCACGGTCTCTGAAGCCAATACCGTCTGGCAGTATGATTTTGTCTATACCTTAAACAGCATTGATAACTCTATCACCGTTACGAAGTACACCGGTCAGTCTCTGGATGTTGTGGTTCCTGCTTACGCCAGAGTCAATGATATCGTCTACTATACCCAGATCAAGAACAATTCCAACTCCGCTTCCATGTGGGGCAACCGTGTTTCGAAGATCTCCTTTGAACCCGGAGTAAAGGCCATTTCCTGTACCCACCTGTTCCACGGCTGCACGGGATTGACAAGTGTGGATCTCAGCGGTCTGAACACCAGCGGCGTTCAGAATTTTAGTGATATGTTCACCAACTGTATCCATCTGGCAGAGGTGGATTTTACGGGACTGGACACTTCTTCGGCCCAGGATTTCCACAGCATGTTTAAGGGCTGTGCGGCATTGCAGTCCATCAACTGGGGCGGCATCGATACCTCCCGAGTGGTCTCCACCGTGGATATGTTCAACGGTTGCGGCTCCCTGACGAGCATGGATCTTACCTGCCTGAATCTGAACAATGTGACCAAAAGCAGCGCCATGTTCTACAACTGCAGCAAGATCGAGCGCTTCTACCTGCAGACCTGGGACATGAGCGGGAACTTCAACGGCTCCAACATGTTTACCAACTGCCTCGGCATGGTGAGTGTGGATACTCCCATCAACCTGACGGTGGACATCGATCTGCCTGTGACCCTGGTGGATGCACAGAAACGGGAGTACAAGAAGCTGCCTATGAACCTGGGAGATTCCAAGCATCTGGTGATCCCCGGAGATGAGAGTGCAAGGGAAGCCTGGATCAGAGCCTTTATCGCCCGGATGTATCACATCGCTCTGAACCGTGATTACGATGCAGTGGGTTATGAGAACTGGGTAAAACTCTTGATGGACGATGCCATCGATGGTGCCGGCGTGGGCGCGGGATTTATCCTGAGCCAGGAGTTCCTGAACCGGAACCTGCCGAACCCCGACTTTGTGGCATTGCTCTACCGTGTCTTTTTTGCAAGAGAGCCTGATCAGGCGGGCTATGAGCACTGGCTGGACATGCTGAACAAGGGATCCAAGCGCAAAGTGATCCTGGCAGGATTCATTAATTCCGCAGAGTTTGCCAATACCTGTGCGGATTACGGGATTCGGCAGGGACAGATGGATCTGACTCCCGATGATCTGGAGACGGATGATACCGTGTACCGGGATAAGGTAATCGATTTTATCCGTCGCATGTATCTGGTGGCCCTGAACCGTGAAGGCGAGGAATGGGGCGTCTACATGTGGACCGAGAAAATCATGGCTGGTGAGGTGTCCGTTGAGGATGTGGCTGCCTACAGTTTCTACATGTCTCCCGAGTATCAGAACCGGAACCGCACCGATGTGGAGTTTATCACGGATCTGTACGAAGGCCTCTTTGACAGAACCCCTGACACTGCGGAGATCTATCACTGGCTCTACCGTCTGGAAAAGGGGGAGAGCAAGGAGAGTGTGATCTACGGATTTACCCAGTCCCTGGAATTCAGAAATATGCTGGCATCCTTCGGACTGTAGAGCCGCGAAGAACATAAGCCTGCGAAGAAAGGATCGAAAAGATCATGATCAAAAGTATGACCGGCTTCGGCCGCGGCGAGGTGACGGAGAACAATCTGAAATTCACGGTTGAGCTCAAAAGCGTCAACCACCGTTACCTGGACATGAACGTTAAGCTACCCAAGAGCCTGAACTTCTTTGAATCCGCCATCCGTCAGGAACTGAAGAATTACATTTCCCGCGGAAAAGTGGATGTGTACGTGACCTACGAGAACCTGGGGGAATCTTCCAGCCGTATTACCTATCATAAGGAGGTGGCGGAGGAGTATCTTTCCTACATGAAGCAGATGAGCGAGGATTTCGGCCTGGAGAATGATGTCCGGGTTGCCAAGCTGGCTTCCATGCCGGATGTGCTGGTGATGGAAGAGGAGGAGACCGACGAGGAAGAGCTCTGGAAGGCTCTGAAAAAAGCAGTGGACATCGCTGCGGAAGGATTTGTCAAAACCCGTGAAGCCGAGGGCGAGCGCCTGAAGGAAGATCTGCTGGGGAAGCTGGATACCATCGCCGGGCACGTGGCCTTTATCGAGGAGCGTTCTCCCCAGATCGTTACCGAGTACCGTGAGCGGATCCAGACCAGAGTCCGGGAAATCCTGGGAGACACCCAGGTGGATGAGGGCAGACTCCTGACAGAGGTGACGGTTTTTGCCGACAAGGTCTGCGTGGACGAGGAAATCGTCCGTCTGAAGAGCCATATTAACGGCATGAAGAAGGAACTCACGGACGGCGGCAGCATCGGCCGTAAGCTGGACTTCATTACCCAGGAAATGAACCGGGAGGCCAATACCACCCTGTCCAAGACCACGGATCTGGAAATCTCCAATCGGGGCATCGAGCTGAAGACGGAGATTGAGAAGGTTCGCGAGCAGATCCAGAACATTGAATGATCATCGGAGGTAAGTAATACATCATGAGAAAAGGCATTTTGATGGTGATCTCCGGTTTTTCCGGGGCCGGAAAGGGAACGCTGGTGAAGCGCCTTCTGGCAGAGCATGAGGACTATGTTCTGTCCGTTTCCATGACCACGAGAAAGCCCCGTGAGGGCGAGCGGGAAGGTGTGGACTATTTTTTCACCGACCGTGAGACCTTTGAAAAGACCATCGAGGAGGGCGGACTCATCGAGTATGCGAACTATGTGGGGAACTATTACGGCACCCCCAAGGCATACGTGGAGGAGCAGCTTTCCAAGGGTAACAACGTGATCTTGGAGATCGAGATCCAGGGCGCCCGGAACATCAAGAAAATCTATCCCGACAGCCTGTTGCTGTTCGTAACGCCTCCCAGCGCAGCAGAGCTGGAGCGCCGACTGAAAGGCAGAGGAACCGAGACGGACGATGTCATCGCCGGTCGCCTGTCGAGAGCTGCAGAAGAGTCATTGGGGATTGACGATTATGACTATATTGTGGTAAATGATGATTTGGACACTTGCGTAAAAACAGTGGACGCTCTTGTGGAGGCAGCCCGTTCGCAGCCCATCCGCATGAAAGAACTGATCGGCCAGCTCCGGGAAGAGCTGGAAGCCTATCGGAAATAAAAGAAGAGATTTGTAAAGAAAAAGGAGAAAATACATGTTACACCCTTCTTATGTTGAAATGATCAATGCAGTAAACGAGCAGGCTGAGGATCCGGATCAGCCCCTGGTAAGCAGCCGCTATTCCATCGTTATGGCTACCGCTAAGCGCGCACGCCAGATCGTGGCAGGCGACGAGCCCATGGAAGGCTTCCCCGGAGACAAGCCCCTTTCCATCGCTGTGGAGGAGATTTATCAGGGAGATGTGCAGCTCCTTCCCAGCGACGTACAGTGAAGATCCTTCCGGTCAGTCTGGGATGTGACAAAAATCTGGTAGATTCCGAGAAGATGCTGGGGATCCTGGCAGATCGCGGATATGCGTTTACGGACGATGAAGAGGAGGCGGAAGGCGCTCTCGTCAACACCTGCTGCTTCATCGGTGACGCAAAGGAGGAGAGCATTCAGACCATCCTCCGTCTGGCAGAATATCGTAAGAGTGGACAGTACAAGGCCCTGGTGGTGGGAGGATGTCTTTCCCAGCGCTATCAGGAGCAGATCCGGGAGGAAGTCCCGGAGGTGGACGCCTGCATCGGCACCATGGCCATCACCGCTGTCGCTGATACCTTCGACGCCATTCTGGCGGGCCGGCCCGAGAATCATTACGAACCCTTAAGCAGTGATCCGACTGTGGAGACGAGACGCATTGTCACCACGGGCGGACATTTTGCGTATTTGAAAATAGCGGAAGGCTGCGATAAAAACTGCACCTACTGCATCATTCCCAAGGTCAGGGGACCCTACCGCTCCGTGCCCATGGAGGCGCTGCTGCGGGAAGCTGAAGAGCTGGCTCGGGGCGGCGTAAAGGAACTGATCCTGGTAGCCCAGGAGACTACACTCTACGGCAAGGACCTCTATGGGAAAAAATCCCTGCCGGAGCTCCTGCACCATCTGTGCGAGATTGAAGGCATCGAATGGATCCGCATCCTCTACGGATACCCTGAGGAACTGACGGATGAGATCATCGAGACCATCGCCACGGAGCCGAAGATCTGTCACTATCTGGATCTTCCCATCCAGTCTGCCAGTGACCGGATCCTGCGGGCCATGGGACGCAGAACCTCTCAGCAGAGTCTGCGGGAAGTGATCGAAAAGCTGCGGGAGCGGATTCCCGATATCTGTCTGAGGACGACGCTGATCTCCGGATTCCCCGGGGAGACCCAGGAGGACTTCGAGGAGACCTACCGCTTTGTCAATGAGATGGAGTTTGACCGCCTGGGCGTATTTGCCTACTCTCAGGAGGAGGATACCAGGGCAGCACTTCTGCCGGACCAGGTGCCGGAGGAAGTGAAGGAAAGCCGCAGAGACGAGCTGATGGAACTGCAGCAGGCCGTGGTATTTGATAAGATCGAAGAAATGGTGGGCCGTGAGCTTACCGTGATGGTTGAGGGGAAAGTGGCGGAGGACGATGTGTATGTTACCCGCACTTACCGGGACGCACCGGATGTGGACGGATACCTTTTCCTGCATACGGATGCGAATTTCAATACCGGGGACTTTGTGAAGGTGAAAGTCACGCAGGCCCGGGAATATGATCTGGTGGGAGAATTGATCAATGACTGATGCAAGCTTCAAGGAAAAGAAGCCTATCTGGAATGTCCCCAATATTCTGACCATGATCCGCGTGGTGCTGATCATTCCCTTCGTGATCCTGCTCCTGGTGGGGCGCGAGGAGTGGAACGGCAGCGGCGGGATCCTGTACTGCGTCCTGGCGGAAGCCATCTTTATCATCGCCAGTCTGACGGATCTGGTGGACGGGAAGATCGCCCGGAAGTACAACCTGGTGACGAACTTCGGAAAATTCATGGATCCTCTGGCGGATAAACTTCTGGTGTGCGCTGCACTGATCTGCCTCGTGGATATGAGCAAAATCCCTGCCTGGGTGGTCATCGTGATCATCTCCAGAGAGTTTATCATCAGCGGCTTTCGTCTGGTGGCATCCGATGCCGGAATCGTCATCGCTGCCAGCTACTGGGGAAAATTCAAGACCACCTTCCAGATGCTGATGATCATCACCATGCTGGCAGAGCCCTTGCTTGCCGGATTCCGGTGGTTTACCGTTCTGGCGCAGTCCCTCATGTGGATCGCACTGCTCCTGACGGTGATCTCCCTGATCGATTATCTGTACAAGAACCGCAAAGTGATGCTGTAACGTCCGTGCTTCCGAAAGGAGGACTGTATGACTGTAGAGATTATCTGTGTCGGTACCGAAATACTCATGGGTAACATCGTCAACACCAACGCCGCTTTTCTGGCGGAGGGGTGTGCTGCCCTGGGTCTGAACAACTATTTCCAGACCGTGGTGGGCGACAACGAAGAGCGCCTGACCTGGGCGTTTAAGACTGCCATCGAACGTTCCGATATCGTGCTGGTCTCCGGCGGCCTGGGACCCACGGAAGACGATCTGACCAAGGAAGTGGCTGCAAAGGTTACGGGCCATAAGCTCATCGAGGATGAGTTCAGCCGTAAGGCCATCGAGGAATTCTTCAAGAAGAAGGGTACCAAGCCTACCAAGAACAACTGGAAGCAGGCACTGATCCCCGAGGGTGGAAGAGCCATTCCCAATCCCAACGGTACGGCTCCCGGCATCCTGCTGGAAGAGAAGAAGTGTACCCTGATCCTGATGCCAGGCCCCCCTGCGGAGCTTCGTCCCATGTTTGAACAGCAGGTGGCTCCTTACCTGGCAGAGCGCAGTGAGCAGGTGATCGTCTCCAAGACGGTGAAGCTCTGCGGTGTGGGTGAAAGTAAGGCGGAGGAACTGATCAAGGATCTCATTGATTCCCAGTCCAATCCCACCATCGCTACCTATGCGAAGATCGGAGAAGTGCATATCCGCGTGACTGCAGGAGCGGAATCCGAGAAGGAAGCGAAGAAACTCTTAAAGCCTGTGGTGAAAGAGATCAAGAGCCGTTTCGGAAATAAGGTTTACTCTTCCGAAGTGGATGAGACCCTGGAGGAAGCTGTGGTCGCTCTGCTGCTGGAGAATAATCTCACCGTTGCAACGGCAGAATCCTGTACCGGCGGACTCCTGAGCGGAAGACTCATTAATGTACCCGGTGTATCCGAAAGCCTGAAGACCGGTGTGGTAACCTATTCCAACAAAGCAAAGCGCAAGCTCCTGGGTGTGAAGAAAACAACCCTGCAAAAGCATACTGCCGTCAGCCGTCAGTGTGCTGAGGAGATGGTAAAGGGGCTGGCGTCCATGAGCAAGGCGGACCTGTGTGTCAGCATCACGGGATATGCAGGACCTGTGGCAGAGGAAGGTCAGGAGATCGGTCTCGTCTATATCGGCTGCGGACTGAAAGGGAAGGTTCGCGTGAAGGAATATCACTTCACGGGAAACCGCCAGATGATCCGGGATCGCGCTGTGGTCCAGGCACTGGTACTGATGCGGGAAGCGATGCTGGAGTATTTCGCAGAGAATCAGACTGCAGAGAAGAACTGAGCAATCCCGCATCCTTGAGGATGGTTGGCCCCGTTGAATTTGAAGAATGATTTGGATATGAAAAGATGCCGCAGAAGAGCGATTCTTCTGCGGCATTTTTGCGTGTCAATTCGTTTGGGCGAGCCTTCTCGATGCTCAGTTGGGTTTGGACTTCTCAGGAGATGGCGTGCATGATACGCTCCATGGAATACCCCCTCCGCAGGAGATAGGATACGATCTTCCTGCGCAGCTTCTCATCTGTCTGCCCCGGCTCGTAGTGCTTCTTCTGCAGGAGCATCTGCAGGGAAGTGTCCTCGTCTTCCGTCAGTCCCAGATCCTCGCATTCCTGCCAGGCTTTATCGAAGGAGGCCTCCGATACGCCTTTGCGCTGTAACTCCATCATGAGCCTGCGCCTGCCTCTGTCCTTGCAGTGGTAGCGGATGTAGTCTGCGGCGAAGCGCACATCATCCGTGTAACCGTAGGAGGCAACGTAGCTTAAGGTGTCCTTGATGATAGGTTCGGGGTATCCCCCGTCCCGCAGCTTCCTCGCCAGCTCTGACTCGGTGTAGGACTTGGTCTGGAGCATGTTCATGGCCCGGAGCTTAGCGCGCTTCGGAAGGATCTCGTTCATGATCTGTGCATAGGTCTCTTCGCTCAGATCCTCCCCTTCCTCGATGTGCAGCCGGTTCAGTTCTCCCTTATAGAGAACAAAGGCAAATTCGCCGTCCAGAAATACACGGCTCCTGCTTTTGTTCAGGGGGAGGATCTGTGAGATGATCAAGCTTCCTCCTTGGACTTGGAAGCTTTCCCGGAAGCCTTCGCATCCGCAGCGGGTGCCTCTTCCTCATCCTTGCCGTCCAGACCGTAGAAGGAACGGACTGCCTGCTCCACCTCGGAGAAGATGGCCGGATTATCCTTCAGGTACTGCTTTGCATTCTCGCGTCCCTGGCCGATCTTGTCCCCCTTGTAGGCGAACCATGCACCGGACTTCACGATGATATTGGCATCCGTTGCCTTATCCAGGATATCGCCGACGATGCTGATGCCCTCGCCGAACATGATATCGAACTCTGCCTCCTTGAAGGGAGGAGCCACCTTATTCTTGACCACCTTCACGCGGGTACGGTTACCGATGACCTCGCCGCCCTGCTTGATGGACTCGATGCGGCGGACATCCAGACGGACGGAAGAGTAGAACTTCAGTGCGCGACCGCCGGTGGTGGTCTCGGGGTTACCGAACATCACGCCTACCTTCTCACGGAGCTGGTTGATGAATACCACGCAGCAGTTGGACTTGCTGATGACGGCGGTAAGCTTCCGCAGTGCCTGGCTCATGAGGCGGGCCTGGAGACCTACGTGTGCATCGCCCATATCACCCTCGATCTCAGCCTTGGGAACCAAAGCTGCGACGGAGTCCACAACAACGATATCGATGGCGCCGGAGCGAACCATGGTCTCGGCGATCTCCAGTGCCTGCTCGCCGCTGTCCGGCTGAGAGATGTAGAGATTGTCGATGTCGACGCCGATATTCTTGGCATATACGGGATCCAGTGCGTGCTCCGCATCGATGAAACCTGCGATGCCTCCACGCTTCTGAACCTCTGCGATCATATGGAGCGTAACGGTGGTCTTACCACTGGACTCGGGACCGTAAATCTCGATGATCCTTCCCTTCGGGATACCGCCCTGCCCCAGCGCGATGTCGAGGCTGATGGAACCGGTGGGGATGGTCTCCACCTTCATCTGGGCAGCGGGATCTCCCAGCCGCATGACCGCGCCCTTGCCGTACTGCTTCTCCAGCTGGCTCAGGGCCGCTTCCAATGCTTTTTTCTTCTCTTCGTTTTCCATAAAAAATATCTCCTTTTCAGGAACAAATGTTCGCATCACTAAGGAATACATTAAAACATCTGTTCGATTTTGTCAACGCATTTTTTGCGCCTGAATGAACTGTTACAATGTCGCAGTAAACACTGCGCTCCTTCGCGCAGGATCACTGCAGAAAATCACCGCATGCAAATACAGTGTAATACAACATCAGGTAAAAAAACTCTCTCAAAAAGGGAAATATCGGGGAATCCCCGAAAGAAGGCGGCGCCCCGCCCGTGTAACGAGAATATAACATAACCCTGAAGGAGACGCAAGATGAAATTTTTGGCTGCTTTCGGCACCGAGGGACCTGCGGCTCCGGGAAAATCCTCCGTCGGTATCTCCACGGAAAGAAGGAAAGGAAAAACTTTGAAAAATACCATCGGCGGTTTATGATAGGAGACAGAGCAAAAATCTTTCGGACCGATCATGCGGAAAGGAACTGGCAGGAAGGATGAACGAAAAGAGAACGCGCAATTCCAATTTAGAGCTGGTGAGGATCCTGTGCATCATCGCCATCATTGCGGATCACTATACCGGACAGGGGTACCTCAGTGAACTGGGGAACCCGGCGGTGAACTTTTTCTATGCGGCCTGCGACTCCCTTTCACGGGTGGCCTGCAGCGTCTTTTTCATCATCACCGCCTGGTTTACCGTGGGGACGCCCTTCCGGTCGAGACGGGTGCTCCACGTGTGGCTCACGGGATTTTGCTATTCCCTGGTGCTGACCCTGATCTGCATGTTCCGGCTCCGCAATATCTCCGGGTTTGACCTGTATTCCGCCTTTTTTCCTCTGGAACAGGACATGCTCTGGTTTGTGAACTGCTATGTTCTGCTGATGTTGTTTTCTCCCTTCCTGAACCTGCTCTTTCGGCCGGAGAATCGCCGTATTACAGAGTTTCTGCTTATCCTGTTCGGATTTTTGATGATCCTTTACACCACGGCGGGCAATGACCGCTTCCAGTTCGGCTACGGCCCCGTGGTGGAGATCGGATTTTTCGCCAACGAGATCTGGGTGGCCATGTATATCTATGTGCTGACGGGCTACCTGAAGACCTATCTGAAAAAACTCCCTTCCGGGAAAAAAGTGCTGCTCCTGTTCCTGGGGCTGTGGCTGGCACTCACCGTTTACCGCGCTGCCTTCGAACCCTATGAGAGCCTGCGCAGCGGGATCCTGCAGACCCTGTACGATTACGGCGAGACCTACAGATCCAGGATGCGGACGCTGCCGAACCTGGTGATGGCCTATAGCATTTTCTTTTTCGCGGTACAGACAAAGGAAAAATCCGTACCTGTCATCGACCGGCTGGCGGGGACTGCTCTGGGAGTCTACTGCTTCCATCAGGTACCGGTGTGGCGGGAGTACCTTTTTAACACCGTCTGCCGCGGAGACTATCTGCGAGAGCAGGTTCACGGACTGCATCGAATGCTCTGGGTGGCAGCCATGATCTGCGCCATCTGGGTGGCGGGAACCGTGATCGAGCTTCTCAGAAATGCGGTCTGCGGAGTTCTCATCGAAAACCGCGGATTTTACAAAAAACTGTGCGATGGCATCGACGGATTTGTGGCGGGAGAGATCCCCATGAGCCCTGCGGTACTGCGACGAATTGCCGTAGCCGCGGTGATTTTTGCACTCTATGTTATCTTGCTGAAATACACACTTTGTTAGAGTAAAGTGCCTTGACATATTGACCAAAAATCTCTAATATAGATTTGTTGTACTGTGAAAATTTTATAAGGAGGTACTCCTGTCATGTTACACTACGGCATTGTCATCGCGATCGTTGCCGCAGCTGTTCTGATCACGGCACTGGTAGTCTGGAAACTCACTGTCGCTTCCGATAAGCGCAGAGAAGAGCAGACCATCGGCACCGCAGAAGAGCGTGCCCGCAAGATCATTGATGAAGCTCTGAAGACTGCCGATTCTGAGAAACGTGAAGCTTCGCTGAAGGCGAAGGAGGATGCCATCCGCATCAAGAACGACGTGGACCGCGAGGTCAAGGAGCGTCGTGCGGAGGTACAGAAGAGCGAGAACAGGATCAGACAGAAGGAAGAGTCGATTGACAAGAAGACCGACGCGCTGGAGAAGCGCGAGGCCACGCTGGCAGCAAAGGAAGAATCTCTCAATCGTATGAAAGAGGATATTTCCAAGCTGAATGAGCAACGGGTACAGGAACTGGAACGGATTTCCGGGTTAACCTCTGAACAGGCAAAGGACTACTTACTACGAATTGTTGAAGATGACTTAAAGCACGAAAAGGCCGTGAGAATCAAGGAAATGGAGGCTCAGGTCAAGGAGGAATGCGACAAGCGCGCAAAAGAGCTGGTGGTATCCTCCATTCAGAGATGTGCTGCAGATCATGTCTCTGAAAGTACGATTTCCGTTGTACAACTTCCCAGTGACGATATGAAGGGAAGGATCATCGGGCGCGAGGGCAGAAATATTCGTACCCTCGAGACCCTCACCGGTGTGGAACTCATCATTGATGACACGCCGGAGGCTGTGGTGCTGTCCGCTTTCGAGCCGGTCCGCAGAGAGGTCGCAAGGCTTGCCCTTGAGAAACTCATCGTGGACGGACGCATTCATCCCGCCAAGATTGAAGAGATGGTGGAGAAGGCACAGAAGGAAGTGGATCAGACCATCAAGGAGGAAGGCGAAGCTGCCGTCCTCGAAGCGGGTGTGCACGGGCTGCATCCCGATGTGGTCAGACTGCTGGGTCGTATGAAGTACCGCACCAGCTTCGGCCAGAACGTTTTGAAGCATTCCGTGGAGGTTGCACAGCTGTGCGGGCTGCTTGCCGCTGAGATGGGTCTGGATGTGAAGACCGCAAAGCGCGCAGGTCTGCTGCATGACATCGGTAAGGCTGTGGACCACGAGATGGAGGGCTCCCATGTGCAGCTCGGTGCCGAGATCTGCCGCAAGTATAAGGAGAATCCCACCATTATCAACGCGGTGGAGGCACATCACGGCGACGTGGAGCCTCAATCCCTGATCGCATGTATCGTGCAGGCAGCCGATACGATTTCTGCAGCGAGACCGGGAGCAAGAAGAGAGACCTTAGAGATCTACACCAACCGCCTGACGCAGTTGGAGGAGATCGCCAACAATTTCAAGGGAGTAGAAAAGTCCTTCGCCATTCAGGCGGGCCGCGAGGTTCGCGTTATGGTGGTTCCGGAGCAGGTCAGCGACACCGACATGGTGATCCTGGCTCACGACATTTCCCAGCAGATCCAGAACGAGATGAAGTATCCCGGTCAGATCAAGGTGAATGTCATCCGCGAAAGTCGAGTGGTAGATTACGCAAAGTGATCGCCGCACCCGAACTTAAGGAAAGAATTAGCCGTCGCAGCAGTAGCTGCGACGGTTTTCTTTTTGCCCTGCTTTTGATAAAATATAAGGGATTATGGGAAACTATACCTCTATGGAAAAACTGATGACGGCGCTGGAGAAAAAAGCACTGGAAAACGGCGGGGAAAAGAGCCCGCTGCTGACGGATCCGGTGTGCTTTGCCATCAATACGGCGATGCCCAGGACCCTGGATCTGCAGACGATGCAGGACCTGAGTCCTCAGGACTTTCTGGTAGTGACCTACCTGATCTGCATTGGTACCCTGCCGGAGGAAGCCACCGTGAAGCGATTTACGGAAGGTGCGGATGGAAAGACCGCGTTTGCGTATCGGAGCGGCGTTCTGAAAAGCATTCTGGAGCTGCCGGATGTGCGCCGGAGAAACATCCGGATCCTGAACAACATCTATCTGGCAGAAAACGGCACTGCCGGGAAAAAGAGCCTGAAGAGCAGAGTGCTGAGTGCGGGCTACGGGCTGGGAAGAATGCTTCCGCTGTCCTGGAAGATCAAACTGAAGAAGCTGCTCCTGAAGCGGGCGTTGAAATGATGGAGGCGTGATTCCGTGCCTTACAATGGGAAAAAGGGAAGCAGATGCGTGATCTGTACCGGATGCGGTGCCTGCTTCGGAGAACTGCATAATATGAGATCTCTAGCGACGGAGGGGGGCAATGATTCCTTCCCTGCCTCCGGGCATTTCGTCATCGGTGCCGACATCGGTACCACCACCATCGCCATGGCCTGTGTCAGTCCGGAAGGCGTGGTATGTGACACTTATGTCGGATTAAACCCGCAGGGGGAGTACGGACGGGATGTGCTTTCACGGATTGTGGCGGCAGAGGATCCGCAGGCGGCGGAAGCCATGCGGGCATCGGTGCTGGGGTTTCTGGAGGAGGGTGTCAGGTACTTTCTGGGAGATGTGATCCCCGATGATCTGCGCATGAGCATTGCCTGCAACATGACCATGAAATATCTGCTGCTGGGCAGGAATCCGAAGGAGCTGGGGAAGGCCCCCTTCCATGCGGCGAATCCCGGCAGAGAGGGGGTTCGGGTTTGCGGGATAGAGGCGGAAGTGCTGCCGGGCTTTTCAGCCTTTGTAGGTGGTGATCTCTACGCCGGCAGACTGGCGGCAGCGTGGGAGAAGTTCGGTGGCGCAGACACCGCAGGTGCGCGGCCCGGGGGAGAAATTGCTTTGGAAGAGCGCGCTCCGGAGGAGAAGCCACCGGCACACCGCACTCTGCTGGTGGATCTGGGCACCAACGGAGAGTGTCTTCTGTGGGATGATAGTCAGATCTGTGGATGCGCCGCGGCGGCGGGACCTGCCTTTGAGGGTGGTGCCGGTCGTGGAGTCTGGGGAGCTGACCTGGTGCATTTCCTGGCAGAACTCAGGAGAGAGGGCGTTCTGGACGAAACCGGGCTCCTGGCAGATCCTTACTTTGATGAGGGAATCCTCATCGGGGGTATCCGCATGACCCAGAAGGAGATCCGGGACCTGCAGCTGGCAAAATCCGCCATTGCGGTAGGTGTGCAGACTCTGGTAGGAGAAGGCGGAATGCCGGACAGAGTTGTCCTGGCAGGAGGCTTCGGGTATTTTCTGCAGCCCGAGGATGCCATCACCATCGGACTTCTTCCGGAAGACTTTGCGGGAAAGATCCTTCCCGGCGGAAATACGGCGTTGAAGGGAGCCATCCTGGATGCGTCGGATATCACCGTCACTCCGGAAGGAAAGGCACTGGATGCCATGGGAAGACTCCTTGCCGGTATGGAAGAGGCACACCGGGAGGCAAACGCCCTGGAAGCAAAGATCCTGAATCTGGCACAGCTACCTGATTTTCAGGAAGAGTTTATGCAACATACGGAACTGAACCCTTTCCGGCTGCAGGAAACCTAAAGACCGGAAAATCTTCATTCGCAGTATTGATTCTGTGAAAATCTGACGAAATAAATATATGTGCCTTGATAGAAAGGCGCGGAGGATATTATGTCTCAAAAGCAATTTGATGATTTTCGGATGACATATGCGTCATTTGTTTATAAGGACTTCCGGGCGCAGGTGGAGGATGGAACCCTGAAGGTGTATTACGACTTCGATATCCCGGGGCTTAGATCCTTTACCTCCAGATGGGAATTCCCGCTGCGAGTCAAGGGGGCGGACGGAGAGCCTGTAGCACTCCCCGGAACTGCCGGCGTCGCATCCCGCATCGCAGGCCTTGAAGATCCCCTGCAGGATCCGATTCTGAAAGAGATGCTTTTTTCTCTGGGCATGGCGGAGACCATCAGCTATTTCAAAACCGTGTGTCCGAAGCGGGTGGAGATCCCCTGCGGACCCTTAAGCAAGTGGCAGCAGGTCTGGTGGAAAAAACTGTATTTCCATGGCCTGGGAGAGTTCCTCTATCTGAATGACATCACGGTCTCCATGGAGGATCTGGTGCACTTTGCTCCCGCATCCGAGACGGAAGAGGCGCCCCGGCATGATGAAACCTCCTACGAGGGGTATCTCGTGCCTGTGGGCGGCGGCAAGGATTCCGTGGTGAGCCTGGAGCTGCTGCGGGACGAGCGGATCGTCACCTACGTTATCAACGGGAACGAAACCACGAAAAATGTCTGCGGGATCTGTGATCACAGGCAGGGAGACTATGTGGCCCGCCGCATCCTGGATAAGGGCATTCTGGAGCTGAACGAACAGGGGTATCTCAACGGTCATATCCCCTTCTCCGCGGTGGTAGCTTTTTCCTCCGTGGTAGCGGCATATCTCCTGGGCCTGAAGGACATCACCCTCTCCAACGAGACCAGTGCCAATGAGAGCACCGTAAAGGGCTCCACGGTCAACCATCAATACTCCAAATCCTACGAGTTTGAGTCGGATTTCACGGAGTATTTCAGTCATCTGACAGACAGTGACATTCACTACTACAGCCTTCTGCGCCCCTTGACGGAGCTGCAGATCGCATCCCTTTTTGCAAGACATACCGCCTACCACAAGGCCTTCCGCTCCTGCAACCGTGGGAGCAAACAGGGCATCTGGTGTTGCAACTGCCCCAAGTGCCTCTTTGTGTACATCATCCTGCTTCCCTTCCTGAGCATTTCGGAGCTGCACGAGATCTTCGGCGAGGACCTGCTGGAGAAGGAGAGCCTGGACGGGGATTTCCGTGCCCTCACCGGCATCGCGGACAACAAGCCCTTTGAGTGCGTGGGGACAAGGCGGGAAGTGCATGCCTCCTTAAGCGATTATGTGCGGCGGGGCGGCCACAGCCTTCTGACGGACCGCTACGGGAAGGAACTGTCGCAGATTCCGGAGCTTAGCGCACAGGAAGGATTTTCCACGGACATCGATGAAATGCTGAAGGAATGGGTATCGGAGAATCACGTGCCGGAAGCCCTCTGTGACCGGATCCGGGAAGCGCTCCGGCAGGGCAGAAGGACGGAGGGGTGACAATCTCTCCCCGAGAAGGAACAGTCAGAACGCGGAAAGGCGAAGATATGGATAAACAAGGCCTGATCGACAGATTGAACGGGAAAAAGATCCTGATCTGGGGTTACGGACGGGAAGGCAAAAGCACGGAAGCCTTTTTGAAGGCGCACTGCCCGGCGGCGGTGACGGAAGTCTTTGAAGGCAAGCCCGAGGAGATGACGGCGGAAGTGTTTGACGCTTACGACGCTATCGTTAAAAGCCCCGGGATCCCGTATTTTTCCGGGGATCCGAAGCTGACGGGACAGACGGAACTCTTCCTGCAGGCATTTTCCGGACAGACCATCGGCATTACCGGCACCAAGGGGAAAAGCACCACTTCCTCCATGATGGCCCATGTGCTTGCGGAGTGCAGCGGACGCCCCGTGCTCCTGGTGGGGAATATCGGCATCCCCTGTCTGGATGCTTTTGACGAGATCACGGAGGATACCATCGTGGTCTACGAGATGAGCTGCCACCAGCTGGCGAATGCCCACACGGCGCCCCACATCGCCGTGTTTCTGAATCTGTACGAGGAGCACCTGGACTACTATCATACCCTGGATGCCTACTTCGGCGCCAAGGCCCACATCGCATCCTGCCAGAAGGCGGGGGACCGGTTCTACAAGGGTGAAAATGTGCCGGAGATCGAAACGGAGTCTGACACATTTGTCATAAAACCGAGCCCTGCCATGTATGTGCCGGGTTTCAAACTCTTCGGTGCTCACAACCATTTGAATGCCCTCTTTGTGCGGACCATTGCACAGGACTGCTTTGGTTGTGACCCGAGTGCGGTAACGGCATCGCTGCAGACCTTCCGTCAGCTCCCCCACCGGATGGAGCCTGTAGGAGAATTCGCTGGGCGCTCCTGGTATGACGATTCCATCTCCACCATTCCGGAGGCGGCCATCCAGGCCCTGGAGAGCATTCCGGGAGTCCGGGCCATCCTCATCGGTGGTATGGACCGGGGCATCGATTACGGGATCCTGGAGGATTATATGCGGGCACACCCGGACCGGGAGTTTATCTGCATGTACGCCACCGGCAACCGGATCTGCAAGGAGCTCTGCGCCCTGCCGGAGAACGTCCACCAGGTGGGAAACCTGGATGAGGCAGTGGCGGAGGCACTGCGGGTGACGAAGCCGGGGGATGGTATCGTCCTGTCCCCTGCCGCGGCGTCCTACGGGTACTTTAAGAATTTCGAGGAGCGGGGTGATGTCTTCAAGGGACTGGTGAAGGGCCTGCGATAAACCCGGTCGCGGGACGGAAGAGACAGAAGAGACCGGCCCTGTGAGGTGACGGAAGAGACAGAAGGGCCCGGTCCTGTGAGAGAACGGATGAGAAGAAAAAGCACCGGTGCGGGAAAGCCCGGGACTTTGGGAGGAATGACATGAAACGGAAAATGATGGCTCTGGTTTTAACTGCAGCGCTGGGGGTCTTCTCACTAGCCGGATGCGGCGCAGGGAGCAATGCCGGCAATGGAGCGTCCGGCGATGCGCAGACGGAGGGAGTGGATAGCACTTCCGCGGACGGTGCGGGGACGGCAGGCGCTGACAGTGCGGATGGCAGTGGCGCTGCTTCCGGCGCGGTGGGCGTGCAGACCTACTTTGCGGAGCTTCCCACTGGGGAAGAAGTCTCCGACATCTGTGTGCCGAAGATTGAGAATCTTCGGGATGATTTCATCTGCGGTGTGGATATCTCCTCTCTCCTTGCGGAGGAGCAGAGCGGTGTCAAATACTATGACGAAAACGGCGAAGAGCAGGACCTCTTAAAGATCCTGGCTGACAGTGGTGTCAATTATGTCCGCGTGAGAGTCTGGAACGATCCTTTCGATGCGGACGGCAACGGCTACGGCGGCGGCAACTGCAATGCGGAGACCGCAGCCATCATCGGCGCCAGAGCGGCGGCCTACGGCATGAAGCTGCTGGTGGATTTTCACTATTCCGATTTCTGGGCAGACCCCAACAAGCAGATGGAGCCCAAGGCCTGGGGCTCCTACCGGGCAGCCAGTGGCAAGGCCCAGGGCCTGTATGATTTCACCACCGCTAGCCTGCAACAGATCTTGGATGCGGGCGCAGACGTGGCCATGGTCCAGATCGGCAACGAGATCAACAACGGACTGGCGGGAGAAAAGACCGACCAGGGCAAGCTGGCGCTGTTAAAAGAGGGCGCCCATGCCGTCCGGGACATCGCGGCGCAGTACGGCCGCGAGATCAAAGTGGCGGTGCATTTTACCAACGTGGATGATCCGGAGGGGCTGAAGAAAAAGGCCGCATGGCTTTCCGAAGGGGAGCTGGACTATGATGTCTTCGGCATCTCCTACTACCTCTACTGGCACGGCACCATCGACAATATGAAAAAGACCCTGAAGGAGATCGGGGATACCTACGGGAAGGAGACCTGTATCATGGAGACCTCCTGGCCCTGGACCGGCGACGACGGCGACGGCTTCGGCAACAGCATCAGCGAGGACGATGCAACGGGTGACTACAGAGCCAGCATCGCAAGCCAGGCGGTGGCGGTGCGGGATGTTTGCGAGGCGGCAAACGAGATCGGCGCGCTGGGCGTCTTCTACTGGGAGCCTGCCTGGGTGCCCGTGGGACGGAACTACGATACCAATCTCCCCATCTGGGAGGAAAACGGTTCCGGCTGGGCCAGCAGCTATTCTGCGGCTTACGATCCGGATGACGCGGGAAAATACTACGGCGGCAGCTCCTGGGACAATCAGGCCTTCTTTGATTTTGACGGTCATGTCCTGCCCTCCGCAAAAGTGTGGAAGTATCTGCGCTACGGCGCTACTTCCGAGCTGACGGTGGACTTCCTGGAGGATGTGACGGTCATCACCTCCGTGGGCGAGGCACCGGTGATGCCCGAGGGGGTCCTGGCTTACATGAACGACCGGTCGCAGAACCAGATCCTGCCCGTAACCTGGGACGAGGAGCAGCTGGCCAATATCGACACGACCCAGGCGGGAGAATACAGCATCCGCGGTGTCATCGGCGGGGACAACTCCCTCACCGGCACCTATGCCTTCTGCACCGTAAAGGTGATGTATATCAATCTGCTGACCAATCCCAGCTTCGAAGAAAATGACATGAGTGTCTGGAATGTCACATACAGCGGCAGCAATAACCCTACGGATGTGCAGACCAAGGCATCCGATGCGGTGACCGGCGAGAAGGCCTTCCATTTCTGGGATACTTCCGATATGGAATTTGATGTGGAGCAGACCTTCACCGTCACCCAGGACGGCACCTACGGCGGCAGCGCCTACATTCAGGGCGGCGATGTGGGAGCAGCGGCAGAGATCTACCTCTACATCCGCATCGGCGATGAGATCTACCGCAGTGATCCTGTCACCGTCACCGGCTGGGTACAGTGGCAGCACCCCGTGATCGAGGGTGTGGACGTGGCAGCAGGCACCGAAATCACCATCGGTATGCATGTAAAGTCCGCGGCCAACGGCTGGGGCACCATTGATGATTTTGAACTCTATAAACTGCCGGAATAAAGTGAAACGACAGGAGGAAAGCGTATGACTAGAGAAAGATTACTGGACGAATTACAGGAGCTTTTCAGAGATGCCTTCGAGGATCCGCAGCTGGAGCTGGACGAGGACCTGAGCCCCGATGATGTGGAGGGCTGGGACAGCCTGATGCAGATCACCCTGCTGGAGGCAGTGAAGGAGGAGTACGGCATCTCCTTTACCCTGGACGAGATGATCGAGATCAAGAATGTCCGGGATCTGATGGATTGCATTCTGGGGAAGCTGGAATGAGCATGAAGATCGTCTTCCACAGGTACAACAGCATATGTGAGCCGGACTACCTGGAGGCGTTCCGGGCGTTGGGGCTGGAGGTGGTGGAAAATACAGAGGAGATCGGGCATCCGAACCTCCCCATGAAGCGCAGGATCGAAACGGTGAGCAGGATGATCCTGGAGGAGCGGCCCCTCTTTGTCTTCTCCATCAATTTCTTCCCCTTCATCTCCATGATCTGCGAGAAGCTGGGGGTGCTCTATGTGGCGGAGAGTGTGGACTGCCCTGTTCCGGAGATCTATAACACCCAGATTCGCAATGCCCACAACCGGGTCTTCCTCTTTGACAGCGCCCAGTACGAGAGCATCGCTTCGGAAAATCCCGCGGGCATTTTTCATTTGCCCCTGGGGGCTGCTGCAGGGCGCATCACGGCGCATCTGAATGCCACCGGCCATGGGGAGGACGGTGCCTTCGGACCGGAGGATGAGCGGTATGACAGCGATGTGAGCTTTGTGGGGAGTCTTTACGAAGAGAAGGATAATTACCTGGATGTGAGACAAAAGCTTTCTCCCGAGCAGCAGGGCTTTCTGGACGGCCTCGTCCGGGCACAGCTTCAACTTCCCGGATTGGCTTTGGTGCGGGAAGTGCTGAAGGATGAAGCTCTTCTGGAAAAATATGATCTGGGGGCATCCATCCGGGCGGCAGATCCGGGATTCTATCATTCCGAAATCTGTGTGCGAAATATGGATTCCTTCCTCATTAGTGACTGGTATCTGGGTTTCCATCTGACCCATCTGGATCGGGTGCGGACCTTAAATCTGCTGGCACAGGTGGCAGATGTGGATTTCTACACTCGGAGCGATACCGGGGAACTCTCCGGTGTGCATTGTCACGGCGGTGTCACCAGTCTGGATCAGATGCCTATCGTCTTCCGCCGCAGCCGCATCAATCTGAACCTGACCATGCGCCCCATTGAGACGGGCCTGCCCCAGCGCATCTGGGATGTATTGGGTGCAGGTGGGTTTCTGCTGACGGACGAAAGAGCGGAGCTGCCTTCCTTCCTGGTTCCCGGGGAGCATGTGGAGACCTTCGCCGATGAGGCGGAACTTGTGGAAAAGATCCGGTATTACCTGGAGCACCCCGCGGAGCGTGAAGCTATCGCAAGAGCCGGCTATGAAGAGATCTGCCGGGCGGGGACGGTGCTGCACCGGGTGATGGAGATGGTAAAGATTGTGGCTGCAGAGGTCTGATGGAAACTCCTCGAGCCAAAACACTATACAAACTTCATATTTATAGTAGTTTTATGGAAAATTCATCTTTCCGCGTAGTCGCTTGCAGTGGATTGTGATAAAATTATTTTTGAATAAGTGGAACTTTGGGACTAAATAATTTCAAAGTTCTGCCGATATTCTTCCTAGAAGACCCTCTTGGGCTGTATTTGCCCTGAGGAAGTAACGTTAACCGAGGATGCAAGGAAGACATCCGCCGAATTCACATGGAGGTGAGGACAATGGCAATGGAACCTATAGGAAGTATGATGAGTCTGCAGGCGCAGGCCATCCAGCCGGTAAAACCTGCTGCACTCGCAGCAACTGCACCGGAAAAATTTGACACTGTAGAGGCTCAGGATCCGTCCGCGAAGCTGGACGGTATTACTCCTGTTGTCTCCAATGCCCAGGAAAAGGGAGATTCCGGGAGCTCCGATCAGGGAGCATCTCAAAATGGCCCTACCAATGATCAAATTCGTAAGGCCGTAGAGAAGATCAATAAGCAGCAGATGGCACAGTCCGAGGCTATCTTTGGCATTCACGAGGAGACGAACCGCGTCACCATCAAGATCGTAGATAAAAAGACCAAGGAGGTCATCAAGGAGTTGCCCCCCGAGAAGACTCTGGATATGATTGCAAAGGCATGGGAGCTGGCAGGCATTTTGGTTGACGAGAAGAGATAGGAGGAATTACTATGGGACAGATGAGATTATCTGGCCTGATCTCCGGTATGGATACCGATACTGTCATCCAGCAGCTCGTTAGCGTTCGCCGGTTAAAGGTGACCAGAGCGAAAGGAGATCAGACAAAGCTCTCCTGGAAACAGGATATTTGGAAAGATTTGAATAAAGAACTGCAAAGCCTGCACACCAAATTTGCAGCTACAATGCGATTCTCTTCGGCATATACTACCAAAAAGACTGCTGTATCCAATCCGGCTGTGGCAAATGTCATTGCGGGAGCTAACGCGATGGATAGCGTGCAGTCTTTGAAGGTTACTCAACTGGCAAAGTCTGGCTATATGACCGGTGGTGAGGTGAGCACCGTTGGCGATGAAAAAGCAACCGCTCTCTCTAAAATGAGCGACCTTGGCTTTGGCGGATCCGGTAGCCTGTCTCTGAAAATTGGTGGGGAAGAGAAAGCTACCATCAATATCGATTCAAACACAACCATCTCCGATGTGCTTTCCGAACTGAAAAATGCAGGCCTTAATGCATCCTTCGATGAAAAAAATCAGAGATTGTTCATTAGTTCCAAGGCTTCGGGAGAGGAATATGACTTTACTTTGACTGCAAACGATTCAGATGGTAATGATGCTTTGGCGAAGCTTGGTCTTCAGACGAAAGAATACTATACCGGTCTGAACGCCCAGTCTGAAGAGGAGAGAACTGCAGGGATCGCTGCAAATCTTGCAGAGCGCACTGCTGCTTTAAACAATACCTATCAAGACCTTCAGGCAAGATTGGCGGATGCGCAGTCTCAGATCACAACCCTTACGGATGCTCTTTCCGGGCAGGACGGATTTGATTCGGATGATTTGGATGCTACCCTGAGTCGTTGGACTACCCAGAAGAATGAGTTGGCTAGTCAGATTGAGGCAACGGAAGACGAGGAGGAAAAGGCGAATCTCCAGACGCAGTTGGATGCTCTAAATGAGAAGATTTCTTCTGCAGAGAGCCTTAAGTCCCAGGAGGAAACGGCTGCCGATGTACAGGCTCGGATGGCGGATTTGGAACAGTTCATTGATCCGTCTACCGGTGAAGCTACCGATGCTTTGAGAGCGCAAGTGGAAGCAGATTACGATGCGAGAATTGCCGCTGCAAACGCTGCGCTTTCCGATGATGACGCAGCAGCGACAAGGTATGCTACTAAGATCAAGGGCCAGGATGCGGAGATTTACCTGAATGGTGCGAGATTTACCAACAACACCAACAATTTCTCTATCAATGGTCTGACCATCACCGCTCTCAGCAAGACTGCCGACAACGAGGAAGTCACTCTGACAACCACAAATGATACCGATGGTATCTATGATAATATCAAGAATTTCCTGAAACAGTACAATACTGTCATCAACAAGATGGATGCGCTGTACAATGCGGATTCTATCAGGAAGTATGAGATGTTGACGGATGAAGAGAAGGAAGCAATGTCCGAGTCAGAGGTGAAAACCTATGAAGACAAGATCAAGGATGGGCTCCTTCGTAGAGATGAGACTATTGGTTCCATCAGCAGTGCATTGAAGAAGGTGATGAGTTCCGGGTACGAAGTTGATGGAGTCAAAATGTATCTGACTTCTTTCGGAATCGGTACCGGCGATTATTTCAGCACACCGGACAATGAGAAGAATGCCCTTCATATCGATGGGGATCCGGATGACTCCATGACCAGTGGAAATGCAGATAAACTTAAGGCCATGATTGCATCGGACCCGGATAAGGTAATATCGTTCTTCACGCAGATGTCCAAGGATCTGTATAGTTCTATGTCTGAACTTTCAGCTTCAAGAAGTGGATATCGTACCTATGGTACGTTCTTCGATGATGTGAAGATGAAGGCGGATTACTCCGATTTCACATCTAAGATTGATGATCTGGAAGAGAAGGCTAACGACTACGAGGATAAGCTTTATGCGAAGTTCTCTGCAATGGAGACTGCGCTTGCAAAACTTCAAAGCAAGACTTCTGCTTTGTCCGGACTGATTGGAACCGGTAATTAAGAGAAACAAAAAGTAACAGGAGGCAAAAGAGTCTATGCCATTGCCTAATGCCTATGCACAATATGCGAATAACAGGATCATGACCGCTTCTCCTGCAGAGTTGACTTTGATGCTCTACGAGGGGGCTATCAAGTTTTGCAATATTGCCATTGAAGCAATCGGGAATAAGGATATTCAGAGGGCGCATACCAACATCGTCAAAGCACAAAATGTGATAGACTATCTGACTCAGACTCTGGATATGAAATACCCGGTGGCAAAGGATTTCGAGAATATTTATAACTACCTGAGCAGGCGCCTGGTAGAGGCAAATGTCAGTAAGGACTCTGAAATCCTGAAAGAGGTGGCTGAGCATCTTCGGAGTGTTCGAGAAACTTGGAAAGAGGTTATGCGTCAAAATGGTATTACGGGTCATATCTAAGGAGTGACAGTTGAATGGGAAATAGTTATATTGCTATCCTAAAGGAATCTCTGGTAAAAAAGAGTGTGGTTTTGGATCGGGTTATCGCCATAGACGAGGAACTGATGAAGACACTCCGGGAGAATCCTTCCGATCTAGAAACCTTTGACCGGTATCTGGAGGAGAAGGAGGAAGCGATACAGGAGCTGAATCAGCTGGATGATGGTTTTGAGGCTGTCTACGACAAGGTGGCGGAACTTCTCCAGACGGAAAAAGAGGCATATGCTTCCGAAATCAAGGAGCTGCAGAGCCTGACCAGAGAAGTGACCGGAAAGACCATGACTGCACAAAATGCCGAGGCCAGAGCAAGACAGGCTGTAGAGGAATTCTTTACTAAGAAGAAGGGCGAGATCCGGGACGGACGAAAGTCTTCTCGCGTTACTGCATACTATCAGATGCAGGGAATGGGCCGCGGAGTACCTCCTTCCTTTATGGACGAAACACATTGAATGGTTATTGAAAAGCCCGAAAAGCATTGTATTTCCAGTGCTTTTCGGGTTTTTATTTTTTTTTGGAAAAGGGGTTAAGGATTTTGACTTCGGTCCGATATATAAGGTGTAACAAGGAAGTTACTTACAAAGCAAAGACGCAGGAAGCGGCTGAGGCTTAAGTAACCATCCTAAGATGAGCATGGATGCATACGATCTGCAAGGAAGCAGTTTTTAATCGAAGGAGAGAATATTATGGTAGTACAACACAATCTGACCGCAATGAATTCCAATCGTATGCTGGGCCTCACCACTAATGCTCTGGCAAAGTCCACCGAGAAGCTGTCTTCCGGATACAAAGTCAACCGCGCAGCCGATGATGCAGCAGGACTTGCAATTTCCGAGAAAATGCGTCGCCAGGTCAGAGGCCTGACCCAGGCTTCCGCAAATGCACAGGACGGAATCTCCTGCGTACAGACTGCAGAAGGTGCTCTGAATGAAGTGCATGACATGCTGCAGCGTATGAATGAGCTGGCTGTTAAAGCTTCGAATGATACCAATACTACGGAAGATCAGGATTACATCAATCAGGAAGTTCAGGCACTGGTATCCGAGATTAGCCGAGTCGCAAGTACAACTACCTTCAACAACCAGAACCTGTTGGACGGAACCTTCAAGGGGAAGAATCTGCAGGTTGGTGCAGAGAAGGATCAGGTCATCACCATTAGTATCGTGGCTATGTCTGCGGGTGGCTTGGGGGTCCCTGCAGCTGATGTTAACTGCACATCTACTGCCGGTGCAGAGAAAGCTATCAGCAGCATCAAGATAGCCATCAGTTCTCTGAATGCGCAGAGATCCGCACTCGGTGCTGTTCAGAACAGACTGGAGCACACCATCAAGAACCTGGATAACATCGCTGAGAACACCAGTTCTGCAGAATCCGCTATTCGAGACACTGATATGGCTACTGAGATGGTTCGGTTCTCCAACCAGAACATTCTGTCACAGGCTGGACAGTCCATGTTGGCACAGGCAAATCAATCTAACCAGGGAGTGCTCTCTCTGCTCAGCTAATATCTTCGAGTATGTGAATATCTTGAATCGTACAGAAGAGGGAATCCTTTTGGGTTCCCTCTTTTATTGCTTTTCATGAAGTAATAAAATAGAATAATACGTAGATTGAATATTTGGAAAAAAAGTAGAAGTTTTAGAAGAACGGAGGCGAAAATGGCTGAGGCATTTTTAGAAGAGATTTATGATTACTCTAGGATGTATATGCTTCTGACCAATTGTGCTGAATCATCCTTTCGGCACCAGACAGATAAAGCAAAGGAAGAATGGAACGAATACGTTTCACTTCTTTCTAAATGCGAGCAAACAGATGTTTTTGAACAGAGAGCATCTCTTGACCTTTTGAATCAAATGACGAGAGAAATAGCTCCTTTCTTTAGAAGCCAGTCTCGTTTTGGTGGTGAGATTGAGCGAACTATGCTTCCAATCCTTCGTGTTTTGTTGGGAAATATCAGTAATATCGATTTGACTGAAGGAAACTACCACTTCAAGAGTACGCCCACTGGATTTTTGACATTGGAATACTTGCCGTTAAAAAAGTATTTGCACAGTACCTATGACCCCATGAGGGAAGCGTTTGCTTTAGCTGATCAGATTTATGATCCCTTATTTGAGCAGTATAATATTTTTGGGGCCGGGCTTGGGTATCTTGCTTATGCTATATGGGTACGAAGCGGAGCGTCCTTGAAAATTCGCATCTATGAACCGGATCAAACCATGGCTCAGTTTGCACGTGCATACGGACCTCTGGATTGGATTGATGATAAAGACCTTTCTGTCGTAACGGGTGGGGAAAAGGAAGATGTGTTTTGGCGTTTTCTGGAGGATACCAGTCCGGAGAAGAGAAAAGAGAATAACAAAACAGAAAAGATTGGCTGTTACATAGAACCCCTGGTAAAGGAATTGTACAGCGAGACAGAAATCAAAAAACAACTGGATACGTATCATGCGTATTTTACCCTGGAAAATGAATATACGGAACTGGCTAGGATTAACGAATACCGGAATTATAAGAAGACTCCTTTGCGGGTTCATGATCTTGAAGGGCAATATCAAGCGGAGGAATGGATTGTTGTAGCTGCAGGCCCGTCTCTGGATGAGAATATCGACTTTTTGCGGAAAAGCCAGGGAATCCGGAAAATTGTTGTGGTTAACACCAGCCTGATCAAATTGAAAAATCTTGGAATTAAACCTGATATGGTGGCGGCACTGGATCCGACCAAATTAATGCAATCTCACATAGAAGGCATAGAGGATTTTACGGACGGGATTCCGCTTGTGGCAGAACAGCAGCTCTATTGGGGGTATACTGCCAGATATCACGGGCCGATATATATATGTCATATGCAACTGCCGGACAAAGAATTTGAACCGAATCCGGATGAGAGGGATCATTGGAACATCGGAAGTACCGTTACGACACTTGCATTGGAGGCTGCAATTCATTGTGGCGCTAAAACCATCTATTTGGTTGGTGTGGATTTGGGGTACCCCGGAGGGAAAAATTATGCATCCAATATGCCGGAATCGCACGATGTATCAGAAGGGCATACGGGATCGGAACAGGTTCGCTCCACGGACGGTGGAATGGTAAGCTCGGATTATGTTTTTGGCATTTTCAGAAGGGACATTGAACAAATAATTAACAGTAAGCCGGAAATCCGTTTTATAAACAAATCTGAGCATGGAGCCTATATTCAGGGGGCTTTCTCCGGAAAATGGTGGGAAAGTAATGGGGAATTTCAAAACGTGGAGGATACAGAAAATTATCTGAAGCACCTTGCAGTGGAACGGGTCCTGAACTGGCGCCAGAAATATTATCTGTTGCAGCAGCTTCTGTATCAGCCTCGAGTCGTAGAATTTACGAGGTCGTCGAGTGAGTTGAGAAAAACCTTTGATGATACGTTTGAATTGATATATCAGTCCTTTGCGGACGAACTGGATTGGAAGCCTTCACAAGGAAGTGGTTCGGGCAATCTCGTATACCTTATGTCGAATCGTTTCTCCGGCCCTAAAAATCCAGAGTGCCGCGAGATCATGTCCCAGGCGAAGGCTCTAACTAGGCAGAAAAAAACGGTATTGATCGTGAATACCGCAGAACTATTTTCCGGAGAGCCGGTGGCAACGAATCAAAAAATGAGATGGGCGCCCCCAAAAGATCTTGTGGAGGCAGAGTCAGTTTACTTTGAGGATAGACCTTATCCTTATTTCCAGTTGCCCTTCGGATATGAAGAATTGGGATTTATTCGGGAATTCCTAACATTCACGGACAAGAACAGACCCGGTCGAGTCCTGGACTATGGAGAGTACTCTTTGGTATCGAGAAGCCTTGCGGAATTTTTGACGGTAGAGCGGTTTTCGGATTCTTAAAAGTTTAGATTTCCTTTATTGAATTCTATTTTTGTATCGTATAGAATAATTTTTGAAAAGAGGGGTTAATATTTCGGCGAGCCCGTCCGAAATATGAAGTGTAAGTCAAAGGAAAGTGCTAATGCAACATTTTGGCTTACACGATTCTTAACCAGAAGCAAATCTTTGATCCGCGCGCGAGGAGAAGGGAAGCGCTTCCAATCTAGCACATGATTGCAAGGAAGCAATCATTAATTTCAAGGAGGAAAAATTATGGTAGTACAGCACAACTTAACAGCAATGAACTCTAACAGAATGCTCGGTCTGACTCAGTCTACCCTGGCTAAGTCCACCGAGAAGCTCTCTTCCGGTTACAAGGTCAACCGTGCAGCAGATGATGCAGCAGGTCTGGCTATTTCCGAGAAGATGCGCCGCCAGGTTCGTGGCCTGACTCAGGCTTCTGCAAACGCACAGGATGGTATTTCCTGCGTGCAGACTGCAGAAGGTGCTCTGAACGAAGTACACGACATGCTGCAGCGCATGAATGAGCTGGCTGTCAAGGCATCGAACGATACCAATACCACTGAGGATCAGGTTTACATCAACCAGGAGGTACAGGCACTCGTTTCCGAGATTACCCGTGTTGCTAGCACCACGACCTTCAACAACCAGAATCTGCTGGATGGTTCCTTCAAGAACAAGAATCTGCAGGTCGGCGCTGAGAAGGATCAGGTCATCACTCTGAGCATCGTCGCTATGTCCGCAGGTGGACTTGGCGTTGCAGGAGCTGATGTTGCATGCTCCACCACTGCAAAGGCAGAGAAGGCTATCAGCAACATCAAGACCGCTATCAGCTCTCTGAATGCACAGAGATCTGCACTTGGTGCAGTCCAGAACAGACTTGAGCACACCATCAAGAATCTCGACAATGTTGCTGAGAATACTCAGTCTGCTGAGTCCGCTATCCGTGATACGGATATGGCTTCCGAGATGGTTAAGTTCTCTAACCAGAACATTCTGTCTCAGGCAGGACAGTCCATGCTGGCACAGGCTAATCAGTCCAATCAGGGCGTCCTTTCCCTGCTCGGATAATAGCTTGAAAAAGAGCACATTGCCCAAAACCAGTTCCGAAAGAGGGAAGCCGCGCGACTTCCCTCTTTTACTTTTCTGGTGTATCCTATAGTTATGAAATCTTGTAGAGGTGGACTCTGATTGGAGGGACGAACGGATTCATGAAACGTTTGGATCAGGAGGTCATTGACCGCATTGCGTTGATTCAATATGATGGAATTCCGCTGCTGAGATATGTGATTGATGATCTGGGGGTTCCTACATCGGGGGAAGAAATAACCCGAAATGCTACCAGCTCGGCTACAGAAGAAATACATATTCCCCGCTTACCGATTCGGGGAAAGGAAACGATTGAGACATTTTTTGAAAGTCTTTCTCCAAGAGAGTATTTGATCCAATTGCTTCCACTTAGGAAACTGAAAGGAACAGAGTTGTATCATGAAGCGGCGGATCCATATCTTGATCTTTTGGATACCAATCGGTACATTGTAATTGAAAATAGCCTGGGAAATGAAAAGGCTCCGGTTCATACGCATAATCGTCATTTATTTTCTGCAATCCAGGTGCTCGGAGCCTATGGATGTATGGAATTAGATGCTGAGCGTATCAACTGCGCAATCCGTGAGTTGATATCTACAATCGAGGGGTATTACGGAATCCGATATCAGGAAGATTATTGTCGAAAAATATCTAATGTCATCTGGAATGCCCTAGAACTGCATCAGGCGTTTTTACAATTCTATCTAGATGTGATTGAACGGGTTCAACCCAGACTGATTCTATATACCCATGGAGCGGAGAATCGAAATTGTATTTTATATGAAGCAGCTCGGGCATCGGGAGTTTTTGCTTATGAGATTGATCACGGAGTAAATCAATACACCTATAAAATCCCTAAATGGATCGATCATACGGATAGGCACCTGGTATTCAGTCAGTTTAGTGAAAATATTTCGCGAGAATACGGTGTTGAAAATGTGATTGCTGTTGGAAAACCTGGGACGGATCATTGGATCCCAACAAATCGTCCAGATAACGCTATTGTTGTTGCAATTGTATCCAGCGCCGAACCGGGAATGGTTTCAATGGCCTTACGTTTGGTTTCGTTACTTCCCCCTTCCTGTATGGTTGTATATAAAAAACATCCTTCCGAAATCCTTTCTGCGGAGGAAGAAAAAGCACTTGGAAGTGATCCAAGACTGGTAGTTATGGATGGGAATGTGAACATTCACTCGTTGTTTGGAGTCGCTCGTGTAGTGATAGGACAGTATTCTACAGCGGTGGTGGAGGCACTTTCCTACGAAGAAATGGAAGTGATCCTTTATCTGAACGGACAGGACCCTAGGGAACTTTATACTGATTGGCTGAGATGCTATATGGAGATGATCGACAGAGGAGAGATCGTGGGGGCTAAGACTCCGGAACAGATTGCGGAACGCGTTATTCATATCATGCGATGCGGGAACAGTCGAAAAGAGATTCCTTATTGGGCGGATCATCCGGAAGAACGCTTTCTTGCGCAGATAGGTGAGAATTCAGAGTACTGTGTGCATTGATACAAAACAATGTTCGGAGGCTGATAACATGGAAATATCAAAGAGGGAAGTGGAAAGAATCATTTCAGAAGGAAACCTGGAGGAATCTCTAAAAGCAATTCGAGAGCTTGAAGAAAAGACTCCTCAGGATGCGGAAATTTTGTCGTTGAAGACCTTGTGCTACACTCTGGCTGATAATTTGGAATCAGCATTAAAATATGCAGAAGAGGCGGTGAGAAGGCTACCTCTGAATGGGGAGATGCAATACAACCTCGGGTGCGTATATGATGCGATGGGGAGATTGGAAGAGGCTTATGTATGTTATATTCGCAGTTCTATACTGCTGCAGTATTCGAAGTCAGAGTTGTATGAATCATTGGGAATCATGGATGCATCGGAAGACCTGATCAATCGGATCATCGCAGAGGCCAATGATGACAACTTTTCTTTGGAAGACAGAATTAGAAAGAAGACGCAACTGGAATATTTGTTGGGTTTATCGTCTTCACAATTTTTACTCCTTGAGACTGCCTTTCGGAATAGTGATCGGGATCTGATTGGGCAGTGGTATTATGAGAGCTTGACGCGACGCAGGTTTGCAGGAATCTATAAAGATCAGTATTTTAATTCTTCAGAAACTCCTGATAAACGAAATGTGGTGGAACTTAAAGCGGAGTTTTTGGAAGGAACGGAAGGACAGCAGTTTACACTGGAGGGTGACTGTGAGGAATACATTCTTCCCGTTGCTTCTTTTGAACCTACTAACCTTCAGATTCTTACTCCAAGGGGAGAAACGCTGGTTCGTCAGAGGCAGCCTTACCGATTTTATTATTATAGGCTTCCGGGAAATGCGAGTCTGCAGGCTGGAGCAAAATCAGTCTTTGGTCACCCGATTCCATTGAGAAGAGACCCTCAAAAGAAACGTCTGGTGATGAGTATTTTCGTGGACGGATTGTCAAACTCGATTTTAAAGGGAGATTTGTTCCGGCAAACGATGCCCCATACCTGCGAGTATTTCAGCAAAGGTACAATTTTTGAAAATGCCTTTAATACAGGAGAATGGACATACCCTAGTATAGCGACCTATGTTACGGGTTTGTATACGACGCATCATATGCTGTTTCATCATACGCTGGATTATCCGATGCCGGAACAGGTACCGACTTTAGCTGAGCATTTTCGAGATGCAGGATATTATACATCAAAGTATTGTGGCAATTGGAGGATCATTCCCTCCTATGGACATGCAAGAGGATATGACAGATTTGTATATCAGCACCAAAGTGTGGGCTTTAAAGCACACGAAGTGGTTGCTGAAGCAATCGATCAATTGGACGCAGGGAAAGAACTGAATCAATATGTATGGATCTCTATAGGAGATCTGCATGATATCGCTGACAGATTTCAACTTCCGCTCTCTGTTCAGAAGAACCTCCCTATTGAGAGCAGAGAGTATCAAGAGAGTGGACCAACATCTGTTAAGCAAACTTACAATCGAAATGATGTGATTCAGTATAAGGAAATGGCAGGATATATCGATCGATGGCTGCATATCCTGTTCCGCTATATCGAGGAAAATTATGCGGATGATGAAGTAGTTATTTCTCTGTTTTCCGATCATGGACAAGGATACTTGATCGAAGGGAAAAATGCTCATTTCCTCGCTAAGGAACGTTCCAATGTCCCTATGATGTTCCGCGGTGGTATCTCAGAGGGGCGAGGTGTTGTCGAGGAGACGGTTTCTGCAGTGGACTACAGTTGCATGCTCAGAAAAGTGGCTGGACTTCCGGAAACGGATGAAAGTGGAACGGATGCTCAACTTCCTGTAATCTTCGGTGGGAGGAAAGCAAGGGAATATGCGTATTCTGAGAGCATTCATCCGGGCGATCCTTACCGGGCAGCAGTTTATTCTCCTAGAAACAACGAAGTTTTTTTCTTTAAGAACCCCACTCCTGTTTTGAATGATGGACGCTTTGCGCTGGTGGAGTATGCGTACTGTTTGGAGACAATAGGTGGATCACCGATTCGGGATGCGGAAAGAGAAAAACAATATCTGAATATTGTTTTGGATCATATCGCTCCGATCCTACTCTATGATTGAGAGATGAGCAATAAAACTGGGAGAAGGATAAAAGTATGAGAAGACTTGCAATCATTCCCGCCCGCAGCGGCTCTAAAGGATTGAAGGACAAAAACATCAAGGAATTGAATGGAAAACCTTTGATTGCATATACAATTCAAGCAGCGTTGGAGAGCAGAATGTTTGACAAGATTTTTGTCTCCACAGATTCGGAAAAATATGCCCGGATTGCAGTCGAATGGGGGGCATGCGCTGATTTTTTGAGATCAAAGGAAAATTCCTCCGATACAGCTGGGTCATGGGATGTGGCCCGTGAAGTGGTCGAAAGATTGGAAGAGCAAGGGGAAAACTATGATGAGATTATGCTTCTTCAGGCAACATCTCCACTCAGAACCGCCTATGATATCTGCACTGCTATTGAATTGATGCAAAAAAAATCTGCTAACAGCGTAGTGTCTCTTACTCCCTGTAAGCACTCACCGCTCTGGTGTAATACGCTTCCCGAAGATGGATGTATGGATTCTTTTGAGAACGAAGAGTATAAGAATCTCCCGCGCCAACTTTTGCCCTGCTATTATCAATATAATGGCGCCATTTATCTTCTTACGATGGAAGAGCTATATAAGAAAGAGCAATTCAGGGAAAGGTGCTATGCATATATCATGCCGGAGGAAAGGTCGGTGGACATTGATACGGAACTTGATTTTGTCATGGCAGAGTATCTTTTGAACAGGGAAAAGGTGGAATGAGTAGTGCGGAGTTGACGGATCATTGGGATCGATACCTAGATTATTTTCCTTCCGGAAAAAAAGATATATATTTTTGCGAAGGATATCATCGCCTGTATGAAGATGGCGGGACCAAAGGAATCTGCTATGTATATTCCGAGGGGGATCGCATTTTTCTCTTGCCCTTTCTTCGACGACGAATTGAGGATCTTTATGATTTGGAATCAGCATATGGATATGGTGGCCCGTTGAGCAACTGCGAGGATCCGGAATGGAATCTCAAAGCTGCGGGCGATATGATGTCCCTTCTGAAGGAGGAAGGGTATCTGTGCGGCTTTCTCAGATTCCATCCGTTGATGGACAATCACAGTCTGCTGGAGGGATTCGGAGAAATATTGTTTGACAGGCACACTGTGGTGATGAATACTGGATTATCGCCTGATCAAGTGTGGAATCAGGAAATATCGGGCAAAAACAGAAATATGATCCGCCGCGCCGAGAGAGAAGGATTGGAGTTTGAGGCTGAGGATGATTTTGCCTCTCTGAAGGAATTTGAAGAATTATATCTTGCCACCATGAGACGGTTGGGAGCAGACAGTTTTTATCTTTTTGATGAAAGCTACTTTGAAAACATGCGATCACTTCTTTTGGGGAAGGGATTTTTGGCAACTGTAAGAATGGAGGGGCGTTTGATATGTGCTGCAATTCAAATGGTATCCGGTAGCTTCGGGCATTATCACTTACAGGGAAGCGACCCTACATGCCGTCAGCCTGGTGCAGGAAACTATTTGCTCTGGAAATCTGCTCTGGAGATGTGGAATCGAGGAGTCAAGATCTTTCATTTAGGGGGAGGAGTGGATTCCTCGACGGAGAATAGTTTGTTTAAATTCAAAAAATCATTCAGCAGCGATTTGAGAGATTTTTATATTGGAAAATTGATTTTTCAACCGGAAAAGTATCGGGAGATTGTTTCTGGCTGGGCGGAACAGAATCCCGATAAGGCGGTATCTTTGGGGAAATTGCTTCTTTGCTATCGCTATTAAGGAAAATGCCGGTTAAAGTACCGGAATCACCCGGAGGGATTATGAAAATGGATCGGTGTCTTATCATTGCAGAGGCGGGCGTCAATCATAACGGTGATGTGGAATTGGCTTATCGCCTATGCGATGCGGCCAAGAAAGCGGGCGCGGATGTCGTGAAATTCCAGACATGGAAAACGGAAGCATTGCTTACTGCTAACGTGGAACAGGCAGACTATCAAAAGGGCAATACGGGAACGGAAGAATCCCAGTTTGATATGTTGAAAAAACTGGAATTGTCCTATGAAGATTTTCGAAAGATAAAGAAGTATTGTGAGTCTATTGGAATTCTTTTTGCCTCCACCGCTGATGAGCGGGAGAGCCTGGATTTCCTTTTGTCCATTGGGATTCCCTTTATCAAAGTGGGCTCGGGAGAGATTAATAACATACCCTATCTTCGCTATATCGGAAGCAAAAGGAAACCGGTTATCCTTAGCACGGGCATGAGTTCTTTGGGGGATGTTGAGAGGTCTGTCAGAGCCTTGAAGGATGGTGGGGCGGAGGATATCACTCTGCTTCATTGTACAACGAATTACCCTGCTCCGCTGGAGAGTGTGAATCTTAGAGCGATGCCGGTCATGGGAGAGGCTTTTGGCCTTCCTTATGGGTACTCGGATCATACCGTCGGTACGACGGTGGCTGTTGCGGCTGTGGCGCTTGGTGCATGTGTGATTGAAAAGCACTTTACGCTGGATCGAAATATGGAAGGCCCCGACCACAAGGCCAGCATGGAACCTGATGCGTTTGGAATGCTGGTGAAGGACATTCGCAATACGGAGCTCCTTTTGGGAGATGCTGTCAAGAAACCAACCCCTCAGGAAAAGCGTATCAGCAGCGTTGTAAAAAAGCGCATTGTTGCTGCAACTACAATTCCAAGGGGAACTGTCATCTCAGAGACTATGATAACTGCTAAGCGAAATAACAGAGGGACAGAAGTCAAATATTGGGACCAGGTTGTTGGGTCTACGGCTATAAAATCATATAGACCAGATGATCCTATTGAAGGAATTACTGATTAGATTACTGGAGGAACGAGGGATGGAACTGGGAAGTGAATACAGCCTGTGTCTGCCATCACTTACAAAAACAGAAACGAACGTTTTTACCTACCTTCATCAATATCCGTTAGTTTGTTTTTTTGATAGCGGGAGGAGCGCAATACGTCGCTTTGTCAGTCTTCGGGAATGGCATGGCAACTTCCTGCTTCCGGAGTATATCTGTGAATCCGTTATTTCCTGTTTCCCCAGGGAGCGAATCAGATTTTATCGGATTCTTCCGGATTTTTCCATAGATGTCGACGATTTTTCGGAAAAAATGAACGAAAGTACTTCCGTCGTATATTTGATGCATTATTTCGGTTATTTGCAGTCTGAATATTCGTTGTCCGTTGTGAGAAAACTGGCAGACAGATATGGGTGTACAATTTTGGAAGATACAACGCATAGTTTTTTCTCGGCGAAGGAAACCATAGGAGATTATATGATTTGCAGTTTGCGCAAATGGTTTCCTGTTGGAGGCGCCGGAGTTTTGTACTCGCGTCTTTCCGGTGAGGGGATTGATTCGGAGGAATGTCCGAAGAATATTGATAATGAAAAGGTTTACGGGTTGGTGTTGAAGGATCTTTTTCTCCGCAAGAAATTGGAATGCAATCCTGCCTACAGGAAGATTTTTGCGGAATCGGAGGAGCGCTTGAATGAAAGAACAGAAATACGAGCCTTGTCGGATTTGGACACGTTCCTTTTGGAATGTATGAATGTGGATAATACTCGTTCAAAAAGAAAGGCAAACGCAGAGTATTTGATTACTTCTCTGAAAGAGCATCTTCCTATGATTTCTGTGCGTGATTATAAGCCAGATGAGTGCCCGTTTGCACTTCCGATACGGTCTCGAGAGAGGGACAGGTTAAGAGCGTTCTTGGCAGAGAACAGAATCTATTGTGCTGTGCATTGGCCTTTCGATGGGATTTGTGAAGGGATTAGAAAACAGGCGATCCAAAATGCAAAGGAACTTCTTTCTCTACCGATTGACCAAAGATACAGTAGGGACGAAATGGATTATCTGACTGAAATGTTGCAGCGTTTTGAGGGAAGTTATGAAGCATAGAATCTGTGTAATTACCGGAAGCAGAGCTGATTACGGACTGCTTCGAGAAACATTGTTCCGCTTAAGGGATATGGAGCAAATATCCCTGGATCTAGTGGTAACCGGGAGCCATCTTTCTAGTTCGTTTGGAAATACCGAAACGGAAATCCTAAAGGATGGATTCTCAGCGTACGGTCGTGTACCTATTCCGCTGGGGAACGACGGAAAAGAAGATATGGCGAAGGCCACGGGAGCTGCGCTCTCAATATTTGCCGATTATTTTCATCAAAACAGACCAGAGGCTCTTCTGGTTTTGGGCGACCGATATGAGATTCTAGCGGCTGTTATTGCTGCTCATATGATGGGGATTCCCATAGCGCATATTTCCGGTGGTGATATTACGGAAGGCGCTGTGGACAACGCCATTCGACACAGTATAACTAAGATGAGCGTACTACATTTTCCCGGTTGTTCTCATTCAGCCCGACGGATCATTCAAATGGGAGAAGACCCGAGTATGGTGTTTAATGTCGGAGAACCTGGTGTTGAAAACTGTCTGAAGACACAATTTATGACTAGACAGGAATTAGAGGAGAGCGTTGGATTTTCGGGGGTCCGAGGAAATTATTCGGTTGTAACTTTCCATCCAGAGACAATGGGAAACAATACGGAAGGAGAGCAAGTCCGCTCTTTGATCCGTGCGATGGATTATTTCTCCGATATGTCTTATATTATTACATTGGCCAATGCAGATGCAGGGGGTCATGAAATTAATGCACTATGGGAAGCAGAGGGCGAAAAGCATAAAAACTGGTTGGTTGTGCCGTCTCTGGGAGTTAGAAGGTATTTGTCCGCAGTCAAGAATTCCTGCATGGTGATTGGCAATTCGTCCAGCGGCATTGTGGAGGCTCCTGCGTTGAGGGTTCCGACAGTGAACATTGGAGACAGACAAAAAGGGCGGGAGATGGCGGAGAGTGTTATCTGTTGCGAACCGGAAACGGAAATGATCTGTAAAGCGATGGAGAAAGCGCTGAATCCTGTTTTTCGAGAAAAGTCTAGAGAAGTGCATTCTCCCTTCGGCGATGGCAGAACATCTGAGCAGATTGTTTCAATCCTAATACAAAAGCTGGATGGAGGCGAGATGGATTTGGAAAAGCCTTTTTTTGACATTACTCCAGTTGGCGCTTTAAACAGGGACGGTTTTGGGAGAAGTACTACAAATTGAAAATGAACCGGTTTGATTCAGTTTAAATCAATACAATGGAGTCATTATTTAAAGCCCCCTTTTGACGTCTTGAAGCATCGCGGTGATGGCATCGGAATATCGGAAACGAGCGCTTACCTTCTCCTTGGCGGAAAGAGCAATCTGCTTTCGCTCATCCTCATGATCCAGGTAGTACATTGTTTTGTCCAAGGCTTCCTCCAGACAGTTATAAAGGATTACATCTTCTCCGTCAATAAAGTTTTCTGCCAGTTCCGGTTGGTAATTGCATAACAGTGCCCCGCCGGAGGCCATAATGTCTAGACAGCGTAAGGGAATTCCTGAGATGATGCTGCGTAGGGTAGGGCAGAGGTTTAGCCGGCTATCGCGGAAGACGAAGGGCATTTCACTGTAGTACTTCACAGGGCCACATGAGTGTACCGGCGCAGGAAGACGGGTTCCGGTGGAGGAATAATGCCGAACGTTACAAAGTTCTGACAGCGCGCATACCAACGCAGAGCGCTCTGCGTAGGTAATCTGTTTTTGCAGCGCAAAGGCGAGTCCCCGACGTGTAAGAGGGCTTGACATGGTACCATTGATTTCTGCTAGAAATTCGTCCGTCAATGAGGGCGTGATCAGATCACATCCGTAGAACTGCATCTGTACATCCATGGCTGCCTGAAGGTAGCCTTTTTCATAGTCGTTTGTTGGCGCCAAAAGAGCATCTAGAGAAGATGTATACAGATTTCCGACGAAGGAAAGATCTGCAGAGTAATCCGCCGGTGGCGTTTGACGTAGGAGTTTTTCGAGACGGACAGGATTTACGGCCAGGGGCATGTGAAATATGCGTGTATACCCCTGTTGTCTGTAAGTTTCAACCTCTGTCCGATCAAACAGGTAGATATAATTGGTCTCCAAAGGGAAGGTTTCTTCCAAGCGTTCGGCCAAAGGAGAGTCATAGCTCCAAGATAAGTAAGGAATCCCATATTCAGCCGCAGCCTGGGCAACTAGCGGGAAATAGTTCACGCTGAAGATCAAATCATACGCGGTAAGACTCAGAATCTGAGAAATCCGTTCACTGAAAAAGCCATCCCTGTATCGGTCTGTAAAGGGATAAATCACGACGGTAATATCGTTTCCAAGTGATTTTAGCGTTTCTTCCACATCCCGGTATGTAAAACTTCCCATATCATAAAGTAGAATATTCATACAAATATTTTATCCATTTTGCCTTATTCTGTAAATTCCTGCCCATAGATTCCTGTGTTTTGATATAATAAATGTGTTTTAGGAGAACTTAAGATGAAAATTGTCTTGATTGGGAAAAAAGGCGGCAGATTGGATGGAGGAGATTCCCTTTTTGGTGATCTTCCAAAGGGAATAGAATGTGCCCTGATTCTGCGACAGGAAGAGGAGAATATCTCCAGAGAGATTCGTGCGGAAGCCCCGAATCTGATAGTTACGGAGGATTTGGAGGGATTTGAGATGACAACTCTTGCGGAGGGTGTATTTTATAACCTTCTGCGGTGCAGACAATTGCATCTACTTTGGAATCTCAAGGAGGGCTTTGAGGAGATTTTGAGATCTCACATGAGCTTGAACATGTACTTTTCCTGTCAAAATGAGGCGCTGGAGGAATCACTCTGCAGATTAAATTCGGATCTTACCATTGCCAAAGAACTGCGAGGGCTGAAAGAGGATTCTCTGATTCGGAGGATTGTCGACTGGTATGAACGGCTTCCGGGGAATGAGCAATAGTCAAATGAATATTTTACAGAGAGGCGAGTTATGAAGGCATTAATCTTAAATTCCGGTCTTGGTTCCCGTATGGGAGTATTGACCTCCGAGCATCCGAAATGCATGACGGAGATTTCTCCTCGTGAGACCATCCTCAGCAGACAGCTACGGATGCTGTGCGAAGCGGGGATCAGGGAGGCCGTGATCACCACCGGGTACCGCGATTCCGTTCTGGTGTCCTATTGCCAGAGCCTGGAGCTTCCGATTCATATTACCTTTGTCAAGAATCCCATTTACGATCAGACGAATTACATCTATTCCATCTACCTGGCAAGAGAGTATCTGCAGGATGATATCCTCCTGCTGCACGGAGACCTGGTCTTCGAGAACGAAGTGGTGGATATGGTGCTGGGGAGTGAGGAGAGCTGCATGACAGTCTCCACCACTCTGCCCCTTCCGGAGAAGGATTTCAAGGCCCAGATCAAAGACGGTGTCATTTCTGCGGTGGGTGTGGACCTTTTTACCGATGCGGTGGCTGCACAGGCCTTCTACAAGCTTCGGAAAGAGGACTGGCTTCAGTGGTTGAATGCCATCACCGCTTTCTGCGAGAGCGACGATGAAGCAAAACGGAAAGTCTATGCGGAAAATGCACTGAATACTCTGGAGGGGAAGGCAAACATTCATCCTCTGGATGTGAAGAACCTGCTCTGCACCGAGGTGGATAATTCGGAAGATCTTGCCGTTGTTTCCGCACACCTGAAGGAAGTGGAATCCCGCACGGTGTATATGTCCTTCTCTACAGACATTCTCCACGGCGGACATATCGCCATCATCAAAAAAGCACAGCGCCTTGGGAAACTGATCATCGGTGTTCTCTCCGATGAGGCAGTGGCATCCTATAAACGCTATCCTATGGTTCCCTTTGAAGACAGAAAGTTGATGATTGAGAACATCGCAGGTGTCTATAAGGTAGTAGAGCAGCGTACCTTAAGTTACAGGGAAAATCTGGAGAAATATCACCCGGACATCGTGGTTCACGGCGACGACTGGCAGATGGATTTCCAGAAGCCCATCCGTGATGAAGTAACCTCTGTCCTGGCTTCCTACGGCGGAAAGCTGGTGGAGTATTCCTACAGTCATGATGAACGCTACAAGGATCTGGAGAACAACACCCGTACCAACCTGGCAATGCCGGATGTCCGCCGTGGCAGACTCAGAAGGATGCTGCAGGTGAAGGGACTGGTGACAGCCATGGAAGCCCATGACGGCCTTACGGGACTCATCGTGGAAAATACGGTGGTCCATGAGGAAGGCGGTGCTCATCAGTTTGATGCCATGTGGCTCAGCAGTCTCTGCGACTCTACCGCAAAAGGAAAGCCTGACATCGAGTTGGTGGATATGACCAGCCGTTTCCGTACCATCGAGGATATCACTGAGGTAACCACCAAACCCATTATCTTCGACGGAGATACCGGCGGAAAGACGGAGCATTTCGTCTACACCGTCCGCTCTTTGGAGCGTCTGGGCGTGAGTATGGTCATTATCGAGGATAAGGTGGGTCTGAAGAAAAACAGCCTCTTTGGAACGGAAGTGGAGCAGACCCAGGATACCATTGAGCACTTTGCAAACAAAATCCGCGCAGGGAAAAAAGCCCAACGGACGAAAGAATTCATGATCTGTGCCCGGATCGAGAGCCTGATCCTGGAGAAGGGCATGGAGGATGCTCTTACCAGAGCCTTTGCATTCGCCGGGGCAGGGGCCGATGCCATCATGATCCACAGCAGGAAAAAGGATCCTTCCGAGATCAAGGAGTTCATCTGCAAGTTCCGGGAGAAAGATCAGGACACGCCCATCGTGCTGGTACCCACATCCTTTAACTCTGTCACGGAGGAGGAATGGAAAGCGCTGGGAGCGAATGTGATCATTTACGCGAACCAGCTGATGCGTGCTACCGTTCCTGCCATCACCAAGGCTGCAGAGTCCATTCTGACCTATCACAGGGCAGAGGAGTGTGATTCCATGCTGATGCCCTTTAAGGAAATTATCCGATTGATCCCGGAGGAAATCTGACACTTCCTGGGATAAGGAGATCGATATGAGCCAGGTTCTATTGCAGCGGGAAGAGGATCTGTTTGTATGGCTTTCCGATAAGCAGAGAGTCATGCTGGTATGCGGTTCTTCAGCAAAGAAACTCCTGCTGTATGCTTTATTGGAAGAAAAGCTAAAAGAAAAAAATGGCGAGTTTGTCATATTTTCTGACTTCAAACCGAACCCGGAATACGATTCTGTGGTAACGGGAGTGCGGTTATTCCGGGAGAAGGAGTGTAAAGCCATCCTGGCTATTGGGGGCGGCTCCGCCATGGACGTGGCAAAGTGCATCAAACTCTATGCGGATGCCCCGGGAGATGGTGCGGAAGGATCGTTTTTGAAAGAATCCTCTGAAGGGAAAACGCCCTTTCTGGCAATCCCTACCACCGCAGGTTCCGGATCGGAAGCTACCCGCTTTGCGGTGATCTATTATCAAGGGGTAAAGCAAAGCATTACATCCGACAGTATCCTGCCGGATGCTGTCTATTTGGATGGCTCACTGCTTTTGTCGCTGCCGGAATATCAGAGAAAAAGCACTATGTTGGATGCGCTGAGCCATGCGGTTGAGAGCTACTGGTCGGTGCATGCTACGGACGAGTCGAAGAACTACGCTGCAGAGGCCATTCATACGATCCTGGAAGAAATGTCTGCCTATCTTGGGAATACCTCGGAAGGGAATGCGCAAATGCTTCGGGCGGCCTATACTGCCGGTAAGGCCATCAACATCACAAAAACCACTGCAGGTCATGCCATGGCCTATAAGGTGACAGGGCTCTTCGGGACTGCGCACGGTCATGCTACTGCCCTGATCAATCGGGCGCTTTACCGACGAATGGTTGAATTATTGGAGACTGGGAACTGCAAGGTTTCCGACCGAACCACCACTGAAAACGTGATGAGAGCTTTGTCGGAGATCGCAGTCCTTTTGGGCTGTAACTCTGCTCGAGAAGGGGCAGATAAGTTCGATAAGATCTGCCGGGATCTTGGTTTGGAAGTTCCGAAAGTTTCGGAGAAGGAGCTGGATCTCCTGGTTTCTTCCGTGAACCCGGAGCGTTTACAAAATCATCCGATGCTGTTTTCATATGAGGATCTGAAAGGAATCTACCGCCTGGCTTTTCAAGATTGAGCTGAGCGGAGAACGAAGGAGAAGAAGTAACTTATGAAGGTTGAATCTTTCTTGCAGATGATTGAAAAAAGCTCTGAGGGAGCCGCGGGAGAATACTTTACCGGTGTACCGGATTCCCTCCTGGCACCTTTTTGTGAATATCTCCTGGGCGCTTACGGGATTGATCCGAAGCATCATCTGATTGCCGCCAATGAGGGCAATGCGGTAGGCCTAGCGGCAGGGTATCATTTGAGTACATCTAAGATTCCCATCGTCTACATGCAAAACAGCGGTGAGGGAAATATCGTAAATCCCGTTGCCAGCCTGATGAATGACAAGGTGTACGGAATCCCCTGTATCTTTATCGTGGGGTGGCGTGGTGAGCCCGGTGTGCATGATGAACCGCAGCATGTCTACCAGGGAGAGATCACATGCTCCCTGCTGGATCTTTTGGACATTTCATGGGAGGTGATCTCTGCAGAGACAACGGAGGCCGAGATCGAAGCGGCGATGAAACGGTTCTTGCCTCTTCTGAAGACAGGAAAGCAAGTTGCCTTCGTAATCAAGAAGAAAGCGTTCTCCTATGATGGTCCAAAGAAGGAGAAGACAGCGGCGGGTACCCTGATCCGCGAGGAAGCAATCCGTTCTATTACGAAGGTTTCTGGGGGTGATCCCATCGTCTCCACCACAGGAAAGGCCAGCCGCGAGCTGTTTGAAATCAGAACAGCGGCAGGAGAGGATCACGAGAAGGATTTCCTAACAGTGGGTTCCATGGGGCATTGCAGTTCTATCGCACTTTCCATTGCAACATTCCGTCCGGAATCTCCCGTGTGGATCATTGACGGAGACGGTGCAGCCTTGATGCACATGGGGGCGATGCCTGTCATCGCCAGCTGCAAGACGGGCAACCTGATCCATATCGTCCTGAACAACGGAGCGCATGCCACTGTCGGGGGACAGCCTACCGTTGCGGGGGATCTGAAACTTGCAGATCTGGCTCGAGACTGCGGATATCCCTATGCAGTTTCGCTGGATAGCGGGGAACAACTGGAGGTAGAGTTAGAAAAAGCGCGAGCTTTGGCTGCACAGAATAAGGGCCCTGTATTCATGGAGATTAAATGTGGCATCGGTGCTAGAGATGATCTGGGAAGACCAACTACCAGTGCCGAGGATAATAAGATTGCATTTATGAAGTATCTTCAGTCGATTGAATAGGTCAAAATCTTTAGAGGGAATGTGCCGAGAGGTAGCTGCAGAGAAGAGAGGTTGCCTTTTTCGCACCTTCGGTTCCAAGGTGGTCGGAAGCATCACAAAAGTCATCCTCATCGAACATGGATGCGGATTCATTCATATCCCAAACACGGAAGTTCTGATCAATGGAAGCAAACGCATCCGAAAAATCAGAGATCAGTTTTGGATCAATGTTTTTCAAATATTTCTGTGAAAAGGGGAAGAATACAAAAAGCGGAACGATGCCCATATCATTCAGCATTTTGGTCATGATCTGAAGGAGCTTCGTATTTTCCTCTTTGGAGGCGGTGTATTTGATATGCTTATTGTGACCGGCAGCTCTTGATGCGGCGTAAGCCACCTTCTCTTCCTCCGAACGAAGAGAAGGTCGGATCCAGTCGCTCCCTTCTCGTAGCTTCTCTTCGTGATAGTAGGAGGGGTGTTCCAGGAAGAATGCCTCCGCATAGCGCTCGCAAAAGGCTTTTAATTCCTCTGGATCGTAATCCGCTTTTGAGGGATTTTGAATTTGCCCTAAAGGGTTATATTTCAACGGACCTTCATAGTGATGCAATTCACCGAAGAGAGGATAATAGATGGTGGGAATTCGGACCTTCACCTCCGTGCTCCTGGAGATATCTTGGTAAAGCATGTAGTATCCAACATTGATGATGACCCGGCGGATCTGCTGCTTCCCGTTTTTGATGGCCGTGACCAGATTGATGAGGTCATAAAAGAGATCCTGGCTGGAAATGGAGAGATTGATCAAATCTTCCCCCGTTTTTTCCTGAAAGAAGTCAGGATCAATTCCATTCATGGCATGGGAAGACCCTACAACGATGGTATGAGTACCCACGGTTCGGTTACGCTCATGCATGGCCCGCAGATACAAGTAGTCATAATTGTAAAACAGATATTCGGAAGCGATTTCTGAAAGCGTCTGTTCATTATCCATAGGTACTTACCTTTCGTAGAGTAATTTCGGGAGTATTCTCCCGAAGCTTTTGATAGAATTGTAATCTAAAAGAATATGCTTGTAAATCCGTTGCTCTATATGACAATGCACAGAGGTGGATCACATGGAGGAAAACTTCTCACAAAGACAGGCCAGGAGAGTACAGGAATTGATTGAAGGGATCGATCGGGGGGATTTTGCTAATCCTACTGTGATTCCTGAATCCTACACCTACGGACATCTCTACTCTCTGTATCTTTATCGGAATACTCTGGAGGGAGCGGGCGATTTATACCGAGATCTGTTCCGATTGGTGGCGCGTCATGCGGAAATAAAACTTCGGGAGCGTTGTGAGAGAAAAGAGAAAATCCGAGTTGCCTTCGAGGTAATTACCGCTTCTCAATTCGCCGGTGCAGAGTTATACCAACTGTTCCGGAAGAATCCTCTTTTTGAAGTGTTCGTAGTGGTTGTGCCTGTCAGTGATCTGCCCGCTGAGGAGCGAAATCGGAGAGTATCTTTGAGTGTTGCCCATTTGCGGGAACAGGGCTATGATGCCAGATCCGGCATCGATTCTGCTACCGGTTACTATCATTCCTTTGAAGATTGGGGCGGATTTCCGGATATTGTGTTTCATTCAACACCGTGGATCGAGGCATTTCCTGAGGGTCTTAGTATTGAATCATTCCCTTTACGAACGTTGAACATCTTAATCAACTATTGCGTGGATGTGGTAGACAATCCTGATGGCACCTACATGGAGCAGTTCCAGTTTAACAAAGAAATCTATAATCTGGTTTGGAGGTGCTACGCCACTGACCGATTTGAGATGGAGGGATATCACAAATATCAGTTTCTTAGGGGAGAAAATGTTAAATTGTCCGGATATGCGAAAATGGACCGGATGTATCAAAAGAAGGAATACTCTGAGGAAGAGATTCGGAAAATCTGGAAGATTCCTGTGGGGATTTCTTCCGGAGAAATAAAGAAAGTAATTATTGCGCCTCATTTTACGATTCGGGATTTGGGAGTGATCCACTTTTCAACCTTTCATCAGAATCTGTATTTTTTCCTTTACCTTGCAGATCGGTACAGGGATAGGATTTGTTTTGTTTACAAACCACATCCCAGCCTCAGATCCTCTAGCGTATCTGGAGGATTATTCCGTAGTGTGGAGGAATATGATGCTTATTTGGAAGAGTGGAACAAACGGGAGAATTGCCGAATAGTGGATGAATCGGAATATATTGATCTGTTCAAGACCAGTGATTCCATGATCATGGATTCCGGGTCATTCCTGGCAGAGTATCTCTATGTTCATAAACCGCTACTCTATTTGCGGAGGCCGGAACAGGCATTTAATCCTATGGGGCAGGCCGTTGTTGATACTTATTACCAGGCGCAGGGTTGGGATTATTCCGCCATCGACAGTTTTCTGCAGGAGGTGGTCCTGAATGGGGAGGATCCACGGAAGGAAGGCAGGGAAAAAGTATTTTCCGAGGAACTGGATTATTTCGGAAAAAACGGCGTTTTGGCATCGGAAATGATTTTTGAGGACATTCTGGGGTTGCTTTCGGAAGAAGAAAAACGGAGTGCAGAATGAAATGACGGATAGAAAAGAAAGTGGGTTGTATGGAAAAGGAATTGGTAACGATCATCACGCCCTGCCATAATTCTGCGGAATACCTGGACAGATACTGGAAGAGCATAACATCGCAGACCTTCGGGATGGAATGGATGCAGATAATTATAGTGGATGATGCTTCGGATGATAATGGATATACGGTGGCAAAACTACGCGCATTTGAGACGCAGTTCCCGGAACAAGTTGTGGTGATTGAACTGTCGGAAAATGTCCGCCAGGGCGGGGCCAGAAATGTGGCGTTAGAATATGCTCGAGGGAAATATATCCAGTTTGTAGATTCGGATGATGAGCTGGTTCCGGAGGCGATTGCCACCCTCTACGCGCTGGCAGAAGAATATCAAGCAGATCTGATTCATTACAATTCCACCTATTTAGGGCAGGACGCCATGGTCGTCATACGGAATCGGGATGATAGAGTGCAGCTTCTTTCTTCAGGGTATTTTTCCTGCGGACACAGTATGAAGTTTTACAGACGAGACCTCATTTTGCGGACAGGGTCCCGTTTTGCGGTGGGGAAGGTGTATGAGGAACCGCTGTTTACTTATCCGTTTCTGTTTACGGCGGACCGTATCCTCTTTCTGAAGGAGAATTATTACAAGGCGACTGTACGGGAAACATCCACCATGAGTTCTACGGCGAAACTCCATATTATGGATCATCCCATGGTGCAGCTGGAGCTTTTGGAGTTCCTGCTGGATAAGAGATATTTGGAAGAGTATCCGGAGGAAATCGAGGAATATTTTATTTGGTCCTTTTTTTATGAGACTATGAGCAATATTTTGGCAATGGGAACGGATTGCGTTTCTCCGGAAGACCTTCTTTGGTTAAAAAAGACATGCCTGGAACTGTTTCCGAACTGGGAAAGCAACCGATATATTAAGTGTTATGATGACAAGCGAATGGCCATCCTTGACCTGTTGAAAGGGTAGTGAAGGATCCCGGTTTTGTATATGGAGAAAAATATGGCTCGTATCAGTATAATCCTGCCTTGCTATAATGTTGCCCCCTTTCTGGATAGATGCCTGGAATCGCTTGTTTCGCAGACTCTCGGAATAGAGCCTTTGGAACTTATCTGTGTAGACGATGCATCTACGGATGATACTGTTCAAAAACTGCACCTGTGGGAACGACGCTATCCTGACCAAATCTGCATTGTAGAGTGTATGGAGAACAGAAGGCAGGGCACGGCCAGAAATATCGGCCTGCAATATGCCTCAGGAGAATATGTTTCCTTTGTGGATCCGGATGACTGGGTGGAACCCGCTACTTTTGAGGTGCTCTTAAAGGTTATGGAGAGCGAACGCGTCCAGATGGTTCAATGCGGTTCTGTTCGGGACTTTGGGGACAGAAAGCCTGACGGTAATGTCGGACAAAATGCCTCTTACAGGCGGATGGATATCGATTCCGAGGAAAAGCGGAGCCACAAGATTGCTCTTACTGGTTCTGAACCGATGGTATGGGGGCGGCTTTTGGAGCGGGAATATCTGCTCCGAGAGGGGTTGCTCTTTCCGGAGGATCTGGCTTATGAGGACAATTACTGGTGCCTCATCCTTTCCGGCACCGTAGAGCATTACTGCGTGGTGGATGTACCTTTCTATCATTATTGCGTAAATGAATCCTCCACGATTCTGAAAAACAATGCGGACTATCATACGGATTTCCTTACAGTTCAACTTTTGGCGATGGAAGAAGCGGAACGTCGTGGATGGAGAGACCAGTATCCTGATGCCATGGAATTTCATTTCCTGCATGGGGCATATCTGGATTTTTTGAAGATCATCTGTCTGCGCTATGACGCTCCGCCCTATTCACTGTTTCGATTGGCTCAGGAGACTGTGATCAGTAAGGCCATTCCTCGAAAAGAAAATGTCTACTATGTGAATGGTTTTACGGAGTTTCAAAAGATTTTGTTGGGACTTTTGGAATGTGATGTGACGAAAGAACAATTCCGCGAGGTTGCTGCAAAGGTGCAGTGTCTCGGAATCTGATGAATTCAAGAGGAACCCAAAATGACCGGAATCATGCTGGTCTGGGAGTGTTTCGGCTCTGCCGATCTCCTGGATGCCTTTCGTCGTGAAGGGCATACGATCCAAGAAACCCATACGACACAAGAGGAACTGCTTTCAGGAGACCTGTCTGCACTTTTGGATGAGCCTTTTCAGACCTGTAGTCCTGAATTTGTGTTCTCTTTTAACTACTATCCTGCTGTGGCGGAATACTGTAAGGATCGGGGAGTGCTATATGTGTCCTGGGTTTATGACAGTCCCTATATTCATCTCTATTCTTATACTCTAATTTATCCAACTAACCGAGTATTTGTATTTGATTCCGACACCTTTCTCAGATTTCATTCACAGGGCATTCATACGGTTTATTTTCTCCCTATGGCGGCAAATGCTCGTAGATTGCGAGGGGTTGCTATCGGTGATTCGACAATGAAAGCACTTCCTAATCGGGAGGGAATCAGTTTTGTGGGGTCTCTATATGAATCTGATCACGATTTTTATGGAAGGATGTCGTCAAAGGGGCTGAAGCCATATACAGAAGGATTTCTTCGGGGACTTATAGAAGCGCAGAGAAAGGTTTACGGTGTTGACCTGACGGAATCTGCACTTACTCCGGAGGTGATTGAAGATATGTATCGATGCCTCCCATTAGAGCCTGATCGAACAACTGTTGCGACAAAACAGTGGATGTTCGCAACATATGTTCTACAACGTCAAATTACAAAAATGGAACGCAGGGACTTCCTGAGCAGTCTTTCAGAGGATTATTCCGTAGATATCTTCACGGTCTTGGGGACGAAACCTGTTGGGAAATGCAGGCTACATGAGCCCATAGATTTCTATGAGAAAGCTCCGGTTGTTTATGGGGCTTCCGGGATCAACCTCAATATTTCGCTGCGAAGCATTGTGAACGGAATTCCGCTCAGATGTTTTGAAATTATGGGAAGCGGTGGATTTCTTCTGACAGATTATAGAGGAGATATGGAACAATTTTTTTCAGAAGGGAAGGAGTATGCATCGTTTTCATCTGTTGAGGAATTGGCTGAGAAGGCAGATTATTATCTTTGTCATGAAACAGAGCGGAGGAAGATCGCAGAGCGCGGATTTGAGCGAATCAAAGCGGAACACAGTTATGAAAGCAGAGTACGAGAGATGATAAAGACATTCTGATTGTGAGGTCGATGCTTGAAGGGATGGAATTCGAGGAGGATTTTTCTGTGAAGTATATCAAATTAGAGACAATATCGGATTTTAAGTGTACAGGGGCTGACTGCCCCAGTAATTGCTGCGCAGCAGGATGGAAGATATCCATAGACCCTGAAACGGATGCGTTTTATCAGTCTGTAACCGGGGAGATGGGAGAACGACTGAAGAAGGGAATCCAAAGAGAAAACGGAAAGGCATTTATTCTTCAGGATGAAAGAGGAATTTGTCCTTTCCTGAACGAATGCGGCCTTTGTGATATATATATTCATCTCGGTGAAGAACATATGGGGGATACTTGTACTACTTATCCAAGGTATTCCTTTTTCATCGGAGATATTTATTTTGCCGGAGTGAGTATTTCCTGCCCGGAAGTAGCCAAATTTTTTGTCAACCACAAGGATCGTTTGCAGATTGATTTCAGTGAGGACGAAAATGTAGTTCCTGATGAAGAGAGTGTTGACTGGAATCTGTTTAACCATTCCATTCGAACCTTCTCTACCGCGGTGGATATTGCGCAGAACAGAGAACTTCCAATCAGAGAGAGAGTTGCGCTGATCCTGATTCTTGTGGATCTGGTTCAGGCAGAACTCGATGAGGGGCTGGATCCGCGAGAGATAATTGACCTATTCTGTAATCCGGAAGTATATCGGAAAATCCTGGATGAAACGGATTTCAGAGATAAGGACTATAGTAGCAAAAGTAGTTTTTGTTCGGAAGTTCTTAACTATTTTGGGGGAGTTCCGGATGATAAGTGTCCTCCTGAGTTGAGAGATTTGATTGGATACTATGCATTGCCTAACCATGCAGAAATTACTCGAAATGCATTGTGTTGGTTCGATGATGAAAGGGACAGTATCTGGTTGGAAAATGTTTTGGTATATATCCTGTTCCGTTTTTTTATGAAGGAATATGATTACAGAATTTTTAATAAATCATTGATAAAAGGTATTCTGTTATTGCTGAATATGGTTGCTTGTGTGCTTTCTTTGCAACGATCGAAAAACGGAGTTGCAACAGATAAGGATGCGTTGTATATGCTGATTTCACATGTTTCCAGATCTATAGAGCATAACAGTACATTTGAGGAAGAAGTTCTAACACATTTTTCGGCGATTGGGATGACGGATCTGTCCTTTTTGTTAAGTCTGATCAGTTAAATAATTAAACTGTTTTGAATCGGAGTAAGGATTGCTGATATGAAAGTCGTTTTAATCGATTGGAGCAGCTACGGCAACGCTACCGTAGAAAAACTATTTGCCAGAAATGGATATAACTTTCGAAAGGTGGCTTTTTCCGAACGTATGACCAGGGAAGAGCAAGCTCTGGCAAGAGAAAAACTGGGGGAGGTACTAGGGGGCTTTCGCCCAGATTATGTTTTTTCTTTCAATTATTTCCCTCCTGTAGCACAAATATGTGATGAAAAAAAAGTGCCCTATTTGTCTTGGGTATATGACAGCCCTCACTTGAACCTTTATTCATATACAGTTCCTCTTCCGTGTAACAGGATATTTCTATTTGATGCCGGGATTTGTAAGGAGTTTGAGGGTGTACCCACTGTGCATCATCTTCCACTTGCTTATCTTACGGATCCCACTGCGGCAGGTGCATCATCTGACTTTGAATCATTTGCAGATATTTCTTTTGTGGGATCTTTATACAATGAACCGAAACATCGACTCTATGATAAGTTTGATGATCTTCCACCATATGCTAAAGGGTATTTGGATGGACTGATTCATGCTCAAAAAACGGTGTATGGATACAATTTTTTGGAGGACCGCCTTTCTCCTGACCTGGTTATAGAGATGGAAAAATGTTATCCAACGGACCCTAATTCTCTTCATGCAATGGAACCTGCAAAACTATATGCTCAATTTGTACTATCACGGCAGGTTACGGCATTGGAGCGCATGGAGATAATGGAAAAGTTAGGAAGGACTGCGTCGGGTAGAAAGTATGATCTTTATACTAATGACAGAACTGTCATGATATATGGGTTGAACAATAAAGGCCCTTTAGATTATTACACGCAGATGCCGAGGGTGTTTCGTGATTCGCGGATTAATCTGAATATCACGCTTCGAAGTATTCTGACTGGAATTCCGCTCAGGGCGCTAGATATCATGGGGTGTGGCGGGTTTCTCTTGAGTAACTACCAGGAGGAATTGTGTCAATATTTTATCCCTGGAGAAGAACTTGCTGTTTATGGGGATCAAAACGATCTGATGGATAAAATTGAGTATTATCTGACACATGAAAAGGAACGATCTGAGATTGCAGAGGCGGGGGGCAGAAAAGTACAGTCTGATTTTTCTCTTCCGATTCGACTTTCTCAAATGGAGGAATATCTGTAATGGCACTGATTTCTGTGATTCTCCCATGCTACAATGTATCTCGCTGGATCGATCGCTGTTTGCAATCGCTGCTGAATCAAACTATTTCTGTAAAGGAACTGGAGATTATCTGCGTGGACGATTGCTCTACGGATGATACAATAGAAAAGATTTCTAGATGGGAGAATAAGTACCCGGAACAGATTGTGCTGGTGAAAACGAATGAAAATAAAAGGCAGGGTGGAGCTCGCAATGTTGGACTGCGGTATGCGACAGCGGAGTGGATTGCGTTTTTGGACTCTGACGACTGGGTGGAACCGGATTACATGGAAAAGCTTTATGACAAAGCTATCACAGGACGATATGATGTGGTTTGCTGTCAGAACGTCCGTGATTTCGCGGAAGATCTTCACCTGCTTGCTCGGGAGGACCGAAGAACCGGAAAGGATGATTGTGAAATATTGGTTCGCAGTGAGTCAGAACGCAAAGAAATGATTCATTTACAGCCGATGAAGTTGAATGCCTGGGGAAAAATGATACGAAAGTCCTTTCTCATAGAAAATGAGTTATACTTTGCGGAAGGGCTGGCATATGAAGACATTGCGTGGGGCGAGCTGCTTCATCTGTGTGTGGACAGTGTTTACCTACTGGAAGAAACCCTGTATCATTATTTTGTTAATTCCCAGTCTACGGTAGTGAGCCGGGCTGCTGATTACCAGCCGGATATGTTGACTGTTCAAGCTATTCTTTACAGGGAATGGAGTCAACGTGGAGCGTTGGAAAGGTATCATGATGAGGTAGAATACGAGTTTATCTATTCCTGTGTTTTAGCTTTCGTGAAAGTGTTGGCTTTGCGATATGAGACACCTCCATACTCATTGTTCCGCCTACTTCAGATTTTTGCGGAGGAACATTTCCCCTATTATTTGAACAACCTGTATTTTGTGAAGGAGAGTACACCGGAACTACACAAACAGATCGCTCAGGCAGTACATCTTCCGTTGACCAAGAGACAGTTTCTGGAGTTTGCGGAAAATGTGAAAAGGATTGGACTCTGACAGTGATTGTAGCTTGATTTCGAATATAGAGGAGAAGAAGCGTGAAATACTTAACATTGGAAACGTACAAGGATTTCAAATGTGTTGGATCCGATTGCCCGTATACCTGTTGCGGAGGAGGATGGGGAATCTCTATTGATTCAACTACGGATGCTTTTTATCAATTGGTAACCGGAGAAATGGGGAATCGGCTAAAAAAGGGGATTAAGAGAGAAGACGGGAAAGCTTCCATGATATTGAATGAGAAAGGGGATTGCCCTTTTCTGAATGAATGCGGATTATGTGATATCTATATTCATCTAGGTGAGGAACACCTGTCTGAAACCTGTACAAACTATCCGAGATATTCATATAGGGTCGGGGATATCTGTTTTGCAGGTGTGGGGATTTCATGTCCAGAGGTTTCCGGTTTTTTTCTTGATCATAAGGAACCGTTAATGATTGATTTTGGGGAAGACGATTCGGCGATTCCAAATGAAGCGAAAATAGACTGGGAACAGTTTAATTATGCTATTGGTATATTTTCAAGTGCGGTGGACATTGTGCAAAACAGAGAACTAACCATAAAGGAAAGGCTCGGACTCATTTTAGTGTTGATTGATCAGTTCCAGAATTATTGTGATGAGGGCAGAAACCCAAAAGAATTGATCAATTTGTTCAGTACTCCGTCAATTTATGAAGATATACTTCACAATATGCCTGTTTATGAGAAGGATTGCAGTAGCAAGACACGCTTTTGCAGGGAAGTGCTTAAGTATTTTGGAAATGGAGAAAAAGGGCGGAAACTGTTCCCTGAATTAAGGGATCTGATCCTATTCTTTTTTCATGATGGAAGTTCTGACCTGAGTGTTGAAACTATGGAGTACTTTTATTGGTGGCTCGATGACAAGGAATTCGCTATATGGATGGAAAATATCCTGGTATACATTCTGTTCAAGAATTTTATGCTTGCATTCGACAATAGGGATTATTATAAATCTGTTACGAAGGGCATTCTTCTGATCCTAAATACGATTGTATGTGTTTTAGGATTGTATCGAGTTAAAAATGGAACGGTTCCGAGTAGAGAATACTTGGTTATGCTCATTTCTCATACTGCACGTATTATTGAGCATGATAGTGTTCTGGGTGACGAGGCGTGGACATACTTTGATGAGAATAATATGACAGAGTTGTCATTTATGCTAAAACTGATCAGTTGATGGGAAGGAGCAAATCTGTGTTTTTTCTGGATGATTTCATTGCAAAGAATGTAACCAAGCGTGACACTTCCATGTTCCTGCCGGATCTGGAGAGCCACAGCGGGGAGCTGACGAAAGGGATTCGCGGGAAAAGTGTTCTCGTTATCGGCGGAGCCGGTTCCATCGGGTCTTCCTTTATCAAGGCGCTGCTTCCCTTTGCCCCCGGTGCACTGGTGGTGGTGGATACCAATGAAAATGCGCTGACAGAGCTGACCCGTGATCTGCGCAGTTCCGCTGTGCTGCGGTTGCCGGAAGAGTATATCCCCTATCCCATGGATTATGCATCTCCTTCATTTGAGAAGATGTTGCGAGCGAGAGGGGGATTCGATCTGGTGGCGAATTTTTCCGCCCACAAGCATGTACGTTCGGAGAAGGATGTCTATTCCGCAGAGGCTATGCTTCGCAACAATGTGTTAAATGCACGGAAGCTCCTGGACCTGCTGACGGAGTATCCGCCGGAAGAGTACTTCTGTGTATCCACCGATAAGGCCGCTAACCCCGTGAATCTGATGGGGGCGTCCAAACGCCTCATGGAGGATCTGATCTTTGCTTATTCGGATCTTTTCCCCGTGAAGACTGCCCGCTTTGCGAATGTTGCCTTTTCAAACGGATCTCTTCCCGCAGGATTCCTGGCGAGACTGGAAAAGATACAGCCCCTGTCCGCCCCTTCCGATATCTGGAGATATTTCGTTTCTCCGGAGGAATCCGGGCAGATCTGCCTGATGGCATGCATCCTGGGGCAGAATCGGGAGATCTTTTTCCCGAAGCTGTCGGAGGCACAGATGATGACCTTCGACGGGATTGCCCGTGCGCTTTTGCAGGACAGAGGATACGAAGTACTGGAGTGTGCTTCGGATGAAGAGGCGATTCAGCGCTGCGAAGATTTGAAGAAGGGCAGCAGGAAGTATCCGGTTCATTTCTCTGCTTCGGATACTACAGGGGAGAAAAAGGCGGAAGAGTTCTATACCGCAGAGGAAACGACAGATCTTACGCGGTTTGATTCTCTGGGAGTGATCACCGGAAAAGAGATTCCGGACGCAGAGAGATTAAAGCAGCTGTTTGCGGATTTTGAGTCTGCTTTTGAAAAGGGGGAGGATAAGGAAAGTATCGTCCGCCTGCTGGAAGGATATCTGCCCAGCTTTGCGCACAAGGAGACCGGAAAAAATCTGGACGGGAAGATGTAAAGATTTAAGCTCTGCCCTGTGCCGACATGGCGCAGAGCAGAGCTTTTTAGCTCGGTATAGAATCACTTACCTGCCCTAAAGCTGGCGCAGATATTTCTGGCACGTTCGATGATGCTTGCCTCGAAGCCTTCTTCGAGAAGCACATCTTCGGATGTGCCTTCTTTCATGCGCAGGATGGCCTGCTCCAGCTGGGTGGCGCCGACCTCGCGGCCTTCTTCACGACCTTCTTCGCGACCTTCCAACAAGCCATTGTTATATTGTCCTTTTGCGTATTTCTCTACTGCTTCACACATAGTAGCTTTTCCCTCCTCGTCTACCTTGAAATGCCGGACTCCGTCTTCCAGTTCGGAATAATGGAAGTCTGTAACGTCTCGTCTCCTGAAATCAGCCATTAATCGCCCTAATGGATCGTCGCCTTCATAGGCTCCATTGACGTAAATGATATGATTTCCGTCTCCGAAAGGCTGGCTGTCGCCGACCTTTCGCTCTACGAAATACAGCGGTTTATCCTGTTTGAAATAATCCGTCTCTGTAATGAAAATCACATAGGAGTCTCGAATGGATGTGAATTCCTCTTTTTCCTTCAGCATCCTTGAATCCAACATTGCGGAATGGAATCTGGCACGTTTTGGGTGAGCACCGCTCTGTTTCCGTTGCACTTCGCAGTCGAAATGTCTGCCTTTTTCGTCTTTGGCGAACACGTCCAGTCGGATCGATCGTCCACCCACCAGAGGATTTTTCATCTCTTCCTGTCCGATAGCATCGACCACTTGAACTTCTTTTTGCAGGATCGTGCCAATGAGCAGTTGCGTCGCCGGGATGTTGTGGTCGAAGACTCTGGACATCAGATCGTCGTCCATCAGCGACATGTTTTCGACCATTTTCCGGATCTCCTCCGAATACTCGCTTACCTTTTTTTCTACCATAGATAATGCTCCTTTCTTACTCGCAGGAGCGCGCAAAACTATGGCAAACAGACTTTTGGCTCCTGCTTATTGTGGAATGGGATATGAAAGCAGGAGTAGACCGAATCATCAGACAAAAAAGAGTGATAGAAAAAAGAAATACTCTGCTTTGCAGAGACTATAGCACAAAGCAGAGTATGTAAGCAAGCGGATTTTTACTTCAGTACTTCCTTCACCGTCTTCGCAACATAGCGGATCTCCTTCTCGGTAATCTGTGTGCTGCAGGGGAGGTTGATAACGCGCTCGCTGTAGTAGGGCGCTTTCTCCATTTCATATACGATGCTGCCTGCATAAGGGCGCTGCTCATGGATCAGCCCCCAGATGGCGCGGGTCTGGATCTTACGAGCCTCCAATTCCGAGATGATCTCGCGGATGGGGGCTTTTACTTTGTCACGGTCGATGAGCAGAGAATAGAACCATTTGTTGGATTCGGTGCCCTCACGGAAGGGGATGAGGCGGGCATTTTCAAAACCTGCCAGGAGCTCCTCGTACAGCGCATAGCCTTTCTGCTTTCGCTCGATGAAGGAGGGCAGCTCCTCCATCTGGGCGACGCCCAGGGCTGCCTGCACATTGGTCATGCGGTAATTGTAGCCGATCTCGTTGTGAATGTAGTAGTGCGGATCGTCCTTGGCCTGGGTGGAAAGATAGCGCAGGTGCTTGACGGCTTCGGGATCCTTTGCAGTGACGGCGCCGCCACCGCCGGTGGTGATGATCTTGTTGCCGTTGAAGGAGTATGCCCCATAGTCGCCGAGGGTGCCTGCATAACGGCCTGCAAAGCGGCTGGAAGTATATTTGCTTCCCAGCGCTTCTGTAGCGTCCTCTACAACCTTTAAGCCGTATTCTGCGGCAATGTCACAGATTTGCTCCATATCCGCCAGGTTGCCGAAGACGTGAACCACCACGATGGCTTTCACGGTCTGTCCGGTTTTCCGGTAAATCGGCTGCCCGGAACTGTTTTTCTCACATTCCGTCTCCAGGAACTTGCGAAGCTTTACGGGATCCATGCAAAGGGAATCATCGCAGTCCATGAAAATAGGATCTGCGTAACAATACTTCACGGGATTCACGGCAGCGATGAAGGTGAGAGTTGGTACGATAACCATGTCACCGGGCGCTACGCCGATGTCAATGAGAGAGAGGTGCAACGCAGAGGTGCCGCTCTGGCATGCCGCCACCTCGGGCACGCCCAGGAATTCTTCCATCTGTTTTTCCAACCTGGTGATATAGGCGCCGCCTGTGGAAACCCATCCCTGGTCCACGGCATCATCTACGTACTTTCTTTCATTTCCTTCAAAATTCGGTATGGCGAGAGGAATCATGTGATCCATAATCATTTACCATCCTTTTCTTAAGGCGGATATTTCCGGGGGCTCCGGAATCCGTTGAGCCCATCGTATAAATTCATTATCGGCTCGCAAGGGTAAAAAATCAAGGAATCCCGCCTCACCGATCACTGCCCGTCAACATTTTGCAAACAACAAAGTGCCTATTCATCAATTTTTAATAACTACAGAATAGCCATTTTGAAGCTCCGAATACAAGCTGCAAACTCGCTCCATCACTGCATTCAGACCGAACCGGTCTAACAAATGACATAAAGTCAATAGAGCAATTCTACAAAATTACGGTGATCCGTAATTAACGAAAATCCTCTCATCCATCATAATTGTTGCCGAATACGGATCGGCGCCGAAACCGGAGCGGCGCAAGATACGGCGAAACGCCGACCACGGAACAATGCGGAAAGGAGGAACAAAGCGGGATGGCTCAGCAGTCTGTTGCCGAAAAAATCAAAAGCCTGGCCGATCTGAAGGGCTGGAACTCGGCGGCGTTGAGCAAGTTCAGCGGTGTTCCTTATAATACCGTTCACGATATAATGAAAGGAAGGACGGGGGAGCCGGAGCACGATACGCTGTGTAAGCTGGCGGCGGCGTTACAGGTCTCACCTTCCTATCTGTATGAGATGGGGCCGGAGCTGGCGGTGATCGAGAGCGACATGGATGTGCAGATCCTGCGGGTGGTCCACAGGATGGATCCCGGCGGAGCAGAGCGACTGCTCCTTTACGGAAAAGGAATATTGGAGGCACTTGGCCAATGAAGAGTAACCGATGAGGTTACTCTTTCTTTTTTGCAGAAAACCGTGAGCGGGAGAAAAATGTGCCTTTACAGTTAACATAAGAATCTTATGGAAACTGCAAACATAAAACAACGTATTTTCAAAACAAGAAAAGGAGAACCCCAATGCAAGAAAAGTATGTCTTTTACCCCATGTCCGATCGGGAATACCGCGCCTCTTACCCCTGCTGTGCATCTGCCGCTATCGGGTCGGTACGATTCCTGATCTGCGTCCTTTTTTCTGCCGAGGATGCCGACCGCAGCTATCCCCTGACCTGGGCCGAGTACCGGGAACGCCAGCAGGCATGTCTGCTATGGCCTGCTAATGAAGGCGCTTCCGTGGGGGATCCTCTTCGGAATGGCAGCAGGGTGCAGGTGCAGGATCTCCCGGAGGAGTGGGAGATTTTCGATAAACGGGAATCCGACCGAAGGCGAAGCGCACTTCCGATTTCTACCTATGAGATTTTTCGACGGGTTTTCCCGGAATTCTGTGATCCGGGGAAAATGATGGTCCGCAGGATCCTGAAGGATATGGCTGCCTTTTGTCCGCCCAGGCTCCTGCGTCTGCGGGAGCATTTCCTCCTGACCCATGCAAAACGCATCGGCGGCGTCTGCGCCCTGGCTTACCCCGGTCTTCTGGAGGAACTGGCGGTGCGTTGGAAAGCCGGGTATTATCTGAAGCTATATTACAGGGATTATGTGGAGATCTATCCGGAGACGGGGGAAGGTCTGCGGGAGCTGCGGGAGGATCTGCATGCCGACGGCCCGGAGCAGGAACCTACGCTCCTGCCGGTGCCCCACGTCTTTCATTTTTGCTACGGTCGCAGAGAGCTGCAGCGGCTGGAACTGTATTGAGCCCTGTTTTGACACTATCCCTGAAACCCCGTAAAATAGTAGAGATGGGTTAACAGAAGAGATGAAATAAAAAGGAGATAATGCCATGCCCCTTCCCAAGGACCCCAACATGCTTCTGAGCGTGGTGAATACGAAATTGCGGGACTTTTACGACAGTTTGGAGGATCTGTGCGCTGCGGAGGACCTCGATCCGAGGGAACTGACAGAGACCCTCGCTCGCGCGGGCTTTTCTTTTGATGAAAATCTTCATCAGTTTGTGAAAAAGTGATACCGCCGGGGGGCAAAAAGCGGTATACTATAATGTGGCGCTCGATGCAGGGCGGCCACGCGAATGAGCCACACAAGCTCGTTCCATGAATAATCAAACCGGATGCCTCGCGCATCCTAGTTTAAAGTTAAGGAGAATCTTATGGCAGCAACATTAAAACGCAGACCCGTAGTACTGATGGTTTTGGACGGCTTCGGCCTTTCCCCGGAGCACGACGCCAATGCCGTTTATATGGCGAAGACCCCCAATCTGGACCGCATGATGGCGGAGTGCCCTTTTCAGCAGGGCTTCGCTTCCGGTATGGCGGTAGGTCTTCCTGACGGACAGATGGGCAACTCCGAGGTGGGACATATGAATATCGGTTCCGGCCGTATCATATACCAGGATCTGACTCTTATCACCAAGCACATTCAGGACGGCGTGTTCTTCAAGAACGAAGAGCTGCTGCATGCCATTAACAACTGCAAGGAGAAGGGCTCTGACCTGCACATCTGGGGCCTGCTTTCCGACGGTGGTGTCCACAGCCACAACACTCACCTCTATGCGATCCTGGAGCTGTGCAAGAGAGAGGGGCTGGAGAGGGTCTACATCCATCCTTTCTTCGACGGCAGAGACACACCTCCCGCATCCGGCAAGGATTACCTGCAGGCGCTGGTGGATGAGGCGAAAAAGATCGGCGTGGGCAAGGTAGCCAGCCTGCACGGCAGATATTATGCGATGGACCGCGACAACAACTGGGACCGCATCCAGAAGGCATACGATGCGCTGGTGCTGGGCGAGGGTAACAAGGGAACGGATCCTGTGGAAGCAATGCAGGCTTCTTATGACGCAGGTGTCACCGACGAGTTCGTGGTACCCACCGTTCTCACCGATGAAGCAGGAAGTCCCATCGCTACCGTGAAGCCGAACGACTCCGTGATCTTCTTTAACTTCCGTCCCGACAGAGCACGTGAGATCACCAAGGCCTTCTGCTTCTCCGACGAGGACATCGCAGCACAGGGCGGCGATCCCGCAAACACCAAGAGCATCGCACATCTGAAGAGAGCAAAGGGCTTTATCCCTCTCACCTATGTGTGCTTCAAGGATTACGACGAGACCATCCCCAACAAGTTCGTTGCCTTCAAGAAGGAAGAGATCAAAAACACCTTCGGCGAGTTCTTGGCAAACAACGGCTTAAAGCAGCTCCGTCTGGCTGAGACCGAGAAGTATGCTCATGTAACCTTCTTCTTCAACGGCGGTATCGAGGAGCCCAATCCCGGCGAGGATCGCATCCTGGTGAATTCTCCCGCAGTGGCTACCTATGATCTGCAGCCCGAGATGAGTGCTCCCGAGGTAAGCGCGAAGCTGAACGCAGCCATCGTTTCCGGAGAATATGACGTGATCGTCATTAATTTTGCAAACCCTGACATGGTGGGCCACACCGGTGTTCTCAGTGCAGCCATCACCGCAGTGGAGCGTGTGGATGAGTTCGTCGGTTCCGCAGAGGCTGCCGTGAAGCAGGCAGGCGGCGTGCTCTTCATCTGTGCTGACCACGGCAATGCCGAGCAGATGGTAAACCATGAGACCGGTCAGCCCCACACTGCGCACACCACCAATCCCGTGCCTTTCATTCTGGTGAATTACGACGATGCTTACACCCTGCGGGAAGGCGGAAAGCTCTGCGACATCGCTCCCACCCTCATCGAGATCATGGGACTGGAGAAGCCTGCGGAGATGACCGGAGAATCTCTCCTGGTAAAGAAAGCCTGAGAAACGATTCTGAGAATTCGCGTGCGAATTCTCCTCACGGAGGAAAACACTTCATGAATCTTGACAGTGCAAAAGCAAAACTGGAGACCTTTAGCCAGGAACATGTATTGCGCTTTTTTGACGAACTGGATCCGGCGCACCAGAGTCAGCTGCTGGATCAGATCGAAGCTACGGATATGTCCATCCTGGACTCCTGTCATCACCGGGAGGAGCTGGCTAAGAAGGGCGTGATCTCGCCCCTGGCCTGCATGGAACTGCCCGAGATCAGACAGCATGCAGACGAGTACCGGCAGATCGGTGAGAAGGCCATCCGGGAAGGCAAGGTAGGTGCCGTGCTGCTGGCAGGCGGTATGGGCACCAGACTGGGATCCGACGATCCCAAGGGTATGTACAACATCGGTCTCACCAGAGACCTCTACATTTTCCAGTGCATCATCGGTAATCTGATGGATGTGGTGGACAGCGTGGGCGCTTGGGTACATCTTTTTGTGATGACCAGCGAGAAGAATCATGACGCAACTGTCAGATTTTTGACCGAGAAGAATTTCTTCGGCTACGACAGCAAGCATATCCACTTTTTCCAGCAGGAGATGGCTGCCGCAACGGATTACAACGGCAAGATCCTCCTGGAGGAGAAGGGCCGTATGGCTACCTCTCCCAACGGCAACGGCGGCTGGTTCATTTCCCTGATCCGCGCAGGTCTCCTGGATACCCTTCACACCGAAGGCATCGAGTACCTGAACGTGTTTGCGGTGGACAATGTGTTGCAGCGCATTGCGGATCCCATTTTCGTAGGCGCTACCATGGCGAAGAACTGTTCCGTGGGTGCCAAGGTGGTCCGGAAAAATGCGCCGGATGAGAAGGTGGGTGTCATGTGCCTGGAGGATGGCAAGCCTTCCATCGTGGAGTACTACGAGCTGACGGAAGAGCTGATGAACGCAAAGGACGAGAAGGGAGATCCTGCTTACAATTTCGGTGTCATCCTGAACTATCTCTTTGCGGTGCCCGAGTTGGAGCGGGTAGTGGACGGTGATCTGCCGCTGCATGTGGTGGAAAAGAAGATCCCTCACCTGGATGAGAACGGCAATTTCGTAAAGCCCGAGAGCCCCAACGGATTCAAGTTTGAGAATCTCGTGCTGGATATGATCCACCAGATGGACAGCTGTCTGCCCTTCGAGGTGGAGCGGGAGAAGGAGTTTGCTCCCATCAAAAATGCCACCGGCGTTGACTCGGTGGAAAGCGCAAGAGCACTCTTGCAGAAAAACGGCGTAACGCTGTAATGTCAATTTAGGAGAAAATATATGAGCAAGATTTTGGTTACGGGAGGCGCCGGCTTCATCGGCAGCCATACCGTGGTAGAACTTCAGAATGCAGGTTACGAGGTTACCGTGGTGGACAATCTGTCCAACTCCAGCGAGAAGTCTTTGGAGCGTGTGGCTGCCATCACCGGCAAGCCGGTATCCTTCCACAAGGTGGATATCTGTGATCGTCAGGGACTGGATGCGGTATTTGCTGCAGAGCGCCCCGATGCAGTGATCCATTTTGCCGGTTTGAAGGCAGTGGGTGAGTCCACCCAGAAGCCCTGGGAGTACTATGAGAACAATATCGCAGGCACCCTGACCCTGGTGGATGTGATGCGGAAGAACGGCTGCAAGAATATTATCTTTTCTTCCAGCGCTACGGTGTATGGCAATCCCGCAGAGATCCCCATCACCGAGAACTGCCCCAAGGGACAGTGCACCAACCCTTACGGCTGGACCAAGTCCATGCTGGAGCAGATCCTGTCCGACATTCAGAAGGCGGACAACGAGTGGAACGTGATCCTGCTTCGCTACTTCAATCCCATCGGTGCCCACAAGTCCGGCACCATCGGTGAGAACCCCAACGGCATCCCCAACAACCTGATGCCTTTCATTACGCAGGTGGCCGTAGGAAAGCTTCCCGAGCTGAAGGTATTCGGCGACGATTATGACACGCCTGACGGAACCGGCGTGAGAGATTACATTCATGTGGTGGATCTGGCCATCGGACATGTGAAGGCCCTGAAGAAGATCGAAGAAAAAGCCGGCCTGAAGATCTACAATCTCGGTACCGGCAAGGGCTACAGCGTATTGGATATCGTGAAGAATTTCGAGGCGGCTACGGGAGTGAAGATCCCTTATACCGTGGTAGAGCGCAGACCCGGCGACATCGCCGCTTGCTACGCGGACGCTAGCCTTGCAAAGAAGGAACTGGGCTGGGAAGCACAGTACGACATCCGGGAGATGTGTGAAGATTCCTGGAGATGGCAGAAGAACAATCCCAACGGATTTGAGGATTAAAAATCCTCTTCGATGACCCGGATCTCCAGATGGTCGAAGGGAACCTCCTCCACGAAGGAATCCCCGGTAAAGCGTGTCGCGGAGACGCGCTTGAAGTCGGCGATATTGCTGTCGAGCCAGATGGGATGGGGGAGATCCTTCTCCTTGCAGACCCGGTCAATGGCATGATAAATTTTATGTGTACGGGTATCCTCGGTGGCATCTTCCACCACCAGGTCCCAGAGCATATGCGTATTTTGAAAGGCCTTCGCCCATAATCTGAACATGGCACCCTCCTTTGAAAGTATGCTTACTATAGCACATCGAAGGCGGGACGCGCCACCCTTCCTTTCGGAAGAGAGTGCGTGAGATGCGTGCAGCGGTCGCAAAAACCGGGCGAGCGTGCCGGATGTCTGCCGGAAAACGCGGGCGAAACGCCGAAAGGGGTACAGAATCAAATGGAATGGTACGAAACCGGTGACGGCGTCGAAACCTGGCAGGAAGTTCTGCTGGTGTACAATGCGGCGCTGCGCCAGATCGAAACAAAGATGGAAATCCTGAACGAAGAGTTCCAGCACGTTCACCAGTACAATCCCATCGAGCACATCAAATCCAGGATCAAAACGCCTGAGAGCATTGTAAAAAAACTTCGCCGGAACGGCCTTGATTCCACCATTGAAAATATGGTGAATCATGTGAACGACATCGCCGGCATCCGCATCATCTGTTCCTTTACTTCCGATATTTACCGCATCGCGGACATGATCGAGAAGCAGCGGGACATTCAGGTCATGACCGTGAAGGACTATATCATGTTCCCGAAGGCCAGCGGCTACAAGAGCTATCACATGATCGTGACGGTACCCGTGTACCTGTCCGACAAAACCGTGGATGCCAAGGTGGAGATCCAGATCCGCACTGTCGCCATGGATTTCTGGGCCAGCCTGGAGCACAAGATCCACTACAAATTCGAAGGAGACGCTCCCGAGCACATCAAGCAGGAGTTGGTGGACTGCGCCCATATGGTGTCCGATCTGGATGACAAAATGCTACAGTTGAACGAAGAGATCCTGGAGCTGAGCCACATGCAGGAAGTGGAGCGCGAGGAGCGCGAGAAGGAACGCAGACGCCAGCAGGAGCTGGAAAATCAGATCCGGCCGGAATAAAGAGCCCATAAAATGAGGAGTGCCCGGAACCTTGCGGTCCCGGGCTATTATGAAAAAATGATCGAATTACCTTTTCCCTTGCTCTTTACAATTCAGAGTATAGCGAAAAAGTGTGAACAAACTATGAACACATTGTAAATCATTGGTAACTATTTACTAAGAAATAAAAAAACTCGAAACTTTTTTGTTCAAATTGCACAACAAAACAGGGGTGGAAAGCGAGGAGAAGCGAGTATGGATTCATTTTTTGATCAATTGTCCGAGAAGGTAAATGCACAGGAAATGATCCGGGCCAACGGCCAGGCGGAAAGTGAGGCCATGGAGGCTGTCCGGGTACAGGTGACGGAGTATAAGACCTGCCTGGATCGCATGACCGGAATCTGCCAGGAACTGGGCGGCATTCGTGATCAGATGGCAGCTCTGCCGGATCATCAGGCGGAAGGTTGCGTCAGTGATGCAGCCATTGCAGACCTGAAGTCCAGACTGGAAGAGCTGACGAAGGAGAGCGATGAGCGCCTGCAGCGCATTGCGGAGCTCCAGGAGAGCCTGGAGGGCAAGATGGGCAGCAGGGATGACTTCCATAATGAGTGCGTGCGCCTCTATCGCAATGTGCAGTCCGTGGTGAAGGAAGAGACGGAGAAGACCTCCGAGGCTCTGACTGCCGAGGTGAAGTCTCTCACCGGACGGAGCAAGGCAACGCTGTTCTTTGCCGTGATGGGATTTTTGATGGGAGCGGGCGCCCTGGCGGTTACCGTACTCATTCATTTCGGGGTATTTTGATGATCCGCAGGACATACAAAGCGATCAAATGGAATCTGGTAAAGTGGAGTTTGCTGACGATCTTTGTCAGCATTCTCTTTGTGGACAGACCGGCGGAAGCCGTGACGGTGAGCAGAGACCTGTGGACTGTCAGCATCGGCGGCATCGAGGTTGGTACCGTGGCGGATCCTTCGGATTTTGACAGCATCCTTCGGGAGGCCCGGAGGGAGCTGGCTGCGGAAAATGAGGGCATGGTCTTCCTGAAAGCGGAGCCGGAATATTCCCATATAGAAGGAACGGGCTTTGCAGACGGGAAAGAGATGCTGACGGCAGCGGCGAAAGAGGCCCTGAAATCCTGCGTCATCAGCGATTTTCAGCCCTCCTATGCGGTGAAGATCGGAGACTTCCTGGTGTACCTGTCCTCCGCGGAGGAGGTGCAGAGCCTCCTGCAGGCGGCACTGGACAAATATGAGCCTGAGGGAAATTTCCGGGTAAGTCTGGTGCGGGATACGGACAGAACCCTGCGAACCCTGACTTCCCGGGTGGAGCGGCGGGAAGATGCCGGCATCACGGCGGCTGCTTTGCTTCCTGCGTCCGGTGCGTCTGCCGAACTTACGGAAAGTGCAGCCCCCGAGATCCCTGCGGAGCAGATGAATTTCGAGGATTTTGACCTGGGGGTCCTGGACATTGATTTTTCCCGGAGAGTGGAAGTGACGGAAGGCTACGCCGGAAGTTCGCAGATCCTCTCTTTGGAGACGGCGGTGGCGGAGGCGACCCTGGAGGAAGCGGTTCCCGATATCTATGTGGTGCAGCCCGGCGATACCCTTTCCCAGATCGCTGAGAAGGTAAACATCCCCATGGACCGGCTGGTGGAGCTGAATCCTGAAAAGCTGGAGAGTACTGCCTCCATGATCCGGGTGGATGACCGTCTCACCATCACGGTGCCGGAGCCTGCCCTTTCCGTGGAATGGGCGGATCTGGAATACGCTGAGGAAACCTACGACGCGGACATCATCTATGTGGACCGGGACGACTGGTATACCACCAAGACCAATGTGATCCGGCAGCCTTCGGCGGGATTTCGCAGAGTCATCGCGGAAAGCTACTATCTTAATGACCGCATCCAGGGCCGGGAGATCCTGAAGGAAGAGGTGGTGATGGAGGCTGTCGCCAAGATCGTGGAGCGAGGCACCATCGTTCCTCCTACCTATATAAAGCCTATTTCCGGCGGACGACTTTCCTCCGGCTTCGGAAAGCGGACTTCTCCCACCAAGGGAGCCAGCACCTACCACAAGGGTGTGGACTGGGCGACGCCTACGGGCACCACGGTCTTCGCTTCCAGCGGCGGCACGGTATCCAAGGCGGGCTGGGGCAACGGCTACGGCTATGTGGTCTACATCGACCATCCCGACGGACGCCAGACCAGATACGGGCATCTAAGCCGGATCCTGGTGAGCGTGGGAGACAAGGTGAGCCAGGGACAGTCCATCGCACTGTCCGGCAGCACCGGCGTCAGCACGGGACCTCATGTGCACTTTGAGATCCTCATCGACGGAAAGCAGGTCAATCCACTCAATTACCTGGATTGATACTAAGGTCACGGTGAAAAATGCGATGCACGCTTGCGTGCAGGAGCATTTTTTCATCGGTGACCTGAACAAACAATTTTTTCCTTGACGAACCTTGCACAGTATGCTATATTTCATAGGCAGCTGATTTTCGGGCTTATTTTTTTGTCTAAAAATATCCCCCGAAAAACGCTGTTTTAACCCTTTGTTATTAAGAATTCGGAGGAAACACTATGCGTACCAAGATTACTTTAGCCTGCACCGAGTGTAAGCAGCGCAACTACGACACTACCAAGGATAAGAAGACCATGCCCGACCGCATGGAGATCAAGAAGTACTGCAGATTCTGCAAGAAGCACACCCTTCATAAGGAAACCAAGTAATTTCGCGTAATCCGTAAGCAGCCGCTGCGGCGGTGATTGAATAAGGGAGGCTTTTATGGCAAAAGCTGCAGAGAAGAAAGATAAGGGACCCGGCTTCTGGGCCGGCGTCAAGGCGGAATTCCACAAGGTCTTCTGGCCTGATAAGGAAGAGACGTTCAAGCAGTCTGTTGCCGTTGTTTCCATTTCCGTTGTCCTGGGTGCGATCATTGCCCTTCTGGACTATCTCGTTCAGAACGGTGTCAACTGGCTCACCACACTGTGATAAGGAGGGAAGCAGATGGCAGAGGCGAAATGGTATGTTGTGCATACCTACTCCGGATATGAGAATAAGGTAAAGGTTGACCTGGAAAAGACCATCGAGAACAACAGAGCTCTGGGTGAGAAGATCCTGGAGGTCCGCGTTCCCATGGAGGATGTCGTCGAGATCAAGAACGGCGTCAGAAAGACCGTTTCCCGTAAGCTGTTCCCCGGCTATGTTCTGGTGAACATGGAGATGAACGACGAGACCTGGTATGTTGTCCGCAACACCAGAGGCGTCACGGGATTCGTGGGCCCCGGAAGCAAGCCGGTACCCCTGACCGATGCCGAAATGAAGCCCCTGGGCATCCGCACGGACAAGGTCAGCATCGACTTCGGCGAGGGAGATACCATTGCCGTTGTTGCAGGCGTTTGGAAGGACACCGTGGGTGTTGTCCAGAAGCTGGATCAGAACAAGCAGACCGCAACCATCAATGTGGAGATGTTCGGCAGAGAGACTCCGGTGGAGATCAGCTTCGCCGAGGTCCGCAAGCTTAACTGAGATACTTTACAGCATACGCTGTTTGAGTATACGTGCGCCGCTGATCGCACTGCGAAGCGCGGCGTGCAGTAGTGGGAGCGACTTCCCGTCGCGCCGTTAACCACAAAGTCCGTTTTTTCGGACCATTTATTAGGAGGTGCCATTATGGCAAAAAAAGTAGAAGGCTATATCAAGTTACAGATTCCGGCCGGCAAGGCAACCCCGGCTCCCCCGGTAGGTCCCGCACTGGGCCAGCACGGCGTCAACATCGTAGAGTTCACGAAGCAGTTCAATGCACAGACTGCTGACAAGGGCGACACCATCATCCCCGTTGTCATCACTGTCTATGCTGACCGTTCCTTCAGCTTCATCACCAAGACTCCCCCTGCTGCTGTCCTTCTGAAGAAGGCATGCAACATCAAGAGCGGCTCCGGAGTTCCCAACAAGACCAAGGTAGCAACCATCTCCAAGGCTAAGCTGCAGGAGATCGCCGAGATCAAGATGCCCGACCTCAATGCCGCAAGCATCGAGGCAGCCATGAGCATGATCGCAGGCACTGCCAGAAGCATGGGAATCACTGTTGAAGAGTAACTTTGAATTCATTGGGAGGCAGATCATCTGCCGTTAGAACCTGGGAGGAAAAATAAATGAAGCACGGAAAGAAATATATCGAGGCTGCAAAGAATGTAGATCGCGCAACCTACTACGAGCCTGAAGAGGCTGTTCGTCTGGTCAAGCAGACCGCTACCGCTAAATTTGATGAGACCATCGAGCTGCACATCCGTACCGGATGTGACGGCCGTCACGCAGATCAGCAGATCCGCGGCGCAGTGGTTCTCCCCAACGGAACCGGTAAGACCGTTAGAGTCCTGGTCATCGCAAAGGGTGATAAGCTGGCCGAGGCTGAGGCTGCAGGTGCAGATCATGTTGGCGGCGAGGAGCTGGTTCCCCGCATTCAGAACGAGGGCTGGCTGGATTTCGACGTCGTTGTCGCTACCCCTGATATGATGGGTGTTGTGGGACGTCTCGGAAAGATCCTCGGACCTAAGGGCATGATGCCCAACCCCAAGGCAGGTACCGTTACCATGGATATCGCTAAGGCAATCGCTGATATCAAAGCAGGTAAGATCGAGTATCGTCTTGACAAGAGCAACATCATCCATGTGCCTCTCGGCAAGGCTTCCTTCACCGAGGAGGCTCTGCAGGAGAACTTCAACGCTCTGCTGGATGCCGTTTCCAAGGCTAAGCCCAGCACGCTGAAGGGTCAGTACCTGAAGAGCATTACCCTGAGCAGCACCATGGGCCCCGGCGTACGCGTAAGCACTGCGAAGTTCGCATAATGGATTTTGGTGTTGACATCCCCATAAGAATCTGATAACCTATCAGAGGTTTTGAACCAAGCCGAAGACAGCAGGCAGGAAGTGAGAACTTCCGGTAAGTCCAGCCGAGGTAGAGATTAAACAATATGTTTTAACATCTCACTCTCCTGCGTCTTCACGCAGGAGAGTTTTTTTCGGCTCCAAATCTATAAGGAGGTAAAAAGACATGGCTAAAGTTGAACTGAAAAAGCCCATTGTGGACGAGATCTCCGCACATGTTGACGGCGCTGCATCCGTAGTGCTGGTTGACTACCGCGGACTGACCGTTGCACAGGACACCGCACTTCGTAAGCAGCTCCGTGAGGCCGGCGTCGTGTACAAGGTGTACAAGAACACCTACATGACCATGGCATTCAAGGGCACTGATTTCGAAGGACTTTCCGAGTATCTGGAAGGCCCCAGCGCAGTGGCAATTGCTAAGGATGATGCTACCGCTCCCGCAAGAGTGCTGGCAAACTTCGCAAAGACCGCTAACAAGCTGGAGATCAAGGGCGGCGTTGTGGAAGGCACCGTATACGATGCTGCCGGCATGGCAGAGATCGCTAAGATCCCTTCCAGAGACGAACTGCTTTCCAAGCTGCTTGGCAGCCTGCAGAGCCCCGTTACCAACTTCGCTCGCGTTATGAAGCAGCTGGCTGAAAAAGGCGGCGCAAGCGAGGCAGAAGCAGCAGCTCCCGCTGAGGAAGCGGCTGAGGCTCCCGCAGAAGCACCTGCAGAGGCACCCGCTGAGGCAGAAGCTCCCGCTGAGGAAGCTCCCGCTGCAGAGTGATTTACTAAGTAATACGATTTGATTTTTGAAAAATGATTAGGAGGAAATAAAAATGGCAAAGTTGTCCACTCAGGAACTGATTGATGCGATCAAAGAGCTTTCCGTTCTGGAGCTGAATGATCTGGTTAAGGCTTGCGAGGAGGAGTTCGGCGTTTCCGCAGCTGCAGGTGTTGCAGTTGTCGCTGCCGGCCCTGTTGCAGCAGCAGAGGAGAAGACCGAGTTTGACGTCGAGCTGACCGAGGCTGGCGCAGAGAAGGTTAAGGTTATCAAGGTTGTCCGTGAGATCACCGGACTTGGCCTGAAGGAAGCTAAGGATGCCGTTGAGGCAGCTCCCAAGGTAATCAAGGAGCAGGCTGCAAAGGCTGAGGCTGAGGAGATCAAGAAGAAGCTGGAAGAGGTTGGCGCAAAGGTCACCCTGAAGTAATTCTTCTCTCTGATTCGATCATAAATGGCAGACCGGCGGACCCCTTCCGGGTCCCCGGTCTTTATCCATTTTTACAGACATCTCTATTTATCGATATTTTTTCTCATAAATCCCATATTTTTACAAATCAATAAAAAATTCCTTGACCGTAGTGCGCCCTTGTGCTATGATATATGGTGCGCGTTTGCGCAGTATTGCTGAAAAGGCGCTTTTTTAAGCAAATTTGAAGAAAGAACGGGGTGAAAAGGTCAATGGAAAAGAACAGAATCCGCCCAGTCGAAGGAACCAAAGTCATGCGTATGAGCTACGCAAGACAGAAGGAAGTCCTTGAGATGCCCAACCTGATCGAGGTCCAGACGGACTCCTATCAGTGGTTTTTGGACGAGGGTCTGCAGGAAGTGTTGGATGATATCTCTCCCATCACTGACTACAGCGGTGCTCTGAGCCTGGAATTTGTCAGCTATGAGCTTCGCAAGGAGGAGAAGAAGTACACCATCGAGGAGTGCAAGGAAAGAGACGCTACCTATTCCGCTCCCCTGTTTGTGAAAGTCCGCCTTCATATCAAGGATAAGAAGGACATTCAGGAGCAGGAGATCTTTATGGGTGATCTGCCTCTGATGACCGACACCGGTACCTTCGTGATCAATGGCGCAGAGCGTGTCATTGTCAGCCAGCTGGTCCGTTCCCCCGGGATCTATTATGGCGTCGGACATGACAAGATCGGTAAGAAGCTCTACTCCTGCCAGGTGATTCCTAACCGTGGTGCATGGCTCGAGTATGAGACCGACTCCAATGATGTATTTTACGTGCGCGTTGACAGAACCCGTAAGGTTCCCGTTACCGTGCTGCTTCGTGCGCTCGGACTCGGCACCAACAGCGAGATCCGTGCCGTATTCGGCGATGAGGCCAAGATCGAGGCAAGCTTCGCTAAGGATACCGCTATCACTCCCGAGCACGAGGAGGGTAGCTATGAGAGCGGTCTGACCGAGCTGTATCGCAAGATCCGTCCCGGTGAGCCTGCAAGCGTGGACAGCGCAGAGAGCCTGATCCATGGTATGTTCTTTGACCCCCGCCGCTATGACCTGGCGAAGGTGGGCCGTTATAAATTCAACAAGAAACTGGCTCTGAAGAACCGTATCCGTGGCCGCATCCTTGCTGAGGATGTTGTGGATCCCTCCACCGGCGAGCTGATCGCTTCCAAGGGTGAGAAAGTGACTGTGGAACTGGCTGATACCATCCAGGATTCCGCTGTTGTTTACGTTGTCATCCAGACCGAGGAGAAGAACGAGCGCGTTCTTTCCAATATGATGGTTGACCTGACTCACTATGTGGATTGCGATCCCAAGGATTTCGGCATCAAGGAGCGTGTATATTATCCTCTGCTGAAGGAGATCCTGGATGAGTTCGGTGAGGATCCCGAGGCACTGTTCGATGCTCTGAAGCGCAACGCTCATGAGCTGGTGCCCAAGCACATCACCCGCGAGGATATTTTTGCTTCCATCAACTACAACATGCATCTGGAGTGTGATCTGGGTAACTCCGACGACATCGACCATCTGGGCAACAGAAGGATCCGTGCCGTAGGTGAGCTGCTGCAGAATCAGTACCGCATCGGTCTGTCCCGTATGGAGCGTGTGGTGCGTGAGCGTATGAGCACCCATGATGCAGAGGATGTTTCTCCCCAGAAGCTGATCAATATCAAGCCTGTGACCGCTGCTGTGAAGGAGTTCTTCGGATCCTCCCAGCTGTCCCAGTTCATGGATCAGAACAACCCTCTGGGCGAGCTGACCCACAAGAGAAGACTTTCCGCACTGGGCCCCGGCGGTCTGTCCCGTGACCGCGCCGGATTCGAGGTGCGTGACGTGCACTATTCTCACTATGGAAGAATGTGCCCCATTGAGACCCCCGAGGGTCCCAACATCGGTCTGATCAACTCCCTGGCAAGCTATGCCCGCATCAACGAGTACGGCTTCGTGGAGGCACCTTACCGTGTGATCGACCACAGTGATCCCAAGAATCCCCGTGTCACCGAGGAAGTGGTCTACATGACCGCCGACGAAGAGGACAATTACTGGGTAGCACAGGCAAACGAGCAGCTGGATGCGGAGGGACATTTCGTTCGTAAGTCCGTTTCCGGTCGTCACCGTGAGGAGACCCAGGAGTACCCCAGAGAGAAGTTCGATTACATGGACGTCTCTCCTAAGATGGTGTTCTCCGTTGCTACCGCTCTGATCCCCTTCTTGCAGAACGATGACGCAAACCGTGCCCTGATGGGTTCCAACATGCAGCGTCAGGCAGTGCCTCTGATGACCACCGATGCTCCCGCTGTCGGAACCGGCATGGAAGTTAAGACCGCAGTGGACTCCGGTGTCTGCGTGGTCGCTAAGGCTCCCGGCGTCATCACCTATGTGTCTGCGGATACCATCCGCGAGCTCACCGATGACGGCGAGGAGATCGAGTACAAGCTTACCAAGTTTGCCCGTTCCAACCAGGGCAACTGCTATAACCAGAGACCCATCGTGTTCAAGAAAGAGCGCGTTGCCGCAGGTCAGGTCATTGCGGACGGTCCTTCCACTTCCATGGGAGAGCTGGGTCTGGGCAAGAACCCTCTGATCGGATTCATGACCTGGGAGGGTTACAACTACGAGGACGCTGTCCTGCTTTCCGAGCGTCTGGTGAGAGACGATGTCTACACCTCCATCCACATCGAGGAGTATGAGGCAGAGGCTCGTGACACCAAGCTGGGACCCGAGGAGATCACCCGCGACATCCATGGTGTCAAGGAAGATACTCTGAAGGATCTGGACGAGCGCGGCATTATCCGCGTGGGTGCGGAAGTTCGTGCCGACAGCATCCTGGTAGGTAAGGTCACTCCTAAGGGAGAGACTGAGCTGACCGCAGAGGAGAGACTGCTGCGCGCCATCTTCGGCGAGAAGGCAAGAGAGGTAAGAGACACCTCCCTGAAGCTCCCTCACGGTGAGTATGGTATTGTTGTGGACACCAAGGTATTTACCCGCGAGAACAGCGACGAGCTGGCTCCCGGCGTCAACATGGCAGTCCGCGTTTATATCGCACAGAAGAGAAAGATCTCCGTCGGTGATAAGATGGCAGGTCGTCACGGAAACAAGGGTGTCGTTTCCCGCGTGCTTCCCGTTGAGGATATGCCTTTCCTGCCCAACGGTCGTCCCCTGGATATCGTGCTGAATCCTCTGGGCGTGCCTTCCCGTATGAACATCGGACAGGTCCTGGAGATCCACCTTTCCCTGGCAGCCAAGGCTCTGGGCTTCAATGTTGCAACGCCCATCTTTGACGGTGCAAGTGAGAAGGATATCACCGATACCCTGGCTCTGGCCAACGATTACGTCAATCTGCCCTTCGACGATGAAGAGGCAAAGAAGAAGGCTCAGAAGAACGGCGAGACCTACGACAAGAAGGCTCCCACCTTTACTTCCCTGCACAAGGATGAGCTGAACGACGACGTATTTGAGTACCTTTCCGAGAACCGCGACCACAGAAAGCTGTGGGAGGGCGTTCCCATCAATGCCGACGGTAAGGTTCGTCTGAGAGACGGTCGCACCGGCGAGTACTTCGACAGCGCCGTTACCATCGGACACATGCATTATCTGAAACTGCACCACCTGGTAGACGACAAGATCCACGCTCGTTCTACCGGCCCGTACTCCCTGGTTACCCAGCAGCCTCTGGGTGGTAAGGCTCAGTTCGGCGGACAGCGTTTCGGAGAGATGGAGGTTTGGGCACTGGAGGCCTACGGCGCATCTTACACGCTGCAGGAAATCCTGACCGTGAAGTCCGACGACATCATCGGTCGTGTCAAGACCTACGAGGCGATCATCAAGGGCGAGAACATCCCTCAGGCAGGTATCCCCGAGTCCTTCAAGGTCCTGCTGAAAGAGCTGCAGGCTCTGGGTCTGGATGTCAGTGTGCTGGATGAGAACCGCGAGGAAGTGAAACTGAAGGAAAACATTGATTACGGTGACATCAACTACCGTTCCGTAATGGAAGGTGACCGCAAGTCTACCTCCGAACGTGAGGGCGATGAGCTGGCAAGCAACGGTTATCTGGAGCAGGAGTTCGTGGACGGACAGCTTGAGACCATGGACGACGGCGACGAGTATGGTGTCGATGATGAAGATTTTGCCGGAGATGATGAGGAGTAAACCGATCCGTAACCGGGATTTTCATGAAGGAAAAGGAGAGTAATTCAATGCCTGAACAAGCGAATGAGATCTATCAGCCCATTACCTTTGATGCGATCAAGATTGGTCTGGCTTCCCCTGAGAAGATCCGTGAGTGGTCTCACGGTGAGGTGACCAAGCCCGAGACCATCAACTATCGTACCTTAAAGCCTGAGCGCGATGGCCTCTTCTGTGAGAGGATCTTCGGACCCAGCAAGGATTGGGAGTGCCACTGCGGCAAATACAAAAAGATCCGTTACAAGGGCGTCGTCTGTGACAAGTGCGGCGTCGAGGTGACCAAGGCCAGCGTGCGTCGTGAGCGCATGGGACATATCGAGCTGGCTGCCCCTGTTTCCCATATCTGGTACTTTAAGGGCATTCCCAGCCGTATGGGACTGATCCTGGATATGTCTCCCCGTGTACTGGAGAAGGTGCTGTATTTTGCATCCTACATCGTACTGGATCCTGCAGACTCCGACCTGAAGCTGATGCAGGTCCTGTCCGAGAAGGAGTACCAGGATGCCCGTGAGACCTACGGAAACGGATTCCGTGTAGGCATGGGCGCCGAGGCAATCAAAGAGCTCCTGGCCGGCATCAAGCTGGATGAGGAGAGAGCAAACCTTCGCGCAGAGCTGGAGAATGCTTCCGGCCAGAAGCGCGCACGTATCGTTAAGAGACTGGAGGTCGTGGAGGCCTTCGTAGAGTCCGGTAATCGCCCTGAGTGGATGGTGATGGATGTTCTGCCGGTCATTCCTCCCGATCTGAGAGCAATGGTACAGCTGGACGGCGGTCGTTTCGCAACTTCCGACCTGAACGATCTGTACCGCAGGATCATCAACCGTAACAACCGTCTGAAGAAGCTCCTGGAGCTGGGCGCACCTGACATCATTGTCAGAAACGAGAAGCGCATGCTGCAGGAGGCTGTTGACGCACTGATCGACAACGGCAGAAGAGGAAGAGCAGTTACCGGCCCCGGCAACCGTCCTCTGAAGTCCCTGTCCGACATGCTCAAGGGTAAGACCGGACGTTTCCGTCAGAACCTGCTGGGCAAGCGTGTCGACTACTCCGGACGTTCCGTTATCGTCGTGGGACCCGAACTGAAGATCTATCAGTGCGGTCTGCCCAAGGAGATGGCACTGGAGCTGTTCAAGCCCTTCGTTATGAAGGAGCTGTCCCTGCGCGGCATCAGCCAGAACATCAAGAATGCCAGAAACATGGTTGACCATATGGACAATCAGGTCTGGGATGTGCTGGAGGATGTTATCAGCGAGCATCCCGTTATGCTGAACCGTGCTCCTACACTGCACAGACTGGGCATCCAGGCATTTGAGCCCATTCTGGTCGAGGGTAAGGCAATCAAGCTGCATCCCCTGGTATGTACCGCATTCAACGCGGACTTCGACGGAGACCAGATGGCAGTGCACCTTCCCTTAAGCGTTGAGGCTCAGGCAGAGTGCCGCTTCCTGCTGCTTTCGCCCAACAACCTGCTGAAGCCCTCCGACGGTGGCCCCGTGGCCGTTCCTTCCCAGGATATGGTCCTCGGTATCTACTACCTGACTCAGGAGCGCGACGGCGAGCCCGGTGAGGGCATGACCTTCCGCAACATGAACGAGGCAATCCTTGCCTACGAGAATAAGTACATCACCCTGCATTCCAAGATCAAGGTGCGCATGAGCAGGGAGGATGCTAACGGGGTCCTTCACACCGGCCTCGTGGACACCACCCTGGGCAGACTGTTCTTCAACGAGATCCTGCCTCAGGATCTGGGTTACAAGGACAGAAGCAATCCGGATTCCATCGAGTTCCTGGAGCCCGAGATCGACTTCCTGGTAAAGAAGGGGGATCTGAAGAAGATCCTTCAGAACGTCATCAACATCCACGGTGCATTCCAGACCGCAGAGGTGCTGGACCGCGTCAAGGCCATCGGATACAAGTTCTCCACCCGTGCAGCCATGACCGTATCCATCTCCGACATGACCGTCCCTGCCGAGAAGCAGGCTCTGCTGGATGCGGCACAGGAGAAGATCGACGAGATCATGAAGAACTACCGCCGCGGTAAAGCCACCGAGGTGGAGCGTTATAAAGAGGTCGTCAAGACCTGGAACGCAACCGATGAGGAGCTGACCAGAAAGCTGCTCGAGGGTCTCGACAAGTACAACAATATCTATATGATGGCTGACTCCGGTGCCCGTGGTTCCAACCAGCAGATCAAGCAGCTGGCCGGCATGCGCGGACTGATGGCAGATACCTCCGGACACACCATCGAGCTGCCCATCAAGTCCAACTTCCGTGAAGGCCTGGACGTTCTGGAGTACTTCATGTCCGCTCACGGTGCACGTAAGGGTCTGTCCGACACCGCTCTGCGTACCGCAGACTCCGGTTATCTGACCCGCCGAATGGTAGACGTGTCCCAGCAGCTGGTCATCCATGATACCGACTGCGCTAAGGACCTGCCCGAGATTCCCGGAATGGTGGTTTCCGCCTTCGTTGACGCTGCAGCAAGAACCGCAACCGACGAGAAGGAGAAGAAGGAAGGCACCATCGAGAAGCTGGAGAATCGTATCACCGGCCGTGTGGCTTGTGAGGAGATCAAGGATGCCGACGGCAATGTGCTGGTAGGCGTGAACCAGATGATCACTCCCGCCCGTGCCAAGAAGATCGTTAAGATCGGCGTGGACGCTAACGGCGAGCCTGTAAAGAAGGTGAAGATTCGTACCATCCTGACCTGCCGTTCCAAGAACGGTATCTGTGCTAAGTGCTACGGTGCCAACATGGCAACCGGCGAGCTGGTGCAGGTAGGTGAGGCTGTCGGTATCATCGCTGCACAGTCCATCGGTGAGCCCGGTACCCAGCTGACCATGAGAACCTTCCACACCGGTGGTGTGGCCGGCGACGATATCACCCAGGGTCTTCCCCGTGTGGAGGAGCTGTTCGAGGCTCGTAAGCCCAAGGGACTTGCTATCATCTCCGAGCTGGCAGGAACCGTTGAGCTGAAGGACACCAAGAAGAAGAGAGAAATCGTGGTCACCAACAAGGAGACCGGCGATTCCAAGACTTACCTGATCCCTTACGGATCTCATATCAAGGTATTTGACGGCGTTGAGGTGGAGGCCGGCGACGAGCTGACCGAAGGTAGCGTGAACCCTCACGATCTGATGAGGATCAAGGGCGTGCGCGCCGTTCAGGACTATCTGCTCCGCGAGGTTCAGAGAGTTTACCACCTGCAGGGCGTGGATCTGGCAGATAAGCACATTGAGGTGCTGGTACGCCAGATGCTGAGACGTGTTCGTATCGACGAGCCCGGCGACAGCAATTACCTGTCCGGTACTCTGGTTGATTTCCTTGACTTTGAGGAGATGAACGAGCAGCTGGAGAAGGAAGGCAAGAGAGTGGCTACCGGCGAGCGCATCATCCTTGGTATCACCAAGGCAGCGCTGGCAACCGATTCCTTCATGTCCGCAGCATCCTTCCAGGAGACCACCAAGGTCCTGACCGATGCAGCCATCAAGGGCAAGATCGATCCTCTCATCGGTCTGAAGGAGAACGTCATCATCGGTAAGCTGATCCCTGCCGGAACCGGTATGAAGCGTTACCGCAACATCAACCTTTCCACCGATGTCCGCAGAACCATCGACTTCGACGGTGAAGGCTATGATGAGGATGCAGAGGGACTTGCACCCGCTGCAGACGAGTCCGCGGAAGGTGAGGACGCAGTCCTGACCGTATCCGGGGATGCATCCGAAGAATAAGGAAACCGCGTTTTTCGGGAGGTGCCGGATGAAATATCTGGTAACTGGTGTGGCAGGACAGTTGGGCCACGACCTTATGAACGAACTGCACAAACGAGGGATTGAAGCCGTGGGCAGCGACCTGGCGCCGGAGTATTCCGGTGTCCGTGACGGGAGCCCCGCGGCGGACATGCCCTATGTTTCCATGGATATCACCGATCGGGACAGGGTGCTGGAGGTCATCGAAAGCGTCCGCCCGGACGGCGTCCTGCACTGCGCAGCCTGGACTGCTGTGGATGCGGCAGAGGACGAGGATAAACAGGAAAAAGTCCATGCCATAAATGCCTGCGGTACGCAGAATATTGCGGACGCGTGCAAGGCAGTGGACTGCAAGATGCTTTACCTCAGCACCGATTACGTCTTTGACGGCACCGGTGAGAAGCCCTGGGATCCGGACTGCAAGGATTACGCCCCTTTGAATGTGTACGGGCAGTCCAAGCTGGACGGTGAACTGGCGGTGAGCGGTACATTGGAGAAATACTTCATCGTCCGCATCGCCTGGGTGTTCGGTATCGGCGGAGGGAATTTCATCAAGACCATGCTGCGACTGGGTGAGACCCATCCGGAGCTGCGGGTGGTCAGCGATCAGATCGGAACTCCTACCTATACCTATGATCTGGCCAGACTCCTGGTGGATATGATCGAGACCGATCGCTACGGTTATTACCATGCCACCAACGAGGGCGGGTACATCTCCTGGTATGATTTTGCCACCGAGATCTTCCGTCAGGCGGGCATGCCCGTTACGGTACATCCCGTTACCACGGCGGAGTACGGCGTCAGCAAGGCAAAGCGTCCCTTCAACAGCCGCCTGGATCGTTCCAAGCTGGAAAAGAACGGATTTACGCCCCTTCCGGACTGGAAGGATGCCCTTTCCAGATATCTGGAAGAGCTGAAGAAATTAAACGGCTGATCTGTCGCTTATGAAAAATTCCTAAATTACGGGATTTTCTGCGAAAAAATGTTTGACATAGCATCTGCGTGCATATATAATGTTCGAGTGTGCGCGCAGATGCTATTTTTGCGCCCAAAAATAATAAGAAAGGAAAAGGTGAACTCAAAATGCCAACATTCAACCAGTTAGTAAGAAAGGGTCGCGAGACTTCCGTTAAGAAGTCCACTGCACCCGCTCTTCAGAAGGGCTTTAACTCTCTTCACAAGAAGGCGATCAACAATGCTTCCCCTCAGAAGCGTGGCGTTTGCACCGCTGTGAAGACCGCAACCCCGAAGAAGCCTAACTCCGCTCTGCGTAAGATTGCCAGAGTCCGTCTGTCCAACGGGATTGAGGTTACTTCCTACATCCCCGGCGAGGGCCACAACCTTCAGGAGCACAGCGTTGTACTGATCCGCGGCGGCCGTGTGAAGGATCTTCCCGGTACCAGATATCACATCATCCGTGGCACTTTGGATACTGCAGGTGTTGCTAACCGCAGACAGGCACGTTCCAAGTACGGCGCAAAGAGACCCAAGGCCGGCAAGTAATTGCGGTTTGGGTACGTAGTTCGGTAGAACATAACGTAACTGAGAATAGTGTTGGGATTTTAGGTTGACTGATATACCCGCACGAACACTTGGGGAAACACATGTGAGTACCGTAGAATTAACGTAATTTATAGTTAAGGAGGGAAGAACCGTGCCAAGAAAAGGACATATTGCGAAAAGAGACGTTTTAGCAGATCCTCTGTACAATGACAAGGTTGTAACCAAGCTGATCAACAACATCATGCTGGACGGTAAGAAGGGCATTGCCCAGAAGATCGTTTACGGCGCATTTGAGCAGGTAGAGGAGAAAGCCGGACGCCCTGCACTGGAAGTATTCCATGATGCCATGAACAACATCATGCCCTCTCTGGAGTGCAAGGCAAGACGTATCGGTGGTGCTACTTATCAGGTACCTCTTGAGGTAAAGCCTGAGAGACGTCAGACTCTGGGCCTTCGCTGGCTGACCATGTTCGCTCGCAAGCGTGGCGAGAAGACCATGGTTGACCGCCTGGCAAATGAGATTCTCGATGCATCCAACAATACCGGCGGTGCAGTTAAGAGAAAAGAAGACATGCACAAGATGGCAGAGGCAAACAAGGCTTTTGCTCACTATCGCTTCTGATCGCGGATCGGATACAGAATATAGAAAGGAAATACCATGGCTGGAAGAGAATATCCCCTGGAGAGAACCAGAAACATCGGAATCATGGCTCACATCGATGCCGGCAAGACGACATTGACCGAGCGTATTCTGTATTACACTGGTGTCAACTACAAAATTGGTGATACTCACGAAGGAACCGCGACCATGGACTGGATGGAGCAGGAAGCAGAGAGAGGTATTACCATTACCTCCGCAGCTACCACCTGTCACTGGACTCTTGAGAAAGAGACCAAGCCCATGCCCGGTGCTCTGGAGCATCGTATCAACATCATCGATACCCCGGGCCACGTGGACTTCACCGTTGAGGTTGAGCGTTCCCTTCGCGTTCTGGACGGCGCCGTAGGCGTGTTCTGCGCAAAGGGTGGTGTGGAGCCTCAGTCCGAGAACGTTTGGCGTCAGGCTGACACCTACAACGTTCCCCGTATGGCATTCATCAACAAGATGGATATCCTGGGTGCGAACTTCTACGGAGCTGTTGAGCAGATCCGTACGCGCCTCGGCAAAAATGCCATCATCCTTCAGCTGCCTATCGGCAAGGAGGATGAGTTCAAGGGCATCATCGATCTGTTTGAGATGAAGGCTTATATCTACAATGATGATAAGGGTGATGACATCACCGTTACCGATGACCTCGGTGATATGGCGGATGATGCTCAGCTCTATCATGAGGAGCTGGTAGAGAAGATCTGCGAGCTCGACGATGATCTGATGGAAATGTACATGGAGGACAAGGAGCCTACCGTGGAGCAGATGAAGGCTGTACTGCGCAAGGCAACCTGCGAGTGCAAGGCTATCCCCGTCTGCTGCGGCTCCGCATACCGTAACAAGGGTGTGCAGAAGCTCCTGGATGCCATCCTGGAGTTCATGCCCGCTCCCACCGACGTGGAAGCCATCAAGGGCGTAGACCTGGACGGCAACGAGGTGATCAAACACTCCTCCGATGAAGAGCCTTTTGCAGCTCTTGCATTCAAGATCATGACCGATCCTTTCGTAGGAAAGCTTGCTTACATTCGTGTGTACTCCGGTACCCTGAACAGCGGCTCCTACGTTCTCAATGCAACCAAGGGCAAGAAGGAGCGCGCAGGCCGTATCCTGCAGATGCACGCTAACAAGCGTACCGAGCTGGATAAGGTCTACTCCGGTGATATCGCTGCCGTTGTCGGCTTCAAGGATACCACCACCGGTGACACTGTCTGTGACGAGCAGCACCCTGTCATCCTGGAGTCCATGGAGTTCCCTGAGCCCGTTATCGAGCTTGCCATCGAGCCCAAGACCAAAGCAGGTCAGGACAAGATGGGCGAAGCACTGGCTAAGCTGGCTGAGGAGGATCCTACCTTCCGTCAGCACACCGATCAGGAAACCGGCCAGACCATTATCGCAGGTATGGGTGAGCTGCACCTGGAGATCATTGTCGACAGACTGCTCCGTGAGTTCCATGTGGAGGCCAACGTAGGTGCTCCTCAGGTTGCTTACAAGGAGGCATTCACCAAGGCTGTTGATGTGGATTCCAAGTACGCTAAGCAGTCCGGCGGTCGTGGACAGTATGGTCACTGTAAAGTGAAGTTCGAGCCCATGGAGGCTAACTGCGATCACTTTGAGGTTGACCCCAAGGCTACCATTCTGATCAACGAGCCTCCCACACTGCTGTTTGAATCCACCGTTGTCGGCGGATCCATTCCCAAGGAGTACATCCCCGCTGTCGGCGAAGGTATCAAGGAAGCTGCTCAGGCAGGTATCCTCGGCGGATTCCCCGTTCTGGGCATCCATGCCAACGTCTACGACGGATCCTATCACGAGGTCGACTCCTCCGAGATGGCCTTCCATATCGCAGGTTCCATGGCGTTCAAGGAAGCAATGCAGAAGGCAGCACCCGTGCTGCTCGAGCCCATCATGAAGGTGGAAGTTACCATGCCCGAGGAGTACATGGGCGACGTCATCGGCGACCTGAACTCCCGCCGCGGACGCGTCGAGGGTATGGATGACATCGGCGGCGGCAAGATCGTCCGTGCCTTTGTTCCCCTTGCTGAGATGTTCGGATACTCCACCGATCTTCGTTCCAGAACCCAGGGTCGTGGTAACTACTCCATGTTCTTCGAGAAGTACGAGCCCGTTCCGAAGAACGTTCAGGAGAAGGTCCTGGCAGCAAAGAGCGGAAAGTAAAAAATTCTTGAAATAAAGAGAACTATTTACTATAATATGTGCTAGTCGGGTCTCTTGCTTTGGCAGGACCCTCTGGCACAGTAAAGTCAATTTTAGGAGGATTTCAAAAAATGGCTAAAGCAAAATTCGAGAGAACCAAGCCCCATTGTAACATCGGTACCATCGGTCACGTCGACCATGGTAAGACCACTCTGACCGCAGCCATCACCAAGGTTCTGGCAGCTAGAGTTGCCGGCAACGCACAGGTTGATTTCGAGAACATCGATAAGGCTCCCGAGGAGAGAGAGCGTGGAATCACCATCTCTACCGCACACGTTGAGTATCAGACCGAGAACAGACACTATGCACACGTCGACTGCCCCGGCCACGCTGACTATGTCAAGAACATGATCACCGGTGCTGCACAGATGGACGGCGCTATCCTGGTTGTCGCTGCTACCGACGGTGTCATGGCTCAGACCAAGGAGCACATCCTTCTGGCTCGTCAGGTGGGCGTTCCTTACATCGTTGTATTCCTGAACAAGTGCGACATGGTTGACGATCCCGAGCTGATCGAGCTGGTCGAGATGGAAGTTACCGAGCAGCTTGAGGAGTATGATTTCAAGGATTGCCCTATCATCAAGGGTTCCGCTCTGAAGGCTCTGGAAGATCCCAACGGCGAGTGGGGCGACAAGATCATGGAGCTGATGAGCACTGTTGACAGCTACATCCCCGATCCTCAGCGTGATACCGACAAGCCTTTCCTTATGCCTGTCGAGGACGTCTTCACCATCACCGGTCGTGGTACCGTTGCTACCGGTCGTGTGGAGCGTGGTACTCTGCACCTGAACGACGAAGTTGAGATCATCGGTATCAAGGAGGAGACCTCCAAGAGCGTTATTACCGGTATCGAGATGTTCCGTAAGATGCTGGACGAGGCTCAGGCCGGCGATAACATCGGCGCTCTGCTTCGTGGCGTTGATCGTAAGGATATCCAGAGAGGACAGGTCCTGGCTAAGCCCGGCACCGTTACCTGCCACACCAAGTTCACCGCTCAGGTTTACGTCCTGACCAAGGATGAGGGTGGCCGTCACACTCCTTTCTTCAACAACTATCGTCCTCAGTTCTACTTCAGAACCACCGACGTTACCGGCGTTTGCAACCTGCCTGCTGGTACCGAGATGTGCATGCCCGGCGATAATGTCGAGATGACCATCGAGCTGATCCACCCCATCGCTATGGAGCAGGGTCTTACCTTCGCTATCCGCGAGGGCGGCAGAACCGTAGGTTCCGGAAGAGTTGCGTCTATTATCGAGTAATCGATAATAGACATATCATCTGAATAATATAATTATTCAATGATCATGTATTATCGAGTAATTTCGATTAGTTGATGAACTAACGACCGCTTGCGTAAGCAGGCGGTCGTTTTTTGTGCTTTGGGCCCGGAAGGACGCGGAAATCCTTTACAAAAGTTTAAGATTACAGCGATTGCGGGGATCCTCACTTCGTGGTAGACTAAAAACTACAGAAAATGCAGATTTCCCGACGGGCACTGCGGAAAGGAGCGGAAGGTATGGGCATTGGAGCCATCAGCCGGATTTCATCCGGAGAAATATCCTACATACAGCCTATGAGATACCCCTTGGAGAACCGGGCGCAGGTATCTGAGGATTTTGAGAAAGCCACCCTGCCGACTGCGGATCTTTCTCCTGCCCAGCAGGTTGCAAAGACTTCCCCGGTATCCTATCCGGATGCCACCAGAGTGACGGCAAAGTCCCCTGCACAGGCGGAAATAACCCAGGCAGAAGAAGCACAGAAGGCTGCTGCGGCATACAACAAAGTGGCACAGCAATACAGTGGCGCAACCACGGGCTACGGTAGAGGCGGATTCGCCACCTCCTATGAGCTCACCGGAAACACCCTGGATCTGCTGGCATAGCGAGACCGGGAACCATACGGATCATCTAACGGCATCGGAGATTTGCCTCCGATGCCGTATTTTATCGCGTCAATAACCCGTAAAAGTGCCGTTTTCTGTCTTGAAAGGTGGACTTTATAAGGATTTTATGATAATTTAATATCTGTATCGCTATGCATTTTAGCGTGGGGGTTTATACGCTTTTAATAGCCACCGGGAGGTAGTTATGTCAACTATTTCGATCTTTCACATGACGCTGGAAATCTGGGGAGCCATTTTCTGTGCCATTGCCACCATTACCGTTTTTAACGGATCAAAGGTGAATGCATCCCTGAGTCACAGGACTGCGGCCATCACTTTGACAACGATGGTGCTGATGATCAGCGACTGCCTGGCCTGGGCCTATCGCGGTGTGCCCACCACGTCAGGGGTGATCCTGTGCAGAGCGGGCAACTTCATGAACTTTTTCAGCAATTACCTGCTGATCTACCTGTATTACTGCTATGTGAGAGCGGTACTGGCAGAGAAGAAGGTGGTGGTCCCGAATGCAGTGGACTGGATCTTCCGGGTACTTTTGGCCATTTCCGAGCTGGGGCTGGTGGCCAATCTCTTTACGGGACACCTTTATACCTTTACCGAGTACAATGTTTACACCAGAGGTCCGCTGTTCCTGGTGTCTCAGCTGCCCGGTTTCATCGGACTGCTTTTGGCAGCCTATATCCTGGCCCGTTATCGCAGAGCCCTCAGTAATGTAGAGCTCCTTGCCATGGTTGCCTATCTGATCCTGCCTCTCATCGCGCTTCCTCTGCAGGTGGCATTTTACGGTGTTTCTCTGCAGAATATGGCTACCGCCGTCAGCGTGGCACTCCTTTTCGCCACAACCATGTCCACCCAGTCCAGGAGACTGCTGGAAGCCATGAACGAAGCGGAGCAGGCAAACCGCGCCAAGGACGATTTCCTGGCTTCCATGTCCCATGAGATCCGTACACCCATCAACGGTATCCTGGGTATGAACGAGATGATCCTTCGTGAGAGCGAGGATGACCGCATCACGGAGTATGCAAGCGGCATTGCCAATTCCGGCAGCACGCTGCTCAGCCTGGTAAACGAGATCCTGGATTTTGCCAAGATCTCCTCCGGAAAGCTGATCCTGCTCCCCACGGAGTATGAGCTGAAAAATGTGGTGGACAGCCTGGTGAGGATGTACTACCCCAGAGTCTGTTCCAAAGAGCTGAAGCTGAATCTGCGGGTATTCCCCGGCACGCCCAATTTCCTGCTGGGAGACGAGGCCAGAGTCCGTCAGATCATCGCAAATCTCATGAGCAACGCCATCAAATTCACCCAGGAGGGCACCATCACCCTGGATGTGAACTATGAAAAGGGCCCCGGACGCAGGATCAATCTCCTGGTTTCCGTGGAGGATACCGGCATCGGTATCCGCCCCGAAGATCTGCCGAAGCTGTACCGCACTTTCTCCAGACTGGAGGACAGCACCAAAGCCAAGGGTGACTCCGAGGGCAGAGGACTGGGACTGGCAGTTTCCCAGCGTCTGGTGCAGATCATGAACGGCAGCATCGAAGTCCGCAGCGAGTATGGGAAGGGAACGAAATTCGTGGTCTCCATCCCTCAGCAGCTGGCTAAGGACGGCCGCATCGGCGAGGTGAAGATCGAGGAGAACGAGCTTCTCGCATCCGGAACCAGGATCTACAAAGAGAATTTCCGTGCCCCCGAAGCCAAGGTGCTGGTGGTGGACGACAATAACATGAACCTGCGTGTGGCGGATCTCCTGCTGCAGAAGACCTGTGTGCAGATTAAGCTCTGTACCGGCGGTAAGGAGGCGGTGGAACTCCTGCGGGAGAACAAATACGATCTGGTGCTGCTGGACCACATGATGCCCGAAATGGACGGTGTGGAAGCCCTGCGCGTGATGAAGGACGAGAACCTGGTGGATGGAGTCCCCGTCATCGCCCTGACCGCAAACGCCATCGAGGGAGCCCGTCAGATGTACTTAAACTACGGCTTCGACGATTATCTTGCCAAGCCCATTGTGGGTAAGGCATTGGAGGAGTGCCTGCAAAAATGGCTTCCGAAGGACAAGATAGAGCTGTCCCCCGAGGCCTGAGGAGTAAAGAATCGAAATACTGAGAAACTGCATTCGCAGATTTCTCATCATGGAGGAGAATGAAAAAATGGAGAACCCGATGTTTATCACTTGCCTGGACCTGGAGGGCGTGCTGGTGCCCGAGATCTGGATCGCGTTTGCGGAGGCTTCCGGTATCCCGGAGCTGCGCCGCACCACCAGAGACGAGCCTGACTACGACAAGCTGATGCGCTTCCGCCTGGACATCCTGAAGGAGCACGGTCTGGGCCTGAACGAGATCCGCAAGGTTATCGAGACCATCGATCCCATGGAGGGAGCGAAGGAGTTTCTGGATGAGCTCCGCGGACTTTGCCAGGTCATCATCCTCAGCGACACTTTTACCCAGTTTGCAGCACCTCTGATGAAGAAGCTGGGCTATCCCACCATCTTCTGCAATACCCTGGAGGTAGCAGAGAGCGGAGAGGTTACCGGATATCGCATGCGCTGCGAGCAGTCCAAGCTCACCACTGTTAAGGCACTGCAGAGCATCGGTTACGAGACCATCGCTTCCGGCGATTCCTACAACGATCTGAAGATGATCCGCGCCAGCAAGGCAGGTTTCCTGTTCCGCAGCCCTGACGGCATTAAGGCGGAGAATCCGGATCTGCCCGCATTTGAATCCTATGACGACCTTCTTGCAGCCATTCGAAAGGAAATCGGTGCGTGAACACCAATTACAGGTTGACCATCCGTTATGACGGAACGAAATACCGCGGCTGGGAACACCAGCCGGATACGGACATGACCATTCAGGGCAAGATCGAGCGCGTGCTTGCACGGATGCTGGAGCTCCCTGAAGGGGATGTGCCCGAGGTCATCAGTGCCGGAAGGACGGATGCCGGCGTTCATGCGGAGAACATGATCGCCAATGTCTGGATGGACACCCGCAAGAGCCCCGAGCAGATCCGGGATTACTGCAATCTCTATCTGCCGGAGGATATCTGCATCAAGGAAGTGGCTGTGGCGGGCGACCGTTTTCACAGCCGCTACAACGCCATCGGCAAGACCTATCGTTACACCCTGTATACGGGCGAGTTGAAGCCCACCTTTGACCGAAAGTATGTCTGGCAGCCACCTCTTCCGCTGGATGTTCCGGCGATGCGGGAGGCTGCACTTTTGCTGATAGGGGAGCATGATTTCGCTTCCTTCTGCGGAAATGCCCGCATGAAAAAATCCACCGTCCGCACCGTGGACACCATTGATATCCGGCAGGAAGGGGACTACCTGAAGCTCACCTTCCACGGCAACGGATTCCTCCAGTATATGGTCCGGATCATCACCGGCACCCTGGTGGAGGTGGGACAGGGGAAGCGAACCCCGGAGAGCATGACAGAGCTCCTGGCAGCGAAGGACCGGAAACTGGCAGGCGCCACGGCCCCCGCAAAAGGGCTCACCATGATGAAGGTGGATTACCACTGAGCGAGTCAATAAGAGAGGACAGAAAGCAACCTCAGGGAGAATCTATGAAACTGCTCATCAGAGCGGACAAAAATGAGATCGTGGCTTCCGGACATGTGCAGCGCTGCCTGTCCGTGGCGGACGCCTTTCGGGCTTTGGGCGGCGAGGTGTGCTTCGTATCCGCAGACCGGGGAGCGGTGGACACCGTCACCGGAAGAGGGTACGAATGCATCGTCCTGGATACGGACTGGCAGGACTTAGAGGGAGAGATCCCTTCTCTGACAGCAGTGCTGCAGGACTGTCAGCCGGACTTACTCCTGGTCGATTCCTACCGTGCGACGGCGCGCTACCTGGAGCAGGTAAATGCCCTGGTTCCCGTGGTTTGGATGGATGATCTGATGGAAATGACGCCCCGGGTTCGTGCCATTGTTAATTACGAGATCTACGCAGACAAAAATGCCTACGGCGCTGCGAATCCCGGAACTGCCTTTTTACCGGGCCCTTCCTATGCACCTCTGCGAAAAGCCTTTGAGAACCTTCCTGCACCGGAGATCCGGGCCTTTCCGGACAGACTTCTCCTTATGTGCGGCGGTTCCATGCCCTATGACATTTTGGGCCGACTGACGACTGTAGCGCTGTCAGAGGGCTGGCAGGACATCACTGTCCTGTGCGGCAACCATCCGGATCTGAAGGCGGATCTGGAGCGGCGTTTTGCAGGTCATGAGGGCCTGCGTTTTCTGGACTTTGTGGAGGATATGCCCGCGCTGTACGCACGGACGGACCTGGCGGTATCCGCCGCCGGCAGTACCCTCTACGAGCTGGCAGCCGCCGGAGTCCCTGCCGTCTGCTACACCCTGGCGGACAATCAATTACAGAATGCGGCCGCATTTGAAGGACATGACCTGATGGACTGCGCCGGAAGCGCCGCCATCCCCGGGGAAGTGGAGGATCGCCTCCCCGCACTTTTAAAGAAAAATACGGATCCGGACCTGCGAGCCCGCCGGAGCAAAGCGCTTCGGGAAACCATTGACGGACGGGGCGCTGAGCGTCTTGCCCGGGCGTTGCGGGATCTGATCTGATCGAGAACTTATGAGACGAATACTTGGCAAGCTGAACAAATTACTGGACGCAAAACAGAAACGGACCATGCTGCTGATCTGCTTTATGATGATCATTGGCGCTTTTTTGCAGACCCTGGGAGTCAGCCTCCTGGTGGGTGTTGTCAACGTGGTCATCGATCCCGAAGCCGTCCGGAAGAGCGATACCGTGCGGGGCTTTTACGAGCTACTGGGAATGGAGGATTTCCGTGCCTTTTCCCTGCTGATGATGACCCTGCTCATCGTGATCTACATCCTGAAAAACGCCTATCTCTATCTGCAGCAGAAGGCGATGTATGCCTTTGTTTATACCAATCAGTTCCGCACTTCGGAACGGATGATGCGCAATTATCTCCGTCGCGGATATGAGTACTACCTGAACGCGGATACGGCAGTGGTGCAGCGCAGCATCACCTCCGACGTGAACAATATGTATGCCCTGATCCTGGCCCTGCTGCAGATGGTTTCCGACGGCGTCGTAAGCATCTGTGTCGTGGCATATTGCTTAAAGCAGAGCGGTGTCATGACGATCCTGCTGGCGGTGGCGATCCTGCTGCTGATGCTGGTGGTGAAGAAGGTGCTGAAGCCTGTCATGTACCGCGCGGGAAAGGAAAATCAGGATTATTACAGCGGACTCTTCAAGTGGATCTCTCAGACGGTGCAGGGCATCAAAGAGGTAAAGATCTTCGGCAAAGAGCAGTATTTCGTGGACCGGTATTGTGATTGCGGTCAGGGGTATGTAAATGCCGTTCAGCATTACAGCCTCTACAACTCCGTGCCCAAGCTCCTGATGGAGACGGTGTGCGTCATCACCATGGTGGGCTACATGATGGTACTCATCGGTACCGGATCTTCCACGGAAAATATGCTCAGTGTCTTTGCGACCCTTGCGGCCGCAGCCGTGGTTTTGCTTCCCGCCGTGAACCGTATCAACAATCAGCTCAATTCCATGGCCTATTTCGAGCCCTTCCTCATGAACGTCAGCGACAATCTCCAGGATGAGATCAGCGAAGGCAAGGTGGACATGTCCTTTGCGGATCCTAAATCCGAACGGATGCCCATCTCCAAAGAGATCCGTCTGGAGAACATTACCTATGCCTATCCCGGCACGGATGTGAAGATCTTTGACCGGGCGAGCCTGACGGTGCCCATCGGATCCTCCGTCGGTATCGTTGGAAGCTCCGGCGCGGGAAAGAGTACCATTGTGGATATCCTGCTGGGACTTCTGGTGCCCCAGGAAGGTACCATCTATGCGGACGATCACGACACGAAGGAAGAGTATCGCAGGTTCCTGAAAAATATCGGTTACATCCCTCAGATGATCTTTATGCTGGATGATTCCATCCGCAGCAATGTGGCCTTCGGCGTGCCGGAGGAGGAGATCAGCGAGGAGCGGATCTGGGAGGTGCTCCGGGAAGCACAGCTGGATGAATTTGTCCGGGGGCTGCCCGAGGGGCTGGACACCGGCATCGGCGAGCGGGGCATCCGTCTCTCCGGCGGTCAGCGCCAGAGAATCGGCATTGCCAGGGCCCTGTACCACGATCCCGAGATCCTGGTGCTGGACGAAGCTACCTCCGCGCTGGACAATGATACCGAGAAGGCCATCATGGATTCCATCAATCATTTCCGGGGGAAGAAGACCCTCATCATCATCGCTCACCGCCTGCAGACCATCGAAAAATGCGACTCCGTCTTCCGGGTGGAAAACGGCAGGATCGAGCCGGCATAAAGGAGCCTGTTTTGAAGGAAAACTGCAAGGGGAAAATCGCATATGTGCTGGGAGGGCTCCTGCTCTTCGGCATCCTCTTCGCCTTCTTTTTCCGGGGATTTGCTTCGCAACTGGCTCCCGGGCGTGAGACTCCTGACATCCTGCTGATGGGAGACAGTATTTTTGCTTATACCCGGGACGAGACCTCTGTGGCATCCCTGATGAATCAGTCCATGAACGCAGTGATCGCGGACGGGAGCTTTGGCGGAACGGCCCTCTGCTACCGAGATGTGGACGCCAGACTGGGCTATATGGGAGACGCCTTCTGTATGGCGGCCCTGACCCAGGCCATGGTCACCGGAGACTTCCGGGTCCAGGAAAATGCCAGGGTCCGGGAAAATGCCACGGACTATTTCGGAGAGCGTCTGGCGGCGTTGGAACGCATCGACCTCTCCGGCGTGAAGATCCTGGTGATCGAGCACCAGCTCAACGATTATCAGGGAGGATCCGCATTGGAGGATCCTGCAAACCCTACGGGAGAATACAATTACCTGGGAGCCCTGCGGCATGTCATCGGCAGCCTGCAGAAGGCTTACCCCGACCTGGACATCGTCCTGGTCTCCAGCCCTTACGTCTGGTACCCCCTGGAGGAGGATGCACGGACGGGAGCGGAGCGGGATTTCGGCTACGGCACCCTGGATGATTTTGCGGCGGTGCAGGCCCGGGTGGCGGAGGAAATGGGCTGCGGCCTCATCTCCCTGCGAGACATTTATCCGGAGGCGGAGAGTTCCGCAGATCCGGAGATTTGGAAAACCTACACCGAGGACGGGATGCACCCGAATGCGGAAGGAAGAAGACTGATCGCAGAAGCGCTGACGGAAGTGCTTGCGAACAGACTAAGGAATGAGAAATGACCGGAATGGATACTTTTCTGAAAAAGCAAACTGAAAAGCTTTCGAAGCAGGTACGGTCTGCCATGGCAGGTGCCTTTGTCCTGGGACTCCTGATCCACCTGCCCGCCATGCTCTCGGACATCCCCAATCACGATGGCCTCAGCAGCATGTATTTTGACCAGAATATGATCACCTCCGGCAGATGGTTTCTGATGATTGCCTGCGGGGCATCCTCCTTCTTTACGGTGCCCTGGGTCATCGGCCTTCTGGGACTGCTCTTTCTGACCCTGGCAGCAGGCGTGCTGGCGGATCTCCTGCAGATCCGGAGTTGCCGTGCCGGCGTGTTACTGGGCGGTCTGCTGGTGGCGTTCCCTGCTCTGGCATCCACCTTTGCCTACGTTTTTACTCTGGACGGGTACATGTGCGGGCTGCTGCTGGCAGTATGCGCCGTGCGCCTTACCTCCGCGGGAAAATGGGGCCCTCTGTACGGCGCTCTGTGCCTGGCCTTCAGTATGGGCATCTATCAGGCTTACCTGCCCTTTGCCATCGTCCTCAGCATCTATGTGGTGCTTCGTGCCTTCGGCAATGCGACGATTTCCGACACGGATGTCAAAAATAAGCCCGTTCGTGTAGTGATCGATCACCTCATCATGGGTGTCGCGGGATTCGTCCTGTACTATGTGATCCTCCGGATCCTGCTCCTGATCCAGGGGAAGGAACTGGATACCTACCAGGGCATCGACCGGCTGGGAGAGGGCGCGGCAAATGCTTCCTTCCTCGGCGCCATCCCGAAGGTGTATGCGGATTTTGTAAAATATCCCCTTTCCGGCGGAACCCTGATCCCCAACGCCTTTGCGGGAATCGGTCTTGGGGTCTTGCTGCTGGCTGCGGCCATGACCTTTGTCACGAGACTCCGGAAGGGCGGCTGGCTGAAGAAACCCTTGTTTTATGTGCTCTTGATCGTAACCCTGGCAGCCCTGCCTCCGGCACTGAACGGGATCCTGCTCATCACCCCTTCCGTGAACTATCACCTCATCATGCGGTATGCCTGGGTACTGATTCCCATTCTGGCACTGAGCTATGTGGACAACGCGGGAGATTTTTCCGAGAAAGTGTCCGGCATCGTCCTTCCCGCAGTCCTGATCGCGGGTGCGGTGCTGACCTTCTGCTACGGTCTGGCGGATAACATCGGTTACACCAATCTGCAGAAAAAATACGAGAAGACCTATGGCTACTGCTTGCGGCTTCTGGATCGCATCGAGCAGACGGAAGGTTACTACCGTGGCATGCCCGTTGCCATCATCGGTGTGGTGGGAGATGAGAGCTACCCTGAGACGGACATCACCGGCGACGTGACGGGAGGCATGATCGGCCTTACGGGAGATTACCTGGTCTACACCGGAGAGAATTACGAGTCCTTCCTGAAAAATTATCTGGGAGCTACTGTAAACTTCCTGCCGGTGGAGGACGTAACGGAAATCTACTATTCACCGGAATATCGTGAAATGGACAGCTTCCCTGCCGCATCCTCCCTGCGGATCGTGGACGGGGTGCTGTATGTGAAGACCGAGAATCGGGAGTAAAAATCGTTTCAAAGAAATCACGAGGGAAAAAAAATATGGCACTTGTGTCAATTGTGCTTCCTGCATACAACGAGAAAGAGAATATCGAAAATGCGGCCCGGACTCTGTCTCAGGTCCTGCAGCCTCTGCCGGAGGAGTATGAGCTCCTGTTTATCAGCGACGGCTCCAAGGACGGAACCTACGAGGAGATCCTGCGGGTGGCGAAGAAAAATCCCCATGTAAAGGGGGCGGAGTTCTCCCGGAACTTTGGTAAGGAAGCCGCAATCTTTGCAGGTCTGGAGCTTGCTGCGGGAGATGCCGTGGTGGTGATGGACTGCGACCTGCAGCATCCCCCTTCCGTCCTGCCCGAGATGCTGGAAAAATGGCGCGGCGGCGCCGAAGTGGTGGAAGGCATCAAGAGCAGCCGCGGACGGGAGAGCCTGGGTTATAAGCTTTCCGCCGGACTTTTCTATCGCATTATGAGCGCCCTGATCCACATGGACATGAAGGCGTCTTCCGACTATAAGCTGCTGGACCGTAAGGTGGTGGCAGCCCTTCTGGAACTTCCCGAGCGCAGGACCTTTTTCCGGGCCCTCAGCTTCTGGGTGGGCTTCCGCACCGAGCGGGTGACCTACGATGTGCAGGAGCGGGCTGCGGGAAAGAGCAAGTGGAGCATGCGCTCCCTGATGCGCTATGCGATCTCCAACGCCACATCCTTCAGCACGGCGCCCTTACAGGCGGTGAGCGTCATGGGATGGGCTTTCCTGCTCTTTGCAGTGGTGCTGGGGATCCAGACCCTGGTACGCTTCTGTATGGGAAATGCAGCCACCGGATTTACCACGGTGATCCTCCTGCTGCTCATCATCGGAGGACTGTTGCTGGTGGGCCTGGGAGTCGTGGGGCATTACATCGCCCGGATCTACGAAGAGGTGAAGGGGCGCCCCAGATATATCATCAGAGATGTAACGGACAACCTGCCGGAGCAGGTGAAAGGAGCTTGGAAAAAACATGATCAGATTTAACGTCCCTCCCTATGTGGAGACCGCAGCGGGATACATTCAGGAATGCATCCGCAATGAGAAGATCTGCGGCGACGGTGCATATACCGCAAAATGCAGCAAGTGGATCGAGGAGAAGACCGGTACCGGCAAATGCCTCCTGACCACCTCCTGCACCCACGCCACCGACCTGGCAGCACTGCTGTGCGATTTAAAGCCCGGAGATGAGGTGATCCTCCCTTCCTACACCTTTGTGTCCACCGCCAATTCCTTCGTGCTGCGGGGCGCTGTGCCCGTTTTCGTGGACATCCGTCCCGACACCATGAACATCGATGAAAAGCTCATCGAGGCAGCCATCACCGAGAAGACCAAGGTCATCGCTCCCGTGCACTATGCCGGCGTCTCCTGCGAGATGGATACCATCCTGGACATTGCAAAGCGTCACAACCTGCTGGTGGTGGAGGATGCGGCGCAGGGCGTCATGAGCACCTACAAGGGGAAGGCTCTGGGAACCCTGGGTGACTTCGGTGCTTTCAGCTTCCATGAGACGAAAAACTACAGCATGGGTGAGGGTGGTGCCCTCCTCATCAAGGATCCCGCAAGAGCTGAGGATGCGGAGATCATCCGCGAGAAGGGAACCGACCGCAGCAAGTTCTACCGCGGCCAGGTGGACAAGTACACCTGGGTGAATTTCGGCTCCTCCTATCTGCCCAGCGACATGAACGCGGCATATCTCTATGCACAGCTGGAGATTGCGGATCAGATCAACGATCAGAGACTGTCCTCCTGGAACCGCTACTATCAGAACCTGAAGCCCCTTGCGGATGCCGGGAAGATCGATCTGCCCTACGTGCCCGCAGAGTGCGTGCACAACGCTCACATGTTCTACATCAAGACGAAGGACATCACCGAGCGTACCGCACTGATCGCACATCTGAAGGAAAATGAGATCATGGCGGTGTTCCATTACATTCCGCTGCATTCCGCTCCCGCAGGCAAGCGCTTCGGCCGCTTCCATGGAGAGGATGTCTACACCACGAAGGAGAGCGAGCGCCTGCTCCGTCTCCCCATGTACTACGGTCTGGAGCCTGAAACGGTAGACCGGATCTGTGATGCGGTAAAGGCTTTCTATGCTTAAAAATGACAAGCTTGTCAGTATTCTGCACTGGCTGATAATCATAGGATGCGGCCTGCAGGCAGTGACGGGACTGGTCTGGATGGTGCGGAACTTCGGTACCCTGCAGCTCTTCGGTGAGACTGCGGAGCTGGTGCGATTTTCCGGTACATTGCAAAGCGCCGAGGGTGGAGACCTGCTCTACCCGGTGCTGCTCCTTCCCATCCGGGTCCTGGGGGGCGTGCTCCCCATTCCCTGGTACTGCCTCATGTATCTGCTGCAGCTGGGATTCGGCTTTTTTGCGGGATACTTTGCGCTGCGGAGCCTGCGGCTCTTCGGCGGAGAAAAACGGTACTGCGCTCTGGGGAGCCTGGTACTTCTGACCTTCCCCCACATGATGCAATGTCATCTGGCCATCCTGCCCTACTCCCTATTAAGCAGCCTGCTGCTCATCGAAACAGGGGTGCTGGCGCGAGCCATCCGCCGGATGATCCCGCTGCCGGAGCGCTACACCCTCCGCGGGGAAGCTGCTGCGGGAGACATGGCACTGGTGGGGCTTTTATGGCTCCTGACCTCTTTGTGCAGTGCCACCCTTTTCTATCCGGGGATGATTCCGGTGGTGGGACTGCTCCTGTTACAGCTCCTGCAGATGAAACCGGGGAAGCGGTGGAAGCTTCTCTACCCCATCCTGGTGGCGGCTTTGTACTTTGGACTGATCCCCTGCGTCATGAGCCTGGCCAGGGGCGACGGGCAGATCAAAATGCCCGGGAGACCCGCTGAGCAGGTGGCCTTTGAGCGCACCGCCTGGACCGGCGCCATCGCTAATCCTGCCAGATGGCCCGCATCCTTACGGGAGAACCTGGGGGAGGATCTGCTCCTTTCCGTATCGAAAGATCCGGACGACATCCGGGAGGTTCTGGAGCCTGCGCTGGAGAAAAGCGTCGGTGTGATCGAAGCCCGGAAGATCTACCGCCGGGTGGCCCGGGATGCCTGGACCTATTACCGGGGAGACCTGCTGCGGGACATCCGGACGGATCTGGCAGGCTACGTACTGCCTCCCGTCATCACTGCCATGCAGCTGCGGGGCAGAGGATATGAGAGCTACGCCATCCGCAATTACGATGTGATGAAGCGGGAGACACCACTGCTGACGGCCTTTTATGTGGACTATGGGCAGTGGTGGTTTGTAGTCGCGTTTCTGAGCGCTGCCGTGATCACTATTCTGACACTTCTGTCGGAAAAGAAGAGCGCCGGAAAGCTCACCCTCTTCGAAACGCCCATGTGGAAGTTCGGGATCCTCATCACCGTCTTTCTCCTGGGGATCACAATAGCGCTGACCCTGTCCGGCAGCGCCGATCAGGACTACAAGAAAGCAGTCTTTCTCACGGCCCTCTGGATCCTTCTGATCCTGCGGGGAGCCTTTCCGAAGACTGCGATCACCGGAGAAACCAAATGACACAGGTACTGATCCTGGGGCTTTGGGAGTTGATCCTCCCGCTGCTCGCAGGCGGCATGTATAGGAAAATCATTCCGAAGGAATGGGGAACTATCTGGCGGGTGCTTTTTTGCTGGGTCATGGGCACCTTAAGCTTTTTTGCACTGTTGCAGCTCCTGGCGGTGCCGGAGATCCTGCGCTGGAGAACCCTCTATGAACTGCAGGAATACTGGACAGCGGCGGCTGCAGCGGCAGCCTTTGCCGGGACTGCCTGCATCCTCACGGGGATCTTCAAAGAACTCAGAAGCCGTGGGATCCACCGCGGAGAAGCGAGCGGTAAGGAGAGTTCGGGGAGCCGCGGGAAGACCCGCAAAGGGCGGGGGATAAAGAATGCCGGAGGTTCGGCAGATGCTGTGGCCAAAGCGGGACTGTTTAAGGATCCCGTAGCTGTCGCCCTCACCATCCTGGCATTGGTCCTTCTGGGAACCATGATCGTCCTGTCCTTTGTCCTCACCTACCGGGACGGAGATGATGCCTTTTATATCGCAACTGCCACTACTGCAGCGGCCTCCGGCAATATGTACCGGGGCGTCGCCTACACCGGCAGCTCGGGGCTGTTGAACCTGCGTTACTGCATGGCGCCTTTTCCCATGCTGCTTTCCATTCTTTCGAGACTGTCGGGGATGAGCGTTGCTACGGTGGCTCACAGCGGATTCCCCTGTGTGATGATGGCAGGCACCTTCGCACTCTATGCGCTTCTGGGCAAAAGCCTTTTCGGCGAGGACAGACGGATCCTTTCCGTCTACCTGGTGTTTGTGCAGATCCTGATCTTTTTCGGAAATTACTCCACCCAGAGCCCCGAGAATTTCCTGGTGGCAAGGAGCCGTCAGGGGAAGGCGGCCCTGGCAAATCTGGTACTGCCCCTGCTCTTTTTCCTGCTGCTGCTCTTTTTCCGTGAGATCAGCGAGCGCAAGCGGGACGGGAAGCGTGCCCTTCTCTTTGCGTTTACCTTTGTGACCGCTACCCTGGCAGCAGGACTTTGTTCCATGCTGTCCGCAGCTCTGGTGAGTCTTCTCCTGGGCGCGGCGGTCCTGTGCGGCATCCTTTGCTTTAAGACCTGGAGACATCTTCCGGTACTGATCCTTGCGACCCTTCCGCCGCTGTTTTACGGAGTACTTTACTTCGTCCTGGCGAGTACCGGTAACTATATGTGATACCGGGGGCAAAATCAATACAACAGAATGCATACCATCATTGAACTCTTTCAACAATATATGGGAACCGGCCTCATCATGATCCTGTACCTGGCAGCCCTGGTCTACGGCCTGCTCCGGGAGAAGGATCCGGTGAAGCGGTGCCTCTTTGTGTACATGCCCGCTTTGCTCCTGGTGCTGTATTTTCAGCCCTGGCTCTCAGCCCTGTTCCTGCGGTTTGCGGGGGATGAGATCTACTACCGCATCCTCTGGCTTCTTCCGGTAACGGTAACCATTGCGGCTACCTGTGCGGATCTGGTGCGACAGGCTGTGGGATGCAGAAAAGTGCTGACGGGTGTAGCCCTTGCACTGCTCCTTTGCATAAGTGGCAACCTGGTCTACCGCAGTCCCTATTTTCACCCGGCGGAAAATCCGATGCACATGCCCTCCTATGTGGTGGATGTGTGCGATGCCATCGTCCTTCCCGGAAGGGAGGTCATGGCGGTGTTCCCCGAGGAATTCCTGCAGTTCGTGCGGCAGTACACGCCCTATGTCTGCATGCCCTACGGCCGGGATACTTTGCTGGAGGACTTCAACTCCTTCCATGAGTTGGCACGGCTGATGCAGGCAAATGTGGTTGACGCGGAGCGCCTGGCAGAATGCGCGGCATCCTGGGGATGCCATTACATCGTGCTTTCCGAGGAACGCGAGATCGACGGTGATCTGAGCGCATATGGCTTTCCTGCAGACATGAAAATTGACGGATATGTCATTTATCGAAACGAGAACGGAAATTTTGACCTGACCTTTGACGGGTGATCTATGGCAAAAAACAAAGACGAAAAATACAGAAAACAGAAAAATGAGATTCCTTCCGAGGAGGCGGCGCCGGATTATCTGGAGATGATCGATCTGGATGCCAAGGAGGATATGGAGGAACAGGAGGAGGGATTTTCCTTCAACGTGTTCCACCTGATCTTCCTGGGACTTCTGGTGCTCATCGTATTGCTTCTGGTAAAACAGTTCGGGAAGCTGGGAACCTTCGTGGACATCCACTCCGTGGGTACCGTGGACGAGGTGGAGGAGGAGAACTTCGACAACATCATGCCGCTGCTGGATGAACAGGGATATCTGGTGCATCAGGATGTGGACACCATTTTGCTCTTCGGCAACGATCCCTTTGCGGATGACAGGGGAAGCAGCTCATCCCTGCCTGCCCTCATCGAGCAAAAGACCGGAGCAAAGGTCATCAACTGTGCTATCTCCGGATCCTATCAGTCGGCAGAGGAACTGCTCTTCGATCCGGTGAACCATCCGAAGGATGCTTACATTCCCTACTGGATGATCGTCAACACCATGGACGGGAGCACCAATGATTTCCCGGAGGAGGCTGCGGCCACCCTGGGAGATGCAGCATCGCCGGATGCGCGGATCGCTTATGACAATCTGCTGGCGGCAGACCTGGACGATGTGGATGTGTGCATCTTGTTCTACGATGAATCCGATTATTTTGCGGACAGGCCCATCCATTACGACAATGACTACCAGGATCTGACGGCCTTCGTGGGCTCCATGGGCGCCACGGTGACCATCCTGCGGGTCTATCACCCCCAGATCCGTTTCATCGTCGTAAGCCCTACCTACGCCTACTACCCGGAGCCGGACGGAAGCTTTTCCGATGCGGAGCTCCGTTCCAACTCCTACGGCAAGCCTTCGGACTACGCTCTGTGGGAATACAGTGTCTGTGCGGACCGCCTGGGCGTTTCCTTCCTGGATGCGTATTTTAATCTGGTGAACTGCAACAACGCTTCCGACTATCTGACGGATCACATTCATCTGAATCAGCAGGGCAGAGAGATCATCGCGGAGCGGATCAAGTACTTCATCGATTACTACGACAAGGAAGAGTAGCGGGCTGTACCGCCTTTGAGGCGATTTGGGCACAGGCTGATCATATGTGCATTTCTCCGGAGCGGCATTCTATGGTATACTTATGGGTGGCCCGGAGTAAAAAACTGCGGCGGCGCAGGAGCATGGTATCCGCTTCCGCCGGGGCTATAGAAAAGATTTAGAAAAAGAGTAAGGAGAATGACAACGATATGAGAACTTATCTGGTTACCGGAGGAGCCGGCTTTATCGGTTCCAATTACATTCACTACATGCTGAAGAAGTACGGGGATGCCATCCGCATCATCAATGTGGACGTGCTGACCTATGCGGGAAATCTGGAGAATCTGAAGGACATCGAGGATCTTCCCAACTACACATTCGTCCGTGCGGACATCACCGACAAGGAGGCCATCGCGAAGATCTTTGCGGAGAACGACATCGACCGCGTGGTACACTTTGCGGCTGAGAGCCATGTGGACCGTTCCATCAAGAATCCCGAGGTCTTTGTTCACACCAACGTGCTGGGCACCGCTGTGATGCTGAACTGTGCGAGAGCCGCATGGGAGCGTGAGGACGGAACCTATCCCGAGGGAAAGAAGTTCCTGCATGTTTCCACCGACGAGGTCTACGGCACCCTGCCCGACGACGACAACGCATTTTTCTATGAGACCACTCCCTACGATCCCCACAGCCCTTACTCCGCAAGTAAGGCGGGTTCGGATCTGCTGGTGAAGTCCTACATGGATACTTATCACTTCCCTGCAAACATCACCAACTGCTCCAACAACTACGGCCCTTACCAGTTCCCCGAGAAGCTGATCCCCCTGATCATCAACAATGCACTGCAGGGCAAGAAGCTTCCCGTTTACGGCGACGGCAAGAACGTCCGCGACTGGCTGTATGTGGAGGATCATGCAAAGGCCATCGACATGGTGCAGGAGCAGGGCAGACTCTTTGAGACCTACAACATCGGCGGTCACAACGAGAAGCAGAACATCGAGATCATCCACATCATTCTGGACACCCTCCGGGAGATGCTGCCTGATTCCGATCCTCGCAAGGCACATATCACCGAGGATCTCATCACTTATGTGACGGACCGCAAGGGCCATGATCGCCGCTATGCCATCGCACCCGACAAGATCAAGGCAGAGATCGGCTGGGAGCCCGAGACCATGTTCAAGGAAGGCATCAAGAAGACTATTCGATGGTTCTTTGAGCATGAGGACTGGATGAAGAATGTCACCAGCGGGGATTATCAGAAATACTACGACGACATGTACAAGAACAGATGATCTTCGGAAGGAGAGGACTATGAAAGGTATTATTTTGGCCGGCGGCAGCGGCACCAGACTCTATCCACTGACGAAAGCGATCTCCAAGCAGATCATGCCCGTCTATGACAAACCCATGATCTACTATCCTCTGTCCACCCTGATGTTGTCGGGGATCCGGGAGGTGCTCATCATTTCCACCCCCAGAGATCTTCCCGTTTTCGAGGAACTCTTCGGCGACGGCAGCCAGCTGGGCATGAGCTTTTCCTATGCGATCCAGGAGCAGCCCAGAGGACTGGCGGATGCGTTCCTGGTGGGCAAGCAGTTCATCGGAAACGATCCCGTGGCACTGGTGCTGGGAGACAACATCTTCTACGGCCAGAGCTTTTCCAAGGTGCTGCGCAGCGTCTATGAGAGAACCACCACCGAGGCCGGCGCTACCATCTTCGGCTACTATGTGAGAGATCCCAGAGAGTACGGTGTGGTGGAGTTTGACGAGAACGGCAAGGCCATCTCCATCGAGGAGAAGCCCGCGGAGCCCAAGAGCAATTACGCGGTGCCCGGACTTTACTTTTATGACAACGATGTCGTTTCTATCGCGGAGAACGTAAAGCCTTCCGCAAGAGGCGAGATCGAGATCACCAGCGTGAACAACGAGTATCTGAACAGAGGCACCCTTCATGTGGAGACTCTGGGCAGAGGCTTTGCATGGCTGGATACGGGCAATCACGACATGCTTCTGACGGCGGCTGACTTTATCAGTGCCTTCCAGAAGCGTCAGGGCCTCTACATTTCCTGCATCGAGGAGATCGCATACAAGCGCGGCTTCATCGATAAGGAGCAGCTGCTGAAGCTGGCTGAGCCCCTGATGAAGACCGATTATGGCAAATATCTGGTTGAGGTAGCCAATGGACTCTAAACTGAAAGTGCTGACCCTCCTGGGGTCGGTGGCAGTGATCATCCTGGTGGCACTGGCGGTTTTGTATTCCAACGGCTATTTCAAGAAACCTTCCGCTTCCCGTCCCGCTCCCGCTGCGGAGCAGGAACAGGCAGAAGAGGAGGTAAGCGCGGATCCGCACCGAAAAGGGACGGATCTTTCCGCGTTTTTGTGGGACGAAGATTTTTTCGATAAACCGGTGGAAACATCGGCCAGAACCACGGACACCAGCAATCATCTGAGCCTCATCACCACCTCCGTGGAGAAGGATCTGCGGGTGCAGGTGGTGGACTATGACGGGAATCCCGTGACGGGACAGAACTTCTCCGTGCGGTTGACGGATGCTTCCGCTTCCAGTGCCGATTACCGGGATCTGGACCAGGACGGCATCATCTACGCCGGGGGCTTAAGCGCCGGAGACTATACGGTGGAGCTCCTTCCCGTGGAGGGCTACAAGGTGCCTTCCAGCCCCGTGAAGGTGCGAGTGAAGGACCGGGTGGAATATGTGGTCATCGAGGATATCTCGGTGCTGATCCGGACCGAGGATGAGATCGAGCCCCTCATAGAGGATACCGCCGTGGCGGATGCTCTGGATGACGCCGACGAAACGGAGATCATGGAGCTTCAGCCCGGTGACAACCGTACCCTGGCGGGCATCGACGTGTCCAAGTGGCAGGGAGAGATCGACTGGAAGCGTGTGGCAGAGGACGGTGTGGACTTTACCATCATCCGCTGCGGATATCGCGGTTCCAGCTCCGGAGCGCTGGTGGAGGATCCTTTCTTCAAGGTGAACATTGCAGGGGCCAAGGCGGCCGGACTGCAGGTGGGCGTTTATTTCTTCACCCAGGCAGTAAATGAGGCCGAGGCAGTGGAGGAAGCTTCCGCAGCCGTTTCCCTGGTACGGGAGTACGGACTGGACCTGCCCATCTACATCGACACCGAGGGCGCCGGAGGACACGGCAGGGCGGACGGCCTGGATACGGATACCAGAACCCTGGTGTGCGAAGCCTTTTGCCGCACCGTGACCAATGCGGGATACAATGCCGGCGTTTACGCCAGCCGAAACTGGTTTTACAACAATTTGAAAACGGAACGCCTGGACAAGTACGAGACATGGCTGGCGGAATACCGCAGCACGCCGTTGTACACGGGCTATTACAACATGTGGCAGTATACCTCCAGAGGAAGCGTTGACGGCATCTCCGGCAATGTGGACCTGGACATCCGCTACCCTTAGAACTTTACGATCCCGCAGCGCGGGAAAGAAATGATACTTACGCATACAAGGAGGCTTGAAACAATGGGAAAAATTACGGTGGAGACCTGTGCCATTCCCGGACTTTTGGAAATCACACCCACGGTGTACGGCGATAAGCGTGGCTATTTTGTGGAGACCTATCAGTACAATGATTTTGCGGCAGCAGGCATCGATGTGACCTTCGTGCAGGACAATCAGTCCTCCTCCCGCCGCGGCGTGCTCCGGGGACTGCATTTCCAGATCGCACATCCTCAGGATAAGCTGGTGCGCGTGATCCGCGGAGAGGTCTTCGATGTGGCCGTTGATCTCAGAGAAGGCTCCGAGACCTACGGACAGTGGCACGGCGTGCTGCTTTCCGAGGAGAACAAAAAGCAGTTCTTCATTCCCAAGGGATTTGCTCATGGCTTCCTGGTACTGAGCGAGGATGCGGAGTTCTGCTACAAGTGCTCCGATTTTTATCATCCCGGCGACGAGGGCGGCATCCGCTATGACGATCCGAAGATCGGTGTCGAATGGCCCATCCCCGAGGATATGGAACTGATCCTGAACGACAGAGACCTGAACTGGGGCGGCATCGACGAGATCCGGAAGTGATCTGACGAACCTTTTGGTATATCGTGTTTTTAACGGATCGGAGGAAAAGGGATGAAGAATCTTAAGAGAATGCTGGCATTCGTACTGAGCATCTGTCTGTTTGCAACACTTCCCGCTGGCAGTGCAAAGGCTGTCTCGGTACATGAGTTTGATGAAGAAAACATCGTTTTCGAAGAGGCTCCCGAATATGCTGACCGTGATCAGTTGCGTGCCTTTGTGGCACGTTTTTACCGGATCACCCTGCAGCGTGAGCCCGAGGAAGAAGGATGGAATCACTGGGTGGATCAGCTGGAGAATCAGCAGTCCGACGGTGCCAACCTGGCCCACAGCTTTTTCCACAGCGCGGAATTCATGGATCGTGAGATCACCAATGAAGACTATGTCACCATGCTGTATTCCGCATTTTTCGACAGAGAGCCCGACGAGGGCGGCTTTGCCGGATGGCTGGATGTGTTAAACAAGGGCGGCAGCAGGGATGAACTGTTGCGTGGCTTTGTGAACTCTCAGGAGTTTACCATTCTCTGCGACCGGTTCGGCATCCTGCGGGGCTATATGAAAGAGGGCGCTCAGCCCGCCAATCCCGGCATTGCGCAGTTCGTTGCCAGACTGTATACCGTGGTTCTGGAAAGAGAGTTTGAGCCCGACGGCTTGAACGGCTGGACCCAGAAGATCGCCGACGGAGAGGTGAATCCCTGCCATGTGGCTGCGGTGGACTTCATCGGTTCTCCTGAGTTTACGCAGAAAGTCATCAGTGACGGAGACTACATCCGCCTGCTGTACAACGCCTTTTTCGGACGCCCGGCGGATGATGGAGGCTACTCCTACTGGATGGACCAGATCGGCTGGGACGCTCCCAGAAATGAGATCGTTTATGGCTTCTCCTGCTCGGAGGAGTTCCGGAACCTGGTGGAGAGCTACGGCCTCACCTACACAGAGGAGGGACATTACAATCCCAGAAATTCCAATCCCCTCACCCACGGCATCGGTATCCGTGGCGTACAGGGCGATCCTGATCCCTATCCCCAGGGCTTTATGAATCTCTACATCGATGAGTTCGTCTGGAACGATACCTTCGGTGTGCCTTACGAGTTTGAAGGAAAGACCTACTATTTCACCGGAGATCTGGACGATCCCAACGGCAGGCTTTTCTCCAAAGTCCGGGAACTGAATGAGGCGGGCCGCGCAGTGAATGCGGTATTTATCCTCAGATGGACCAATTATCCTTTCCAGCAGATCCTTTGCGATGCGGACGCACCGGCAGGCGCAGGATACTATCTCCCCGCAACCTCCGGTGAGGGCGGCGACACCATGCGTGCCCTCTGGACGAAGCTGGCAAGCAAGCTGCAGGAGTACAATCTCCACATCGATAACTTCATCTACGGCAACGAAGCGAATTCCTCCTACTACTGCTACGAGTCCTCCTATGATGTGGCGACGAAGGCTGCAAAATATGCGGAAGGCTTCTATGCAATGTACGATATCGTGACCCGGTACAATCCGGATGCACGCTGCTCCATCGCCATCGACCATTCCTGGAACCTGACCTTTGCCCCCAGACAGGTACTGCCTGCCAAGGCCTTCCTGGATAATGTGGTGGCAAACCTGGACAAGAAGGGTACCGTGAACTGGTTTGTCAGCACCCATATGTACCCTGCCAAGGTGAATTTCAGCAATCTCTGGGACGGCAACCCCAGTGTGACGATGTCCACGGACAGCGAGATGTTTGATGCCCGGAACCTGAAGATGGTGACGGACTACATCAAGAACACCTATGGTGCGCAGCACAGAGTCATGCTGACGGAGAACGGCTTCGAGAGCAATGTCTCCGGTGAGGCAAACCAGGCTGCGGCGCTGGCTTATTCCTACTATGTGGCAAAATACAACGACATGGTGGACAGTTTTATTCTGAATGCCAACAACGAGCTGGCAGCAGGCGGAGAATGTGATTTCTCCATCGCAGGAAAGATGGCCGGTTCCGTGTGGAGCTATCTGGAGGACGGCGATCCTGCCCACAAGGCATGGATCGACAGAACCTGCCTGCAGGTTATCGGCGTATCTTCCTGGAAGGATATCGTCCCGGGTTACGATGAGTAAACGGGAGAGTAAGGATCTTTGGAAATGACGATTTTTCGGGATATCATCACGAACCGCACCCTGATCCGAAAGCTGGCGGTGAATGATTTTAAAAAAAGATATGTGGGGTCCCTGCTGGGAATCCTCTGGGCCTTTATCCAGCCTCTGGTCACCATAGCGTTGTACTATGCGGTCTTTGGTCTGATCATGCCGGATGCCCGCACCAGCGGTTCGGAAGTGCCTTTTGTGCTGTTCCTGACCGCAGGTATGGTGCCCTGGTTTTTCTTCAGTGAGGGCTTAAGCAGCGGTACGGCAGCTCTGACGGATTACAGTTACCTGGTGAAAAAGGTGGTGTTCCAGATCGATGTGCTCCCCGTGATCAAGGTGACGGCAGCGGTGTTTACCCACGTGTTTTTCCTGGTGCTGCTGGTGATCCTGCAGTGCATCTGCGGGTATCCGCCCACCGTCTATATGGTGCAGGTGCTGTACTACAGTCTGTGCACCATGGCTCTGGTGCTGGCGCTGGTGTATTTTACCTCCGCTGTGGTGGTGTTTTTCCGGGATCTGGGGCAGTTCATCAATGTGTGCCTGCAGGTGCTGGTCTGGGCCACCCCCATCATGTGGAATCTGGAGCGCATCAATAACGGCGTGGTCCGGAAGATCCTGATGATCAATCCCCTGGTGTATGTGGTGGACGGGTATCGGGACGCGGTGTTCGGACATCGCTGGTTCTTTGAAAAGCCGCTGCACACCCTGTATTTCTGGGTCGCAACGGCAGTGCTGATGCTCATCGGAACTTCCGTGTTTAAGAAGTTAAGAGGTCATTTCGCGGACGTGCTTTGATCCAGGGGATCATATGTAGGATTGCGGGAGTTTCGAAGAAACGGAGCAATCCGTAAGGATCAAAGAGAAAAAATAGATGGTAAGTATATGAATCAGGATATCGCAGTATCCGTGCGGGATCTGGATAAGGTCTACCGGCTGTATAAAAAGCCCAGGGACAGGATCCGTGATTCCTTCGGATGGAAACGCAAAGGGGAGAAGCTCTACGAGGAGCGCTACGCCCTGAATAAAGTAAATATCGAGATCCGGAAGGGTGAGACCGTGGGCATCATCGGAACCAACGGTTCCGGCAAATCCACCCTGCTGAAGATCATCACCGGCGTGCTGACCCAGTCGGAAGGCCAGGTAGAGGTGGACGGCCGGATCTCCGCCCTGCTGGAGCTGGGAGCCGGTTTCAACATGGAATACAACGGCATCGAGAATGTCTACCTCAACGGTACCATGATGGGCTTCTCCGAGAAGGAGATCGACGAGCGCCTGCCCAGGATCCTGGAGTTTGCGGACATCGGAGACTATGTCTACCAGCCGGTGAAGACCTATTCCAGCGGTATGTTTGTCCGTCTAGCCTTCGCTGTGGCTATCAACATCGACCCCGAGATTCTCATTGTGGACGAGGCTCGGTCTGTGGGAGATGTCTTCTTCCAGGCAAAGTGCTACCGCAAGTTTGAGGAGTTCAAGAAGGCCGGCAAGACCATCGTCTTCGTCAGCCATGATCTCAGCAGCATCGCCAAGTACTGTGACCGTGCCTTCCTCATCAACAGGGGAGAACTGCTGGGAGAGGGCAGTCCCAAGGAGATGATCGACGCCTACAAGCAGGTGCTGGTGGGCCAGTATTCCGGGGGACACCCCGAGGAGATGGCCTCCGCAGTAGAAAATATCAATCCCAACCTGCTGGAGTACGGCACCAGACAGGCGGAGATCACAGAATACTATGTAACGGATGAGAGGGGCGTTCGCACCACCACCCTTCTGAAGGGCAGCGAGTTCACCATCCATCTCAAGGTTCTCTTTCACGATGATATTCCGGAGCCCATCATGGCCTTTTCCTTTAAGACCGCCCGGGGGACGGAGATCACCGGCACCAATACCATGCTGGAGAAAGCCTTTGCCGAGAGCTGCAAGGCGGGAGACTGCAAGGAAGTCACCTTCACACAGCGCATGTCCCTTCAGGGGGGCGAATATCTGCTGAGCTTCGGAGTCACGGGTTACAAGGG